>Ga0307378_10000587_pt1 | contig 63553 bp, 24 predicted proteins | sample UN1MG_FD_202238 | JGI IMG/M metagenome (GOLD analysis project Ga0307378, IMG submission 202238) | Soil microbial communities from Risofladan, Vaasa, Finland - UN-1 | ecosystem: Environmental > Terrestrial > Soil > Coastal area > Acid sulfate soil | place: Finland: Risofladan, Vaasa | collected... | reverse complement strand
TGGGTCAGCCGGAGTTTCACCGTGGACCTGAACGATCCGCCCACCGTTTGGATCACCGGCGGCCCCAGCGGTACGATTGATTACGACGATGTCACGTTCAGTTGGTCCGGTTCCGATCCCGATGGCTGGGTCTCGGGCTACGAAATCATGCTGGACGGCGGGGGAATGTCCACTGTCAACACCTCCATTTCGTATAACAACGTTTCCCAAGGCTCGCACACCTTCCAGGTTCGCGCCCTCGACAACGACGGGAGTTACTCGATCTGGGTCAGCCGGAGTTTCACCGTGGACCTGAACGATCCGCCCACCGTTTGGATCACCGGCGGCCCCAGCGGTACGATTGATTACGACGATGTCACGTTCAGTTGGTCCGGTTCCGATCCCGATGGCTCGGTCTCGGGCTACGAAATCATGCTGGACGGCGGGGGAATGTCCACTGTCAACACCTCCATCACATACGACAGCGTTTCCGAAGGTCCGCACACGTTCCAGGTTCGTGCCCTCGACAACAACGGGGCTTATTCGAGCTGGGCGAGCCGGAGTTTCACCGTGGACCTTCCAGCCACGATTCTCGTGGTTGAAGATGATGTGCCCGACCCGTTTGGCTCTGCATCGGTCGTGCCTTTTGAGAGCATTCTGGCGACAGAGGATCTGAATTACGCGATGTGCACGGTCGACGATATCAATTACGGTCTTGTTGATTTTGGGGCTTTTGAATCAGTCATCCTCACAAATTCCTCGCTTCGGAGCCTGGTGGACCCGAGTGTGCTTCAAGATGAGGTCCTATTGATCTACGAGTATAACGGCGGTCCGATCAACATTCCCCACGGCAGCCTAACGTACGTGCCCGATACGCATACAATGAGCATTCCAGCGGATTATGGCGTTGACGAAATTCATTCAGCTCCAATCCCTCTGTCTGTTGACTGGGACACTATGATTCACAACGCCTCGGAGGTCGCTTGCGCCAATTTGCCGTACGAAGCAGGCCTGACATGCAGCAGCGTACTAATAGCACGCGACGTGAGCCAAGGAGAATGGGGGTGGGCGTTTGTCGGCGTGATTGACACGGTTGCCGGGCAAGCTTTCGCCCTGTCATTGCCCGTATGCGCCGCCACGGAATGGGCAGCAGGCGGCGCTTGCTACATCACATTAGGCACCGGCGCCGTCAAAGCGATGACCACGTTCTCCCTTCTCTTCCGCACCGCCGACACGGTGGAGGAGATTGAGGCCATCGATGGCGTCCTGGAAATTTCAGTTCTTGACGAAAGGCTGAGGTATCCTGCCGAAGGCACTGTGGACTGTAGCTACTACTACACTTACAACGAAGCCGCGGGCCACTTTGTGCTGCGATCGGACGCCCCCTCCATTTGCGGCTATGTCACGTCATTAGACGCCAGCAACGGATATTTCACCTTTGATGACACTTATCTTTACAGCAGCGGCGTCCTGTCTGGACCGGTGTCGGGAGGAACATTCGCCGAAAACGTTGACTATCGAATCGGCCTGAACGGAGTAATCGGTCTAGATTTGTGTGACAACTCTCTTGAATACGACGGCACGTGCGGAAGCCGCGTTTTTATGTTCCCGCCAGGCAGCGGTTTTATGGAAGACATGGTGTGGGCGGACTGGCTTTATCCCCTTACCGGCGTTAATGCCGACTTTGCGCTCAGCAGCGGGGGGATGTTGTCCGAGATAGTGTCGGTAAGTCCCACGTACCCAGATACGGCGCCTGTTGGAACATGCGTTGAGCTGACCGTGAACGTCGGCATGGACGTGGGCGAAGCGGGCATCCTGCAAGTGCTGTTAATGGGCGACGCAGGGACCAACCAACTGGCTTATGAAACCTTGAGCGGCCTCCAGTGTGCGATGATTCCGTTTTCCTTCAACATCCAGCATAACACGCCTGGAACGGAGAATTACTCATTATATATCCAGTTCCGACCTGGTGCTACTGAAGGCCCCCTCGATACTTCGGATATCAGCGACCTTATCGAAATGCCGGATCCGTTTTCAATCTCGTGGATTGACCAACCTCGCGGAATGCTCCAGTTCAAGTCCTCAACCTATTCGGTGGACGAAGACGGGGACAGCATCCGCCTTTACGTGAGCCGCGCGGGCGGTGCCTTTGGCGCGGCGAGCGTGAATTACGCGACGGCCAACGGTTCGGCTACGGCGGGGTCGGACTACACATCGCGGTCGGACACGCTGAACTGGTCAGACGGAGACGCAGAGGACAAGTACTTTGACGTTCCCATTACGGACGACGGCACGTACGAAGGCAACGAGACCTTTGAAGCGAACTTGAGCGGTGAAAGCGGGGCCAGCTTGGGCAGCCCAAATTCGAGCACTGTTACGATCACCGACAATGAAACGCCGCCGACAGTCCAGTTCAGCCAGGCGAGTTCGTCCGGGCCTGAGGCGACCACGCCAGCGGACTTGGAGGTGACGCTGTCGTTGGCCTCATCGCAGACGGTGACGGTGAACTATGCGGTGACGGACGGTACAGCAACTGGCGGCGGCGTGGACTACACACTCGCCAGCGGTCAACTGAGCTTTTCCGCCGGCGAGACGAGCAAGCCTATCGCGATAGCAATCGTGGACGATAGCGTCCCCGAGCTGGATGAAACCATTGTCGTGACTCTTTCGTCGCCAGTCAACGCGACGCTAGGGAGTCCGGTCACACACACCTACACGATCCGAAACGACGATACGCCGCCGTCAATCTCCGGCGCCGACGGAATTCTTTGCGCGGACGCCAACCCCACCAACGCAACGTCCGTCAGCTTTACCGTGACGTTCAGTGAACCGGTCACCGGCGTCGGCGTTACCGACTTCATCCTGGCGACTACCGGCGTCGCCGGCGCGTGCGTCATCTCCGTCAGCGCCGACAGCGGCGCTACCCGCACCGTTACCGTCCTTACGGGAACGGGCAGCGGCACCATCCGGCTCGACCTCGTCGACGACGATTCTATCCTCAATGCCGCGCTGCTTCCTCTCGGCGGAACTGGAGCCGGCAACGGCGATTACAACTCCGGCGAGTCGTACACGATTGACAAAGTCGCCCCGACGGTATCCATGACCACGACGGCTCCGGAGCCGACAAAGACATCCCCGATACCTGTGACTGTGACGTTTTCTGAGGCGGTGACGGGGTTTGAGGCCACAGACATTGTGCCGACGAGCGGTATGGTGAACGATTTCGACGGTTCAGGGGCAAGTTACGCCTTTAATTTGACGCCATCAGGTGAGGGGTTGGTCAACGTGAATATCGCGGCGGGCGTGGCGCAAGACGCGGCGGGCAACGCGAACACGGCGGCGTCGCAGTTTAGCCGGACGTACGACAGCGTCCCGCCGAGCGCGCCGGTGGTGACGGGAACTACGCCGACCAACGACACGACGCCGACCTGGACCTGGACGTCGGGCGGCGGCGGCAATGGCACATATCACTGGCAGTTTGACGGGACGGGTGGGACTTGGACCGAGACGACGGACACGAGCTACACGCCCACTTCGCCGCTATCCGAAGGCTCGCACCAACTCTACGTGCAGGAACGTGATGATGCGGGCAACTGGTCGGTGGACAGCTTCTTCGACATTTTTGTGGACGTGACCTCGCCCAATGCACCCACGGTGGACGGCACCACGCCGACGAACGACACGACGCCGACGTGGACCTGGACGTCGGGCGGCGGTGGCGGCGACGGCACGTACCGGTACCAGCTTGACGGTACGAGCGGCGCTTGGACTGAGACGACGGACACGAGCTACACGCCCACTTCGCCGCTATCCGAAGGCTCGCACCAACTCTACGTGCAGGAACGCGATGATGCGGGGAACTGGTCGGTGGACAGCTTCTTCGACATTTTTGTGGACGTGACCTCGCCCAATGCACCCACCGTGGACGGCACCACGCCGACGAACGACACCACACCGACTTGGACATGGACGTCGGGAGGCGGCGGCGGGAGTGGCACGTACCGGTATCAGTTGGACAGCGAGAGTGGCGCCTGGACGGAAACGGGAGACGTAGCCTATACCCCGGTGGCACCTCTCTTCGAAGGCGTCCACATTCTCTACGTGCAGGAGCGGGACGCAGCGGGGAACTGGTCATCGAGCGGAAGTCTTGAGATTACGGTGGACACCATGGCGCCGAGCGGCCCGGTGGTGACCGGCACAACACCGACCAACGACACCACGCCGACGTGGACGTGGATATCGGGCGGCGGCGGCAATGGCACGTACCGGTACCAGCTTGACGGGACGGGTGGGACTTGGACCGAGACGACGGACACGAGCTACACACCCACCTTGCCGCTGTCTGAAGGCTCGCACCAACTTTACGTCCAGGAACGCGATGATGCGGGGAACTGGTCGGTAGACAGCTTCTTCGACATTTTCGTGGACGTGACCACGCCCAATGCACCCACCGTGGACGGCACCACGCCAACGAACGACACCACACCGACGTGGACGTGGACGTCTGGCGGCGGTGGTGGCGCGGGCGCGTACCGGTACCAGCTTGACGGTACGAGCGGCGCTTGGACGGAGACGGCTGACACGAGTTACGCACCGGGATCGCCGCTATCCGAAGGTACGCACCGGCTCTACGTCCAGGAACGCGATGATGCGGGCAACTGGTCCGTGGACAGCTTCTTCGACATCTTCGTGGACGTGACCCCGCCGACTGCGCCCACCGTAGACGGAACCACGCCGACGAACAACACCACACCGACCTGGACGTGGACGTCGGGTGGGGGCGGCGGGGGTGGCGGATATCGCCATCAGCTCGACGGCGAAGGCGGGATTTGGACCGACACCGCCGAAACTTCGTTCACGCCGCTGACGCCATTTGGTGACGGCGAGACGCACACTTTGTACGTGCAAGAGCGCGACACCGCCGGCAACTGGTCGCTATCGGGCAGCTTTGCGATCTCGGTCGATGTAAGCGCGCCTCCAGCTCCGACCGTTACGGGCACGACGCCGACCAACGACACGACCCCGACATGGTCGTGGACATCGGGCGGCGGTGCTGGCACGTACCGCTATCAGTTAGACAGCGAGAGCGGCGCCTGGACGGAAACGGGAGACACAGCCTATACCCCAGTCGCGCCTCTCGCCGAAGGCGTCCACATTCTCTACGTACAGGAACGGGATGCCGTTGGCAACTGGTCCGGATCGGCCAGTTTCGGGATCACCATCGACGCCACGCCGCCTAACGCTTCGAACGTTGCCGGCGCAACACCGACTAACGACACGACGCCGACCTGGAGTTGGACGAGTGGCGGCAATGGCGGGAATGGTACGTATCGGTACCAGTTGGACAGTGAAGCGGGCACATGGACAACGACGACGGCGACGACATGGACGCCGGGTACGGCGTTGACGGCCGGCGTACACACATTGTACGTGCAGGAGCGGGACGCGGCGGGGAACTGGTCGTTGAGCGGAAGCCTTGCGATTACGGTGGACACGACAGCGCCCACGGTGTCCATGGCATCTACGGCTTCGGAGCCGACGAGTGTTTCGCCCATTGTGGTGACCGTGGCCTTCAGCGAGTCCGTAACCGGGTTCGTGGCGTCAGACATTACGGCATCAAACGCTACCGTTAACAGCTTCGCGGGGTCGGGCGCCGACTACAGTTTCGATTTGGTGCCGTCGGGCCAAGGAGTGGTCAAGGCGGACATCGCGGCAGGCGTATGCGCCGACCTGGCGGGCAACGCCAACACGGCGGCGTCACAGTTTAGCCGGACGTACGACAGCGTGCGGCCCACGGTATCCATGGCATCTGCGGTTCCCGAGCCGACGAACGAGTCGCCCATTCCGGTTGTAGTGACCTTTAGTAAACCGGTGACCGGTTTTGTGGCCGGGGACGTGGCGGCCACGAACGGGACGGTCAGCGGTTTCGCTGGGACGGGAGCCAACTATAGCTTCAATCTCACCCCGTCGGACCAGGGAACGGTGTCCGTTGAGATACCCGAGAACGTGTGCCAGGACGCGGCGGGCAACTGGAACCAGGCGGGTTCATTCAGCCGGACGTATGACACCACGCCGCCCAACGCCCCGAACGTCACCGGCACAACACCGACCAACGACACGACGCCGACGTGGACCTGGACGTCGGGCGGCGGCGGCAATGGCACGTACCGGTACCAGCTTGACGGGACGGGTGGGACTTGGACCGAGACGACGGACACGAGCTACACACCCACCTTGCCGCTGTCTGAAGGCTCGCACCAACTTTACGTCCAGGAACGCGATGATGCGGGGAACTGGTCGGTAGACAGCTTCTTCGACATTTTCGTGGACGTGACCACGCCCAATGCACCCACCGTGGACGGCACCACGCCAACGAACGACACCACACCGACGTGGACGTGGACGTCTGGCGGCGGTGGTGGCGCGGGCGCGTACCGGTACCAGCTTGACGGTACGAGCGGCGCTTGGACGGAGACGGCTGACACGAGTTACGCACCGGGATCGCCGCTATCCGAAGGTACGCACCGGCTCTACGTCCAGGAACGCGATGATGCGGGCAACTGGTCCGTGGACAGCTTCTTCGACATCTTCGTGGACGTGACCCCGCCGACTGCGCCCACCGTAGACGGAACCACGCCGACGAACAACACCACACCGACCTGGACGTGGACGTCGGGTGGGGGCGGCGGGGGTGGCGGATATCGCCATCAGCTCGACGGCGAAGGCGGGATTTGGACCGACACCGCCGAAACTTCGTTCACGCCGCTGACGCCATTTGGTGACGGCGAGACGCACACTTTGTACGTGCAAGAGCGCGACACCGCCGGCAACTGGTCGCTATCGGGCAGCTTTGCGATCTCGGTCGATGTAAGCGCGCCTCCAGCTCCGACCGTTACGGGCACGACGCCGACCAACGACACGACCCCGACATGGTCGTGGACATCGGGCGGCGGTGCTGGCACGTACCGCTATCAGTTAGACAGCGAGAGCGGCGCCTGGACGGAAACGGGAGACACAGCCTATACCCCAGTCGCGCCTCTCGCCGAAGGCGTCCACATTCTCTACGTACAGGAACGGGATGCCGTTGGCAACTGGTCCGGATCGGCCAGTTTCGGGATCACCATCGACGCCACGCCGCCTAACGCTTCGAACGTTGCCGGCGCAACACCGACTAACGACACGACGCCGACCTGGAGTTGGACGAGTGGCGGCAATGGCGGGAATGGTACGTATCGGTACCAGTTGGACAGTGAAGCGGGCACATGGACAACGACGACGGCGACGACATGGACGCCGGGTACGGCGTTGACGGCCGGCGTACACACATTGTACGTGCAGGAGCGGGACGCGGCGGGGAACTGGTCGTTGAGCGGAAGCCTTGCGATTACGGTGGACACGACAGCGCCCACGGTGTCCATGGCATCTACGGCTTCGGAGCCGACGAGTGTTTCGCCCATTGTGGTGACCGTGGCCTTCAGCGAGTCCGTAACCGGGTTCGTGGCGTCAGACATTACGGCATCAAACGCTACCGTTAACAGCTTCGCGGGGTCGGGCGCCGACTACAGTTTCGATTTGGTGCCGTCGGGCCAAGGAGTGGTCAAGGCGGACATCGCGGCAGGCGTATGCGCCGACCTGGCGGGCAACGCCAACACGGCGGCGTCACAGTTTAGCCGGACGTACGACAGCGTGCGGCCCACGGTATCCATGGCATCTGCGGTTCCCGAGCCGACGAACGAGTCGCCCATTCCGGTTGTAGTGACCTTTAGTAAACCGGTGACCGGTTTTGTGGCCGGGGACGTGGCGGCCACGAACGGGACGGTCAGCGGTTTCGCTGGGACGGGAGCCAACTATAGCTTCAATCTCACCCCGTCGGACCAGGGAACGGTGTCCGTTGAGATACCCGAGAACGTGTGCCAGGACGCGGCGGGCAACTGGAACCAGGCGGGTTCATTCAGCCGGACGTATGACACCACGCCGCCCAACGCCCCGAACGTCACCGGCACAACACCGACCAACGACACGACGCCGACGTGGACCTGGACGTCGGGCGGCGGCGGTGGGAATGGTACGTACCGGTACCAGTTGGACAGCGAGAGCGGCACCTGGACAACGACGACGGCGACGACGTGGACGCCGGGTACGGCGTTGACGGCCGGCGCAAACACGTTGTACGTGCAGGAGCGGGATGCAGCCGGCAACTGGTCGGCTTCGGGCGGCTTTGCGATCACAGTTTCCGCAGCGCCGAAAACGATTTACGTGGATGCTGCGAATACATCCGGGATCGAGGATGGTTCGAGCGCGAACCCGTGGAACACAATCAACGACGCGGTAACCGAGACGCTGGCAGGCCGCGGCGATACAATCAATGTGCGCGCGGGCACATACGAGGAAGCGGTGACGCTCAAGCCACGTACCACCCTGCTCAGCGAGGCCGGTTCGTTCCATACGTGGATAGCCAATCCGTCGGGGACGACCACCACCCTGACGGTCGTGAACAACTGCCTCGTGCGGGGCTTCACCGTGGTGACCGCCCCCACAGGCACCGCGCTTGCGGTATCGGACTCGGCCTCGGTTGAGATCACTAATTGCGTGATGCCCCAGGCCGGCATAGGCATTCTGGCCAACCCGAACGCGACAATTATCGTAGAGAACAACACGTTCGATGGCATGGGCTTTGAAGGCATTGACGTGAATGCCAACGCAACCTTGTCGAGGATCAGGAACAACATTTTCTCGAACAGTCCGGTCGGCATTCGGATCGAGGCGGACGGTATCGTCACCGAGGAGGGGTACAACAACTTCTTCAGCGTCGATCTTCCTATCGACGGAGCGACACCGGCCGGGACCGACCTCAATGTCGCCCCACTGTTTGTGGACGCGGCCAATGCCAACTTCCACTTGCAGGCGGCTTCCGGTTGCCGCAACGCGGGCGATCTCGCGCCTCAATATGATGATATTGACGGGTCGGCCAACGACTTGGGTGCTGACGGCGGTCCGCATGGCGTACAGGATACGACCCTCCCGCTCCCGGTCATCGTGACAACGCCGGACCCGCCTACCGGCAACGCGCCGCTCTCGGTTACGTTAGATGGCTCACTCTCAACCGACGAATGGGGCATTCAGGCCTATTCTTGGGACTACGACGCGGTGGATGGTATCCAGCAAGACGCAACAGGACCGACAGCGGCCACCACTTATCAACAAGGCGGAACGTTCACGGCGACCCTGACCTTAACGGACAACAGCGGGCTGGAGAACACAGTCACCGTGGATGTCATCGTCGAGACGCCGCCTTCGGTGACGGCATCCGTGGATCCCATGGCCGGTGCTGTGCCGTTGGCCGTGCAGTTTACGGCGGAAGCCATTGACCCCGACGGCGGCAATATCGTGAGCTACGTATGGAGCTTTGGCGACGGCATCGGCACGAGCAACGAGCAGAGTCCGGCCTACACATATCCGATGGGGCTTGCTTCGGGCGCGTACGCGGCCACGGTCACAGTGACGGACGACGAGGGCGCTTTCACAGTTGCCCGGGTGCCGTTGACTTTGACCGATAATGTGGTAGATGCGGCGGGCCTTATCGATCCATTCACCGGCGGAATGGTTGTGGTCACGGACGGGGCCAGCCCGGTAGCTGGAATCGCGGTTGTAGTGCCGCCAAACGCCCTCACCCAGCCAACCGTAGTGGCCGTGGGGCCGTTGACGAATCCGCCACCGCTCCCAGTCGGAGGGTTTGGTCTGATGGCTCAACTCGAGCCGACGGGCATCGTTTTCGCCGCACCGGTAACAATTGACCTGCCGCATCCCGCGGCCACGTCGCATCCGGCCACGATTCAGGTGTTTTACTACGATCCGGTAGCCAGCCTGTGGTCAACCACGGGGATTTCGAACGTACAGCACATAGATGCCACGCCAGACCATGTCGTGCGCTTCAACACCACTCACTTCACCGCCTTTACTGCTGGCGGTGAGGGTGAGGGCGAAGGTGAGGGTGAGGGTGAGGGTGAGGACGAAGGTGAGGGAACAGGATGCTTCGGAGCGAGCCTCGATGTTGGACCGCACTCGAAACTATTCTCCGGCGATTATCTATTGATGACATTCACCGCGGTTCTCCTCGCACTGACCATGTGGCCAACTTCTCGTCCGGGTACACACAGAAATGTCCGCGTAAGGTCAGTTAACCCGGCCCTAACCCATGATTGAGAAGGAGGATGTGCGGATCACATGGTGGAAGCCTTCCTGGGTAAGGCAGAACCAGCCGCCCGGATACATTTCCACATTCTTGCCCGGACACTGATTTTCTCCTCGCGCCCGGTCCTTGCCCAGGCCTTATTCTGCCCTTAAGCAAGCTCCTGAAGAGCGTCAACGGTTTTACAGCCTACTGTTATGCTGAGCCTTACGTGCCACGAGCAGATGAACCATCATTACCCATACGGAATCAGTAGTTCATGGGTCTTGCAGGCAGGAATCGTGCTCGCTGGTGTGTGCTCAGCGATGCTTTCAGCGCTCCCGCTGTACCCGCTGGCAAATCTGGCTCCACTGCTCAATATCCCGAAAAACTCCTTGTTCCCTCCCGACCTTCTGGGGCCCATGCCCCAAAATCTACCAAGGGAGCTTCGCTTCGACTGGCACGAACGATGCTGCACTTCTCGACCGGCGTTCACAGTTCTTCCACCTTACGGTTCGCCAACGCTACCAAACAAGTTGGTTCCTTCTCACTTTCAGTTTCAGTGCCAGCACCAGAAAAGCCACGGTCACCAATATCATTGGTAATCCGTCGCCAGGACTTTGAGAGTTACCTAACTTGCCGGCGGAACCGCCAAAGCACCCTCCACCCTCGCCTCCCTCCGGGCCTTTGGATACAACGAGGTTCACGGCACTGGCCGGCAGCACGGAACTGCCGCCCGCGGGATCCTGGCTAATCACATCGCCAACAGGTACCGTCGGGCTGTACGCCTCCGTGACTACCCCGACGGCCAGGCCCGCAGCCACGATGGCTGCCTCGGCCTCCGCCAGCGTCATGCCCACCACGTTGGGCACGCTCACCGGGCCGCTCGAGACCACCAGGTCTACCGGAGCAGGCGGACACACCTCGGTGCCAGCCCCCGGATCCTGCGAAATCACCTGCCCCGCAGGAACGGTCACGCTGCACTCTTGCGTCACGGTTCCTACGATGAGGCCGGAGCTTGTGATAGCGGCTTCGGCCGCCTCCAGCGTCATGCCCACCACGTTGGGCACGCTCACCGGGCCGCTCGAGACCACCAGGTCTACCGCAGCAGGCGGACACACGTTTGTGCCAGCCCCCGGATCCTGCGAAATCACCCGCCCCGCAGGAACGGTTTCGCTGTATTCCTCGGTCACAGCGCCCACCGTAAGATCGGCTGCAGTGATCGCTGTCTCAGCGGCAGCCTGGGTCTGGCCCACAACGTTCGGCACGGTCACGCGGCACGGACCGAGAGAGATCACAAGGTTGACTGCTGAGTTGCACGCCACTGAAGTCCCGGCTGCGGGGTCTTGACTGATGACTTGGCCTGATGTGACCGTCTCGCTGTTCTCTTGAGTCACCGTACCTACGGTAAGGCCGGCGCCTGTGATGGCTGCTTCAGCCGCAGCTTGTGTTTGGCCTATTACGTTCGGCGCGCTGACGAGGCACGGTCCAAGGGATATCACGAGGCCCACTGACGAGTTGCACGCGACAGAGGTCTCCGCCACGGGATTCTGGCCAATAACCAGGCCCGCCGCAACCGTCTCGCTGTACTCCTGAACGACTGACCCGACAGCCAGCCCCACACCTGCGATGGCCACCTCCGCAGCCGCCTGGTCTTGGCCTACAACGTTCGGCATGCTCACGCGACACGGCCCAAGCGACACCACCACGTCGACCGCAGAACCACAAGCCGCGGAGGACCCCGCTGTGGGGGTCTGGCTTATCACGAGGGCCGCGGACACGGTCTCGCTGTATTCCTCGGTTACCGTGCCCAACGTCAGACATGTGGACGTCAACGCATCGAGTGCTTCAGCCTCTGTCTTGCCCGTGAGGTCCGGGACTGCCGCCTCCAGTTCGACGCTTATGCTTGTGTCGGCTTGCTCGGGCGCGGATTCCCTGTGGCCGACGTTATCGATCGCAATGCTGTAGAAGGCGTAGGTGTGGCCGTTGTCGCCCGTGAACGTTTCCGAAGTCTGCGCGGTATTCTGCAGCCACATTTGCCACTCGCCGCCGTTATCCTGCGCGTAGATTTCGTAGCCCGCAATACCGGAACCGCCCGTGTCGTCTTCGCCGGTCCAAGACACCTGGAATGCAAGCGTATTGGTCTCGGCGGGCAACGCGGAGACCTCGCTTGAGGGTAAACCCGCATCGATGGTGACCAGGGCTTCCTTATCCGGGTCGGTCCCTTGCGACGGGTCATGCGGATCGACCTGGTTCGTGGCGATGACCTCGCCGAAACTGAACTGGATTTCGGCCACGTTGCGGATCTCGGTTCCGCTGGCCAGACCGTCGTTCGCCCGAATCACGTACGAGAAATGGCCTTGGCCGCGTCCCGTATCGTTTTCCGGCGGCAGGAAACCGATTTCGACGCTCGGCGGGAGTTCCGTCTCCGGGTCAATCGAGTAGAAGTTGACGAAGACCTCGCCAGTGTCGGTGTACAGCCCCGCCTCGATCTGCACCTCGAAATCCACGTCCTCATACGTCATCGGCACCGTGGTCTCGAAATACTGCAATCCCGACGGAACCGCCACCACGGTATCCCCGAAGCCGATTTCCGTCAGTTCGAACGTCGACCAATCGAGGTCCGAACTGAGCATATCCGAGACATAGACCACCTGGGCCGGCGCGGTAGCCGTCGAGTCGTTCTCAAAATCCACCCGGTACGGCAACAACGAGTCCCCGGCAATGAAATGCTCGTCGCCGTAGCCCCCCGGACCGGTCTTCTGGTTCGGGTCGCTGATATATGAGACGCCGGTGCCGCCGGAGGCTATGGAACCGGCAGGGACTTCTGGCGGTTCGGGTGAATCCTGAGACCATCCGCAGAAATTCGCTATCTCTTGCCATACCACCGCCACGAAACCACTCACCAATCGTCCATGCGCTGAATAGTTACGAAAGTGGAGGCAGCATCCTTTCATGCTATCATCATGCCACTTAGCGAGGGCTTGTATGGCCGTCGTGGGTTGCTTTCCATTTCCACGTGCAAAGTATCCCCAGTAATCGCCGCATCCGAATATAAAACTCCATGGATTGAAGTATTGGGCGATTCTTGCGACGTACCATGCTGGAACGGAGTGGGCGCATATCATGCCGCGCAGCGATACCAATCCGGTGGGGTCTGTGTTCATAGCCGGGCTGTTGTGAACATATCGGTAAAGATTGTCATCCCCTGCCGCGATTCCAATTGGATCTGCCGCCACAAAACGTCCTGCGGTCGGATCATAGTAGCGTGCCCGCATGTAGCTCAGTCCGCTTGCCTCCGCCAGTGCGCCCCATTCACCGACGAACTGGAACGGGTTCGGAATGACCGCGACATTCCGCAAGGTCTCACCGAACGGACGGTAGGCATAGGCGTTGTGTATCTCGCCAGCCTGGTTTGTGAGTTCGCTGACGTTTCCGAGCGCATCGAAGCAGTAATACGCAGCATTGCCGCTGTCACCCACGCGATTCACGAGACCAAAGCCATGGTTAAACTGCGAGACAAGAGTGCCGTTGGCATTGTATGCGGCTGCGGTGTTTCCAAGGCCAATGGGGTCAATGACGTATTGGGTTAGCGCCCCGTTCTCGTCAACAGTCACGCGGTTATCCAGCGCGTCATAGGTGTAGGTCCATGTGTTGTTGATGTCAGCGGCGCCTATCTGCCGGTTCTCAGCATCATACGTGTATGTGGTCGTGCCGTCGGCTGCGTTTTCCAAGATCATGTTACCGTCGGCATCAAAGGAGTAGGTCGTGTCGCCGACTTGGGTGTATTGGTTCATGTTGTTGGTGACGTAGTTCTCAGTTACGCCGTTGATAATGGTGTAGATGCGGTTGCCGAGAGCGTCGTAGGCATAGATCAGGTCCTGGTTGGGAATTTCCGCGTCGGTGGACGCGAGGACCGCGTGCGTGAGTTGGCCGGTGTCGTCGTATTCATACGACCACGTGCCGTAGTGGGTCGCCATGCCGGTGCGCTGGCCTCGTGCGTCGTAGGTGTAGTCGAAATACGACAACACGGTGTTGTCGGACTTGTAGTTCACGAGGTCCAGCAACTGTCCTGCTTCGTCGTACTCATACGTGGTATAGACGCCGTTACCCAACGTCTTGAGTGACAGGCGGCCCGCGGCATCGTATGCGTATTGGACAATTGCCGCGCCTGTCTCGTCGGTGATGGTCTGTAGGCGGCCCACGGCGTCGTAGGCGTAGTCGAGTCGGTGGCCGAGTTGGTCGAGACTCGATGCGCGCCGTCCGGCGGCGTCATAGGTGAATTCGAGCCACTGGCCGCCGGGATAGTCGATACCGCTCAGATAGTCGTTGCTGTCATAACTGTAGACGGTCGTCCCGTGCGCGTCCACGTTTTGAATCAGGTTCCCTCGGGCGTCATACGTGTAATCGACGTGCGAGCCGTCCGCATAATCCTTGCGCGTGAGCTTGCCGTCGACATCGCAGGCGTATCCGCTAGGCGTGTTGCGCCGGTTGGTCCACGTCTCCGGATTGCCGACGCTGTCGAAGGCCCAGCTTTCCACACTCGAGTCCGGATAGGTTATGGACAGCAGGTTCCCCCTATCGTCATAGGTGTATTTCGTCTGATTTCCGTTCGCATCCTTCAGCCACGCGAGCCGGTTGAGCTTGCTTGTGTACGTGAAGCGGGTCAGGTTGCCAACCGGGTCCGTCGAGCGGATGAGGTTGCTGCGTCTGTCGTACTCGAAGGTGGCGGTGCGCCCCGTGGAATCGGTGACGTCCGTCAGGTCGCCGTTGTCGTCGAAATTGAGAAGGACGGCCCTGTGCAGCGCGTCCTCGGCCCGCACGACGCGCCCCCAGTTGTCGAGACAGAATTGGCCGGAATTTCCGAGGGCGTCGGTGGCGGTCACCGTTCCCGTCGAGTCATACGCGAAGGTAGCCGCCTCGGCGTTCGAGTCGCGTTTGACGGAGGCCAAGCGCCCCTTGGCGTCATACGTGAAGTATTTGTGTGTGCCGCCGGGGAAGGTTATCTGCGAGAGCGCGTGCTCCTGCGTGGCGTCTCCGCCGGACAGATAGGCGTACGTCGTGGTCCGTCCGTCGTAGGCCTGGACTTCGGCGAGGCGCCCTCCGGCACTATACGTAAAGGAGGTCACCCGGCCGTCCGAGTCCTCGATACGGGCAATGGCGTCGTCACCGTTGTAGTCCATTTCGAGAAACTGGCCTTCGGAATGGGTCAGGCTCGTCAGCAGTCCGCCGGAATAGCCGCACGTAATCCGATTGCCGTTGGTGTCCTCGACATAAGCCAGACGGCCCGATGAGTCAAAACTCGATACGGTTCCGTCCGTCTCCTTGAGAGTGAAGTGCCCGTCCGAATACGAAGTCAACACGCCATGGTCGCCGGTCGCCGCCAGATAGGCGTTCGTGTACCGGCTGTCGGGCTGGAAGATGCGGGGCGTGCCGGTCATATCCGTGATGGTGACCGTGCCGTCCGATTCTTCCGTTACTGAGAACTGCCAGTTGTGCGTCCAGTCGCGTCCCAGCGGACCCACTTCATAACGTCTGGAGATGGGCTGGCCATAGGCCCGGTAGAAGACAATGGGCAGGCCCGGGGCCTGTACATACGCGTCCGTCGCGGCGGCGAGGTACGCCATCGGACTCAGCCCGTCCGCTTGCCGGAACTCGAGCGCGAGCAATTGAGACACGTCGTCCACGCGCTCCCCGACGCGCTTCAGGTAGACGGCGTTCTCTGCCAGCATTTGTGCGTAATCGCCCCACGTGGAACCGGCCTGGCTGGTGAAGTTGGCCCAAACGGCCTCCCAGGCGTCCTCGCGCACGTAGGACGGGCGAATATCGTTTTTCAGCGCCGCCCAGTCAACCGCCGTATCGTCATCGGCGGTCAGCACGCCGAGGTTGAACTCGATGGTGCGGTTCGAGAAATTCCACGGTTCCAGAATGCCGGCGAAGTAGACCGGCACTCTGGACGATTCCCCGGGCTCGAGGACCCAGGGGTCTTCGCCGCCGGCCATGAACTGGACGCTTGTGCTGAACCCTTCCGGCATCGCCGAGGTCCAGAATCCCGACGAGACGCGCGATCTATCCAGCGTCAGTATCGGCTGATGTTCTTGATTGGCATCCTTGGGCCCGAGCACGAGCAGCGGCGCGGCCATCGAGACCTCGCCGGCGTTGGCGTACTCGACATAGAACGTGGCGAGCGCGTGAAATCCGAGGGAACTGGGGATGATCAGGTTAGTCTTGAGATTGGGCTCACCGCCTGAGACAACTTCAAGAGCATCTGCAAGTTCATCTGAGGCCAGTCCCGTCCGGGTGACGCGCACGGTGTATGTCCCCGGCGGAATGGTGTCAGCGCCGAACGTTGCCCTCACCGTGGTATAGGAATCCACCTCGACCGAGCTGGCTTCGTGCAAGGCTTTTCCTATGCCCTCGAGTTCGACCTCGACCGGATAAATGAAACCCGCCCCCTTCAGCGTCAACTCGAGCGGCTGATTCGCAGTATACTTGTTGGGAGTCACGGACATCAGCTTGAGCAGGACCGTCCGGGCGTTGATCGTATACGTGCCCGCAGTGGACGCTTGGCCGTAAACGAGGATGTACCACACGCCTTCGGTCGCCGCCGGGATGAGAAGTTCGGAATCCTCCAAGCAGTAGTCATACGATCCCCGCGAGGGAAGCGTGCCCAAGCTTACGTAGACCTCGAGGCCCGACGTCTCCGAAGCCAGCGTAAGAAACAGGTTGTATCCCGATTGAACGTCGACCCGGTAGTAGTTCGAGACCGTTCCCGACGGGAAACTCGCGGAAACGTCCACCCCGTTCTCAAGTACCGGCACAAGCACGTCCGTGGCTACGGCATACTCGTTGTTCAACTGATGCCGTTCAAGCACCTGCCAGTCGCTGTCGGCGGAAAGAAGCAGATAATACGCTCCTTCCTCCATGGCGGGCAATGTAACGTCGATACTTCCTTGATATTCCCCTTCCGGGGCGAGATCCTGGGATACCGATACCGACGCAAGCAGAGTGTCTTCCGTGTCGAGATAACGATCTTGCGATAACCAGACGGCGTCAACCCAAGTGGCGGACGACAGCGTCGCGTCGCCGATGTTTCGGACGCTGTACGTGACGTTCGATGATTGCCCTACGACAAGTCCGTTGGGCGTCTGTACGTCCACGACCGACAGGTCCGGCGCCGCGCCGGGATCGGCAACAACCGAGATCGTGCGGGAATCGTGAATTTGACTGGGCTCGCCCGCGCTATCGAGCGACTGAAGAATGACCGGCCATTCGCCTACTGTCGAGAAGGTCACCAATCCCGGATCTTCAAGCGAAGAAGTCCGTCCGTCTCCGAAATCCCAGAGATGCTCGCCGAAGTTACCCTCCGAGCCAAAGCGCAACGAATCGCCTACAAGGATTTGTCCAGAATGAACTGGAGAGACTATAGAAAAACCATATTCGTAGGCGCCCATGTCGTAACCGTCGCCTTTCGGGCGTCGAACGCCAAGAATATCCGTGTCCGGCGCGCCTTCGGATGTGCCCGCATCAATACACGGCGAACCGGATTGGAGGCTGTAGTCGCCGTTGTCGGGATCGGTAAACAGCGGCTCGTCCGAAATGTTGCCCTCCCCGTCGTAACCGCCTTCGATGCACGAGTATGTCACCACCACTGAATCCCCGGATATTTCGTTTCCCCTAGACGATGCCGAATCGCCCCACAGAATGCAGTTGGTCACCGTCGAGAGTCTGTTGCACCACATCCCGCCGCCGCTGGAGGCGGTGTTCGCAGAGAAGGTGCAGTTGGTCACCGTCGCCAAGGAGGCATAGCCGTTGTACATCCCGCCGCCGTACCGGTCGGCGGTGTTCGCAGAAAACGTGCAGTTGGTGAACGTCCGCGAGGAGTAGAAGTTGTACACCCCGCCGCCGTCGTAAGCTCTGTTCGCAGAGAAGGAGCAGTTGGTCACCGCGGCCGAGGAGGAGTCGCTGTTGTACATCCCGCCGCCGACACCATTGGCGGTGTTCGCAGAGAACGTGCAGTTGGTGAACGTCGGCGACGAGAGGCGGTTGAACATCCCGCCGCCGTCACGATTGGCGGTGTTCGCAGAGAACGTACAGTTGGTAACCGTCGCCAAGGAGGCATAGCCGTTGTACATCCCGCCGCCGTATTCAGCTCTGTTCGCAGAGAAGGTGCAGTTGGTCACCGTTGGCGACGAATTCGTGGTGTACATCCCGCCGCCCCGTGCCACCTGCGCATCACCCCGTGTGATAGTGAATCCGTCGAGCGTAGCGGCATCGGCGCCGATGACACAACGGCGGATGTCTTCACCGTCGATGATGGTCTCGTGCGCGTCCCAATCCCGCTCCTCCCGCAAGGTCTCCGTTCCGGCGAAGCCCCCGTACACATGCACGCCCGGCTTCAGGGTAACCACCGGGCTCGTGACCCCCGTGTACACCCCCTCCCTCACCCACACCTCCGCCGGGTTGGATGGTGATGCTCCCGCCGCTACAGCCGCATTAATGCCCTCTTGAATGGTCTTATAGGCCGTGGGCCATGTCTGACCATCGGGCACAGGCGCCGTCGAGTCCGCATCAACGCGAAAGACAGCGGCCGTGCTGGTTGAACAATAGGCAATTAAGACGGCAAAAAGGATGAGAATACGGGATGCCATGGAAGGTTCTCCTTATAGCGCCCCAAAATGAAGGCGTTCCTCATCAAGACTGAAAAATGCCGCGCCCTTAAGATTTCCCTGGCAGAATAGAGCTAAAATAACATTACAACTATCAAAAGTCAATCACCGAGTTCTGCCGTAATACGGTGTTGACCGGGCAAAGGTGTTCGAGCACGTGCGCGGCATGTACCTCGACGGGCACGAGTACATCTTGTTTCCGGTCAATCCGGATACGGACAAGACCCGTCTAGCCACCGCACCGAGACATACAACCTGTGTACAAAGGAAGCACGTCCAGTTTTTTCTGTCGTCGAACTGACCGGTCAATTCCTGGAGGCGCGACAAGACTGCCAACTTCAACACCTGTAGCGGCGACTGAAGGAATACCATCTGTTCGTATTGGCTAAGTTCGGCTAAGTGCCGTTCTACAAAACCGGAGGCGAAATCCTGTTCGACGTGGTGAGGCGGACCTATGAACGCCATAGCATTACCCTGACCAGAACTGGCCGTTTGACAACGGACGGAAATCCTGGGTAATGAGCGGCTCATCGACGCGGCGATCGACCGCCTTAGAAAACCGTGCCGCGCTTCCTGAGATTGGACTCTGGGGTAGCGGTGCAAACGCTCCTGTGTTGATGGTTCGTGGTTGGTGGCAAGTCCCAGACAAAAATCCCTGCTATCCCTTGGGTAGGCTAAGATGGACCCCAAGAATCGACATTTGGGGTAGCGCCCCGCAGGTGGCAAGGCTCAAGCATCCTGTATGTTCCGGCTCTTCAGGCGCTGAGTATGAATACGAGGATTGGGGCGTCACGGACTGAATACGGTCCCTGTCCCTATCCTTGCCCGCGCGCCGATTTCCCCCCTGTGCAAGACACTTTCTCAGGCCTTACCTCGGCCTTAAGCGACCTGGCGCGAACTGTCAAGTGATTTCGTAACCTATTTCAGCGCAGTTGTTTGTACGTCCAGAGCAAACAGACCATGGTCGCACATACGGCAAGGTCGTTGTTTGTTAGCATGGAGAAGCAGACGTATCCCGAGCGAATGGTCTCGTCGTCCCGGACCCCTTGTAACACATGTTACGGGGTCGTCTTCTGCTGGTTGCGCGAACGTCGCGGGGGCGTGGCGGCGCGAACGGAGGCGTGGACTACCCCGAGATACTCATGGGGCATTGTGGCGCGCTACGGAAACAGTAAGCAGAGGCCCTCGTTAGCCAGGTGTCGCGCGTTCAAATCGCGCCGAGCGCGCCATTTTTTGCCGGATCACGCCCGAATACGCTCCCCGTCGCCCGCAAACCGCGCTTCATTCCGACCGGCCAATCGCATCAGGAACGCTCCGTGTGGGAACGCTCTGTGTTGAACAATCGAGTTTGCACCAGATAAACTATCGCGTGGTGTCTCCTCATTCCCGATGCGAGGCGCAGGAAAGGACCTATACGCCGTGCTTTTTTTGTTCTTAACAGCCGCTCTTGCCGCGCCAGACGTATTCTTGATTTCCGTAGATACCCTGCGGGCAGATCGCCTCGCCGCCTATGGAAACACCCAGGGGACGACGCCGGCCCTGGACGCATTTTCCAAAGAAGCACGCGTTTTTGAAGACTGTCTCTGCGAGATTCCGCTCACCGGTCCGTCGTTTTGCTCGATGATGACATCGCAGTACCCTCGCATGCTGGGGGTGGTGCAGAATGGGCAGCCGCTCGCTGACGGCCTTCCCACCGTGGCTATGATGTTTCAAAATGCCGGCTACCAGACCTGGTGTATTCAGAGTAACTGGCCCTTGCGGTCCTATTTGTGCGGGCTGAACCGCGGGTTTGACAGGTACGACGATGGGTTTGAGCAGGAACGGCCGGGGATGCCCACGGGCGAACGGTACGCCGACGAAGTGACGAAGTTGGCGCTCGAAGCGTTGCCGCAACGAGATCCCAAGCGGCCGTTGTTTTTGTGGGTGCATTATACGGACCCCCATGCACCTTATCGATTTCACATAGACTTCAATCCCGGCGGACGAAAGCTCCTGGGGTTGGATAGGGCCGCTCAAACCCGGGTGAAATACGATTCCGAAGTCGCTTTTGCCGATCATCATCTCGGCCTTTTCTTGTCGGCCATCCCAAAGGACAATACCGTTGTTCTATTCGTGGCGGATCACGGGGAGAGCCTGTTCGATCACGGCTATCTCGGCCATGGCAGGCGCATTAACCAGGCAAGCATGCACGTTCCCCTTATCATACGCGGGCCCACCGTCGCCCCGGGGCGCATCGCCGGTCCCGCACGCGGCATCGACGTCGGCCCGACCCTGCTGGCCTTGGCCGGCTTGCCACCGGCCCGGGGAATGATCGGGCTGAACCTGCTTGATCCTATCCCCGAGGAAAGGACGCGCGTCATCGAAACCTACGGCGGCAAGAGGCCTGACTATCCAAGACAAACGGAGTACCGCAGCCAAAATATGGCTGCAAATGCCTCGCTGTTATGGCAAGGTGTCGTGTCTGGCGAGTGGAAGCTCGTTTTATCAACTGACGCCAATCCGCGACCTCAACTGTTCAACCTGCGCGACGATCCCACAGAGAAGTCCGATTTGGCCGCCAGCGATCCCAAGCGAGTGCGCGATTTAACGGGCCTGATCAAGAAGTGGAGTAGCGAGATCGTGGGAGGATCTCCAGGCAAGTCCAATCTTAGTGAAGAGGATATGCAGGTTTTGCGGGCACTGGGGTACCTGCAGTAACAATGGTCGGGCAGCCCCCGCTCATAAAACGGCAACCCATGGCGCCGTAATATCTTACGCCATCTCCATCCGATACCCGCTTTAACTGAACGCAGCCCCGCGTGCCCCGTTTCAATGCTCCCCCACAAAAACAGATTTAACTATTGCTTTTGGGGCAACTGTGTACTATCCTATTCGAACCTCGTTTGGATCTGTAGGGTGCCGTCTACCGTATCTGAAAGAGCCGGTTTGCACCGTACTTTGGGGAATGTTTTTATGCTACAAAAGAAAAGGGAAACTCCTATGTTCGTCCAAAGATTCGCTGCCCTCCTTGTTATTATCGCAACACTGATCCTGCTGTCATCCGCCGCATTTGCCGCAGATACGGCGACCACCGCCGGCTCTGTCGTGCTTTTGCAGAACGGTCAGGCGCCCGTTCCACGAATCTACGTGGACGCAGACAGTGCGGGGTCCGGGTCAGGCTTGGACTGGGAAAACGCGTTCCAGAGCCTGGCCGATGGGCTCGCGGCCGCCGCCGCCGCCTCGTCGCACGAGGTATGGGTGGCCGGCGGAACCTACTACGGCCCGCTGACCATACCCGTCGGGGTGGCCGTATACGGAGGCTTTGCGGGGACCGAGGCAAACCTCTCGGAACGGATCTTGGGCGCAAACGAGACAATCGTTGTGGGTGGCCTAACGTTCGAGCCAGGCGGGTGGACCCGTAACCCCGCCAACGGTCATTTCTATCGGCTAACCGACTCTATGACGTGGACGGACGCCGAGGCAGCGGCTGTAAGCCTCGGTGGCCACCTGGTGACTATCAACGATGCTCAGGAAAACGCATGGGTTGCCTCCGTCTTCATATGGTATGACTATTGCTGGATAGGTTTGTCTGACGCCGCCGAAGAAGGCACGTGGCAATGGGTAAGCGGTCAGACCCCTGCCTACACCAACTGGGACTCCGGCCAGCCGGACAACAATTGGGAAGAAGATTACGCGGAGATGTGGGGAGGCGGGATGTGGAACGACCTCAGCGGCGACGCCCAGTTGCTGGGCCTCGTGGAACATGACGGCGACAGTTCAACGGTCGTTTCCGCACTTGACGGCCTTACTATACAAGGAAGTTCATCATGGGGGATTGAATGCATCGATGTATCCCCTGATGTCCGCAACTGCACCATCCGAAACAACCCCCAAGGCGGCGTCCACTGCTATAATGGCTCGTCCACGTTTACGAACTGTTCGATCGAGATGAATGGCAACTACGGGTTGCTCGCCGATACCCATGCTATTGTTAGTGTCACCGACTGCACAATCAGCGGAAACTCGGATTACGGCGTCTACGCAAATTACTACTCGGACATCACGATCAATCGATGCATGATAACGGCTAATGGGACCGGCGTGAGTTCCTACACGACCTCGGACCTTGTAATTTCCAGCAGCTACGTCAGCGGAAACTATTGGGGAGGCATCTTCTGTAATAATAGTTCGCCTGAAATCATCAATTGCATAATCAGCGGCAACGGGGGCTCCAATGCTTATTACTATTATTACTATTACGGTATCGATGCGCCAGGTATCCATTGCTATTACGCCTCGCCCATCATAACCAACTGCACGATCAGCGGCAACTCCGCGTCGGGTGTCCAGTGCAACTCTTCCTCCGCGCCCGTGTTGACCAACACCATCTTGAATGACAATGGCGAGTATGGCATCTACAGACAAAGTACATCGGCCGCGCCGGTTGTTCGTTACTGCCTGTTTTCAGACAACGCCGGGGGCGACTATTACGACGTAGGAAGCATCTATTATGGCGCAAATGACATAAACATGAATGTGGCGGGGGCAAGTAACAACTTCAGCGGCTCCCCGATGTATGCGATGGGCGCGACGGGCACATGGACCAGCGATCCCGCATATGATCTGGCAACAAACCGGACTACCCTGACCGATTCTGCGGCATCGTTTGTGGCCGGTTCACTGGTCGGACGGCTGGTGAACCCCGCCACCAGCACGTGGGTGCAAGCGTTGATTGTTGCCAATACGGATACGACCTTGGTGGTTGTCGGCGACTTTTCCTCTGTCGTATCGGTGGGAGATCCTTACCAAGTACTCGATTATCATCTTGCCGATGGCTCGAGCGCGCTCGACAAGGCCGATGAAGCCAGTGCGCCTTCCCAGGATTTCGACGGAGACCCCCGGCCTGGCGGGGACGCACTTGTTGATCTGGGCGCGGATGAGGCCGCAAGCTCATATGTACCCGGCCCCGACACCCAGCTGCCCGTGTCAACGGTCACCGAAATGGCCGCCGCTCGAACCACCGCCTCCTTCGCGGTGCCGTATCTGGCCTCGGACGCAGAGAGCGGGGTGCAGTACGTTCGCTTATTCTATCGCAAGAGCGGTGGGGCGTGGACGCAATACGGCGGCGACTACACTTCCAGCCCAATTGATTTCGACACCTCGGCCACCGGCGGAGACGGCCGATATGATTTCTACACCGTGGCCACAGACAATGGGGACAATGCCGAAACCGCACCGCCCGAACCCGATGCAACCACACTGGTGATGACGTCGTTTGCCGGACCACGCCTATACGTCGGCCCGGAAGGAACAGGGTCGGAACTGGGTTCCGGCTGGGAGGACCCGATTTGGGATTTGCAGGCCGCGGCCATGGTGGCCGGTGCGTTTTCGGTGCCGGAATTGTGGGTGATGGAAGGCACACACGGCCCCGTCGTCGTTCCCGTTGGCGTCGTGCTGTATGGAGGTTTTGCGGGCACGGAAACCGACCCGGCCCAGCGTGATTTGAGCACCCATCAGAGCACTATCGAAGGCGGCGTCGTCTTTGAACCGCATGACGATCATTCCGACACCATCGAGGGCGCCACGCCCATTGGCTTTGGATACATAACCGGTGTGCTCGAAACCCTCGACGACGTTGATTGTTTCAGTTTCTCCGCCACGGCCGGAAGCACCTATTATCTATATAACAACAATTATCTACATATCGAATTATGCCTCCCCGATGGGACCGTGGACTCTTCCTGGGACGATTGGTACATGTCAGCGGTGTGCACCGTCTCAGGAACCTACTATTTTAAAGTCTCCGGCTCCGACGTCGGCCCCTACACTCTCGAACTAGAGGGTGACGGTGGCGAGGGCGAGGGCGAAGGCGAGGGCGAAACCGACGGGCAGGCTGCCGTTTTGGATGGCTTCACCGTCACCGGCAGTCCGGACTACGGTTTGACTTGCGTTTATGCCTCACCCGATGTGAGAAACTGCATTATCGAGCACAACTCCGAAGGCGGTGTCTACTGTGAAATGGCGTCTCCCACATTAACCGCCTGCCGGCTGTCATTCAATGGCCCGTATGGCGTTAACTGCTATAACTCCGGCTCCCCGATAATTACCAACTGTACGATTACGACCTCGGACTACGGCGTCGCCGTCCACTCTTCGTCGGTCGTACTTACAGGCTGTACCATTGCCGACAATGGAATTGGTGTGGCCGGTTGGAATTCATCCGGCGCCCTCTCCGGGAACATTATCAGCGGCAACGAAGGGGTTGGTGTGCAATGCGAGGACTACTTCTCTCCCTCGATTGACAACTGTATCATCAGTGGTAACGGGAGCGTGTGGAACTACTGGTATTACTACTATTCAAACGAAGCCGCGGGGATCTATTGCTATTATTATGCCGACCCTGTCATCACGAACTGCACGATAAGCGGAAACTCGGGCTCGGGCATCGCCTATTCCTATAACGCCCACCCAACCGCCGCCAATACCATCCTCGAAGGCAATGGCGCATACGGCATTGAGGAAACGTACTATTACAATTCCGAATGCGACGTCGAGAATTGCCTGTTTATGAACAACACTGAAGGCGACTACTACGACATGCAGACAGGCGCTTACGTCGGCGCAAACGATATCAACATGTTTCTGCCCGGAACTGCCAACAACTTTTCCGGCGACCCCAGCTTCATACACGGCGATGTCGGCGAATGGACCAGCGCGCCCATTTACGACGAGGAAACCGGCATGTCGACTTTGACAAATACAACCGCTGCGTTTGTGCCGGGCGCGCTGGTAGGGCAGTTGGTGAACCCGGCGACAAGCCAGTTGGGCCAGTCGCTTATTGCGGCGAACACGGCGACGACGCTGGTGGTTTTTGGCGACGTCGGCTCGTTCGTCTCCGCCGGCGATCCCTATCAAATCATGGATTACCACCTGCTCGATGCCTCGAATGCGTTGGATAAGGCCAATCCCGCGTATGCACCCGAGGCCGACATCGACGGGGATGCACGTCCCGGAGACGACGCACTGTTCGATATCGGCGCCGATGAGGCCGACAGCGCGTTCCTGCCAGCCGAAGACGTTTTGCCGCCGGTTTCAGAGGTGCACAACCTGCCGCGCGGCCACACCACGCCTGAGTTCAGTGTGCCCTACCTCGCGTCGGATGCCGAAAGCGGCGTGCTGAACGTCCGCCTGTTTTACCGCAGAACCGGCGGCGACTGGACACAGTACGGCGATACGTACACGTCCAGCCCTATTACGTTCGATACTTCGACAACCGGCGGCGACGACCGCTACGACTTCTATACGGTTGTCACCGACCTGTGGGACAACATTGAGGCCGCGCCAACGGAACCCGATGCCACCACCCTGGTTGTCACGTCGTTTTCTGGAACGCACATGTATGTTGGAATGGGCGGAACCGATGACGAGTTGGGCGAAGGGTGGGATAGTCCGTATCGTGATTTAACTGCTGCGCTCACGTTTGCCTCGGCATTTTCCGTGCCCGAAGTGTGGGTAAGCGGCGGCGCTTACGATGGCTCGGTACTTGTGCCTGTCGGTGTTACCGTTTACGGCGGCTTTGCGGGAACTGAAACCGACCCTGCCCAACGCCAAATCGATGCGAACTCCACCGTGATCACCGGCGGTGTCACGTTTGAACCGCACGACGATCATGGCGACACCCCCGCCGATGCCACGCCCATAACCTCTGAATACGTAACCGGTGTGTTCGAAACACTGGATGACGTCGATTGTTTCAGTTTCTCGGCCATCGCCGGACAACTATACTACGCTTACAATTACTACAATTATCTCACTATGCAATTGTGCCGCTCCGATGGGACGGTGGAATTCACCTCGGCCGATTGGTACATCTATTGGGAATGCCCCGTCTCGGGAACCTACTATTTAAAAGTCTCTGGCTCCCAAGTCGGCCCCTACGGATTCGAGGTGTGGGGAAGCGAAGGCGAAGGCGAGGGGGAGGGGGAAGGCGAGACCCCGCAGTTGCCTGAAGCCGTGCTCGATGGCGTCACAATTACCGGCAGTGAAGGATGGGGCATTACGTGCATGTATGCCTCGCCACATGTGAACAACTGCATTATAACAGGTAACGAATCGGGCGGAATCCATGTCAGTCTTGCCGCCCCGGTCGTGACAGATTGTGTTATTGCCGACAACGGCAACGCGGGCATTTTCTGTGAGTCTGGATCGGACGCCGATATATCGGGGTGTTCCGTCAGCGGTCACAATTACGGCATTCGCTTGTACAACAGCGGTTCAGCCAGCGTGACCGGCTGTTCGATTTTTGACAACAACTCGTACGGTATCTACGCCGACTGGTATTGTGTGGTTGATGTCACGCGCTGCACCTTGGCCGGAAACGGCACCGGCGTCCGTGCTTACGGCGCTGAGGCCGTCCTGGCCCAAAGCGTAGTCAGTGGCAACCTCTGGGCGAATATCGAATTTGAATATTGCTCGCCGCTGGTTTCCAACTGCATTGTAAGCGGGGCAGGTGGCTATTACTACTATTATTATTATTACTCGGAAGGGACAGGCATTCAGTGCTACAGCGCCTCTCCCACGATTGTCAACTGCACCGTCAGCGGCAACGCCGCATCCGGCCTTCTGTGCAACTACGGTTCATCCCCCGTCGTTACCAACACAATTATTGAACGTAATGGTGGCTACGGGGTTTACGAGAGCTACTCGAATGCCGATCCCGTGGTTCAATACTGCCTGTTCGAGGCAAACACCGAGGCCGATTACCTCGACAACGAGACCGGGGCGCATACTGGCGCGGACGCCATAAACCTCAACGTAGCCGGCGCCGCAAACAACATCGGCGGCGACCCGTTGTACGCCATGGGCGCGGTCGGCGTTTGGAGCAGCGCGCCCCTCTACGACGAGGAAACACGCAGGACCACCCTGGTGGACTCGAGCACGTCGTTCGAACCGGGATCGCTGGCCGGGTGGATGATGAATCCCGCTACAAGCCAGTACCGGCAACTGTTGGTCGAATCCAATACGGCCACGGCTGTCGTCGTGGTTGGCGACGCCACGGATTTCGTCGCGGAAGGCGATACCTACCAGATCATCGACTACCACCTCCTGAACGGGTCTGTCTGTATAGACACCGGCACAGATACTGGCGCCCCTGTGATGGATCTCGACGACAATCCCCGGCCTATCGACATCATCGGCCTCGAACCCGATGCCACCGGGACCGAATTCGACATCGGCGCCTATGAATTCCCGGGCGGCGGCAGCCTCATTATTATCCCCAGCGGCGGCCTGCTCTCTGAGGGCTCGGTAGGCGGGCCGTTCACGCCTTCGTCCATCGAGCTGCTCCTGCAAAACATGGGCGAAGTCCCACTCGTTTGGACTGCCGAGTGGTTGCAGTCGTGGTTGAACGTGTCCTCGAACGGCGGAACACTCGCGCCGGGCGCATCGATTACGCTCGAAATTTCGCTCGGCCCCGGCGCAAACAGCCTCCCGTCCGGAACGTACCAGGACAACGTCGTCATCACCGACGTCGCGGCCGCCGTGGCTCAGACCCGCCATGTCCTGTTGCACGTCCGAACCGACTATTTCACTGAACTGTTCGACGCCGGCGACAACGACCTCGACTATCAGACCCTCACCTTCACCCCTAACGGCTCCGCCAATTTCTACGCCGTCAGCCGCACCACTGCCGCATCGTTCCCGACTGACCCCGCCGGCGGAACGCCCCTCTCGTTGTGGGGTGACGATTTTGCCATGGTGACCCTTGCGGGCGGCGCCCAAGTCAGTCTTTATGGCGTCAGCTACATCTCCTTCTTCGTCGGCAGCAACGGCTATATCACCTTCACAGAAGGCGATTGGAACAACTGGCCTACGCTCGACAACCATTTCTCGCTGCCCCGCATCTCCGCGTTGTTCGATGACCTGAACCCGTCAGCCGGCGGCACGGTGTCTTGGCGCCAGTTGTCCAACCGGGTCGCCGTCACCTTTGAAAACATACCCCGGTACTGGTCGATCGGCTCGAACAGTTTCCAGATAGAACTGTTCTTCAACGGCATCATCCGAATTACACATCTGCAAATCGATGACGCCGGTGGGTTGGCTGGCCTTTCTGAAGGCTTTGGCACTCCCGAAGACTTCTACGAAAGCGACTTGAGCGCTTACCAGACGCTGCCCCGGTATCCCGCCACCGTGTACCTCGGCAACACGATTGAAACCACGGCCCTGCCCTACACCTGGTGCGATTACCAACTTGACCTTGACCCCGGCGACGCCGCAAATCTCCTGGTCCGCCTTACCCCGCTCGATGGCCCCGGCACATGGCGCCTGTTGGGCCGGCGAAATGAACTGCCTACCCTGACCCTCTACGATTGGATCACCCCGGCATCAACCGCGCCGACGCCGCGCGAACTTCTCATTCCGGCGCCGGGAGCAGGCTCGTTCTTCTTCAGCGTCTACTACTCGGAATTGGGCCAGTTTATACCGCGCCAGTTCAGGCTCGAAATCATCGGCGTCAACCGATACTTGTCCTCCACCAGCGTGTCCTCCGGCGGAAACGTTGGTGCCGTCACGGTTCAACTGGCCGGCCTTGGGTTTGAGTCCGGTGTCCGGGTGGAACTGCGGGACTCCGAAGGTGCTACCTTGTTAACCGCATATCCAACTTCGTTCGACGGCACCTCGCTGATCGTCACGCTGGATTTGACGGACCTTCTGCCGCAGGCAGCAAACATCGTCGTGGTTTGGCCGGACGATTACGAAGAGATGTTGCCCGACGCCTTCACCATCATCGGCGGCATAGGCCCGCGCCTGGATGCCCGGCTTGTTGTTCCCGACCAGGTGCGGCCCGACCGGACATACACACTCTGGCTCGAATACGAAAACACCGGCGATACCGATATGCCTGCGCCGCTGTTTGTCGTCTCGAGCCCGCAAAACGTCCCGATGCGCTTGTTCAGTACCGACCCCTACCAGGACGCGTCCATTCAACTGCTCGGCCTCAGCCCTGTCGCCCCCGTTGAAGTACTCCCGCCGCGCGCCGCAAACCGCATACCGGTTCAGTTCATCGCGGCCAGCCTGGACGACATCGAGTTCAATCTCGCACGGTTGACCGCTGACAATACGCCTATCGACTGGGACGAAATTGGCTCGCTGGTCCAAGTCGCGGACCTCGACCCGGAGGTATGGGGCCGGTTGTGGCCCGTACTCACCCCGCAGCTTGGCGATACCTCCGCCGATTACCACGCCGTACTCTTGGCGGACGCCGGCTATCTCGGCTCCCTCGGACGAACCGTCTACAGCGTGCGCGACCTGTTCAGCTTTGAAATCCGCAAGGCGCTGGGCATGATACCGCGCGGGTACCTGGCCGCTGGGTTCGACGCGTTCTGCCCGGCGCCCGGCTTGTCGTTGTCGTTCGCCCGCGTGTTCCAGGGCCGGCTCGACCAGCGACTCTACCTCGGGCCGCTCGGACGCGGCTGGACCCATACGTTTGACGTCTATCTCGTCGATTTGGATGAGGACAATGTTCTCCTTCATGACATGACGGGATTCACCCGCTTCTTCCACAGGAACACCGACGGAACCTGGTCCTCATCGCTTGGCGACCACGGAAAGCTCCACAGCAGCAGCGGCGCGTTCACCCTCACCGAGGCCGACAAAACCCTGTACCGCTTCCGGTCCGACCTGAAACTGGATTATATCGAGGATCTAAACGGCAACCGCATTACGGCCGCCTATGATGGTGACGACCGGCTCATCACGATTTCTCATACCAGCGGCGATCAACTCGAATTGACATACGACGGGAGTGGCCGGCTCGTCAGCCTGACTGACCATGCTGGACGTGTCACCACGTACGAGTATGACGGCGAACAGCTCGCCACGGTAACCGCGCCCGGCGGCCAGACTGCCGTGTATGACTACGCAGCGGAAACCGGAGGCCCGGGCGATTACGCGTTGCTGTCCATAACATACTCGGACGGCGCCCACCAGTATTACGAGTATGACGCGCTGGGGCGGCTTTCCCGGGAGTACCTCGATGGCGAGGCCGAGTCGGTCACCTATGAATATGGGAGCCTGGGCCACGTCACGGTGCGGGACGCGGCAGGCGCCGCCACCACGTTGTCACCGGACGAATACGGCCGGCCCGGACTCATGACAGACGCACTGGGCCGCACCGCGAGCATGACGTACGGCGCCGGCTTCACCCTCTCCACAGTGGATAACCCCGCCGGTGGCGTGACCCGATTTGAGTACGACCACCTTGGAAACGTGGTGCTTATGGAAGACGCACTGGGGAATGTGATCCGTTTCGCGTATGACTATCGTTTCAACTCCCTCACCTCGGCGCAGGACACACTCGGAAACGTCACGACGTTTGCTTACGACGATGCGGGCAAAATGACGGGCATTACGCGGGCCGATGGAACTTCCGAGAGCTACAGCTTTGACACGTCGGGGAGCATTGGAAGCGTCGGCAATCGGCGGGGCGATGTTGTTACGTATACGTGCAATGCCCGTGGCCAGGTGGTGGCCAAGGACTTTCCCGATGGCCATCATGCTTCCTACACATACGACGACGCCGGGCGCCTCATCACGGCGACCGACGCGTCGGGCACGATTGCGCTCACCTATGATGACCGCGGCTTACTGACGCACATTGCATACCCTTCGGGCCACTGGTTCAACTTCGAGTACAACCAGTTGGGCCAACGAACACGGCGCGTCGGAGAAGACGGGTATACCGTCAATTATGTTTATGACGGGGCGGCCCGGTTGGAAAGCGTCACCGACGGTGAGGGCGCCGCGTTTATTCAGTACCAGTACAATGATAGAGGCCAGGTCATCGCCGAGTATAACGGGAACGGCGCCTACAAAACTTATGCTTACGATGACGCCGGCCAGATTGTCAGCCTGTTCAGCTATTTGCCAGACGACAGTGTCAATGCGAAGTTTGAGTACACCTACGATGCAAACGGCAACCCCACTTCCATGACGACTTTGGAGGGAACGACTGAGTACCAGTACGACGCCATGGGGCGCCTTATCGGTGTCGCTTACCCGGATGCGAGCTGCACAGATTACGAGTACGACAGTGCCGGCAACCGGCTTGCGGTTACAGATGATGGCATCCTGGCGTCCTACACGACCAACAACATGAACCAGTACACCCAGGTCGGCGGTGCGATTCTTACCTATGACGAGGACGGCAACCTCACCTCAATGACGACCGTGGAAGGCACCACCACGTATGAATACGATTATGAGAACCGGCTGATCGGGCAGACCGGTCCCGGAGCCGAGACCTGGGAGTACGGGTATGATGCGCTGGGCAACCGTGTCACGGTCGTTCATAATGGATCGGAGACGCAATATGTCCACGACCCGGCGGGATGGACGAGCGTTGCCGCTGAATACCGGGGCGAAAGCACGTCGCCAATCCGATACATCTACGGGCTTGGGCTTGTGGCTCACGAGGATACGGAAGGGGCCGAATTCTATTATGTTTTCAATGCTGCCGGTCATACGTGCGCGTTGACCGACGGCACGGGTGAAGAAGTAGCGGGATTCAACTACGATCCCTTCGGAGTCCTGCGCCAGCAGTTGGGAACGGCGACCACTGCCTTGCGCTATGCGGGACGATTCGGCGTGATAAGCGATTCCGACGCGATGTTGTTCATGCGCAACCGGTACTACCGGCCTGCGGAAGGGCGGTTTGTCCAGGAAGATCCCGCGGGGCTCGCCGCCGGCTTGAACGCCTATGCCTACTGCCGAAACAACCCGGTGAAGTACGTGGACCCCGACGGGCTAATTGAGAGTATTACTGCCGATCTGCCAACAACGCTGTTATTCTTTCTACTATACGAGCCCATCTATGACAGCAGCGGGCGCGAAATCGAACCTGCTGGCCAGGCAGGATCCCTTCTGGAAAAGTTCCAGTATGGGAATTGGGGAGGGTCAAGATGGAGTGGAGGCGAGTGGATAAAGCCTGGAGAGCTGGGGGACCTGCGCGTACCGGGTACAGACTGGCTTGATGATGTTTTCAAGTACCACGATCAAGCCATGCTCAAAGGGCTGCCACACCCCACTAACAATGCCCAAGACGTTCTTCTCCTGGCAGCGCAAATTCTTAAGCTTGACCCGAGCATGGAGAAGCGGGTAAGAGATATCACGACGGCTTTGTCTTCGGACCTTGACGTTAAGAAAGCGCTTGAGCAGTTGAACAAGATTCTCACTGACCTTATCCGTCCCGTCGATCCCAACGAGAAAGTCGGCCCGGCAGGAACTGGGGATCTGCGTTCGATTGGGGTGAATGACCAGTTGGGGTACATCATCTACTTTGAGAACGATCCCGAGGCGGGCGCGACGGCGCCGGCCCAGGAAGTGGTCGTTACAGACTATCTGGATACGGACCTGGACTGGTCCACGTTCCGGATCACCGAAATCGGCTGGGGCGCGTATACGGTCGATGTTCCCGCCGATACAGCGGCTTACTCGACTCGCGTCACCATTGCCGATTACCGCCCCGACGTCGACAAAGACTGGTGGGTCGATGTCGCCGTCGCCATCGACTACGGTACGGGCTTGGTGGAATGGACTTTCCGCACGCTTGACCCCAACACGGACGATCTGCCCGAGGACGTCTTGGCAGGGTTCCTCCCGGTTAACGACGACACCCGCCGCGGCGAAGGCCACGTCGCGTTTACCATCAAACCGAAAGCCGACGCCACACCAAGCACCCGCATCGACAACCAGGCGTCAATCAGCTTCGATACCAACGCCCCGATCGTCACCAACGAAGTGTTCAATACGATAACGGGTGACAACCGGCCGCCGCTGCTGGTTAACCCCGGGGATCGGAACACGGCGGAAGGGGCCTCTGTCCGGCTCGAACTGCATGCCGAGGATCCTGACGGCAACGAGTTGACCTACGCGGGCGCTGGGTTGCCTCCTGGCCTTACCCTGGGCGCCTCCACCGGTATTGTCACCGGCAACCTCAGCTACACAACCGCGGGCGTGTACACACCTATTGTCACCGTATCAGACGGCGCCCTGACTGACGCCAAGACGTTCACCTGGACCGTCTCGAACACTAATCAGGCGCCTGCAGTGACTAACCCCGGCAACCAGACCGGGGTCGAGGGCGCCACCGTGTCCCTGCCTGTTGTGGCAACGGACGCTGACGGTGACGCGCTCGCATACACCGCCGACGGGTTACCCCCAGGCCTTGGCATCAACGAACTCACGGGCGTTATCTCCGGCACGCTCGATTACAGTTCCGCGGGCCTGCACAACGTCGCCGTGTCCGCGTCCGACGGCTATCTGTCCGACAGCAAGTCATTCACGTGGACCGTAACAGAGACCAACCTGCCCCCGGTGGTTGCCAACCCGGGCAGTCAATCCTCCGCGGAAGGCGCATCGGTTTCACTGCCGGTTACGGCGACCGATCCCGACGGCACGCCCCTATCCTTCAGCGCAACCGGCTTGCCCGCCGACCTCAGTATTAACCCCACAACTGGCGTTGTTTCCGGAACGCTCGGCTACAACGCCGCGGGCGTCTACAGCGTGACCGTTACCGCATCCGACGGATCTCTGTCCGACTCCGAGACGTTCGGCTGGACCGTCACCAACACCGATCGAGCCCCCATCGTCACCAATCCGGGCAGCCAAACTGACGCCGAGGGCGACGTCGTGTCCCTGCAGACGGCTGCCACCGATCCCGACGGCGACACGCTTGTCTACAGCGCGACAGGCCTGCCGCCGGGACTAACCATCAATGCGTCGACGGGCGTGATCTCCGGTACGCTGGCGTTTAATGCCGCAGGGGGCCACAGCGTGACCGTCTCGGCGTCCGACGGTATGCTGTCCGACTCCGAAACCTTCGCCTGGAACGTGAGCAACACCAACCGGCCACCCGTTCTCGCCAATCCCGGAAACCAGACGCACGCAGAAGGCGCTACCATCTCGTTGCAGATTGCCGCAACCGATCCCGACGGCGATAACCTCGTTTTTGACGCGACGGGACTCCCCGATGGCTTGAGCATCGATCCGGCTGCAGGCCTGATCACTGGGACTCTGGCTACAGACGGCAACTACAACCCAACCGTATCCGTATCCGACGGCGACCTGTCCGACTCCGAGTCGTTCACGTGGACCGTGCACAGCGAGGATGAGCCGCCGGTTCTCACCAACCCCGGCGACCAATCCAGCGCCGAAGGCGAAACGGTCTCGCTGCAAGTCGTCGCCAACGACCTCGACCAAGACACGCTCGCGTACAGTGCCACCGGTTTGCCTGGCGGCCTCGACATCAATCCGAGTACTGGGCTGATCTCCGGCGTCATCGGGTTTAACGCCGCCGGCAACCACAACGTTACCCTCACCGTCTCCGACGGAACGTTAAACGACTCCGAGACGTTCGAGTGGACCGTCACCAACACAAATAGACCGCCCGTCCTGACAAATCCTGGCAACCAAGCTCATGCCGAAGGCGCCTCCATCTCCCTACAAGTTGTTGCCACTGATCCCGACGGCGATCCTATCACATACGGCGCCACCGGTTTGCCCGCCGACCTCGCCATCAATCCTTCGACGGGTTTAATCTCGGGCGCAATGGGATTTGATGCCGCCGGCAACCACACTGTATCCCTTACGGTCTCCGACGGAACCTTGAACGACTCTGAGACGTTCCACTGGAACGTTACCAACACAAACAGACCGCCCAACGTTACAAATCCCGGAAACCAGACGCATCCTGAAGGCGCAAATGTCTCTGTGCAAGTTGTAGCCAATGACCCCGATGGGGACATCTTGACCTACACCGCGAGCAACCTGCCTCCATCTCTCGACATTGACCCTGCAACCGGCCTGATTTCCGGAGTCGTCGGATCCACCGCAGCAAACGACTATGCGGTCACCATTATCGTTTCCGACGGCCAACAGAACAGCGAGGCCGAATTCACCTGGACCATCACACCTGCCGGGGATGACGACGGTGGTGGTGGCGGAGGTTGTTTCGGCGGATCCATCGGCAAGACCTCCAACACACGGTTCCGGGGAGACACCCTGCTGCTCGGAATGACCTCGCTAGCTCTCGTGATAGTGGCCGGAAAAAGAAGACACTTCGCCCAACAGGAGGCATGAGCGGAGCCCAAGAAATTACGTACTCGAACTCTCGGGCGGCTAGCCGAAAAGTCTGACGGGATGCGCGGGCCGTTTGTCTGCTGGCAGCCTATCGGTAGGGCGCCACAATTGGCCGACATGGGGAATACGCCCTGTAAGATCCTCTGTCTACCCGATCCCTGAAGAGGCAATGTGGCCATGCCTCAATGGGGGATATTTAGCTGCTGTCGGGTGGGGCTGGTAATGCTCTACTGCATTGGCTGAGGTACGACCGTTGTCGTAAATAAGGCGTATGCTGACGGCGTTGAGAGTGCCTGCCTGCCCGACCTCACCGTGCTCGAACCCAATCTCCTCGATCATTACGCCGCCTTGTGCGCGAAGCACGGCGTTACCGTGGAGGACGAACGGACCCCGCGGACCAGTATGTTGATTGACGGTTTGCGTAATTTCCATGCGGGCCTCAAGGCCGTTTGCATCGAGAACGAGACCTGGCGCCTGATCCTGCTGCCCGAAAGCAATGGCAAGGTCGTCGAGATGACCATAGGCCCACAGGCCGCAACGTCATCCAGCCCGCGCGCGCCCTCAGATATGAGGAATAGATGCGCCAGGGCGAAGGACCCGGCCCCGCGGGCATCGTCGCCTGCGATGCCCAGGCTCAGCCCGACGGGGTCTTGCTGACCCTCACTACCGCCAACTGCTTCCCCGATACCTAGAAACGCGACATCCTCCCAGATCTCGACACCACGTCCCGCCCATAGACCCCACAGCCCAAAAAGGCTACACGGTATTCACCGGACGCTCACTAACCCAACTGCGGAAGTTGGGTTAAGGTAGGGTTTTGGGGATGACCAAGGCTGAACGCGCCGATTGTCTACGGCGACATGGGCCTTGTAGAATGGTGGCCATGGACAACGTATGGAGGACGTGTTCATGGGCAAGAACGTGGTGCAAGAGATTCGGCTGTCTGTAGCGGGGGGGGGGGCAGATTCGAACTGCCAGCCTTTGTGTTCGGGCCCCTCAGGTGCTGAGTATGAATACGGGGTTAGAGCCTCCCGGACTAAATGCGTGTTCCTTTCTACATCCTTGTCCACGCGCCGATTCCCTACCTGTGCGAGACACTTCCGCAGGCCTTAACTGGCCCTTAAACAAGCGTGTCCAAAGTGTCAAGGGTTTTTCAAAGTGCTTTGTCTGCAGTGGCTTGTGCATCCTGATGAGCTGGACCACAGTCGCACATACGGCAAGTGCATGGCGCATAGGACCTCGTGCTAAACAGCCAATCACTCAGCAACTGCGACCGCCACAAACGGTGCTGCACTTCTCGACCGGCGTTTACACCCCAGCTAACGTACCGGACCATCACCAATTGCTCTTCCGGCGTCGCGTGCCGGCCGTCCGCCTGGAGGCGTTTCAGCGTCCGGATTCGGTGAGCGGGATGACCCCGTCCTACCTTCGCTGCTGTCATTCCGCGCGCCCGTCCTGCTCGCCTTCCGGCCGTGTGACCGGCTGGAACGCTACCACGTTGCTTTGTGCGAAAACGATCCGCGCAACGGCTGCGGCTTTCGCCTGTGGCGCAAGATGGGCATATCTCAAGGTCATCTTGAGATCGGTGTGCCCAAGCAAGTCCCTAACCGTATTCAGGTCCACGCCGGCCATTACCAGCTTTGAGGCAAAATGGTGGCGCAGGTCATGCCAGCGGAAATCCGAAATGTTCGCGTGGTCTTTGTCGAGCAGCCCCCGCCATGCCTTGTTGACGTTGTCGAACGCGCCCGGCGTCTTAGCCCTCTTGCGCGTGGCGTCAACCCAAGACGGCATATCGTCACCGACGGCGCCCGGTGGCTTTCTGGTTGCCTTCCGCGTTGCCGGAAAGACAAGACCCTGACCGGCTGTCTGTGCTCGCCAGTTCTGCAAGGTTTCCAGAGCCAGGTCGTTAAGCGGAATATGGCGGGTGGTTCCAGTCTTGGCCACTACGCCGCGTACTGTCACGGTTGAACGGTCGAGGTCAACGTCGGCCCATTCGAGGTTGAACACTTCCCCGCGCCTCATACCCGTGCACAGCGAAAGTAGAACCATGGGCTTGAGGTAGTCGGCAAAGGCATACCGCCGGAGGTCTGGCAACGGCTCAAGGCCCCGCTCCCGCCGCCACAGGTTAAAGCTGTCCCGCCCGCCGCGTATGCGTTCCTCGCGGGCCTCGAGGGCGTCCAAGAGCCGCCGTTCCTCTTGTTCGTTGAGGTATCGAACCTTTGGGCTCTTGTCCAATTTCAAAGGCTTTATCTTTGCCATAGGGTTCGCTTTTATCAGCCCTTGGTCGAGAGCCCAAGAGAAAGCCGTGCGCAACGTCGCCAGGTCGCGGTTCACTGTCGCCGGGTCTTTCCCGTCGCTCAGCCGGCGAGACCGCCAGTTGGTGAGGGCGTTCCCGAGTGTCGGGTCGGTCAGCTTCCGCGTAAGGAAGTCTTTGAAACAAGACTTGATGCGCTTGTAGGACTCGTCGCCGCTCTTCTTGTGGGCCAGGTACTTCGGGCCATACTCTTTGTCGAGGAAGGCCCCGAGCGCATGAATGCGGCGGGCGCGCTTCTCGACAACCGGGTCTTTCCCGTCAACCGCTTCGCCCATAGCCTTCTTGGCTTTGTCCCGCGCCTCTGCCGGCGTCTTGACTGTCGCGTCGGCGATTTTCATTTGCGTCTGGCGGCCCTGGACTCGATACCGGGCGTAGTAAGACTTGACGCCCGAGGTCTGGACCCTGACAAGGAAGCCTCGGAGTTCTGAGTCCACAACGTTGTAAGGTTTCTCGCGGGGCTTGAGACTTTCGACAAGTTTGGTAGTCAATTTGACGCGCTTCGGTTCCATTGCCTGCATTCTCCGCTGAAAGCCGTAAACTCACTGTAAACTCAAGCGGATTATACGCCAGTAGTCAGTGGAAGTCAACAGTAAAAAAGATGGACTGCCGAAAAAGCCTGTGTTTATTGGGTGAAATCGGCATTACTTGATTTCTGGCAGATACAACCGGTGGCCACTGATTACGGCATGAAACGCATTCACACGGCGGAGGTCGCTGGTTCGATCCCAGTGTCGCCCACCATTTATAAAGTATTCAGGGATAGCATGTTACAACAGTCATCTGCTAGCCCTGAATCTGTTTCTTGAAGGCAACGTAAGCACGCCGTAAGCACTCGCGCCCCCAAACACGTCCTTTTGAGGATCTTTATGCTGCCCATTCCCGCCAGCACGCTTACCCGATGTTGCAGACGGGTCGGGAATGATATGGCCGCCTCAACGGTCCATCCAGACGGGTATGGTGAATGCCTCTTCACAACTTCGCCGGGTGTTCTCCTCGAACCTCGCTCTACGGTCTCTGCTGAGTGCTGCGCCGGCAGGGCCAGCCAACTCTACAAGGCGATATGAGGCGGCTTCATGCGGGGCGGTTGCCCGACACCACTGCCCGAGTGCTGATCGTGGTCTGGTGGAACTCATAGGCTGCTGGGCCGTCATTTGGCCAAGAGGCTTTCAACCAACCGTTTCACTCCGTCTCGGATGAGTGCCTCGCTATCGTAGTTGTAGGGGCCCTGCGCTTCGTATCCGCCTTCGTCGATCATGTGGGAGGCCGGCACATAACCGGCGTCGCCCGTGCAATATCCGAGGACGAATACGGTCTTGCCCAGCGGCGCCAGATCCTTTTCGATCCCGAGGCCATATTCCACGACGGGTTCGCCCGGCAGGCCCACAAACACAAAGTCGCCAATCGCGATGGCCCGGATCGGAAACACGATTTTTCCATTCTCGATCCGGTCACGGAGTTTATCCTTGTACTGCTCGATCTGCTCTTTCTTCGCGGGGTTCACGTCAAGATACAGCGTATCTTCCGCCGCACGAATCGCAAATTGGGTCGGGCGAGTCTGCATTTGTTCGCGCACGCGTAGTCGGGCGGCCACGCGCAGCGCTTCGGCGCCGAACGATGTTGCACACCACGTCATGTCGGCGGCGCTGCCGCTTCGCCACTCGCTGCCGACGGGGGGCATGTTGGACCGGATGTCGCCGCAACAGCCCTGCAACACCACGCCGACTGTCTTGCCGTTGAAGTTCCTTTCGAGGAACGCCCGGCCGAGGCCGGCAAAATCGCCGCTGATTTCCGTGTTTGCCCCGCGAAACACGTTGGGGTGGCAGACGACATGCATGATGACGGCCATAGGTTCGACCGCGTCGCCGTCGTCGATTCGCAGCACCTTCACGCGCCGGTCGCAAATGCCGTCCGGGTTGAGTTCACCCGTTAGTTTGCCGCCCTCACCGAGCTTTCGGCGGCTGATATTGAAATCGATCGTGCCTTCGCCGTAACCGAGGCTTACAGGCCGCATGGACGCGACGGCTTGTTTGGCGGCGGCCGCGACTTTGGCGACAACCATTTCGACGTACTTTTTTTCCGTCATCGGGTGTGGTGCACCATGCGTGTGCGAGGCGTTCAGGATTATGTGGTTCCCAGGAATGCCGGTCTCTTTCTCGACCGCCGATCGGATCGCGTCGCCCCAAGACTGCAACATCATGATCGCGTCGAGGCCAATAAGGGCTACGCGAGACTTCCCGTCGTCAAAGGTCAACACGGACGCTTTGAGCGGATCGTGGATTCCCGTCGAGGGCCCGGTTCGCTCGGCGTATCCCGCCAGAACAGCGGGACTCCCGGGCGTAATATCGACCTCCGCCACTCCGGCTCGTAACGCCGTCATGGGTACGGCATCCCACGCGCCTTCGGCGGGCTGAGGCCATGCCGGAACACACAGCAAAACAGACAAAGCCAACGTGGCGGAGAGAATCATCCTGTACATTTCATTTCGCCTCCTGTTCAGCATCCCCCGCGGCGATACCCAGTCGCGGAGCCACTTCCTTGGCGCTTGCCGCACCCTCCTTGACCTTGCGGTAAAGGATGTAGGAAGCGACGGTTTCGGTCATCGGCATCCGACGTTCTTCCAGCATGGGGAGCGCGACGTCGCAGATGGCATTGACGCAGACGTTAGCAGCCCGGTTCCACTCCGGATGCTCGCCAAACGTCAACAAGCCCATCGCCAACGCGTCCAAGGACAGCATTTCGTGAATGTTGGATGCGCCGCACTTCGTAATCTGTTCGGCGAGGTTGTCGAGGCCCAGCGTGATTCGCGTCTTAACGCGCTCCGCCTCCGGGTCGCCTGCTTGCGTGAGAGCGAGATAGTAATCGGTAAGCGCCCGCAACATGACGGAATGATACTGAATCCGGGCGTTATGCTGATCGAACCATCGCCCGTTTTCCATCTGCCCCGGCAGGACGCCGACCTCGAACTTGTTCCGCGCCTCCTCGAGGAACCGATCCTCGCCGGTTACGCGGTAGAGGCGCGCCGACAACTGGCCGGAAAAACAGTTGTAGTTCCAGTTGCGCACCATGGGCTGCTTAATCGCCCACTCGCCGGCGCGGCGGGCGGCATCGAGGTACTTGGCGTTGCCGGTGTCTGCGTAGGCATAGAGAAGTCCGATGCCGCACATCCCGTTGTCGAATTGGAGGCCGCCGCCGGCCATGCCGAAATCGTTGATGATCCACCCGCGCTCGACGATCTGCTCGATCGGTTTCCCCGACGCCATAATCTTCTGCACCAGTTCGGCTGCGCCCTTCTTCAGGCCCGGCCCGCCCGGGTGGTAGGGATAGCCGAAACACTTGTTGCTTCCCTGGCAGGCCGCGATGTAGTCAAATCCGTTCAACGCATACTCGTGAAACTCCTCCTTGCCTTCCAGTCCGGCGTCATTCGACTGCAAATAGGCCCGGGCATGCCTCAACGACACCCGCAGACGATCGCCCGTCTGCTGGTTGGCATCCAGCGCCGGCGCCCGTTCCCATGCGTTCTGCCCCTTCATTCGGTCAAATGACTTCCGCCACAATGCCCGCACGCGGTCGAGGTCCGGCTGCTCCGGATTGATTGGCTTTACGTATTCAGGGCAAACCTCCGGCACGCCCGCGTATTTTCCATGCGCTTCCCGCAACTTGGCCACGGCCTCTACCACGCCGGTCTTGTCAAGCCGGCTCATCGCTTTTTCCATTTGATCGACCAACTGCGCCAGTTGCGCCATTTGATCCGGCGGCATGCGGCCCGGCCACTTGGCGGCGTCGAACTCATCTCCCACCAGGTTCGCGGCCGTGCATGTGCTTGTCCAGGTAACAGCCAAAGCAACTGCAAGCGCTTTTATCAAAGGCAACGTCATCATCGCTCCTTCTCCGTTAGTTAGAATCGATTACGTGCTCGATGCATTCCGGTTGATTATCGATATCCTGTTCTCGCGCAAGGGCATAAGTCTATCGCAGAAAGCCTTCTGCGTTTCCGCCATAGAGCGCGGCTTTAAGTTCTGCATCCGCTTCTCTAAAGGTCTCGATGCGGAGGATGTGCGACTCGTAATCGCGAAAGGGGGTAGCGGTGCCAAAGGCAAATTTTCCGGGCCCGAACTCGTTAATCGCGGTTTTCAGTGGATAGGCGTTGATGAAGCCGACGGGAACACCGGAACCGTAGACCGTGTCAAACAACACGTTGGCCTTCTTCATCGCCTGTTTTGCAGCACGGCTTTTCAGGTCGCTCGGATACGCGTGCAACACCAGGTACTTACCACTGGGCGCCTTTTCCACGACTTGCGCGATCTGCTCCATGCCCAGACGCTTGGCCGGATCGATCCACGACTGCTGGCGTTCGTCCACGAGCCGCATGGTAAACGCGACGGGTAGCCCGTGTGCCTGAGCGGCCTGCACGATTGCCATGCATGCCTCATCTCCGGCGTCGTACCCGTGGTACTGCGGATAGAGCCGCAGGCCCTTCATTCCGAGCCGGTTTACGCAGATATCCAGGTCGTACTCCCAATCGGGATACGTCGGGTTCAGCGTGGTGAAGGGGACGAGGCGGCCCGGAAATGCGGCTGCGGCTGCGGCAAGCTCTTCATTGGCCTTCTGGCAATTCTTATAGAACATCCCGTTGATGTTGCCGACCCAGGCCTGGTCGATACCGAACGCGTCGAGGCGCTCCACCAGGTCTCGGCACGTGTTGCCGCGTAGTTGCCGGAACGGCCAATGGCCGACATAAGCGTGTACGTCAATGTGCATCCAGGCCTCGCTTTCGCAGGATATCGTTGTAGTTATCCCAGAAGATGCGGCCGCGTTCTTCTTCCGTCAGGTTTGCGGCCAGGATTTTGCCAACCCCCGTTTCAAAGTTGCAGTCGGTGGAAAACAGCATGCGTTCCACCCCCAATACTTCCTTCGCAAAGTCGATCATGCCTTCGTCCGTAATACTGCCCCCGGTATCAATATAGATTGAGGGCGAAGCCCGAAGCGTCTTGCACATGTACTCCCAATCGCCGCCGCCGCCGATATGCGCATGAATCAGGATCGCTTCCGGATACCGTTTCGCCACATCCACGAAATCGTCGGCTACCGAAGTTGCCGGTGGCGCCTCGGTGTGAATGCCCGGCCGCAACAGGCCGGTGTCGGCGCGCGCATGCATCATGACGGGCGCGTTCGCTTCTATGGACCTCTCGATCAGAGGGAAGAAAACCGGATCGTTGATCTTTGCCTGTGCGTAAAGCTCCCCCAGCCCGACGAAACCTTCTCCCAGGCAACGGTTCAATTCCTCGAACGCCTCACTGGGATAACGCGGATTCACAAAACACTGGCCGATGAACCGGTCCGGGAATTCCTTCACCGCAGCGAGGATCTTGTCGTTTGCTTTGCGAAACTGATCCGGGGCATCTCCTTGCGGTATCGAGATGGCCATGCGTTCGATGCCGAGCCGGTCTGCGGATTCTATTACGTCTTTGGCCGTTATGCCTCCGGCTCCGACATGGCTGTGCGAATCCACCTTCCGATAGCTCAGCGCCTCGGACAACACCGCCTCGGGCGTCTGTGCGGCGCGGGTAAGGGGCCGCCCGCCCGCTGATGCACCTGATGTTGCGGCTGTCGCAGCCATACCCGCGATCACCATGAATTCACGGCGCCCGATGCCTTTTGAACCCATTAGCCTGTCTACCTTTCTTCCCCGGTCTCGACTTTCACCTTCTTCGCGCCGTTTGCCCGCAGATCCGGTGAACGCCGCATCAACAGCCCGAGCATCGTCAGTACAGCCGCCGCAAGTATCGTTACCATGCGATCAAGATTTTCCTGCGGTGTGAAAACTAACAAGAAAACCAAACCTCCGATCAGCATCATGAAGCCGCCCACAATGCGCAGGGGCGACGGGATCTCTGAAGCGCTGACCTCGGCCTTCCTTGGTGTGCGCATGCGGGCGAAGAATGCGGCCACTTGCCGTTGATACGCCAGGTCCCGCCCGAACAGGCCGCTTCCCACCAGGATCGACACGCAAATGGATACGCTCAACAAGATCTCGATCTCGAAAGGAATGTGGAACAGGAATTTGTTCAGCAACCCGAACGTGAACGTTCCCAAAAGGGCGGCCATGGCCCCGTAACGGTGCGAGAACGGGATCAGGATTCCAAAAATCATCGGCACAATCATCGGCGTGACAACCAGGCTTACCAGCGATTGTGCCAGCGCGAATATGTCCGTCTCAGTCACGGCGATAGCCAGCGCAATCGCCATCGCGCCCAGGCCCAACACCACCACCGCCAGACGGCCCGCGAGAATCAACTCGCGGTCGTTTGCATTTTTGCGAATAAACCGCCGCCAAATGTCGTTGACAAATGACGTCGACTGCACCGACCATGCCACGGTCAATGTGCTCATCGTGGCGGAAAACATGGCTGCGGCCACCACACCGACCAGCCCCGCGGGAAGCAGTTTGAGCGCGACCCGCCCGAATATCAGTTCGGCCTCCTGGACATTGGTCGGGTCGGCGATCGACGCGCCCCACAACACGCGCGCAATAAAGCAGCTTCCCAGCAGGAGAAACGCGTGCGGGACACTCAGCGCCGCCGACAACCAGATGGCTTTTTTGGCGTCACGTTCGGTGGGCGTGCAGCACATGCGCTGGATTATGCCCCAGTCGCCGTTATAGTCGAAGAAATAGGCGAACCAGAATACGAGCAGCCAGCCCCACTGCGGCCCCGCGGCCACAGGCACCCCTTGATACGCCGCAAGCGGATTCGTGTTGGGGAAACTGGCGAACCCTTCCGGAATGGCCGCGATGAAGTGGGCGAGGCCGCCTTCCAGAAAGATCTGTGCTACGGCGATGATGAACAGCGGGATCACGGCGAGGCACAGGATCACGAACTGGAGGACGTCCGTGACAATGACGGCCCACAACCCGCCCAGCACCGTGTAAAACACCACGACCAGCGCCGTGATCACGATCATCGCCTCGGTGGGAATCCCCGTTACCGATTCGAGGAACTTGCACATCGCCAGCAAGCGAATCCCGCTGGCTATGAACCGGGACAGGTTGCCCAGGATGCTGAAGGTCTGGCGGGTTGCGGGGTTGAAACGCGCCTCGAGAAACTCCGGCGGCGACGTCAGGTTGAGCCGATGCCACCGGTGCGCGAGAAATATGGCGCCCAACGCGAAGGCGAGGGCCGGGCCGGTCTCGAGCAGGAGGCCGGGAAGCCCTCGCATGTAGACCAGGGATGCAATGGCGACAAACGTGTAGGCGGTGAAATTGCTCATGTACATCGAGATGCCGGCAGCCCACCACGGAATGAGGTTGCCGGCTTTGAAGTAGGCGTCCGCGGTGCGCATGTACTTGCCGTAGTACGAGCCCGCGGCCGAAATCACCCCCATGTACGCAAGTACCACCACCCAGATCAACAATCGGTTCTGCTGGAGTATGGCAACAGGTTCATTCACTACGGCAATCTCCTCGGCCCGGGCGCGGAAGGCTGCTCAATCATGTACTGAATATAGAGCGGCGTGGCGATTGGATTAAACGTGCCACGTGCCGCCATGGCATTGACGATGGTGTTTGCGGCATTCCGACAAACGTCATTCGGCCCGAGTACCGTCAGATAAGATACCAGCCCCCACAGCGTGCTTTCGATGTTGGCGGGGCCGCTTTCAAGTATTTCACGCGCCCGGGCCTCGGCGGCCATCGCGGTTTTTGTTTTGATTTCTTCATATCGCGGCTCGTCTTTCGGCATCACGCGCAGCAATTCGCTCAATGCGCGCACCATGATGTAATGGTAGCTGAGCTTGGCATTGTGTTGATCCACCCAGCGGCCGTTCTCCATCAGCCCGGGCAGCACGCCAAGCAGCGCCTTCTCGACGGCGCCCTCGAGCAACCGCGCCTCGTGCGTGACCCCGTAAAGCGCAGCCAGGAACCATACCGAAAACGCGTTATAGTTCCAGTTGGTCGACAGTCCCTGTTGAAGGCTCCACGCTGCCGCCCGTTTCGCCGACTCCAAGTACTTCTCTTCCCGAGTGAGCATGTATCCCTGAACCATCGCATAAGCACAGCAGCCGGTGTCAAACTGATTGCCGCCATCGGTGATGATTACATAGCCGTTCCAGACACTGTCCGGATGTTCCTGGAGGAACTGTTCAACCATGGCGCGCACGTGGGCGGGCGCATTCGGCCCGGCGTCCGCGGGGTAGGGAAACATTCCTGTTTGATACTGCCGTTCGAGCAGGTAATCGAGTTCTTCGCGCGCGCGCGCCACATACTCCGCCGCGTTGGGCGCACCGGATTTCGCCATCGCAATACAAGCCACCGCAAAGTAGGCCGGATCCCGCAGTTCCATCTGGTTCTTTTGCCCGATTTCACTGCGTGAGCCCGCGTGTGGAAGCAGTTGCATAAGCGTTTCGTGCACTTGCCTGCCGACGCTGTCCATGTCGGGCAACCGTGCGTCGATAGGACGGGCATACTCTTCCGGCGACTCAGGGACGCCCGCATACGACCCAAGAACGGCGCGCGCCCTTGCCACTGCGGCATACACCGCCTGCTCATCTTTGGCATCCATCGCCGCCTGCAGTTGGGCCCTGACTTCGCCCAGTTTCGCCTGTTTTTCAGCGGGAAGCTTGTCGCCGGGCGCCTGGGCGCACGCGGCACACGCAAACAAAGAGGCAAAAGAAAAAACAACTGCTCGAAACATGTTCCTCTCTTTCACAGCGGCTGAGAGACGGTGAATATGGGACAGGGCGCGTAGCCCCGTCCCATATCCACTACTACCTCCACTACGTCATGGGTACCCGGCCACTATTGGCCGTAAACGCGATCTTCCACCGGCAGGCTGGCGATGGGGTCGGAGTAGTCGCCGTTCGAAATATGCGCCACGTGCACCACTGCCGGAAACTCGCTCGGATATTTTGCCCAACCGACGTGCCCGTCCATGTAAAGTACGTTGCACCCGCCGGGCACATGCGCGAACTCGCCGACGCCGGTCGACACGATGTCAAACATGACCACCAGTTCGCTCTGCGCCATCGCGGACCCCGCGGGGTTATTGATGTCGGTGATGAAGAATCGCTCGATGCCTTCGCGCAGGCGGTAGGCCGTATCTGTGCCGATCGCCGAACCGTATCCGGGCACCGCTATCTCGATGTCGTCGTCGTAGTTACTTAAGGTCAACGACACATACCAGCCCATCATCGCCCAGGAGTCGCGAGTCGCATAGGGCATGTAAGTATAGTTGCCGGAATTGACGAAATCCGGCACAAGCTGATCCGTCAGCGGATCAAGCCACGCGCCCGGAGCCATGGCATTCCTTTGATCGACATCGTAGGTCGAACCTGTCCACGTGCCCTTGGCGGATCCCGGCGCTGTCATCATCTGGTTGTTCGGGCTCGACGGACAAAGCAGTACTTTGCCGTCCGACAGATACTCCGGATAAAGACTGCTCGTTTGGAAAAGCTCACGGTACTGGCAAGGTCCTTCGGTGCCGAATCGATCCAGGCATTCAGGGACATTGATCTGGCTGTGCGGGAACTTCTCCCCTTTTGCTTCATTTGCGTACATTTTGAATGCCAACCCCATCTGCTTGAGGTTGTTGGTGCAACTGGAGCGCCGCGCCGCCTCGCGCGCGCGGGCCAGTGCCGGTAGCAAAATGGCCGCCAAAATACCTATGATGGCGATCACTACCAGCAGTTCAATCAATGTAAAGCCTCTCTTCTTCATCACTTTTTTCCTCCTTTGGGTTTGCTTAAATAAATTCCAATCGTTTCCTCTCTCCACGACAAAACCTGAGCGCGGTTAAGCCACCGCCGCGCCCAGTGCAGTCAACACCTTCTCCGCCGCTTCCAGCGTGTGGGCCACATCGTCATCGGTCAGTGCGGCCGTCACAAAAAACACGTAATTGGGCCTTGTCAGCACCTCCGCCTGAAGCATGCCGGCCACGAAATTTCCCGCCGAGTACCGTTTGTCCTCGTCACCGTTGACAAACCGCAACCCCGGCATCGAGAGTTGGCCGAAAACCTCGATTCCTTCATACGGTGAAGCAAGTTGTTCAAAACCCTTCGCAAGGCGGCCCGACAGGTCATGCAGGCGGGCCAGCGTTTCAGGTTTTTCAAGTTCCGCAATCGTTGCCAGGGCGGCCGCCAGCGACAGGGCTTCGCCGCCGAATGTGCTGGTTATCCAGAGGTCGCCGGCCACCTCCATAATGTCCCGCTTGCCCACGGTCGCGGAAAGCGGCATCCCGTTGGCCATGGCCTTGCCGAACGTGGAGATGTCGGGAGTCACTCCGTACAGGCCTTGGGCCCCGCCGAGACCCATGCGGTAGCCGGTGATAATCTCATCGAACGCCAGTACCGCGCCGGTACGGTCGGCGGCGTCGCGGACGGCGTGCAGGAACGCACCGCCATCGTTCACCTCGAACGTGTCGATCATGATGCAGGCGAGTTCGCTCCCCTGGCGGGCAACCAGCTCATTCAGCGTCTTTGTGTCGCCGTATTTCAGGTCGCTAATCAACGCATCCAGTTCCTCTGGCACACCGCGCATGTTGCCATCACCCCGTGATGAACCCACCGCACCCTTGGCGACCCACCAGTCATGCCAGCCCGCGTAACCGCAACTGATAATTTTTGTCCGGTTCGTGTATGCGCGCGCAATCCGAACCGCCATGGCGGTAGCCTCAGCCCCCGTCTTCATGAAACGAACCATTTCGGCGGAAGGGATGTGTTCGACCAGCTTTTCGGCGAGCGCTACTTCCAAGGGAGATTGGAGGGACGTAATGCTTCCTTTTTTGAGTTGCGCAATTATGGCTTCATTTACCGCCGGATGGTTGTACCCAAGCACTATGGGGCCGAGGGCCATTACATAATCAAGGTATTTGTTGCCGTCCAAGTCCCAGATGCAGGCCCCTTTTGCACGATCCCAGTACGCCGGCCACTTTCCCGGCACATACCGTTCGGGCCGTTTGCTGATCGTCTGGGTTCCGCCGGGAATCAAGGCCCTCGCCTTGCGGTAAAGCTCATTACAACGTCTAACTGCCATCCTTGCTTCCTTCCACTGCACTTGGGTCCGGCAATCCCTCGCGGGAAGCCTTCCCTTCCTTGAAACGCTCGACAAGGGTCCTGGTGTAGTGACTGGGTGGGACCCCTACGTTTGCGGCAAATTGTCTTGAAAAATGTTCGGGGCTCGAATAGCCCAAACGATATCCGATCTCGGACACCTGGGCGTCCGTGCTCACCAGCATCTTCTTGGCCTCGGAAAGGCGCAGGTGGCTCTGGTATTGAATGGGCGTCATGCCGAACGCGATCTTGAAAAGCCGTACGAAATGAAATGGGCTGATGCAGGCCTGATCGGCGATTTCTTTCACGCTGAGTTTTTGGGCAAAGTTGGTGTTGATATACTGGCGCGCCTTCTCCAGGCGCAACAGCCCCCGGGCCCGTTCGGCATATTGACGGAGAGGCACGCTGCCCATTTCTTCGCGGGCCGCGCGGCAAATCAACGCCAGGAGTTCAAGCATCTGGCTTTGAAGCACCACGTCGTAGTCGAAGGGATGGCTGGCCAGTTCCAAAGACAGCCGTTCCACGACCAGTTCTATTTGCGGGCGGAGCTCCGGGCTAACCTGCAACGATACCTGTTTCTCCAGGATAAAATGCCGGTAAAACGGAAGCACGATCGGAAACATCGCCAAGTCGTCCACATAGACTTCCGGGTCGCGCCTGAACGAGAAATCCATTTCAATTACCAGCGACTCCCACAGGTCCACGTCGGGTGCGATCGCCCCGTGATGCAGTTCGTTGCGCGGTGTGAAATAGATGTCCCCGGCGGCGCCCCGTACCGTCTGGCCATAGATTTCGTAATAGCCATGGCCGCGGATTGTATAGATCAGTTCATGATGGTCATGGCGGTCGTTGCGAAAATACCAGCCGGGAAATTTCTTGTTGTTGCCCACCGAAAAGACGTGAAAAATCATGTCCCCGACCGGGATCTGCATGTGGACCTGGCAGAAAAGCTGTGACTGCAGATTCGGATTCAGAATGACTTGAGATGTATCATGTTTTACCATTGGTTGCGTAATCCTTGTTGTTCCACTATGCACGTGAGGGGCGGTTTTATCAATGCAAGATCCTGCTGGGATCCTGCACAATATTGCTGTTTGCGGAAGCTTGTGCTCCGCGTTGGTTGGGAGCCACGCGTTTATATTGGCTTGATATTACTTGACTTGCAGGAGATATTCCACAAAATTTTGAAATGGGCACCACCACTCCACGAAACCGGCACAGCAGTTTTATGCATGCATACAGCAATCCGCTGCATATTTCAAGGCAGTGGATGACGCGGCGTTTTTTTGCGGCAAATTCGTTGGTCGAGGATGTGTTCGTTTTGACGACAACCCTGAACTGTTATCTCCTCCGCCCGATTGTAATCGGGGAAATCCGGGCGGAAGGCCGGGTGGTCAGCCAGAGCAAATCAATCATTATCGCGGAAACCGTGGTTACGGATGCCGATGGAAGGGAAATCGCCCGCGGATCCGGCAGTTTCATGCGCAGTAAAACTGCGCTGGATGGCGTGCCCGGTTACGCCCTGTAGCAGCGGGGAAAAGCATCTGTGTTCTTCGTCAAAAAAAGTTTGCGGGCCGCCGGGAAAGGTACCGGCGGCCCGCCATCAGCGCAGGGCAAGCGCTTGTTACTTCTTGTGGAACGCCATGCGGCTGCCCACGATCAGCGCACCTGCCAGCAGGCCAAGGCCGATCAGACCGGCAACCGGCAGCACCTCTCCTTCGCCCAACACCGTCAGGAAGAAACTGTGGCTGACAGTGGCTTTCGTCTCACTGTCCGTAGCGTCGACGCGATACTCGCCGCTGTCGCCCGGATAGGCGTCGTAATCGATCAGCATCTCGATACTGTCAATCTCGAGCGGGAACGCACCGACGGAACCGGCGCCGGGAAAAATAGTAGCGCCGTCCGTTATCAGTATGCGCCCTCGAAACTCGCCCACCATTCCTTCTGTTCCATCACTGAAATACGGGGTCAAATCCGGAGTGATAATAAGATCTTCCGTCGGAAACTCTAAATCTACGGTGGCGGTATTGCCTGAAAGGTCCAGTAGCGGGAACGAACTCAAGGGTAAATCGTAAATCGAGGACCCAAGCCCCTGTATGTTCGTATCCGGAAGCGAGCCGGTGGCTGTTGCCACGAAAGAGGCCAGGCCCCACAATGGCTTGGCCGAGGTTGACCTGTATGTCACGCGGATCGTGATGGTGTTGATAGCCTTGACCTCGCCGGGCCACAAGTAGGTTTGCGCGGTGAATCCCAGATCGTAGGCCGCAGTAGGACCGAACGGCGCGTACGTTGTGGCAACGGCGAAGACGCCATCGGGCGGGCCCTCGACGTTGGCTGGGTTTGTGAAACCGGCGTTGTTTATCGTGCTGGGGTTGCTTGCCCAGCGCACCGTCGCACCGGCATCGAGCACAGTGGCGCCTATCGAGCCCGCCTCTGTAGTATCCGTGATGAAATTCCGTGTGTAGCTGGCCGCCGTGGCGCCCACAATCTCTTCCCCATCTTGGAACCATTTGTATGTGATAGGCGCGACGCCTCCGGCCACCTCAATAGCGAATGTCACGCTTTCGCCCTGCTCGATCCACAGCCCATTGGGCGTCATAGTGGCCGACACAATATCGAGTCCCCCTTCTCCTTCTCCTTCCTCGCCTTCTCCTTCCTCGCCGGTGTCAGGAGTGTAATCCAACGTTACGGCGATGGCATCGATTTCAAAGTTCCAGGATGTCGAGAAACTTCCATCAAAATCGACCGCCCATATGCTGCCCGTCATTAAGCCGTTGGTGCCGTCAGGATCTCCAACAAGGGCTTCCAGCGGTGTGGTCGTATTCGTGTTCGCCGGCGTAATCGTCATGGTGACGGTACTTCCGCTGGACGTGGTGAACGGGAAACCATTATGGGCCAGCGGAGTATCGGCGCCATTGCCAAAACCGTAGGTGCCGAGCGTGGCCAGGTTCGCTTCGGGCTGGTGGCCGTTATCGGCTTCGAGCGCGAGCACAAAGTAGAACGGCAATGTCTCCGTCGTTCGGTAGGTCACCGCCACCTGGATCGAGTTGACCGTACCTGTCCGGAAGCCCGTATCGGGAACCGAAAAGCCCAACCGGTAGTGAAACCACTGGCCAGAAAGCAATGTAGGGCTTGTCACAGTCGCAAAATTACCGTCCGGAGCGCCGGTCCCGTTGGCTTCGTCGCTCCATGTGCCTGTTTCCCCGAGCATATCGTCGTCGTTCCGCTCGAGAACCGCCACTACATCGTCCGCATATACCGTTGAAGTATCCGCCCAAGCGGAAGACGCCACCAGTAATACGCTCACAATCACTAGAATGCCTGTCCGTTTCATTTGAAGTTCCTCCTTCGATTTCGGATGAAAGATGCGCTCCCGGAGTTGCCTCGCCACGCCGTATTGAGCACAAGATCCTCCCCAAGAACATAAGACCCGCCATCTGATCACGTTAACCTAGAATTCAGGCTATCACCGCCTCCATGAACACACAATGTCTGGTTTTGCTGATTTCCTGTACATTGCTGCTATGCCTACCCGGCAACCAAGTGTGCACCGTACCGCTATACAACGCCCCTTACATTCAGCGGCCATTGTTGATGCTTCGCGGATCGGGACTTAGAACCTCCAGCAGTGGAAGTGTCTCATAGAGATCGAAAGGCAAGATCGTTCAAGAATCCCGCAATTCTTGCGCACCCATGCGAAAGAGCACGGTGGAAATCTCAGAGCCTGTGAAACACCATTGGCGGTCTCTCTCACGTCAGCGGCGCATGAAAAACCCCAGTCTTTGCGGTGATTCTGTAGGCGGGGAATCATTCCCCGCCTACGGCGCGCGATTATTTCACAGGCGCTCAGTACTGATCTAAAGAAAGAAGGGTGCCATGGAGAAAAAGAGCGGCCGCAGCAGTCTGTTGGCAGCGGCGGCGGCCGCCGTGGCATTGGCCGCGGACAAGGCCGCGCGTAAGGCAGGAAACCTCTCAAATATCGGAATTCACCCACCGGTACCCTTGGCGGGTTAAAACCATGAATACGCCGACTACTTTGATTCCTGCGCGCTCAAGAACCGGTGTCCGACAGGAGAACGCGATAGGTCTTGACCTCATTGGCGCGCAGGTTGAATTGCAGCCGCTTGCCCTCTTTCTCGACTTTCTGGTCAGGCACAGGTTCTTCAATCAGGTTGGTCACCATCGCCGTCTCGACACTCATCGGGAAAGAAATCCACCCCGTGGTTGCACGGCCTGCCGTTTCGAACAACCGCACGACCAGCCATCCCTCCGGAATCGTCCACGCATCGTGGTCGATCTTCACCACCGGGACATCGACATTTGTTGCGTCCACCGAAACCAGCGCGAGATCTTGCGGCAGAGAGTAGTTGTTCTTTCTGGATCCCCAGCCGGCGTTTGTGCCGATGTGCGGCGGCTCCTGCAATGCGATCAACGGGTTATTCAAAGCCCGCGCCTGGGCCACGGTTGCGGCGGTTTTCCACGAACCTGCATGCGGGTAGAGGGCATATTGAAACTGATGTTTTCCTTCGTCCATCCGCGGGTCCATGTCTCGGGAGCCGCGCACCAAGCTCATTCGCAACGTGCCGCCGTCCACCCAGTACTCGTATTTCGAATCGCTGAGCAAACTCACGCCGTATCCGGCGTTCGAGACGTCCACCCACTGCTGTCCGTAGTCGCGGCGGCCAGCCGGCGCATATTCGTTGTAGCCGTAGGGTTTTGAAATCGCCGCGAGACCTTCCGTGACCGTTGTGGGAAATTCCACCACAAGCAGCTTATCACGTTCGTGCCAGTCACAATCAAAGGCAAAATCCACTCGCGGCACACCCGCATACACAATCGTGTCGACCTGAAATACCGAGCTTTCCGCACGGTACCGCGAGCGAACAATCGCGCGGACCGGACCCGATTCGATCAACTCCGGCCCGGCCAGAGGCTGTAGGCCTTCCTTTTCACCCGTCAGCACGGAATTCCACGAAGAACTCGCGCCCTCTTCATGCCCCGCAACGTTTTCCAGAAGGAGAGACAACGTGTTGCCGCTGCCTGAAAGCGCCTCGCGCCCCGCCTGCTTGTCATAGACGCTTTTGAGACTGCCGTCGGCGGCAAGTTGCACCTTGAGATACTCGTTTTCCAGGCTGTCGACAGACGCCTTTAGCGGGGAGGTCCGCGGGGGGCTTTGGCCGGGAAACGCGCGCAACGTGCGGTATCCAATAGACGGCACCGCGGGAGCCAGCACCAGCGCCCGCCACTGCGTCCCGTCTTCCGAATGCCACAGCGGCTGCTGCAGCACTTCCTGGCCGGTGCTGTCTTTGACGGTAAAGGTTTCAACGGGCTGGACAAACCGGATCTCCGCCTCAACCGCGTCCGTCCGTTCCCATGCGATGGGGTTGTAGACCACGACGGGAACGCCCTCGCCCCGGGTGTCAATCCGCGAGCCGATATACTCGAGCCCCTGGCGAAGCAGCGTGCGCCCCTCGTCGATCACCGCGGCGTACGCGTCGGCGGCGTCGTCATATACGCGGCCGTTGGATGTGCCGGGAATGGCGTCGTGGAACTGGTACAGCATGACGGGCTTCCACGCCTCATTGAAATCGACCCGCGGGAAATTCGGTTTGCGCTGATACAGTGTGCCGAGCGCGTTGAATTTTTCCGCCGTGAGCAGCAGGTTTTCGCAGTAACGATTGTACTGTTTGGCGCGCGCCTGCGAAGCGTAGCTCATTGCCGAAAATCCGGCCAGCGACTCGTTATGAACGGGAACGCGGTCCCGCAGCGGATCGATAATTTGTTCAAGATACATTTCGGGCGTATCGTAAACCAGTCTCGGCGCGTTTTTGTCCTGCTGCAGCGCGCGGATAACATCGATGTCGGAATCGCGGGGGCCTCCGCCATGATCGCCCTGGCCAAAGAAAACCATGATGTCCCTGATGCCAAGGGCGGCTTTTGACCAGGCATCAAACATTTGCAGCGGATTGCGGCTCCTTAATGCCCCCAAATTAACGCTGTACGTCCAGGGAAGGCTGCAGCAGAGAATACGCGAGCTGTCCGTGCCTTCCCACCAGAAGATTTTCTTGTCATCAAGCTGGCCGCGGCCGGGGATGTAATATTCCATGCCGCACCCCTTGAAAATCTGGGGCAGCGTGTTGGCGCACCCGCTGAATGAGTCGGGCCCGAACGCAATTCTTGGATCCACGCCAAGCTGCTTGCGGCAGTAGTCAATCCCGTAGAGGAAATTGCGGACGAACGATTCGCCGCAGGGCATTGTGTTGTCCATTTCGGTCCATGTCGGGCAAATAACCCGCCACCGGCCCTCCACGATCCGCCGCTTTATTTCCTCGAATATCGCCGGATACTCGACCTGCATGGCTTCATATAGTGCCATCTGACTCTGCACAAACGTCAGGCCCGGCTCTTTTTCCATCATACCGAGCACACCGCGGAACGTATCGCGGGCTACGCGATGAACCGTCTCGTTCCATCGCCAGCGATAGACCGGATCGATATGGGCATGCCCAACCAGATGCAGCGTGTAGTCCGACAAGCCCGGAGGCATGCTGGACGGAACCGGATCTTTCTCCCGAACCGTCACCGATGCGGTGTCCGACAGATCCTCCGGGACTTCAGCCGCAAAACACGCAAATGTACACAGAAAAAAAATGGATGTGCCACGAAAGAAAGGCATCTTTGGGTTCCCTTGGCTCTTAACGGTTATCACTCGATCTTGACTGCCTGCATCTGTGCTCTCACACACAGTTCACCCGCCTTGAAAGCATGTTCCTGGCCCATTGCGTCTTCGGTACGGTTCAGGCAGTCCAGGATAAGCCGGCCAAAATACGGGCAGCCGACTTTGTCTTGCAGTTCAAGGTGCTCCTCGCCGTCCCGGGTCACGAGGTAGAGATGGTCGCTCGTCCTGTCGCGGGCCACATCGATGTACTTGCGCAACTCGATGTATCCTTCCGTACCCAGCAGGATCAGCCGCCCATCCCCCCAGGTTCCAAGCCCGTCCGGCGTAAACCAGTCGATGCGGAAATAGTTTGTCGCACCATTGTCGCCCACGAGCATGGCGTCCCCGAAATCCTGGAATTCCGGATATGCCTTGTAGTTGTAATTGGCGACACGGCTGAACTGGACCTCAGCGTCTTGGGCGCCCGTGTAAAAGAGAAACTGCTCGATCTGGTGGCTCCCGATGTCGCACAGAATGCCGCCGTACTTCTCGAGTTCGAAGAACCAGGGCGGGCGCGACTGAATGTTCAGCCGGTGGGGGCCTGTCCCCAGCACCTGCACGACCCGGCCGATCACGCCCGCTTTGACTAAATCGCCTGCATATACCGCGCTGGGCACATGGATGCGTTCGGAATAATAAACAGCATACTTTCTGCCTGTCGCCGCGACTTTTGCGCGGGCGGCTTCGACCTGCTCGAGCGTGGTAAACGGGGTCTTGTCCGTAAAATAATCCTTGCCCACATCCATCACCCGCAGGCCCAGCGCACACCGTTCGGACGGCACGGCCGCGCCCGCCACCAGCCGAACGGCAGGGTCATTCGACACTTCATCCTCCGAGCGGGCCGCTTTGGCCTCCGGGAATCTGCTACGAAACTGTTCCACTTTGGCGGGGTCGCGGTCGTATACCCAACGCAGCGATGCGCCCGCCTCGTTGAGCGCCTGGCACATCCCGTAGATGTGCCCATGCTCCAATCCCACGGCGCCGTAGATGAACTCGCCTTGGCCGACTACCGGCCCCGGCTTGACGAAAGGGGGTCTGCTCATGTCGTCATTGCCTCCAAGCCACGCGCTCGTGCTTTGCAGCCGCCGGCGTCCGCTGGAGAACATCCAGTTGGCCGCAGACTTTCCGAAACGCGTCAATGTACTGTTCAATCAGTTGTTCGCTGATGGGTTCGTAATTGGCGATACCCAACGCGATCATGCGAGGATGCAGCGATTCGGTTACCGGAAGTTCCGGCAGGCGCAGGCGAGTCGTTTCACGCGGCGGTTCCTTGCCCAGTAAATGGAGCGCGGGCACGCCGTTCACCAGCGGCAAATCGCGGTACAGCGGGCACTGATGAAGCAAATCATACCGCATATCCGTCGCCTGCACCCCCTCCGCATTCAGGGCCTCAATCAAGACATCCCGCGATACGCCAAGTTCCTTTTCGTTAATTATCATAATGTACCCGTACCACCCGCCCCGCGTCACGTCGGGCGCCGTATACGGCGGCTCAACCCCGCGGATATCACGGATACCTGCCGTAAGTTGATTGAGGCGCTGTGCCTTCAACTCGTTCCGCGCGTCAAGCGACCGAAGCTGGGCAAGGGCCATGCCCGCCGACAATGGATGAATCCGGTATTTCCAGCCAACGCCCGTGTCCGCGTAACGCGCATAATGCGGCAAGGTCAGGTCTTCTCGCAACCGGAAACAAGACATCCCCAGCAACATCGCCCGCTCATAGGTCTCTTTGTCGTTAGCGATCAAAAAACCACCTTCGCCGCCGGCCATGGCCTTGCTGCCCTGCATGCTGAAACAGCCCACATCTCCCAGCAGGCCCACCTTGCGCCCCCTATAAAGGGCGCCGTGGGCATGTGAAGCATCTTCGACAACCTTAAACCCGTGTCGCTTGGCCAGGTCGAGGATCGCGTCCATATCGGCGGGATGGCCCCAAAGGTGTACGGGTACCGCGGCTTTTGTACGCGGCGTAATCTTCCTGGCCATATCCTCGGGATCGACACAGAGCGTTTGCGGGTCGATGTCGCAGAACACAGGGACGGCGCCGCATTGAAGAATAGCCGCCGCCGTCGCCACCCAGGTGAATGACGGTACCAGCACCTCATCGCCGGGGCATACGCCCACCGCGAACAGCCCCATATGCAGCGCCGCGGTACCCGTGTTCGTGGATACCGCATACGTGCACCCGAAATAGCCTTTGATTTCGTCCTCGATTTCCGCCACGATCCCCGTGCGCGTCGCCAGCGACACCACATTCTGGTCAATCAGCCTTATCATTTCCGCGCGTTCAGCGGGGCCTACTACCGAGAGCTTGTGTCCGTGTTCCGCAGTCACCGTCTTGGTGCCGCCATACAATGCCAACCTTTCCATTACGCCTTTTCCTCCTTGACTCGTGATTGTTTCGATTCCAGTATAGAAGTCTGAGAAGCCCCTCTGGAATAGACGATCTTGGCAAAAACCTGCATCATTTTGTTAAGCGGCCGGGAAGGGACGACCTCGGGAACCGGTGTTTCTGGCAAATCAGAAAGGACCGAACGCCTTTAAACACGGCGGCAAATCAGCATTTCCGAACTCTACGCACGGCCATCTGCACTTTCAGGACATCCCCATGCACAATGTTGCCCACGCGGACTGCCAAAGCCATTCGCCGCTCGGCATGCGCCTGGTTTCCTCGACATAACCTGCCGCCATTACTGGACAAAGCCAGGTGAGACAATCTAGATTAACTGGCGCACGGGAAACGGGTTCAGGACGCGCCGGTATAGCGTCTGCCTGCGGAAAGCGAGGGGCGGGAAATGGAACTGCGGCAGCGAGTCGAGCAATTCCTTCTGGACAACGGGGCAGTCCGCATAGGGTTTGCAACACGCGAAACGCTTGAGGGGGGGCCGCCCAGCGTAGATCTGGACTATGTGCTGCCCGGGGCACAGTCGGCCATCAGTTTTGCCCTCCCTCTAACCAGGCAACATATCCGGCCGTTCCTGGCCAAGGAAAACCGCATCGCCCACGAGGAGGACCGAATGGCGCTGGAATCGGCGCCGGATTCACGCGTCACCAAAATTTCGCAACAGTTGGCGGACATATTGACGAACGCCGGGCATGAAGCCAAAGGCGTCTCTGCAAATCTTCAGTTTCGGACCGAGCTCCCCGACTGGCAACGCAGCAGGCATCCCGATCTCAGCCATCGGTACATCGCGGTCCGTTGTGGCGTGGGCTCGTTCGGCTGGTCAGGCAACGTCGGCATCAAAGGGTACGGGACAACCATCATGCTTGGGACCACAGTGACAACTGCCGCATTCGAGCCGACCGATCCAATACCGCAGGAGGAAGGGTTCTGCACGAACTGCAAACTCTGCCATGCCGCTTGTGCCGTCGAAATGTTCGATCGCAACAAGAGCGTATCGGTCACCATCGGGGGCCAGACCTTTACGCATGCCGCGCGGCGCAACCTCATGTTGTGTGATTTTTGTTGCGGCGGCTTTACGGGCCTGGATAAATCCCGAAAATGGTCCACTTGGTCGCCCGGACGCTACGAGATTCCTGAGGACAAAAACGCTCTTGCACGCGTCTTCGTGAAGGCACTGAAGGAATATGCCAAACGCCCGCCGCTCCCGGGTGGATTCGAGTATCCCACCATGCGGGGTCAAAAACTTCATGTCACCTGCAGCAACTGCCAGCTAATCTGCTGGGGCGACACCAAGTGTACGGCGGAAAACGTAAAGCTGCTGCACAAAAGTGGGTGCATCATTCAGCAGCCCGATGGTACGCTCCGCCCCCTGACACCTGATGAGGCGGAAGACGAATTCGAGAAGATGGAGCCGGCCCGAAAAAACCTCTATTCCTGAACACCGGTTCTGCCGCAAGATTCGCCAAGTTTCCCGCAGGTTTTGCACCATCCAGCCACTGCCTGCCGTGCTAGACTTCGTTATGCGCTCTGTTCATGTAAACGCAGGCCAGGGAAACAACAGGGAGGCACAAGATGAATAGCGAATCCAAGGGCGGCACGCGGCGCGTCTTACCATTCTTTGTTATTTCCCCGCGGAGCGTGAGTATGGCTCGCTCGAAGTCCACATCGCGCCATTCGATGCTGAACAACTCGCCCCGGCGCATGCCGGTATGAAGCGACAAGAACACCATGGGCTTGAGGTGGTCGGCAAATGCGCCGGTGTCGAGGTCCGGCAGTTGCGCATAGCCATGTTTTCCCCGCCACGCGTTGGCCCGCGCACGTTCTTCTCGAATTCGTTTCTCACGCGCATCCAGAGCCGCCAGGACGTGGGCCTCTTCATCATGGGGATAGCGGCAAAGAGATCCCGCACTCCTTGCAGCGCACTCATAACGCGGTCAATCTGGCCGGTGGGCGTGCCGTCCGCATGGACATAGTAGGCTTTGGCGTGGCCGGGGGGCGTCCCAGACGTACGCAAAGTCTTGCGCGAAAAAACACCAGACTGAAGGTTAGTAGTACAGAGATATCGTCTTGCGGCGGTGCGGCGTGGGGGGCGTCGAACGGATACCGGCGACCAGCGCGTTCTCACTGTGCGAGCAGGGCGTGATACCGTGCGTCGCGGTCGGGATGCTTCCACTTGCAGAGATAGATCCGGTGGCCGCTCAGTTCGACAAAGGCGGTATTTGTTGCGCGGTGGAGTCTGAGTTTCGGGGTGAGTGATCCTGTTTTTCGTGGCATTTTGCGTCCTTTCCAGTCATAAACGGGTAGTTACTAACCGCTTATTCTCTGAGTTACGGCCGCACTGCCACATGGCAGGTAAGAGGTAAGCACCTCATTCAGCAGGATTTAAATATGGCGCGCTCGGCGCGATTTGAACGCGCGACACCTGGCTCCGGAGGCCAGTGCTCTATCCGCTGAGCTACGAGCGCACTTGTTAACGCATTACAGTTTACCTGAGTTTGCATTGTGGCGCAACCTTGTTGAATTACGAATTACGAATTAAGAAAGAAGGGTGAATGAATAAGTGATGGGCGCCGAGAACGCCGAGGGACAGGCACGACGTGAATTCTCAATGGTCTCAATGGTCGCAGGCAAGTTCTTCGAAAAAAGGCAAGAAGTTGATGGACGGTAGTACGGACGGGTGTACACTGGCCGCCATAGTTCAGGCTGAGGAGGGTTTTGTGATGAGGGGCTTATTGGGGATGTTGGTCGCGCTGGTGTTGTGTGCATCATCAGGGTTTTGCGGTCCGGTCGAGAAGCTGGAAGCGTGCAACGTCGTCTGGGAGACGGCGAGCCAGGGGCCGGCGGGGTCGATGCCGCTGGGGAACGGGGATGTGGCGCTGAACGTGTGGGTCGAGGCGGGGGGCGACTTGCTTTTTTACATCAGTAAAGCGGACGCGTGGGACGCGTATTGCCGGCTGATCAAGCTGGGGCGGGTGCGGGTGAAGCTCGAGCCGAACCCGTTCCTGGCGGGGCAGCCATTCCGGCAGGAATTGAGGCTTCGCCAGGGGGAGATCGCCATCACGGCGGGGGAAGGCGATTCGGCGATTAGCGTAGTGGTCTGGGTGGACGCGAACCGGCCGGTGGTCCATGTCGAGGCGGAGGGCCAATCAGCGTTTGTTATGCAAGCGGGGTTTGAGACCTGGCGCACGAGCGACAGGCCGCTTGACGCCGACTATGCCAGTGGGACCGACGGCATGTCGAAAGATGAGCCGCCGATCAGCTACGCCGACACGGTGCTCGATGGTCAGAAAGACCGGGTCGTGTGGTTTCACCACAACACGGTGTCGATTTACCCGGAGACGTTGAAACACCAGGATCTCGCGCAGTTGGTGGGGGCGTTCGATGACCCGCTGTTGAACCGGACGTTCGGGGGGCTGCTCAAAGGCGAGGGGTTCAGTTTGAAAGATCGGCAGACGCTGGTTTCCGCGCCGGGGACACGGCACGCTTTCGAGGTCCACGTGCTGACGACGTTGAAAGAGGAGCCGGATCAATGGCTGGCGAAGCTGGAGCAAGGCGCCGCGGCGGCGGACAAGGTCGCGATCAAAACGGCGCGGGAAAACCACGAGGCCTGGTGGGCCGGGTTCTGGGACCGCAGTTGGATCTATGCTTCCGGGCTGGTGAGCGAGAAGGCGTTGAAGGGCGCAAGTGTCCGGACGGCGACGGCGGCCGATGTTACGCGAGGTTACGCCTTGCAGCGGTTTGTCAACGCGTGCGCGGGCCGGGGGGCGTATCCGATTAAGTTCAACGGCTCGCTGTTTTGCGTCGACGCCATGGAAAAGGAGAAACAGTTCAACGCCGATTACCGTCGATGGGCGGGGGCGTACTGGTTCCAGAACACGCGGCTGCCGTACTGGTCGATGGTCTACGCGGGCGATTTTGACCTGATGGAAGCGCTGTTCAGGACGTTCAGCGAGGCGCGGCCGCTTGCCGAAGCGCGGACGGACGTCTATTTCAAGCACGCCGGGGCGTTCTACCCGGAGACGATGTACTTCTGGGGGACGTACGTCAACGGGGGGTACGGCTACGGCTGGGACAGGGCGGGGCTTCCGGTGGGACGGCCGGCAAACGATTACGTAGGCCGGTACTGGTCGGGCGGCATTGAGTGGATTGCGCTGCTGCTGGACCGGTTCGCCATCAGCCAGGACACGGACTTTGTGGTCCGGCACCTGCCCACCGTCGACTCGATCCTGACGTTTTACGACCAGCACTGGAAACGCGGGGCCGGCGGGAAGATTCTATTTGATGATTGCCAGTCGTTGGAGACGTGGTGGAACGCCGTGAACCCGACGCCGGAAGTGGCTGGCCTGCGTTTTGTCTTGCCGCGGCTTCTGGGGTTGCCGAAGGGCATGGTGTCAAAGGAGCAACGGGCGCGATGGAAAAGGTTGCTGGCCGACCTGCCGGACGTCGCCTTGGGAAAGAAAGGCGGGAAACAGTTTGTGTTGCCGGCGCTGGAGTTCAGCAATAAACAGAATGCCGAGAACCCGGAGCTGTACACGGTATTTCCGTACCGGCTGTACGGGGTTGGCAAGCCGCGCCTCGACACGGGGCTGGAAACGTGGAAGCGCCGGTTGCACCCGGGTCCCGGCGGCTGGAATCAGGACCCGATCCAGGCGGCCCTGCTCGGGCTGAGGCAAACGGCGGCCGACATGACGGCCAAAAACTTCCTGACTTGGGATCCGGGAAGCCGGTTCCGCGGGTTCTGGGGGCCGAATTACGACTGGATCCCGGACCAGGACCACGGGTGTGTGGCGATGACGGCGCTCCAGCGGATGCTGATGCAGTGCGAAGGGCGGAGAATCCTGGTTTTGCCGGCGTGGCCAGCCGGTTGGGACGTTGAATTCAAGCTTCATGCGCCTCTCCGAACGACGGTGGAAGGCGAGTTCAAGGGCGGCAAGTTGTTGCGGCTGAACGTGTTGCCCGAGACGCGGCGGGGCGACGTGGAAATCCTGCTGCCGGAAGCCCCAAAAGGATAGGAGAGGTGGGAGAGATCTGTCAACGCAAATTAGAAATGTCCGGTTTCCTGCAAAGTAGAAGTGTCCGGTTTAAACGGGCGCTTCCAGGGGTGGTTGTGGGCAGGCTTGGGTTTCTTCCCAGTTGCTGCGACGGAAGGAGG
>Ga0307378_10000586_pt1 | contig 63662 bp, 53 predicted proteins | sample UN1MG_FD_202238 | JGI IMG/M metagenome (GOLD analysis project Ga0307378, IMG submission 202238) | Soil microbial communities from Risofladan, Vaasa, Finland - UN-1 | ecosystem: Environmental > Terrestrial > Soil > Coastal area > Acid sulfate soil | place: Finland: Risofladan, Vaasa | collected... | reverse complement strand
AGGGCGCGTACACGGGCGGTTCGCCCTCGAGCACCACCCGATCGGCGCCCTCGAACGGAGCTTCCCGGGGCGGGGGCCATCGCACCGTGCACCAGTTATCCTCGGTACGGCCACCTTCCTCCGCGGGGACAGCCCATCCGAAGTGAGTATCGCCCGTGTCCTCACCATCCCAATTAGTGATTCCCGGAATGGGCCACAGCTCTGGAGAAACAGTCCCGCGCTGATAACGGTCAATTGACAAAATAGAAGCTAGAATCGCGGTCGCGTGCGATTCGCCGGATTGCGACCCTGTCATTCTGCCCGCGAGAAGCAACTCTCTCGAGATCCACTGTGGCGCGAGGCTTTTTAAGAGAGCTGCGGAGTGGTCTGTTGGGCTAGCGAGCGGGGCCATGACAAGATGCGCCGCCGTATCGGGCGCCGTCTGACACAATATCCAGAACAGACAAGCCTGGGCCAATCGCGGCGTAGCGGCTCCGTTTTTCCGGAGCTCCCAGCAGATGAGAGGCGCCGCATGACGCCCAGCCTTGAGGAGCCGCTGGACAAGCGGGTCATTCCGAAACGACATCACAAGATCTGACATGAGTCTTGCGCGCTGGGCCGATGGAATCGCGTTCGGCTGCATGAGCTTCTTGATAATGTAGAGGTAAGTAGCCATTTCAAGTACTCGTCCTACAATTCAAGGCAGTTGGTTTGCTTTCGTCCACGATTCGAAGGGAATGGGATAATGGTATCCCAAATCGACGGTCCAAAAGTCCGGCGTGCTGCGAGCTTGCGTGGTCATATATAAAAGCCCCGCATCGTCCGGGGAGCAGCTACCAGCGTCAACGCATGGGCTATTGGGGTCCAGATAATAGTGACCATAGGGCCCGTCCACAAACAGCGGGTCGGCGTGGATGTTGCCCTCGCCCTCGTCGGGGTCCTGGACACAGCAATATCTGGCCGTGCAGTTGTAGAGGTCATCCCCGTTGTTCCAGATGATGGAGTCCGTGATCTCGGAGGGCCCGTAGCTCCAGACTCCCCCACCGAGCCCCCCCGCAACGTTGTCCGCGATGGTGTTATTCTGAAACTCCGTAGGTGGATAATCACAGACCACACCGCCGCCGTCCAGCCCGGCGCTGTTCAGCGCGATTAAGTTGTTCGATATGATCTCTGCGTATTCACTAAGGATCCCGCCGCCATTGTGTTGGGATGAATTCTCTATAACGTAGTTACTGAATATGATGATGCTGGTCGCGGCCGTGTATAACCCGCCACCGCTGAGATCTGCGCTGTTGTGCTCAATCGTGTTACTCTGGACAGAGGCGTAACTGCACCAGCAGAATACACCGCCTCCGTGAGATCCAGCCGAGTTATCGGCGATCAAGTTGCCAAACACCAGGATCGTATGCCGGTAGTTGTATATTCCCCCTCCCTCGTCGGCTGAATTACCTCGTATCGTGTTGCACAATACTCCCACCCAGCTTGAGTACGAGCAGCATACCGCGCCACCCCGGCCGTCGCAGGAGTTACCCTCAATGGCGTTGTTCTGGATGGTCAGAGGGCATTCGGAGTATATCCCGCCTCCGGAATTAGTCGCGTGATTGCCTGATATTACGTTGTCTCTGACCATAGGCCAACCGCCGCCGCAGAATATCCCACCGCCATTTTGTGCCGAGTTGCCAGTAATAGTGTTGTTCGCGACCGTACAAGAAGCCGGGCACCACCGATTCTGGGTCTCGCAGTATATCCCTCCACCATCCTTGCTTTTGCCGCCTGTTATCATGAATCCCTCTATCGTCCAGTCATCGACGTAGTAACCCCAGATTACGTTGGCCGCGGACTCAGCGTCCAGAACCGTGACGTCTGCGCCGTCGCCGACAAGCGAGACCCAGCTCTTCATGTTAAGCGGGAACGTCTCGCCGTTGGTGGAGGTAGAATACACGCCGGCCGCGACGTGGATGGTTGCTGGCGCGGCGGGCGAGGCCACGACCGAGTTCAAGGCGTGCGTAATCGTCTTCCAGGGCAGGTCCTCAGAGCCATCATACCACTCGTAATCCTCTCCTAGTGCGGCGTCAACGTAGTAATCCACGCCCGTAACGGAGAAGACCGTAAATGTCCCAAAACTGGCCTCACAGACCCAGTTGAATGTGCCCGGTTCGGTCAGGACCGCGGCGAAGGAATACTCGCCAGGGTCTGCGATTGGCGGCATTCCGGAGGGCAGATCGAACGAGAAAAAGCGCTTTTGGTTCATGGTGAACCCCGCCGGCACGTAGATGCCCTCAATCCACGGGTTGATCGCCTCGGACCAGTACCAGCCGCATGTCCAGAGCGAGCCGTTGGGCGTCAGCAGACCGATATAAACGTCAACGGACATCCCCTCGCCCTGATTATCCCCCGCCAGGCTCACCTCAATCGTGTCGCCCGCCTTGTAGCTGTCCCTATCGGTTTCGATGAATACCTGAGGCGCCGCTGTTGACAGAGCCGGCAGGATTGCCAGAAGCATGATGGTAACGATAATCAAGCCGAAAACACGTATCTTCATGTCGATACCCTCCATAAAAGAGACAAGAGCATAATTCAACCGCATCGGTCTCCTAATCTACTAGATGCTTCGTCCACGAAGGGCACTAAGGGCCACGAAGAGAAGAAGCATGTTCAAGAACGCGCCTCGACCATCAATCCCTCCTCTTGCGTTTCCTCCTGCTTCGTGTGTCTTCGTGTTCTTCGTGGATCATTCCTACGATCAACCGCCAACCGCCAACGGATAACTATGAATACGGGCCGTCGGCAATGTCGGCATCCTCGACCACCCCGACGATCCGAGGGGCGGCCGCCTGTCTGGACCCACTCGCCAGTCGTGTTGTCCAGATAAAACAGACGCTCCAGATAGAGCTTCTTGATGTGCTCGAGGCGCGCCTCTTTCACAGCATCGTCGGTGAAGCCGACCACACCTGAGCGGCCTTCCTTGTCGCCAAAGGTGGCGCCCATCCGGCCGCCGCGAAGGGCTGTCGTATAGACCGTGAGCGTGACTCCGGCGTCCATCGCGATGATGCTGCCGCAGAGGTCGAAGAAGGTGTCGGCGTCCGTCGAGCCGATGACGAGGTCCTTGCTGACGGCGTATTCGCGGTTGCCGTAGCCGCCAGGCGTCACGTATTGGCCGACGGTGCCGTCCGCATCGAGGTCGGCCATCGTGTATGGGTCGTCCTGACTGCCTCCAGTTACAAAGATGGTGTCGTTCAGGAACTCAATGCCCATGTCCTTTCCTCCTTTACCATATTACATTATTGAAAAACAACAGAAAAAACCAAATCGCATTTTAGGCAACCAGAAGGGATTCTACCCCCCCCCCCGCCGCCTGTCAAGCTTTTCTTGCCGTCATGAGAAGGGCGATTCGTGAATCGCCCCTACGGCATATCTCAGGGCAGGCACGGAGACCTGCCCCTACACGTCGAGCGGCTTGACCATTACAAGGCCATCCTCGCCGTCTGGATAGTAGCCCTTTTGGACGTGGTGGAGGGTGAACCCATGCTTTTCATATAGTTCTCTCGCGATGCTGTTAGAGCTTCTAACCTCCAGCACAGCTTTCGAGAGGCCCTTCTCGAGGAGCCTTTGTATTCCCGCCACAAGGAGCCGCTCGCCGAGTTTCCTGCCCCTGAAAGGTTTCCGAATTGCGAGGTTGAGGATATGGCCTATCCCCGCTTCCCACATGAGGCATGTGTAGCCGACAGGCTTGGGCTTTGAATCGGGCGGCCTGTGCTCCAGCAGCAGTATTTCGCCGCGTGTGCCCCACCCAGACTTCGCTATGTAGAGAAAGGCTGAACGCGGCCAGGGCGGCGTGAATATCTCCTGCTCGATCTCATATATGGCCGGGAGGTCCCGGTCGCGGAACTTGCGGATCGAGAACTCGTCTGCTTTTTTACGCTCCACGGGCACACCTTTCAGGTCGAGCTGTTAGAATTGGAACTCAGGACCTTCTCTTTCGCGAGCTCAGCGTTTGATTTTCTCAAGTATCTGGGCCTGATCTGCGATGGGTCCACGCCTCCTCGCTCGCTTGCCGTCTGGGCCACGAGGCGCGCGGCACATATTCCACGAGGCTGGGAAAGGTGGATGGGCGCTATGACGTATTCGGCCTTCATACCATTCGTGATGGCCTGGGCATAGACATTCGCCCCATCTCCGAGGAATATGGTTTTCTTTTCGGAGGCGAGGCTAACGATCTCGGCTGGCCGAACGGCCTGTTCGGGAGCCTCTGGCAGGAGATTAGCGCCGTCAAACCTGAACAGAGCAGTGAAGACCTCACCCATTTTGGCGTCGATCATCGGGCAGACGAGGTGAGGGCAGCCGACGTAGTTGTTGGCTAGGGCCTCGAGCGAGCTGAAGGGAGTTAGCATCTTGCCCTGGGCCATCGCCAAGCCCTGCATGATGCTGATGCCTATGCGGAGTCCTGTGAAGGAGCCGGGCCCGATCGACACGGCGAGGACATCGACCTCTGATAGCGCCCAGCCGAGCGCGCTAAGCAGGTGATCGATGCTGCCCAACAGGCGCTGCGAGTGCGTCTGGCTGACCGACAGATTGGCCTCGCCTGCGGCCCCGGAATCTGTGTCCAGCAATCCGACGGCGCCGACCTGGGTTGAAGTGTCAACGGCGAGGATTCTCATCTCATTTCCGAGGCGAGTTCAAGCCGAGAAAGTTCGGGCGGGTCCTATTCTCCACCTGAGGGCGACCGCATTGCACGTCCCACCCTGCCTCAAGAACCCGCCCGAGAACTTGAATGTTCGCCAACGAGGGACTAATTCTCGAAGTCGTCTATTTGTGCCCTCTGGAGCTTGCCGCTGAAATCTACATAGATGGCCTTCCATTCGCAGAAAACGTCAATCGCGGCGATTCCGGCCTCCCGATGGCCATTGCCAGTGCCCTTGGTGCCTCCGAACGGGAGCTGTATCTCGGCGCCAATGGTCGGTGCGTTGACGTAGAACAAGCCCGTGTGCACATCCCGCATCGCGACGAAGGCCTTATTAACGTCCTGCGTGTATATCGCGCCGGAGAGGCCATACTCCGTGTCGTTGCAGATGTCGATCGCCTCGTCAAGGTCTTCGACGACGATTATTGAGACGACTGGCCCAAATATCTCCTCTTTCGCGATTCTCATGTTGCGCTTCACGTTGAAGAAAATCGTTGGCTTGTAGAAGCTGCCTTTCTCACAGCCCGGCCCCGTGTATCGCTCGCCGCCGGCCAGAAGCTGGGCTCCCTCGGCCTTGCCGATCTCGACGTAGGAATGAACTGTTCTGAGCTGGCCTTCGCTCACGAGTGGGCCAACCTCAACGTTCGGGTCGAGACCTGAGCCAAGCCGCAATTTCTCGGCCTGTGTCACATATCGTTCAGCGAACTGTTGAGCGACCTTTTGGTGAACTATTATCCTGCTCGTCGCAGTGCATCGCTGTCCCGTGGTGCCAAAACCGCCCCACAAGGCGCCCTCGAGCGCTAGGTCAAGCCTCGCATCGTCCATGACCATGATCGCGTTCTTGCCGCCCATCTCGAGGCAGACGCGTTTTCTGTGTTTGGCCGCAGATACGCTGAGAGCGGTTCCTATCTCCGTTGAGCCGGTGAACGAGATCAGGTTGACCTCTTTATGGGTCACCATGTCGTCGCCGATCTCGGCGCCGGAGCCTGTAACGACGTTGAAAACGCCCGCCAGAAGGCCCGCCTCCTCGAAGACCTCGGCCAGGTGGATAACTGAGAGCGGGGTGAGCGTTGCGGGCTTTATGACGACAGCGTTGCCCAACACGATGGCCGGAAGCGACTTCCAGGTCGGAATCGCGACCGGGAAGTTCCAGGGCGTTATCGCAGAGACAACGCCGACAGGCATCCTGACCGACATTGCGAACTTGTTCGGCATCTCGGCGGGAACGGTCTGCCCGAAGGACCTCCTTCCCTCGCCGGCCGCGTAAAAGGCCATGTCGATCCCCTCCTGAACGTCGCCCCTGGTCTCTGCTATGACCTTGCCCATCTCCCGAGTCATGTCCCGGGCGATCTCCTCCTTCCGGCGCTTGAGGATGTCAGCGACCCGAAACATCAGCTCCCCACGCTTCGGCGCTGGCACAAGCGCCCACTTCTTCTGTGCCGCACGCGCCGCACTCATCGCGAGATCGACGTCATCAGCGTTCGACTTCTGATGAATGGCAATCAGCTCGTCAGGGTTTGCGGGATTTCGGTTCTCATAAGTCCTGCCCGAGGCGCTGTCTGTCCACTCCCCGTTTATGTAGTTCTTGCACTCAACCGTCATATCAGACCTCCAAATGTACTTCGACTATTATGGCGACAGCAGAAACATCAACCAGCCGACAGCGATGGAGCCAATGGCCATCATGCCAAAGTACTTCGCCGTGCGCTTGAAAATCTTCGCTGGGTCGTTGGTCGCGGTTGTAGCCACAACCGTGGATATTGCGAACGAGATGTATATGAGACAGAGAAAATGCGTCATTTTGGTAACTGTTGCCTCTTGTTCTGGCGAGCGCTTTGTTTCCTGGCTCTTCTCTTGGCCTTTTTCTCCCCCCGTGCCTGGAGCCGGGCCGCCTCGGCAGCGTCGTAATCGTAGCCGATCGAACAGCGATAAGCATCGACGGCCGCCAGGATGTTGAAAAGTCCGGCGCTCAACAGGAAGGTGATGCCGATCTCAAACGTTGGCTGGTCAATCTGGCCCTTCGCGAGGCCGAACCCAATGGCGACGAGGTACAGTATTCCGTTCCCCAATCCCGCCAGGGACCCGATGTAGTTGATCAGCGTCTCTGACCCGCTCTGGCCTTTCTCGAACGCGAAGAGCTTCCCCTCAAGGTGAACGCCGAGAACGAACGTGACGACAATGATGCTGGCCAAAAGCAGGGCTTTCTTTCTCCGCCGAAGATAGAGATGTCCCGCCCCGGGCACCAAGATAGCAAGGAAAAAGACGCCCGCTGCCGCTGCCTTGCTAGAAACAAATCTCGCAGATGCTGCTTCCCAATCTCTCACGTCAATCTCTGGGATTTTTTGACCTCAATCGCCCGCGCTCAGGATTCTGTCAAACCTGGGATCGTCTCGGATACTATCAAAATCCTTCTGCTCTCGTATAGACTCAACAATGTCCTTGGTCATATACCTCCGTCCGCGCCTCAGCCATTTGAACGCGTTATCGGCATCCCCCTTCAGGGCATAGACGCAGGCCAGGTTGAAGTATGGCAAGTAGGAGTGCGTGCCAATACGGACCGCCTCCTTGAAGTGGTCGGCGGCCTCATCATATTTGGCCTGCCGCTTGTAGATGAACCCGAGGTTGTTGTGGGCTTGAATGTTGTGCGGCATTATCTTGAGAGTCTTCTCAAAATACATCTTTGCCCTTGCGAGGTCGCCCTTGAACATGAACGCGTTCCCCAGATAGATCGTCGCGTCCGGGTTATGGCCGTCAATAGCAAGCGCTCTCTCAAGCGCCGCTGTCGCCTCCTCGAACCTCTTGAGCTTGTAGTAGAGAAGTCCGAGCCTGGTCAGGAACGCGGCGCTATTGGGGCGCAGCGTTACTGCCCTTTGGACAGCTGATACCGCCTGGTCGGCCATCCCGGCTCGCTGGAAGTAGATGGAGAGGTTGTTCATCAAGGCCGCATTCTCAAAACCGAGGCGCTGTGCCTCCTCAAAGTGTAACCTTGCGGCGGCGAGATTGCCCTGAAGTTGAGATTGGTGTCCCCACAGAAGAAAATACTTGGCCCGCGACTCCCGCGTCCACTTGTCGATGTAGATATCCTTCTCGGGCTCAGCCAGGAAGTTGGAATAGAGCCGTTGAAAATCGATAGTCCCCGTGAGCGGTTCGGTGAGGAAGGCCTCGAGCAGTATGCCGAAGAGCTTGATGTTAATGGCTGGCACCGAGGGATACTCCGCATAGAACACTGGCGCATCGCGAGAGTTTTCTATAATTCGCATCTCGCGGTTGTAGGATGCTTGTGGGTCATTTTGGTCAAAATACTCTATGACTCGCCATTTTCTATCGTAAAGATTCACGTCGGGTCGCCGACCCTCCACGAATTTGAGGTAGTAAAGAGGGAACAGTGCTGTGTCCGTCTCACCGAAGAACGTGGAGCCAAGCGGCATCGTTCTGAGAAGGTTAAGTCCGTGCCAGTAGGCGTAGTAGTTCCTCGAGCTGTCGCACCTGTGGTAGTTCGAGGCCAAGAGACTGGCCGGGATGACGATGAGCACGATCGAGACCACAAGCGCAAGCTTTCGCCGAGTCGCCGTTTGGCTCAGGTCCCGGCGGCCAGCGAAGATGAGGACGACTTCGGCGGCGCCAAGCCCCGCTAGGACTGCGGCCGCCATGTAGGCTGGCAGGCAATAGGCTGGCTCCAGATATGTTCCCTCGCCGTATAGAAGCGCGACGAGCAGCGTCCCGAATGCAATCAGAAGGAGGAAGAACGTTCGGCCGCGCCTCCTGAACAGCCCTCCGACAAGACCAATCAGCGCAAGCGCCACTCCCGCGATGCCAAGTTCCTTCACGATCGAGCCGAGGAAGGCCTTAGTAACGGTTATATGCTCGCTGAGTGAGCGCGACGCCTGCTTGAACTTGTAGTCGCGCTCCGAGATGTGCTGCCAAAATCGCTCGGATATCGATGGATCGCCCCAGTTGATCGAGGGCTTTGCGGCGGCGCGGACGGGCAGGTATAGATAGACCAGAAGCCCCGCCAGGAGGAACAGTATCGCGGCGATTGCGACGCCCCTGCTGCGGAGGAGCCTGCCGATGCGCCGCGGGTGCGAAAGAAGCAGCGCAGCTGGGACGATGGCTAGGGTTATGTGGTTGCAAAGACCCAGCCCGAGAACGAAGAAGAACAGTGCCGTCGTTCTCCGAATAGAGCGTCCACCACTGGGAAGGATGAAGGATGAAGGATGAAGGATGAAGGCGGAGCTGCTATCGTTCTGCCTGGCCGGGGGTTCAGAGGCGGCCGACATCGGCCCCAGCACGCGAAACGCTAGCAGCATCAGAAGCGCCGCGAGCATCAAGTTCATGGTATAGACGGTTGACTGGGTCGCCTGGAGCCAGAACGTCTGCGAGAAGGCAAGTAACCCGGCCGCGACGAGCCCCGCGACAGCCCCGGCAAACTCGAAGCACAGAAGATAGACGATGACGAGCGCAGCGCTTGCACACGCGGCGGAAAAGACGTTCGCGCGGAAGCACGGATTGCCGATGGGAACCAGAAACGACCAGAGCTTCTGGCTCATCAGAAACAGCGGGTAGCCGGTCGGATGCGCCACGCCGAGTGTGTGGGATGCGGCGGCAAGCTCACCTCCATCGCTGAACCTGAACAGTGGGTTGGCGGTTTGAACAAAGAGCGCAAAGGCCGTGGCAAAGAGAAGCGCTGGAACCCAAAGGGCCGCAGCTTTTGCGCCGTTCGGCGCCGAGCTAATCGTCATTTCTTGCCTTCTTGTCATCGGCCACGCTTGCCTTCTCAGGTGGATTCGCCCTGCTCTGCCGCTCGCAACGCGGAGTTGCTAGGCTCTTACCGTCCGTAACAAACGTTATATCGCCACGCTGGTCTGTGCGATAGACCGTAGCCCCGGAATCCTTAAGCTTGTCCAGAACGACCTTGTGAGGCCGACCGTATTGGTTCGGTGTTCCCACTGAGATGACGGCGAATCGCGGCGCAACGGATTTCAGAAACGCCTCGGTCGTTGAGTCAGATGCACCGTGATGCCCTACCTTCAGGATGTCGCTCTTAAGCGGCGCCTCGTCGAATAGGAGCACCCCTTCGGCGATGTCATTTGCGTCGCCCATCATAAGGACTGCGACTTCCCTGTAACAGATGCGCACCACAATGCAGTCGGTGTGAATGCGTCTTGCGAGTCGTTTCGGATTGAGGAACTCAAGCCGCACGCCCGAAGGCAGCGTAACCACCATTTGCCCACACACCGTAACTAGGGTGCCGCTTAGCTTCGACTGCGCATCGTGGAACGCCGCGTATTCGGGACACTCAAACTGCATGCCCGAATCGAACAGCGTCTGCACCTTAAACTCACGCAGCACCTGTGCCAGCCCACCTATGTGGTCAGGATGAGGGTGGGTTGCGATGACGACGTCGAGCGAGTCGATTCCGTGGGCCTTCAAGAAGCTCGCGACCTTCTTGCCCCCCTCCTGAGTGCCGCCATCTATCAGGATGTGCTCGCCAGCGGGCGTCGTGACCAGGGCAGCGTCCGCCGTTCCAACGTCAAAGAACCTCACCGTCATCAGGCCGTCGGAAGCCCATCCGACCTGGACGAGCACGAGAAGAAGCAAAAAGATTCGCATGGTCTGCCGCACATCCATGGTATATGCCCAATTGTGTTGCTCAAGAAAAGTAGGCCCCACAAGGAGCTTCTGCCAGAACCTTAGCACTTCTCTTGTTCAGATGCCATACTGCCGTCAGACGCCCGAGGAACCAGATTGACCGTGTGGGTGGCCGCTTTTTTGGAGTGCGGCGGCTTGACGCCGCTTTCATTGGTGGTGGCTTGACACCACCCTCTGATAGATATCCATCTTGAACCTGGAAGCCGTCATCGAAACAACCACACCCTCCTTAACAGAGCGCAGGCCGCGTCGGGCCGCGGCGAGACAAAGCGGTGTCAAGCCACCGCACTCCAAAATCAGCCAACGGGTGCGACCCACGATTCAACCGCGGTCCCAATCATCACCTGCTAACAGCCGCTAAACATGTTCATCCTAGGAAATCTCCTGCCTCCAATCCAATTTTTGGGGATTCGGGATTCTGCTTGACTGTAAGAATACCTAAGGTATCCTAACGATTCTTGAGTCTGGTGTTATGAGCAGCCCTGTCTCGCTGGCATCCCGCGAGCGGTGTTGTTTTGGTGGGGATCAGTGCTTACTGTGGGGTTTTTTCTGGCAGTTATCCCTTTGGCCAAGCTTTGACAAAAGTGTTTGATTTAGGTATATTTTAACCGCAAGATGTATGGCTTTAAGGGATAAGTTTAGTGCAGTAATCGCGCTTTTAGTGGAGGTAAGTGGAAAATGAAGCGAAGATCGGTACTAATGGCTTGCAGAGGTATGACCCTGATTGAGGTGGTCATTGTGATCGCGATCATCGCGACGCTTGCGGCCGTTGCTATACCGTCAATCGTTACGACGTTGGACCTAAACGATCGTGTGGCCACAATGGAGAAGATGGACAACCTCGAGATAGCTCTCAACAATTATTATGAGGATGTGGGTGAGTATCCATCTGTCAACGACCTTACGGCCGATGGGAAACAGCTGGTTAACGACAAGAGCTGGAGCAGCATCGACTTTCTGGTTTACAACCCCTATCCGGAAAAGGGCACGAGTATAAAGGACACCGTCAGGCGCTATGGCTGGAATGGGCCCTATTTGACCGCATCGTTCCACAAGGATGACTACAAGAAGGATGCTTGGGGCAGGGCGATCTATTATCAGCCTCAGTATGGGCGGTCGCGAGCCGAGTCGGCTGACGGCCAGCAATACGCAGGGGCGGAGGGCTTGCCGGCAAACGCCGCTCTGCTTGCCAGCATGGGCAAGACGCCGGGCTGGGGCTTCAGGGATGCCTCAGGGTCCTATTCGGGCGGGCCGACTCTGGGGATGCTTACGTGGCGGGAGCTCTGCATGTTCATCCCATACAGCGAGCTCTTTGGCGGCAAATATGAGCACATCCTCAAGGATAACGTCATCAAGGTCATTAGCTGCGCAAGCATCGACCGGACAAAGGCGGAGGAAACCAAGAAACGCTTCGAGGAGGTCAGGACGGCTATCTGCGGCTCGCCCGAGGACCTCGAGGGCGGAGGCTGCATCGCGGGCTTCGCAGCGGACCTCGGATTGGCATTACCAAAGGGCGCCGCGGAGACCGTCAAGCCCGCTGTTCCGCTCAACCTTGACGATTTCAGAGATTTTGACAACCCCCTGCAACTGCTGATCATGCGATTTGTCGATCCGGGATCGAAGGACCTTTCCTATGGCGCGCCACGGGACGTTCCGCCGCCTTACAGGATGGGCGATTCTTCGAGGTTCAACGTCCAAAAGGGAAACGACCTTGGCTATTCCTGGATGGGCTGGCGAGGTCCCTATATGACCTCGGACTTTGGCAACTCCTACGTAAACGAAGACGATGACATGGTCATGACATACGATTGTTTCCTCGACGGATGGAAGGCTCCGCTCGCCATCCACAACGAGGGCGATGCCTACGCAGGCGCCGTTCTGGACCTCGGGTTCGGCAATAGAGATGAGGACCTGGACAACTACGCCTCTTTGGCCGGGCTTATCGCGTCCCCGGGCTCCAACCGGATATTCGACAGGATGACAGGGATGCTGCTGGACCCCAACCTCATGAGGGGTGGCAACCCCAGCGGGACGATCTCCTCTGAAGGCCAGGACGATGATGATGTGTTCGTCCCCCTGTATAAGCGCGACTTGTGGGCCAACATAGCCCCGAACGTGATCATCGAGGCGATGGATGAGCCCAGTACCATCAATACGCCAGTTGACATTGAAATGGCATACAACACCAAGACGCTCCCAAGCGTCCAAGACTATGTTTCCGGGATCGCGGTCATATACCCCGACCCCAAAGAGGCGCCCGGCTTCAATGTCGTAGAGCTGATGAGCAGTGGCTTCCCAATCCCGATAATGTCTCCGACCAACCAGCACATCTACAAGGACTCGTTCACACAGATTGAGACCAATCAGTTTATCCCTGTGGGTTACGCGTTCTTCTACATCAAGGTCGTGCATCATCGCGACATCGGAAGTCAGGACACCGGGTACTGCATGGCTTTGCAGCAGCGGCTCGGTTGGGAAGAGGTCGCGTGGACCGGCGTAACTCAGACCCAGATTTACGGCGAGCGAGTCTGTGTCAAGAATGGTATCTCGACTATCTCCTTGGAGTTCACTCTGCTGGGCGGCGGTTAATACTATTAGTTAGATGTAACCCCGATCATCTGGACGTTCTCAGCCGGGGAGCAGCTTAAAAGGCGGCTTCTCGGCTGTTTCTTTTTTTGCAGGCGACTTGCCCTTCCCCTGGCGCTCGGGGGCTGGAGCGCCCGCCATCGCTGAACGGGCACGAGCAGCTCGCCGGGAACTCGAAGACTGTTAATCCTCATCTTACCAGACAGGGCGCCTCAGACGGCCAGGATTACGAGGCACGCGGCAGCATTCCCATTTTCTTTCGGCCTGACGAGGCGCCCGGACATAGAAAATAAGGTTAAGTTGTCCACTGGTGTACTTAGCAGTGTCCGTGCCATATCGCTGACAATATCGTTCACAGGCATCTCGCTCCGCTCTAGGAAGCATATCCCGGCCAATCGGCCTGCTCTTAACATAAGCGGTTCGGTGGAATCTCCGGCCCGAAGTGGATCAGAATCGATCCACCTGCGGCTGTGTTACCCCGGGAGATAGACTAAATAGGGCTAGTTTAGAACGGGTCGATTATTGACCCACCGGGCTGTCTCATAGGCCGGGCGCCGTAGGGGCGCCGCGCTCAGCCGGGCCTGGCGGCTCAATGTGCCTGTAAAAGGACATCGACGTCGTGTAGGGGCGGTTCACGAACCGCCCTTGAGGCGCCCGATCGGATCAAACCAGGGCGATTCGTGAATCGCCACTACACAGGCAAAACAGGCTTATTGGACAGCCTCCTTCCCAGGGCCCTTGATATGCATTCCGTGGCGTAAGAGGGGAGTGAGATAATGGCCAGAAGGGCAATGGGCCGGCAGCCCAGGGGAATGAGCCACCGGCCAGTTCTCGGAAAGTTGGACCGGGTCTATCTATTCACTTGTATTACGGTTAGTCGAAACCGGCTGGCTCTCCATGAATTGCCAAGTAGCTTCCGAGACGTCGCTCAATAGCTCGAAACCAGGAGCATTGGGGTCCTGGCACGCGGCCAGCCAGGCGTACTCGCCGTAAGGCAAGGTTGCCTCGTCCAAGACAATGTCCAGTATTGGGAAGTCCTGGATTAGTTGGAGCGGCGAGAGAATAAGTGTCAGTCCGGTGGTGTTCATTGTGAACAGGTCTGGATACACAAAGAAGATCAATTGCTCGCTCGGCATTTTGAGCGCTGTATAGAGCGTTATTTCCAGGGGGTCCGTTACCCTGTTGAAAAGCGTCAGGAGAACCTGCATGCGGTCCCCAGGCACGTAGATGACTTTGTCAGGCCGAATAATAACCTCGGCTGGCTTGCCGGTAACTATCGGGCCGGACAGAATGAAGTCGAAGGGCATGCGTGTCCGTGCTCCATTCTCATCTGTGGCCAGGAAGTAGTAGCCGTGCAGGCCAAAATCGAGGACAGTGCTGAAGCTGTAAGTCCCATTGTCGGGCTCGCCATCTGCCAGTTGTAGCTCATACTCGCTGAGGTCAATCCCTACCGAGATGGCCGGCGGGAGTGACGCCTCGGCGTTTGTGTAGTGGACGGAGTAAGTGAAGGGGGTTGTTGGGGTGCCAGTGTCCGGTCCGACTGAGCCGTCCGTCAATATCGGGAAGCTTGGGGTGGTCAGCTCCGTAAGGCCCACCATAGACCCTACGACTATATCGCCGTTTGAGGCCTTCAGAACCGAACTAGTGTTGTCAATCAAAAGCCCGCTGTATTGCGAGGAGTACCTGACCGAGGTGTTGGTATTGATCGACACAAGCCCGTTAGATGACGCAATCCATACCGCTCCGTCCTCGGCCGGGAATATATCCCTGATCTCGTTCGAGAAGAGCATTGTGTTATGGATGCCATATACTTGCCACAGGACGCCGTCAGTGATGCCGACTCCGCTGTCCGTGCCGACCCAGACGTTGTCGTCCGCGCCTCGCGCGAGGCATAACACAGTGTTGCTCGGCAGCCCCTGGCTGGTATCGATATGCTTGACGGACCCGTGGTTCCAGATGAACAGGCCCTGGCCGTTCGAGCCGATATAGATGTCGCCGTTCTCCCTCGCTGTGATGCAGGAGAACTCGGCAAGCGCCATCATCTGGAGTGTCTGCCATTCGCCATTGATGAAATAGCAGACCTGGCCCGGGGTCTGCGACGTCCTCCCGAGCGGGCCCATCAGGCCTCCCCCTACAACTGCCCAAGGCGTCCCGTCCGGGCCAACGCAGATATCGACTACCGAGCCTGATGCGGGGAAGTTGCCAAGAGAGAACGAGTAGTTCTCAAAATCGGTCCTGTCGAAGTGGCTCACGCCTCCTGGGGTGGCGAGCCACAACGTGTTGTCAGTTGCGATGCTGATCGCCGAAACCATGTCCGAGAGCAGACCGCTGTTCGCAACGCTATAAACCGTAAAGCTGTCGCCGTCCTTGGCAAAGAGTCCACCACCCATCGTCCCCAGCCAAATGACCCCATCAGCATCTTCGGCGAGCCGCTGGACCAGACCCTTCAGCTCGGGATAGTTGGTGTGACTGTAGCCAGTCCAGACATCATCCTTGAATGCAGCGGACCCGGCAAATGTCCCAACCCAGAGCGCCTCGTCCGGCGCGATGTCCAGCGCCGTGATGTTGTTAGTTGGGATACCGGAGTTGCTCGTGTCCCAAACAACCCACTCGGAACCGTCATAAACAAAAACACCATTCGGGCAGCCGGCGTAAATTGTCCCATCGGGCGCGGCCGCGATCGCCTCTACTATATTGGTGGTCATCGGCGTGTTGCTGCTATCGAATACCTCCCAAACGACGCCGTCAAACGAGACAACTCCGCCATAGGTCGCCAGCCATGTCCTGCCATCGGGCGCAAAATCTATGTCACGAACGTTGCCGCCTCCTCCGGAGGGAAGGCCACTCGACATTTCAGTGTAGTCCGTCCAATTGGTTCCGTCGAACACGCGCAGTCCGCCCTCTGTCCCGATCCAAACGGTTCCTCCAGAGCCGACTTTGATAACGTTGTTGATGATGAGATAAGGTATTCCCATGAATGGATGCTTGGCCCAGACGGAGCCGTCATAAGAGTAAACGCCCTCGTCCGTTCCGACCCAGACAAGGCCGTCCTCGCCAACTGCAATCGCCCTAGCGTAGTCCGACTCCAGCGCGGAGTTCTCGGCATAGAATCTGTCAATAGTCCCGTCGGGGTGGATCGCCGCAACCCCCTTGGTCATGGCAACCCAGACCACGCCCTCCTGATCAACTGCTGCTCCGTTCCCACAAGAGCATGGAAGCCCTGTCGAGCTGGTATAGACCGTGAAATCACCTGTCTGAGGGTTCAGGTCAACAACGCCTCCCAGGGCAGGAATCCACACGTGTCCACCAGTGAACGCAAAGTCGCTGGCAGCCACAGGGCTGGAGTAGTTGAACCACTCTGCTGTTGCTGTCGCAAACGATCCGAAACACACGAAAGCGACTGACAAAACCACGAGCCTCATCAATTTCCCCACCGCAAATCCTCCTCACGAACATAAGTTAAATAGAAAACATCAACCCAGACCTATGCGAGACTAACACAATGGGCTATGCAGATCAATACTGGCCAGAAGACCGTCTTAATGAATGCCTCGGCCACCTGGCGCTGCCCGCATCTGACAAAATGCTGCCGACTGCGTGCCCCTGCCGTGCAGAGAAAGGGCGTTATGTTGCCACGGGCTGGTTTCACCATTATTCTGGGACAGGGTAGAATGATGGGGTGAGGCGCCTCCACCCGGCCCAGTTGGTAAAATCGTGACCTCACCCCATACATGGGTTTAACAGCTGCCAAAGCTGTCAATTTCGTCATCAGAGGAAACGTTTGAATATCTCTGCTGCCACAAAGAAGAGCGCGACTGCGAGCGCTAGGATGAAAGGAACAGCGAACGCAGCCAGCGGGCTCTCCATTCTGTCGCCGCGCCCTTGGAGCTCGAGCAGACCTTTCTTGCTGTTCATCCTTAATTCCTCCTGTCGAGCTTGGAATGCTCATCCACCCCATCTTGGTTAAAGACCCCGGTGAGCGTGAGGCAAATCAAGCTCAGGAGAGCCACAACCAGAAAGAGGTATCCTACGAGCTCCAGTTCCATCGCTGCTCATCTCCAAGATTCAGTTCGATAGAGCTCGAGGGGTTCTCGCCAAGTTCGAGCGTCATTCTTTGATCTCCAGATATGGCCACATATTGCTTTCGTTTCCTGCCCGATCAAAGGCCTTGAGCTCATAAAGGTATCTGCCAGTGGCGAAAACCTCGCTGCCAAGGAATATCTGATAGGTAAAGACGTTATCTTCGGGCGCTCCGTCTCCGTCCATGCCGTCATTGCGCAGACGCAGTCCCGTCGGGTAGCCGTCAACATATACCTCGACCGTCTCAACGTCATCAACGCCATCCAGATCGTCCACTAGCGCCTCGATCCTGACGACGCCCCCTGAGGTTGTCATGTAAGAATATGTGTAGCCGGCGGCGAGTATGAACGGGGGGGTCCCGTTGCGCATACTTGCCGATTTGTATGGCCGGGTTGGTGGGGACGAGACTGGCCTCATCGCGAACGTGCCGGCAGGCAGCTCAAGCGGTGTTCCCGTGCCCCGCACGAGGCCGCGCTTGGCTGCTTCATCTCCTCTTTCTACTGTCAGATATGGCCAGATGCCGCCGGTTTTGCCGGTGGTATCTTCTCCGACTATCCCAAGCTTGTAGTTACCTGGCGCAAGGCCGGCTGAAACTGTGTAGTCCGCCAAATACCATCTGCCTTTCAGATCAAAGTCAACTCCAGTGTCCCGGAGCGTTTCAGAGAAGCCTGAGGGCGTGTGATACACCACCACGTTCTTGATATCTGTTAAGGGGTCCATGAGCGCCACTGTCCGGAACTTACCGCCTTGGGATGAAGTGACGCTGCTGTATCCGAAGCCGGCCATGAGAATCGTGGGTCGCTTCCGATAGTCAACGGCTGTGAGGTGGTAAGGCTCGATCTTGCTGTTGAACCTCTTGTCCTCCGCAGAGACCTCGATCGTTACATCCTGGAACGGCGCGAGGATTTGACGTGGTGAGGCGGAGAGTTGGTAGCCTCCTGCGACATCGTCTGCGGTGGTGTGAACGAATTCATCGTTGACCGAGACGTATATGCTTGACTTGATGATTCCGACGCCCTCATCGATGAGCGCTATCATCACGCTGAAATCTTTGAGGGGCACGATCGAGTCCTTTGGCGGAAACGTCTCCGCAAGGTGAGGCGGAGTGATGTCTCCCCTGCCGAACCCGAAGTAGACTGGGACCCCCTCTGACGTCCCCAAGCAGAGGTCGCCTTCTATTGTTATGATGGGCGGGGTCTGCGTGTCATGGTTGACCGGGGCAGACCACCTGATGTTGCCATCTGCCCCGATCGCGGTGAGGGTAGGCAAGCCTTCCTGAAGGATGGGCCGCGTGAGTGCGTAGGTCATACCATCGCTCCCAATCACAGGGGCCGAGATGAAGGGGTCTCCTAAGGAGACTGACCAGAGGGGTTGACGTTGCCCAGTCTTGCTAAACGCTGTAACGCTTCCATTTGAAAGGACTACAATCATGTCAGGATAATAGGCTAGATATGCATCCTGCTCGGGCTTGGCCGCCGGTTCAGCCCAATTAAGCCCGGATGAGCAGAACGAATACAGAAGGCCATCGGAACCTATCAGGTAAACGTTCTCGCTCTCGTCGATAACTGGATAGCTCAGGCTCTCAACGGGAGCGGGTAGGTCCCAAAGGAGCACCCCGTCTCGTGATACAGCATACAAACAGCTATCTTTCAAGGAGCCCCGTGATCGCAAGGTTACCCCGTTAGTCGAGAAGTATATGATCCCAGAACGCGCTATCGACGGCATTGTGCACCGATCGAAAATGCCCGGCACGGTATAGTTCCACTCCTCTTCGCCATCAGTCGTGAGACAGAACAGCCGACCGTCTGACAAGAGAACGACTACCTTGAGTTCCAGAGGCACCACGTATATCTCGCCCTGAGTGCGGAAGCTCTTCTCCCAGGGCGCTGTATCGCTCTTTAACGCTGCCAGCCGGGCGTATCCATCATCCGTTGTCGAGATATATATCGTGCCATCATAACCAATCGCCATGTCCGTCGGCACCCAAGGTAGCTGAATGCGGGTGACCAGGTCACCCGCACGATACTTAGCGCTAAACCCGTAGAGGCAGCCGTCCTCCGATACCGTCTGGAGCACACCGTCTCGACCAAGCAACATCAGTGTGAGCGCCTCGTCGCTGAAAGGGAATAGAGGCATGTGCTCGTGCGCTTTGTTCAATGGGCCCGCGTATGGACTGCAAAAGGTCCTATCTGGACCCTGCCCAAACTGGGCCCATGGCACCGTGGCAACTGGCAGCTCCTGCGACCAAGCGCAAGATGGCCCCAACGCAACCAACGCTGTCAGCACTATTTGCAGAATCCTGTCGAACATTTCACGCCTTTCCAATTCGCTATACAATCTCGCTAATATACTAAGCACAATACGTGCCAATCCAGTAAAGTTCCTTGCATCATCTTACCTACTCAACGGTCTGAAGAGCTTCTTGAAGAATCACCCATCAGCATCAGACTATTCTAACATCTCCGCAAGGTGGATCAATTCTGATCCATCTCTCGCCCCGATTCAGTCCGCAATGGTCCTAGATTGATGCTCTGGACGTCGGTCTTGCGGCGTGGATCAATGTTTGACCCACTCCTGACCAGCGGCGCGCTGGGTCAATTCTTGACCATTCACCCTAGACATCGTTATTCACAGGAGCAATCAACCAACTATAGGGTCAAACCGAGGGTGATATACACGAAGACTCACGAGGTAATCTTCCCCTATGCGGTTAGCGTGGCTGCTTTACCGGGGAGCCTACAAAGGGCAAGGCCGGTGCGTTAGGGTCAAGCTGAGCAAAGCTGGTCAGAAGAGCGCCCGGCGAAGACCGGGTCAAAGCCCGCGAGCATGTCGGCCTCACTTGGGCTGGGAAGAGTAGGGCCTTGTGGCGATGGCTATACGGTCGAATCCAACCTCTTTGGCCACATCCATCACCCGAACTACTGCCCCGTGCTTTACGCTTTGGTCCGCCTTTATGACAAGAAGATTATGTTCATTGCGCTTCCGCTCCGCGGTCAGCGCCGGCGCCAGACCCTCCCAGTTGAGCTTCCGGTCGCCAACGAAAATCAGTCCGGTCGCCGTGAGCGTCACCCGCGTCATGTTGCCCGGGGTGGTCTCTGAGGTCCTCGACTGAGGCAGCTTTATGTTGATGCCGGGCTGTGAGACGAAGCTGGTGGAGATCATGAAAAAAATCAGCAGCAGCAGGACAACGTCGATGAGCTGCGTCAGGTTGATCTCAGGGCTCGACGGCCCCTTCGCGCCAAAGTCCAATCCAAAACCTCCTAATTAGCCACCGAGATTGTGCTTCGATGACCCAGCCGTGTCAACGGTCAAAATGTGCATTCGCTTAGCGTGCGGCGCCATGCCGACTGAGTCTAGAAAGCTACTGCTGTCTAGCCTAGTCGAGGACCCTTTCGATGACGAGCCTGTCGGCAAGCAGTTGTGCGAGCCTGTCTGCTCTTCTTCTCTTGAGGGTCTTGAGGAGCTTTGGAATCATCATCAAAAAAGCCCTTTGGAACCTGAACTTCCCGTTAAGCGTGTCCCTCACAAAGAACCAGAGAGTCCACAGAAAGTGCTGCCTTAGCATCCTTTTGTCGAGAATGTTCTTGTAGAAGAAGATGTAGCTGTTACGCGCCGTGATGAGTCGTATCCTCTTGCGGTCAGTCGTCTTGGTAATAGTGGCCCGGTGCTTGTGATACATGACCGCATCGGGCGCATAGACCACGGGCCATCCTCTCTTGTGCGCCCTGTAACAGATGTCAATGTCCTCCCAGTAGAGCGGGTAATATATCGGGTCGAAGCCCCCAAGCTCGAGAAACTTCTCCCTGTCGAACGCCGCCGCGCCTCCAGTCGCAAACAGTGTCAACCTCTGGCGGCTCTCGTCCCCGTTGACGTCCTGGATGCGGAAATGCCCCTGTTCAAACTTCGCCACACGCCGGCCCGCAAGGAATGAACGCCTGTCCCAGCCAAAGAGCTTCGCCGACGCTGCGAAAAGATTGTCGTAACGCTCGAAGCAGTGGCAGAGCCTCGTGATCGAGTCTGGCTCGACCGCGACGTCGTTGTTCAGAAGGACGATGATTGGGAAGTGAGCTATCATCGCACCGATGTTCGAGGCTCTCTGAAACCCTACGTTGGCCAGATTGGCCTGTATTCTCACTGAGGGGAAGTGCTCTGCCACGAATCGCGAGCTGCCGTCGGTTGAGCGATCATCGACCAGGATCACCTCGTCCAGTCCGCCGCGGCGCTTTACGGCCGCTAGCACAGACGGAAGGCATTCCTTTAGGAGATGCTTGCCGTTGTAGTTAGTGATGATGATCGAACAACGAGCGGCGTCCTTCTTGCTCATTTCAGATCATGTTGTCGTTATGGTGCAGGATCACCCTATAGCTGCGAGCCAACACGGCAGGAGGCGGACTAGCAGGCCAAATCTCACTCTGGCAGGTCGTAAAGGGGCTTGATGTTGCTCTCTTTTTGGATGACGAGGCAGCCCGCCATCAAGTCGTGAAGCGCCTGCTTTCGCTCCGTGAATCCAGCCATGAGGTAGCCCAGCAAGAGGATAAGAGCGGAGATGAGTTTTCCGAAGTGCCTCCCGGTGGCCTTGAGGAATGAGATTCTGTCCCCATCTAGATCGGTAACGATGCTCCCCACCGCGAGCTTGCCCAGCGTCGCCTGCAATGAAGAGCTCTCCATTATCGCGTAGTAAAGCCACCACACGAGAAGATTAAGCAAATCCATCAAAATGATGGAGGGCATGACCGCAGTTACCTGCTGCATTATTATTTCTTGGATCTCTTTTGGGTCGAGAGACTGTATCTTGTCAGGAGAGAATGAGGCCACAAAATCCGTGGAACAGGCAGGGATACCGAGCGCAAACATGACGATAACCATCGGGATAAGCAACACAAACGAGTCGATGATGAGCGCGACGAAACGGCGCCAGAAGCCTGCGTAGATCATTTTCTGTCCTGTTACTTAAGCAAGGTCTGATGACATCTCCCCATGACCGGGCTGAACCCGAGAACGGCCCGGTCACAACACATTACTACTCTTCGGATGCAGTGCCAGATTCTGAAAGGTTTCTCCATCAGACCAAATAAGACCTTATCAGGTTGAGAGCATTCAGTCTATTTATGTATGATATTGACATGGCAAATGCAAGACTTACCGCAATAGTTCCGACTTTTAACGAGGAATCAAACATCAAGGACTGCCTTGAGCGCTTGATGTTTGCTGACGAGATACTTGTCGTGGACGGCGAAAGCAGCGACAGGACGCTCGAGATCGCCCGCGGCTTCAATGCAAGAATCATCCAGAGGGAATATAGCTGCTCGGCGGCGCAGAAGAACTGGGCGATCCCACAGGCCAAATATGACTGGATACTGCTTTGCGATGCGGACGAACGCGTGACGGACGAGCTGAGGCGCGAGGTGGAGGGTGTGCTTGCCGGGCAGGCCGAATGTGTTGGCTACTCTATCCCGCGGGAGAACTTTTTTCTTGGAAAGCGCATCCGGCACTGCGGCTGGTCGCCCGAGCGGGACAGGAACGTGCGGCTTTTCATGCGGGACAGATGTAAGTATGAGGAGAAGGAGGTTCACGCGGACGTTATCTGCGACGGTTGCATAGGCCGGCTCAACGCCCCGCTGTTGCACAACAGCTATAGGACTTTCGAGCAGTATATTGCGAAGATGAACCGCTATACGACTTGGGCCGCGAAAGACCTCGTGGCCGCCGGAAGGCACGTGAGCGTCCTTGAGTTGATGTTCAGGCCGCCGATGACTTTCGTGAAGATGTTCTTTTTTCAGGCTGGGTTTCTCGATGGTCTGCACGGGCTCATACTCTGTTTAGCGTCGTCTTTTTATACTTTTGCAAAATATCTGAAGGCTTGGCTCTTGCTCCGGAGAGAAACCGATGCCGATGTTACTACCGCGGTCTGAACAGCGGGAAGGTCGTGTGAGGGCGGCTTGCATTGCACCCTCTAGTCATCGCCCGCACCCAAGAGTTTCTCCATGCCGAACCACCGTGCGACCTTGGCTGAAAAGATGAGAACGCTGTCGATTCTACAGGTGAACACGGCAGCAGGATTCGGAGGCGGCGAGCGTGTCTTCGCCGATCTCTGCTCTGCCCTCGCGTCTCGCGGGCACCGAGTGGGCGCAGTTGTGCGGAAAAGAGGGGAACTGGCGGGCGTGCTGAACGAGGCGGGCGTCGAGATTGTGATGGCCCGAAAGTACTGCGGCCCGTGCCTTCTTTCTGCAAGGCGGCTGGGGCGGACCATCGGTGCTGGCGGCTGGGAGCTGATCAACGCACACACGCCGCCGGACTACATGTTTGCTGCGCTAGTGAAGCGGCTGTCGCGGTCAAAGCCGAAGCTGGTGTTCACACGGCATATCCTGCTGCCTCTTGGCGCATCGCCGCTTCACAAGTGGATTCTAGGTTCTGCGGACGCAATCATCGCGGTCTCAGACGCGGTCAAGAGGGTGCTTTTGCAGCACCGTTTCGTTGATCCGGGCAAGGTGAGAGCGATCCTAAACGGTATCGACGCGGACAAGTTCGCCCCCCGAGGCTCAAGATCGCTCCGCAGTAGTCTTAACGTCGGCAAAGACGAGCGTCTAGTCGGCATTCTGGGGGAGGTCTCGCCCCACAAAGGACAGGAGCTCTTCGTCAAAGCTGCCCTCTTACTGCTCAAACAGGGCTACGAGGCGACGTTCGTCGTTGCGGGCCCCACCAAGCATAAGAACGTTCCGTATCGCGGGCATCTCCGCTCGATGGTTGAGAGCAGCGGCTATTCAGGCCAGATAAGCCTCGTTGACCGCGTCTTGGACATGCCGGACGCGATGCGTTCGCTTGATGTGATGGTTCTGGCGTCGGAGGCCGAGCCATTTGGCCTTGTTACGGTCGAGGCGATGGCTTGCGGCTGTGCCGTTGTGGCGACTGGGTCCGGCGCCTCGTGCGAGATCGTAACCGATGGTCGGGACGGTTTACTTGTGGAGCCAGGCTCTCCGGAAGGGATTGCGGACGCGGTCAGAGCCCTGCTTGACGACGATGAGATGCGAACACGGCTGGCCAGGGGTGCAAGGGAGACGGCCGTAAATAGATTCGCCTTACACAGGAGCGTTGACGAGGTCGAGCGGCTCTATCTTGCGCTCTGCAATCGGGGCTGACTGCCTCGATAAAATGACCGGAGCTTTCGCTACTCAGTCTTCTCAGGTTCTTTCTCGTCGTCCTGCTTCTCGGTCTTCTCGCCCTTGCCGGTCGAGCCGTCTTTGAACTCTTTGATCCCCTTGCCAAGCGCCTTTCCGATCCCTGGCAGCTTCCCCACACCGAAGATAATCAGCACGATAACGAGAATGACGATCAGCTCAGTCGGCCCCGGCGTCCACATCGCTTCTCTCCATTAGGTTAATCCTTCTGCAACGCTTAGTCATAAACTATCACGGCAAGCTGCGATTCGTCAATATTTTGGGTGAGATGAGCCGTCCAACTCAAATTTTTGTATGAAGAGCCAAATAAGAGGGAGTTCGGGCATGAGGCCTACCCGAAGAATCGGTCGAGCGCCTCGATGTCGTGGGTGATGGGGCAGGGTGGCAAGCTCTCAAGGAACTTGCGGCCGTAGGATTTCAGCAGAATCCTCTTATCAAGTATCGAGAGCACACCTCGGTCGGTCTTAGTCCTTATCAGGCGGCCAAAGCCCTGTTTGAGGGCGATTATCGCCTGCGGGACCTGAAGCTCATAGAACGGATTGCCATTTTCGGACCGTATCCGCTCGATGCGCGCCTCAATAATTGGGTCGCTCGGAACGGCAAAAGGAAGCTTGTCGATTATGACACAGCTCAGCGCCTCTCCCTGCACGTCAACGCCCTGCCAGAAGCTCGCGGTTGCGAAGAGGACAGAGCTGACGTCTCGGCGGAACTCTTTGAGCAACGCCGCGTTCGGCATCTCGCCCTGTAGGAAGCATCGCTGGTCGATCTTGCCGCTGACAAGCTCGTGCAGCGCGTTCATATTGGCAATACTGGTGCACAGAATGAAAGCTTTTCCCTTGGTCCTCTTGAGTATCTTGACAATCTCCGCTGCGGCCATGCTGACGAATCGAGGGTCGTCGGGCAGCGGCAGGTGTTGAGGGATGAACAGAAGCGTCTGCCTCTTGTAGTCGAAGCAGGGCTTGAGCATCAGCTCCAGAGGCTCCGGCGTGCCGAGGCGGCTCTTGATGTATTTGAAGGAGCGTTCCGACGAGAGCGTTGCAGAGGTAAGCACCACTGTCGGGACCTTCCCGAATACATGTTCTGCAAACGTATCTGCCAGACAGATCGGTGTCGCCTTGAGCTGGACGTGTCCATCCCTTGCTTCTGCCCAGTGGACGAGCTCTTGGTTCTCGAGGTCGGAAACGTCGCGGACAGAATTCGCCATCTCTTGGCATCGCTCCGAAATCGGACCAAAGACATCGAGCCCGTCCGAGGCCGCATCGGAGAGGAGTCTGGATAACCTCTTTAGCTGTCTGCAAAGCTCATCTCGACCATCTAGAACACGCGCATCGAACATATCCATGGTCAGCTTGAAGGCGCCGTCGCGCCGAGCGGCAAAATGCGCGAAGAACTCGCTGCTAGTTTTTTGAACCTTAATAAGAGCAGAGGCGAGGCCCTTGATCTCAATTTTCTCGAGTTCGATCTGCCGACTGATTCGGTTCACGAGGTCGTTGACCTGCCCAAGCCCAACTGAGGCGCCCAAGAACTGCGAGGCGACATCTTCAATGTCGTGCGCCTCGTCGAAAACGAGGAGCTTGCGCTCGGGCAGCATCGAGGTGTCCGAGCTCAATTGAAGTGCAAGATTGGCGAAGAAGAGGTAGTGATTGATGACGACTATGCCGGCCTTGTCCGCGGCCTCGCGGGCTTTAGAAACGAAGCACTCGTTGGAGAACTCGCACTTCTGGCCGGTGCAGAGGTCACGCTGAGAGCAGATGTCATGCCATAGGGCCAGCCTGTCGGGCAGCTGGTGCAGCTCCGCGCGGTCGCCGGTCGCGGTGCGGCTCGCCCAGTTTTGTATCTTGCGGAAATACTTGATCTCGTGAGGAAATACAAACAACGGCCGGGCGCTGAAGTCCTTGAGCCTCTTGAGGCAGAGGTAGTTAGCTCTTCCCTTCAAGCAGACTGCGGTAAAACGAGTTCCCGAAGCCTTCCGGAGCAGCGGCAGGTCGTGGTTGAGCAGCTGTTCCTGAAGCGTTTTGGTCTTGGTGGATATGATCGTTTTCTTACCGCACGCGATTACGGGGACGAGGTAGGCGAGGCTCTTACCTATTCCGGTGCCCGCCTCGACGATTAGGTGGCGTTTGGTTTGGATCGCTTCCCACACCAGTCGAGCCATTTGCGCTTGGTCAGGGCGTTGCTCGAAGTTAGCAATGGTCCTGGCAAGGGGACCGTTAGCGCCAAAAATCAAGGCCACATCAGCCATCTCCGCCTCCGCTACCAACTACGCTGAAGCTACGTCGGTCAAGAAAGCTATGGCGGACAAGCTCTATCCGAGGCCCTTGATCCGGTAGGTCTTGCTCTTGACCTCGGTAATCCGAACCGCGAAGTTGGATTCGACCACAACGACCTCACCTCTGGCGATGACGAGGTCCTCGTTCACAACAAGGTCCACAGGAGTATCGACGGCCTTGTTGAGCTCGATAATCGAGCCGGTGCCCAGCTGAAGGATGTCTCTTATATACATCTGCGTCTCGCCGAACCTGACATGGATGGGGATCTCCATGCTCATGATGACCTTGAGCCGCTCGTCCGTCTCCAATTCGGCCTCAGGGGGAGCGGGCGCCTCGGGGGCTGATTCGGCCTCTGACGCCTGTGCTTCAGCAGTTATTTCGTCGCTGAAAGGCTCCGGGGGCGACTCCGCTGCTGCCGCCAGCTGTTCAACAGAGTCCGCGGAATAAATGAAGAGAACGGCGCCATCCAGCTTGTCAGGCGCCGAGACATTCAGCTCTGCGCAGAATGACTCGCCCTGGGGAACGAGCTCCGCAAGGTCTTGGGATTCCTTGTCAAACAGTCCCAAGGCGCCGGTGCTGACCGTGCCACCTGCAACCTCAGATAAGATTAGGTTCACCTTACCGTATATCTGGTTGGCGAGCTCAAGGAACGCGTCCAGTGATTCGGCAGAAGGTTCCTCTTTCTCGCCCTCCACTGGCGTGCTCGGGATAAGCTCAATGAAAGCCCTAGCAGTGTCGCTCTTGGCAACAAAGAAGGATGCGCCGCCTATCCCTTTCGTAAACGTTGCATGCACGATGCAGACCTGCGTCGGGTCGATCGCCGCGACAAGGTCGTCCCTAGAGAAGGAGCCCATCCTCGGCTCCGAGACATCGGTCTCTGCGTCGAGAATCTGGCCGATCGTCTCCTTGAGCAAATCGGGCAGCTTCTTGAAAATACCGGCCACAATGCTGAACTCAGCGCCAAGCTCGCCTGCCGGGGTCAGCGGGACCGTTACGAAAGGAGTGTCTTGTGCTGTCTCAGGTTCTGTCCCAGTCATTGTTCATCCCTTGTGGCTACGCACTTACTTTGAAAACGTTGCACGACCTGCTGTCGATCATCTGACTCCTCGTTGATATGTTACGTTACTTCTCCGACTCAGGCTGCTGGCCTGCTGCGCCGTCTGGTTGCTTCGCTTCTACAGATTGACCGAGCGGCGAGATTGGCCTCTCAATCCTGGAGAGAACCTTGATCGCTGCTCTACGGTCGTGTTCCCCTATCGAGGCGCGGAACTTCGGCACGCCGCCAACACGAACAGTTAATGGGGTGCTTGTGCGGCCCTCAAGGACCACAACATCGCCCTTCTCAAGATCGACTATGTCTTGAACCGCGAGCCTGCTCTCGCCCAAGAACACGGAGACCGGCAGCGGGACCTCGTTCAGCAACTCGTTGATCCAGAGGCCAACCTTCTCCGGCCGGCTTGAAACGGAGACAGAATACCAATCCTGAGTGAATCGATTCATGACAGGTTCGAGCATTCTCGACGGTATGCACAGGTTCATCATTCCCGAAAGTTCGGCTATTTTGATCTCGAATGTTACAAGCACAACTGGTTCGTTCGGAGCCGCTATCTGCATCAACTGCGGAGTCGTCTCTCTCTCGACAATTGCTATCTCAATGTTCATGGCCTGCGACCAGGCGTCCTGGAGGTCTTTGAGTGACTGCTTAATCATTCCCTCTATTATACCGAACTCGATGTCCGTGATCTCACGGACCTCGGCCAGCGGCTGCCCTGGCCCACCTAAAAGCTTGTCAATAACGGGGAATACGACCGAGGGGTTGATCTCCAGCGCCGCATTGCCCTCAAGAGGCCGCATGCTCAGTATATTGAGGCAAGTTGGGTCGGGCAGGGACATTAAGAACTCGAAATAAGTGAACTGGTCAACGGAGAGCAGATTGACGTCTGACATCGTCCTGAGATACGCAGAGAATGATGCCGAACAGCTCCTTGCAAACCTGTCGTGTATGAGGTGCAGGGAGCGGATGTTGTCCTTAGACAGGCGGTCAGGGCGTTTGAAATCGTAAAGCTGGGCCTTCTTGCCCAGCATCATCGCTGCGCCCTTCGGGCCGCCGGGTGCCCTTTCAGACTCTTCCGGCATCTGCGTTAGCAGCGCGTCTATCTCTTCTTGCGACAGTAACCGAGGCATGATCGCGTGTCCCTATGTTCCTTGCTCTTGCACCACCCAATACTATGCAGGAGAGGCTTGGTTCTGGTCAACAGTCGTATTGGGCGATGCGGCCTGTTTGTCCCCGGCCTTCTTCTCTTCGGCCTCTTTCTCACGCTCATTGACCAATTGCCGCTTGTGGGCGGTCCGAAGATGCCAGTTTATGGCAAAAGCGCAGGACCATCCCAGAAACCAGAAGACGAGCACTGACGTTGCCAAAGAGCGCACAGTATCAATGAGGTCCATTTGCTGTGATACTGAGAACGCCAGCACGATGGCCCCGGCGACAGCCGAAAGAAGCGCACCCATCTTGCCCTGAGCCAGCTTAACCGGTCCCTTTGCATCCGGCTTCACTGCGCGCTTCTCGGAGCCAGTTACGGGGCCGTTGACCTGAGAATCTTTCACGATGCGCCTGTGCCGATCATGCGGCTGAAGAAGCCCGAGATACCGCCACTGAGCCGATTGTCTCCATTATCCACTCGATCGAGTGTCCTGGCCAACTTTCGTATCGCGATGCTGAAAGGAGAGTTGGGAAACTCAGTCAGACTGGGCCTGCGCATCTTGACAGCGTCCTTGAGTCGCGCATCGAGCGGAATCGAGCCGGCGTAAATCAGATTCTTGCTCAAGAATCTCTCCGAAACGTTCTGAAGGTTGTTGAAAACCGTCAAGCCTTGCTGGTCAGAGGCGACACAGTTGGCTACAATATATATATCCGCATCAGGTCGGTCGGCGACGAGCGTCTTTATGACTGCGTATGCGTCAAGGACCGCGGTCGGTTCGGGCTGGGCCACAATGATAATCTCGTCCGCCGACAGGAGGATGCCGGCGACCCCGGCTGCAATGCCGGCCGCCGTGTCGATGAAGAACATATCAGCGTGCTCGTCATAGCCTAAAACCTCGTCTAGAAGGCTTGTTACTTGAGACTGAGTGAGGTTCGCCAGGGAGCGTATTCCAGAGCCGGCCGGGATCAGCCTCAGCCCCTCCGGGCCCTCAACAATCACATCTGCAATGCTCGACTTGCCCGAAACCACGTCCCGAATGTCTTGCTCGGCGCGAACCCCCAGAACAACGTCGAGGTTCGCCAACCCAAAGTCCGCGTCGAGCAGCATCACTCGCTTGCCATCCATAGCGAATGACAGGGCAAGATTCGCTGTAATGACAGTCTTGCCAACCCCGCCCTTTCCGCTCGTTATTGCCACCACTCTTGCTCTGGCACGACGCGAGCTCTCTTGCAGAGCCAGCTTGGCAAGGGGCCCAAGTTCGGAGCCACTGTCAAGCGCAGACTTGCGGCGTTCGTGGGCCACCATCTGCCGCAATCTCAAGGCCTGATCGCTCATCATCCGTTGCCCTTGCGTACGGAGCGGGTCTGCCTCTTGGTGAGGCTGTTCATCAAGACCAACTCCACTGTTCGACCCGCATCGGCCACCTCAATATCGTCAGGGACATTCTGCCCCGTCGTGAGGTAGCTCACGGGCTTGTGCGTCCACAAGACCTCGTTGAATATCCCACCGAAGGTGTTGCACTCATCGAGCTTGGTAAACAGCACGTAATCGATCGCAAGCTTCCCAAACTCTCGGGTTATCTCTACCAAATCACGATTCTTCGTGGCGCAGCTCAAAAGAAGATGCAACTCACAATATATATCGTCTCGGCCGCCGACGAAGTTTACCAGCTCTGCCATCTTGACCCTGTCCTTCTGGCTCCTGCCGCCAGTGTCAACGAGCACGAGGTCCATGTCCCTGTATTCCCCTATGAACTTCTGCATCTGCTCCGGCGTGTTGGCAACTTTGAGCGGCAGCTCGAGGATGTTCGCATAGGTCCTCAGCTGCTCGACTGCCCCGATTCTGAAGGTGTCTATGGTCAACAGGCCGACCTTCTTCTTCTCAAACATCGAGTACCGGGCGGCGATCTTGGCGAGCGTGGTTGTCTTACCGACTCCAGTTGGGCCGACTAGCAAGACGGTTTTTGGTCCTGATTCCATCAGCTCGATCGGCCCCGATGTCAACATCTGGCGCTTCATTACATCGAAGAGAACCTTCAGCGATTCTTTCTCGCCAATTGCCGAGCAGTTGGCGAGCTCCCTTGATGCGATCGCTATCACTTGTGCGGCCAACCTGCGGTCAATATCGGAACGCGTCAGCCGGCGAAAGAGCGCGCTAAGGATGGGGCCGTAATTCTTGACAGTCTCATCGGCCCACTGGTCCGTTGCCAACTCAACCAGATCTCTCATCTCCGATAGATCCTCTCTCATCGACTCGAGAGACCCGTTCGGCTGCTTCGTCCTGAAAGAGATAAGCTCGGTCTTCAGCTGATCGACCTGACTCTGTAGCGAGGCGATCATATCACCCTTGCGGTCCGATGCAGCCGGCTCCATGTTGGGCTTCGTAGCCTTAACCTCGACAACGTCGGAGGCTGCGCTCACCTCGATAAGCGTCCTCAATTGCCCGAACTTGTCCTTTTTCTTGATGCGCCGGGTCGAGAGAACGAAGGCGTTTGGCCCGAGGTCCTCACGGATGTTCCTGAGTGCGGTGGCCATGTTCTCTGCCTCATATCGCCTGACGCGCAAGTTCTTGCTCCCCTACTGCAAAGAGATAACACCAAGAGATTGTATCTTGAGATCGTTAGGTATCTCGTTGTGGGATAACACTACAACATTAGGTATGAAACGCTCAATAAGATACCGCAGGTGTCGCCTGATGCTCGCCGAACACAACACGACAGGAATGGATTCGCTCTGGACAGATTCGATGGTCGCGCGAACCTTCCCAACAAGCTGCTCAGCCATAGTCGGCTCGAGCGCAAGGTAAGACCTCTGGTCGGTCGTCTGGACGGAGTTGCTTATTAGCTGCTCCACATCCGGTGACACGGCAAATACGAGCAATTCACCCTCGGGCGTGCGATATTGCATGCAGATCATTCTGCCAAGCTTCATCCTCACAAGCTCTACGATCATGACAGGGTCTCTCGTCATGGTGATTGCGTCGGCCACGGCCTCAAGAATGGAGACCCTGTCGCGAATCGAGACCCGCTCACTCAAAAGCCCCTTGAGAACTTTCGATAGAAGACCTAGCCCCATGTTGCTCGCGCCCAGCTCCTCGACCAGCTTGGGATGCGTCTCGGAGACCTGATCGAGCATGTTCTGAACGTCTTGGCGAGTCAAAAGCTCGTCCGCGTGCGTCTTGATTATCTCAGAGATGTGCGTCGCGATAATGGTGGAAGGATCAACCACCGTATAACCCGCCAAAAGCGCACGCTCTCGCTGCTCCTCCGATATCCAAAGCGCTGGAAGTCCGAACGTCGGCTCGATGGTATCCATCCCCTCAACCTCCTCAACCACGTTGCCCGGGTTCATAGCCAGATAGTGCTCGAGAAGCACCTTCGACCCGCCAACCCCGCTCCCCCTCAGAAGTATCTTGTATTCGTTCGGGCCGAGCTCCAGGTTGTCCCTGATCCTGACCGGAGGCACGATCAGGCCCAGTTCCAGCGCAAACTGCCTGCGAATGGCCTTGATCCGGGACAAGAGATCGCCTCCCTGAGATTCGTCAACCAGGCGGATCAGCCCGTATCCGACCTCGAGCTCCAGCGGGTCCAGTCGCATGAGCGTCTCGATGCGTTCAGGTGGTTTTGCCTCGGGCGGCCTCTTTTCGATGCGATTTGCCTCGAGCGATTTCTGCTTGTATGTGATATAGGCCAGAGCTCCTGCCAAGAGGCCAAACGTGGCGAACGGGATGCCTGGCAGGCCAGGAACTAGAGAGAAGCCCAGAAGCGTAGCAGAGGAAATAGCCCAGGGTCTGTGGTCATACAGAATCTGGCTCGTGATCTCCTCGCCTAGATTGGACTTGGCGGAGGCCCTAGTCGATATTATGCCGCCTGCAAGCGAGATGAACAGCGCCGGGATCGCACTGACCAGGCCGTCGCCCACCGTCAGAATAGTATAGTTCTGAGCAGCCCAGCCAATCGCCTTCCCCTTGAACGCCACCCCGATGATCAGCCCCGCAATGATGTCGGTGAGGGTGATCAGAAGCGACGCCAGAGCGTCCCTGGCCGTGAACCGAATGGCGCCGTCCATGGCGCCGTAAAACTCCGATTCTTGCACCAGCTCCTGCCTCCGCGTCTTGGCCTCCTTCTCATCGATGATGCCGGCTGAAAGGTCTGCATCGATGCTCATCTGCTTGCCGGGCAACGCGTCGAGCGTGAACCTGGCCGTAACCTCAGAGGTCCTCACCGCGCCGTGGTTGATCACGACGAACTGGACTGCAATTATGATAAGAAACAGGACTATCCCGACCTGAAAGCCACCCTGAGCAACAAACTGACCAAAGGCCTTTATGACCTGGCCAGCCGCAGCCTCCCCTGTGTCCCCGTGAGTGAGAATCAGCCTCGTCGAGGCGATGTTCAGCGACAGGCGAAAGAAGGATGACAGCAAAAGGATCGACGGAAAGACCGAGAAACTGGTTGGATTCTCGACGTACATCGACACGAGCAGAATCGTGATCGAAAGGGTGATATTGAGCGTGATCAGCAGGTCCATAATTGGAGTCGGCAGCGGAATAATGATAACGATGAGCCCAATTATGACGCCAAGCGGCAAGACCAGGTGGCTGTGCCTCTTAACGATTGTGGTGTAGTATCTGCCAATCAGCGATTCTAAGAACTGCAAGACGCCCTTTTGCTCCTAATCTGAACTCCTCGTCTCACGCCGTTTATGAGGCGCGTGCAGCGGCCTGTGCTCCGCCGAGCGCTTCTTTGGTCCTGTTTTTCAGCCTATAAACGTAAGCAAGCACCTCTGCGACAGCCTTGTAAAGAGATTCAGGGATGACCTCGCCAATCTCGACACTATTGAACAGGACCTGTGCCAAAGGCTTATTCTCCACGACCGGGACGTCATGCTCCGCCGCAATTGATATAATCCTTCTCGCAATAGCGCCTGCACCCTTGGCGACCAGAACCGGCGCCGGCACGCCCGCCCCCACGTAGCTGAGCGCGACCGCGATCCTCGTTGGGTTAGTAATCACAACGTCCGCCTTGGGCACATCGCTAATCATTCGGCGTCGCGCCATCTCGTATTGCTTCTGCCTGATGCGCCTCTTGATCAGCGGGTCGCCTTCGGTCTCCTTGAACTCATCCTTGACCTCTTTCTTTGTCATCTTGAGGCTTTTCTTGTGTTCGTGCTTGCGGTAGAAGAAGTCGAAGATAGCGAGGATCATCAGGAATATGAAGATGCGAAACAGAAGCGTGAATGCAAGCTGGCCGAAGTAGATGACTATGCCCGGCACGGACTGGTTAAAGACGCCAGGGATTCTGGAGAGCTCTGGCTTGATTGTTATGTAGCCGATCAGCGCTACGATGATGATTTTCAGCGAGCTCGTGGCTGTTTCGGCGAGCGCTTTTATGGAGCCAAACACCCTCTTCAGGCCGCTTATCGGGTTAAGCCTCGTGAGCTTTGGCTCGAGGGGCTTAGTGGTCAAGATGAACCCGCCCTGAGCGAGATTCGCAAGCGTCACGATTACAACAATGCAGAACATGAAGGGCAGAACGGCTTTGGCGAATGCCAAGACCACACCTCTTGAGAGCAACTGCATGGTCGAGAGCGTGAACTCGCCCGGCGTTGCCGCCGACAGAAGGCCGGACTTGATATTCCCCAAAACCACTGAGAGAAAGCTGCTGCCCATCGCCCAGAAATACATGAGCGCACCGCCGAGAACGAGAGCAGAGGCAAGCTCTTTGCTCCTCGCAACCTGACCCTTCTCCTTCGCCTTTTTCAGACGCCTAGGAGTTGCTTCCTCAGTCTTTTCGTCCTTTGGAGTGGACAAAATCTACCCCCCAAACAACGAGAGCGCCGCCGCGAGATCGGCATGCATTATGTCGAGGAGCTTGACGACCTCGTCCGCGAAATAAATCATTGAGACTCCTACAACGAGCAGGCCAACTCCGATCTTCAGGGGAAACCCAACGATGAGGATGTTGATCTGCGGCACTGTCCTTGCGATCACCCCCATCAGAATCGTAACCATCAGGAGAATGACCATCCCAGGCGCCGCAATCTTCATCGCAGCAACGAACAGCCCCTGCATGATGTTGACGCCCATCAGGCCCACGTTTCTCGGCACAACAACGGCGAACGGGCGCACCACCTGAAAACTCTCCGCCAGCCCCTCAAGCACCCAGTGATGCGCATTGATAGTAACGAAGATGAGCACCGCGAGCAGGTTCTGAAAGAGCGTGATCACGGATATCTGCGACCCGGATTGCGGATCAAAAACCCTCGCCATCGTCAAACCCATCTGCGTTGCAACCACCTCTGCCCCTAACTCTACCGCCGTGAGAGCAGCTCGCGCAACGAAGCCAAGCACAATACCAACCGCAAGCTCTCCCACGAAACCAATCGAAAGCCAAATAAGACCCTTCGGCACCACCACCGAACCAACAGGAACAACAGGGAACAGAAGCAGGGCAATCAGTATCGAAAGCCCGATCTTCACCGACCGGTGAACGGTCGCCCCTCCCAAGACCGGCGCCACAGCGATTACGCCCGCCGTTCGGAACAGCACCAGAAAGAAAATCTGGACTTCCCTCAGGCTGAAACCAAGAAGCTCCATTCGCTCAGGTCATCTCCGGCCAAACCGCCATAAGCTCATCCATGCCAGTTATAGATTTGATCTTGCCCTGCAACAATCGCTCAGGCGGCCATACTCTTGAACTCTACCTGACATAAACGGGGAAGTTTGTGAACAGCTCGGTCGTAAATGAGATCAGAGTTCCCATGATCCAGGGCAGCACGAACAAGAGCGTGACCATTACCGCGATTATCTTGGGGATGAACGTCAGGCTCATATCCTGTATCGAGGTTACTGCCTGAAAAATCGAGACCAAAACGCCTACCAAAAGCCCCGCAGACAGAAGAGGCAGCGCGACCAAAAGGGCAGTCTTAATCGCCTTATAAGCGAACCCAGTAATAAAAGTCAGCGTCATGACTCTCTCCCAAGTAAGCAAACTATGTCAGCAGCACAAGCCTAGCAACTTTATGTTCGCAGCAGCATGCACGAAAGTCAAGGTTCGCGGTCTGACGGACGCAGGATAACCAGTGATGGAGGTTTTGCTGTGTTGGGCAAACTGGATCGGCGGCTTGGCCTTGCGACAGCAATCTGCAACTCCCCGCAAAGGGAACGCACTGTCCAGAGTAACTCGATGCCTCAATTCAACTTGTGGAATACAGGCGGCAGCGCTCTCTAGTGACCCGGGAATTGCCACGCAAATAAACGGGCCATCCACTCATAGGCTCGGGACTTGGGTCGGACTATCTGGGCGCATTCTGTGCAGCACCCTGGTTAGGCGAGGTATCAGAAGAGACTGTATCAGAAGGCCTAACAGGACAACGTAGAACGGGTCTGTCTGGAATCTGAAGCGAGCCTGTTCTCCTGATTCAAACGCATTGCCAACAAATGCTACGTACGCTATGTTAAGGCATAAGAATAGTATCACAATCCGTTGTCTTCTATCAATCGGAAACCGAGCCGAGCTCTTTCTCAGCGAAAGGGCTAGTCCACCGATAAACAGAATGGGAAGCCCCAGAAACAAAAAGAGATGCACGCGATACTGTGGGACAACGCCAAACGGACGTATGCCTGTCCTTGACATGTCAGCGGGTATTCTGGCATAGAACACCACCTGGAACGCATTAGTATAATCCCGCATTCTGTTATACTCTGCTTCCATAGGAAACATAATCCCACACGGGGAGAGATAATGCAGGCAGGACCTTGTCAGTCCCTTAAGCAAAGCCCTGGGGCGCTGTCGCGACAGAGTCAAGTAGTCCTTGAAGTACTGTTTTGAGATCCCCACGTAGGCAAGGTGATTGTAGTTTGCTGCGCCGCTGGATTTCTCGGTCTGCGTCAACACTGGGATGTGCCTATAATCGGTAGTCTTCCGGTATTTCTCAGGATAACAATTTACAGGCGAGAACCTTGTGATAAGCGCCAATTCAGAGAGCGTGCCCTCCCGCACAAGCTGTTCCCGCTCGCTCGGTGGGACATAATCGGCCACAACGGCCCAAGCGTTCATTCCCAGCCATGAGCTAGTCGCGAACACATTGAATAGAATCAGGTTCTTGACGTGAAGAGCCACAATCAGAAGGCCCGGCAACGCGGCCGCAAGCAGAAGCTTTCTCCGGTCGGCCCAGTTGAGCGCGAGCAAGACAACAAGTATTAGAACAAAGTAGGACAGATGATACAGGGACCGAATGCCTGACAGTAGAAACAAACAGAAGAAGAAGGCAACGGCCGTTCGGACGTTCTTCTCTACAAGGAATCTGTCCAGCAATAACGCGGAGATCAGTAGCAACAACGCGAGGATTAGAGGATAATTGAAGTCATTCTGATGCATAAGGTTCGTCGGACTGACGATGAACATTGTACTCAGAACGAACGCAAGCCATTTCCCTACTCCCAGCCTCACCTGCAGAGTGAAGAGAGAGCAGTAAAGAATCAGACCACAGATCGCGTAAATGGCGTGAAATGCGAGCCTGGGGTACCCAGAGGATAGCTTCAGGGCGAGTCCCAAGAACAAATTGAACAGAGGTGGCTGACTGTGCATGTAAAACACGCTCTCAAGCAGCCTGTGCCTCAGAAGCTCAGTATCTAAGAACTGTGATGCGCCGTAAGGAAGTGCGTCACTGAAACGCATTCCCAACAGATGGAATATCACCTGGATAAACACAAAGATGATAGCCAGCCACAGCAGCGGTCGGCTGGTTTTTGACTTCATCAAGCCAGAGAATAAGGTCTTCATAATCCGACTTTGAGGGGGCTCCCAACTGTGTTACATTGCCCTCAGCTATGCGGTCCAGATTAGGTTAGACACTAGAGAGGCAATGTCAACAGCTTTCCACGCGGAGTTTCTCCTCACCGTCAGGCGGAGTATTCGACATTGGGGAAACTCCTGGTAGCAACCATACCCCAGAAGAACTATGTTGAGGCGACGCGCTTGGTGACAAACCTCGTGGCAGAGACTTGGCGTCCCTTCGTGTTTTTCGTAGGCCGTCTGTTCGGTTGGAGTATGCGCCATTTTAATCTGTGGAATCTGTGGACCCTTTCCTATGTCGGCAAGGCCAAGCCGCCGCAATCCAACCGGAAACTAGTCGAGCGCCTCTCAATGTGATTATTGGGAAAGCAGAATCTGCTTGACAGAACATGCGCGATGTTATGTGATTTGGGGGCGCCGAACCCATAATTTGTACTGGGCGCTTCGCCGACGCCAACCCTTGCCGGTCGGCGCACCGGGGAAACTTGGAGCCCGTGCACTCGATCATTAAGAATAAATCTGGGGGTCGTGAGATTTGCCAAATAGACTAGCCGGCGTGATTCTAAGGGCAGATGTCTTCTGAGATTTTGCCCGGTGGATTCGGGGAGACATCACAATTGAGAGCCATCTCACTCTTCTTCGCAGGGCTTCTCACATTTGCGCTTCTCTCGCCCTGCGCCAGGGCCAACGGCAAGTATGTCTGGCCGCTGACGAAACGTTTGGGGCTGAGCAGCGTATTCGGCGAGTATCGCGCGGCAAGGCTGCACACTGGCCTCGACCTGAAGACGGCCATGGTTACCGGGCTCAGCGTTCGGGCGATCGCAGATGGAGTCATCTATCGCCTTTCTGTGAGGTATCGCGGCTTTGGGAAGGCGCTTTATATTCGCCACCCCGACGGGCTGGTCTCGGTCTATGGGCACCTTGATGAGTTCGAGAACCGGCGCCTCGGCCTCGAGAACATCGTGTCCGCAAAAAGGAAGGAGAGCGGGGAGAGATACCCTGGCGACATCTTCATCTCAGTGCGGGTCAGGAAAGGGCAGTCGATCGGCTATTCCGGCGAAACTGGCTACGGGCTGCCTCATCTTCACTTCGAGCTCCGTCGCGGCGAGACCGAGCCGATTAACCCGCTTTCCATCTTCAAACAGAAGGACAATAGCGCCCCTGTCATCAAGAGGTTAATCATTCGCCCGCTCGGCCCCGATTCGCTCGCTGAAGGCCGGCACGGCGATCTCGTGATATGGCTCAAGGATGCCAATGGCGGCTATCGCAGCAGCAAGGCGCCCAGGGTGTCAGGAAAGTTCCTCGTCCTCGCCAACGCGTTCGACACAATCGACGCCGACAACCACTGCGGAGTGCATAAGATTGCACTATGGCTCGACAATGAACTTGTCTATTCGATGTGTTTCGACAAGCTGGACTACGGCTCGAGCTTCTACCGAGGTGGCCTCGTTTTTGACCACAAATACGCTTACTTCCCGCCGTCAAGCTACGTCTATAATCTGCACAACAGATATGGGGTCGCAGACCCGTGGACCATCACATGCAAGGACCGCGGAATACTCGACCTCTCTAGCGAGCCGGGGCTGCACACCCTCACTGTCAAGGCGTGGGACGACGCGGCCAACTGTTCCACGGCAACGGCACAGGTCAAGTCTGCACGTCAACAGCCTCGGCAGACCAGGCCACAGGAGGCGTTCCTGATAAAAGAGCACAGCAAACAAGCGCCGTTGGTTCAGGTTTGGGATGACTTCGCTGAGGTCTGGGTCCCCATTCCGAAGGCCGCGACCTCGGACGTTCCTCGAGCCGTTTTGTTGACGGCGAACGCTGCCTCTGGCCAGAGGCTCCGGCTGAAGCCTGTCGAGCGCTGCCTGGGATGGCTGTCAGCGAACATCCCCGTGGACGGGCGACTTCGTGGGCCAATTACCATCTCGATCAGCTCAGCCACACAGGGCAACGCAATCGCGCCGAGGACGCTCGATTCGGCCGTCCAGATCGTGCCGAAGGCCGGCGGCGTCCTGGAGATGAATGGGCTGAGGGTTGAGCTCCCTGCCGATGCGCTCTACTCAGACCAGGTCTTCAAGGTTATCTCTGTCCCGGCCAAGGAGTTGCCCGGTGTGCCCATCGTTTCGCAGCTCGTCCGAAAGGTCGTCCCAGAGGGCATCCCGCTCGACAAAGAGGTATTCGTCTCGTTTGAGTGCCCCGGGCAGATGCCTCAGGAGGACGTCGTCCGATGCGGACTCTACGAGTACAACAACAAAACCTCGAAGTGGAAATATCGAGGCAACGCTCGCAAGGGCGATAGCTCAGTCGGCTACGGCGTGCGATACCTCTCGACCTTCGGGCTGCTTGTCGATAGGGCGGGGCCCAAGATCGAGCTCTTGGAGCCGAAGCCGGGCGCTCGGCTTGGGAGAAGGGGCAACCGCCTGGTGGCGAGAATAACCGACGTTGGCTCGGGCATCGATTACAGGGCGGTCGTCGCCACGATCGATGGTGTCGAGATCGACGCTGAATACGACCCCGACCGGAAGCTGCTCAAAGGCAAGTTCAACCTGAGTCGCGCCCGCGGCGCTCACAAGCTGTCGATAAGGGCGTCCGACAAGGCCGGCAATCCCGCCAAGCCGCTCGACGTAACGCTTCACGGAGGGCCTCCGCTCCCGTAGGTGCCCACGGAGCAATCCTGAAGAGGCGCCGCGTGTTGCGCCCTCGCCAGTTACTCAAACCACAGGCCAGAGACTCTGCGGTCTTGGTTGAAAACGACCTTGACGTCGAGTATCGATTTTTTGAACTGGACCGTTACATAGACTATGTCGAACTCGCCAGACTTCTCTGTGCGGGTCTTGATCTGCCCGATGAAACGGCCGTGCGCCGAGAGCATCTTCTCCCAGGTCTTCTTGAGCTCTTTTGCCGTCAATGCAGCCCTGAGCCGCTCGTCGAAGCACGCCACCGCGGCATCGTAATCCTTGCCCGACATCTGCTCAACGAAGCCTTTGGCGAGGTGGACCAGCTCCTTGGTGGTCTCGGTGTCAACCCGCTGCTCTTCGGCAGGTTTAGGCGTTGTTTGGGCGACCGGTTCGTAGTTTTTGGTCGGGTCTGGCCTCACGAACCACAGTCCGGATATGCTCTTATTCCGATCGAAGACCACCTTGGCGTCGAGCTTCGCCAGCTTAAACTCACACTTGACGAAGACACAGATGAACCTCCCGCATTCCGCCGCTCGAACGCCGGCAAGACCGCGAAGGCGGCCGTTTGCCGAGGTGATCGACGCCCAGGTGTCCGCAAGCTCCTTCGCCGGCAGCGCCTCCTTCATTTCGCTCGTGAAACCCACAACCGCTTCACCGAAAGCACCTGCCGCCATCGAATTAACGAATTGCAGCGCCAGCTGCGTAAGGTCAGCCGGCGGCGGAATTGGCCTTTCCTCGTCCCGGCAAGAGATGGTTATGCACAACAGAATCAATGACACTGCAACAAGAGCGCGTCTCATCATAACTATTGTCTCCCTTCGTTGTGGTCTGACTCGAAGACTGATCGGCATAAGTATCTCGTATGAAGTGCCAATGCACAACTTCAGGATTGCCAACAAGCAAGGAACCCGTGAGTTTGGCGAGTGCCGGGGACTCCCCAAGAATGGTGAGGCGAGGAGCCTTTGCAGCGTAGCTAGGCGAGGCGCCAGACTAGCCACAATCGGGTCGAACGTGGGGTCAATTGTGTCCTTGACAGCTGGGCTAACGCTTCATTAGGATTGCGTGATATAAGAGAAAAGTAGCTCTGTTTATTGTTGTTCTCGAATGGAGGAATTGGCATGTTCGGAGCGTTTAGAGACCAGCTTCGGAAGGAGCTGGACGAGATCAAGAGTGCGGGCCTTTACAAAGAGGAGAGGATCATCACCTCGGCCCAGTATTCGGCCATCACGGTGAAGGGCGGCAAGAAGGTAATCAACTTCTGCGCCAACAACTATCTTGGGCTCTGCAACAGCCCCGAGGTGGTGAAACACGCCAAGGATGGGCTTGACAAGTATGCGTATGGGTTGTCGTCCGTAAGGTTCATCTGCGGCACACAGGACATACACAAGGAGCTCGAGGCGACGATCTCGAAGTTTCTTAGGAAGGATGACACGATCCTTTATTCGTCCTGCTTTGACGCCAACGGAGGCCTTTTTGAGTGTTTGCTGAACGACGATTGTGCGATTATCACGGACGCGCTTAACCACGCCAGCATCATCGATGGGATCAGGCTGTGCAAGGCGAAGCGCTACATTTTCAAGCACATGGATATGAACGACCTGGAGGCGAAGCTCAAAGAGGCGCAAGGCGCGAGGGTTCGGATGGTCTCTACTGATGGCGTATTCAGCATGGACGGCGACATTGCTCCACTGGACGGCATCTGCGACCTGGCTGAGAAGTATGACGCGTTGGTGATGCTGGATGATGCTCACGCCACCGGTTTCGTTGGCAAGACCGGGCGCGGGTCGCCGGAGTATCGCGGCGTCCTCGATCGCGTTGACATCATCACGAGCACCCTGGGCAAGGCGCTGGGCGGCGCAAGCGGTGGCTTTACAGCGGCCCGGAAGGAGATCGTCGAGTATCTCAGGCAACGTTCAAGGCCGTATCTGTTCTCCAATTCGCTGGCGCCTACCATTGCCTACACCGAGAACGAGGTGTTCAAGATGCTCAGCCGCACGACCAAGCTCCGCGACATACTTGAGGAGAGCACTATCTACTTCCGCGAGAAGATGACCGCGGCCGGGTTCGACATCAAGCCGGGCGATCACCCGATCGTGCCGATCATGCTCGGGGACGCGAAGCTGTCGCAGGATATGTCGCGTGACCTGCTCGCTCTCGGTATCTACGTGATTGGGTTCTTCTATCCCGTTGTGGCGAAGGGTCTGGCGAGAATACGTGTCCAGTTATCCGCCGCCCACACGAGGGAGCAGATCGACAAAGCGATAGACGCCTTCACTCAGGTCGGCAAGAAATACGGCGTAGTTTAATCTCACAAGTGGCGAAATGAGGGGCGGTTGGTTCACATCAACGGTGGGCTCGCCGCCCTTTTTCTAACTGGTGATCGCTTGAACTTCCAAGACTCAATCTTCGCGCTTCAGCGCTTCTGGGCAAAAAATGGCTGCGTAATCGTTCAGCCTTACGACATGCAGCTGGGCGCTGGCACATTCTGCCCGGCGACGTTCTTCTCGGTTCTGGGCCCGAAACCGGCGAGGATTGGTTACGTCCAGCCTTGCAGAAGGCCAACTGACGGCAGATACGGGGAAAATCCCAACCGGCTCGGCCACTACTTTCAGTTCCAGGTGATCATCAAGCCGCCGCCGGAGAACATCCAGGACATATACCTAAACAGCCTCCGGGCGCTTGGCCTTGCGCCCCAAAACCACGACGTCCGGCTCGTGCATGACGACTGGGAGTCGCCCACGCTTGGTGCGGCTGGCGTCGGGTGGCAGGTCTGGCTTGACGGGCAGGAGATCACGCAGTTCACATACTTTCAGCAGTTGGGAGGGGTAGAGCTCGACCCCGTCTCCGTCGAGATTACATACGGCATGGAGCGGATATGCAACTCGGTTCAGGGCGCAAGAAGCGTGTATGATCTTGACTGGGGCAACGATGTCAAATACGGAGACATATACCACGAGCGCGAGGTCCAGTTCTCGAAGTTCAGCTTTGAGGAGGCCAACGTCGATTCCATGAGGCGCCTCTTTGACCTGTTCGAGTCCGAATGCCTCAACCTGCTCGAGCGGAAGCTGGAACAGCCGGCTTACGATTTCTGCATTGCCTGCTCGCATTTCTTTAACATTTTGGACGCAAGGTCCGCTATCTCCGTCGCGGAGAGAGTCGCATACATCGCCCGCGTCAGGAAGATGGCCAAAGCTTGCGCCACCATGTATTGCCAGAGGGTTGCTGGAGAGCAGGTCAGACCCAGCGCCGGGTCGGCCCGACCAGTCTGACCCGTCGGACACGTCTGAATGGCGCCTGACCTTCAATACATCTAGCACTACTGGCGTGTTCAGGTGCTTGACCTAATGCTACGCAGTCAAGATACTAACGGTGCTTTTGAAGAGACTATTAGGCTATCGAAACCGGGGATTAGACCAGTTGCAGGATAATGTTAGGCGGACGCTTGGCCTGCGTGGGGTGCTTTCAATGCTCGTTCTGTCGGTCAGGCCGCTTTTGCACCTATTGTTCATGTGTCCGATCGATGCCGTGCGTGTTCGGCTCTTTGTCCGCAGGAGCAACCCGAACGATAAGGCGCCGCCTCAGTTCATATTGGCCTCAATCCTTCAATGGTACGACGTGTGGCAGCGCCCACAGCACTTCGCATCGCGCCTTTCGAGCAAGTTCGAGGTCTGTTTTCTCTCTCCCGTGCCCGTGCACCACATCGTGGGCGAGTCGCGGCTTTGGCTTGAACGTAGGATCAAGCAGGTAACCGGAAGCCTGACCGTCTTCGCCCCGCTTCTCCTGCCGGGCGAGAACAAGGTCGCGCTCATCCGGGCCATGAACCGCCTGCTCTGGGTCTCGTATCTGAGAGAGGCAGTGATCAAGCTGCGGATGGCGAAGCCCGTCTTATGGCTCAACTTTCCGTTCAACGATCGGCTCGTCCGGGCCATGCCATATCGCGAGGTGATCTACGACGTCATGGACGAGTTCGTCGAGTTCTCGATCGCTCCGAAAGGTGCGGTCAAGAGGGAGACGAAAGTGCTTGAGGCAGCGGCGTTCGTCTCAACCGGAACCTACTCGCTGTCCGAGAGAATGAGTGGGCTTCACGACAATGTGGAATACATACCTTGTGGCGTCGATTTCGAGCTGTTCAATGCTGTCGCCAGGCGCAGTCCGGAGCAGCCGCATGACTTCCCCACGTCACGGGGGCCGGTATTAGGTTACTTCGGCAGTTTGAACGAGCGCATCGACTCGGCTCTGATCGAGAGCGTGGCCAGGCGCCGGCCGGGATGGACTTTCGTCTTGCTTGGGCCATTTCAGCGCAGCTACTCGGGGCGCAGAGATTTTGGAAACATCCACTACTTGGGCCTTAAGGCGTATAGGTCTCTTCCAGCGTATCTGGCGTTCTTCGACATCTGTATGATGCCGTATAAGGTTACTGAGGCGACCAAGAAAATCAGCCCTGTGAAGCTCTTAGAGTATTTCGCAGCGGGTAAACCCGTAATAACCACGCGCATCCCGGACGTGCTTCGGTTCTACGAGAGCCTGGTTTGGGTGGCCGACGATGCTGACGAGTTCATCACGAAGGCGGAGGCCATACTTCGGATGAGAGGCAGCGGGCAGTTCAGTGCACAGACATACATAGATGTCGCCAAGAGGCGTTCGTGGGAGCAGATGTCGGAGCAGATGCTAAAAGGGATTCTTGAGGCGCTACAGTGAGAGTAGTAATGGCCAATCCTCAAGACATCTATTACGTTCCGTCTGCGACCCGGCCTGTTGAGCTGGCGGCGGCGCTTTCGAGGATGGGGCACGAGGTGACTTTGTTCTACTGGCCTCTTCGTGTGGCAGATCGGAAGTTTCCGAGGACGCGGGTCTCGGTATCGGAGGGCGTGAGAGTCGTTGCCGGGGTCAGGAGTAGATTCGAGACGCTGGAGAACCTGAGGAGGTTGATTAGCATCGGAAGGGATGCCGACATCATTCAGTTTCAGAAGTGCCTCCCTCCCTGTTCGATTGTCTCCATTGTTTGTGCGTGGATTCTAGGCAAGCCAGTTTGCTATGACTGGGATGACAACGAGACCTCGATAGTGAAGGAGTATCTGCCGACAGAGACGTTTGGGGCCTTGGTTTATGCGCTGGAGCGAGTGCTGCCGAGGCTTTGTAGCACCATAACTGTTTCTAGTCAGGCGTTACGAGACAAAGCAGTCAAACTTGGCGTGCCCCAAGAGAACATCTTCGATGCGCCGGTCGGAGCGAGGCTCGATCGGTTCAATCCCGATGAGCGAGGCGAGCGTATCAAAAGACAATATGGAATCGATGGGCCTTTAGTGTTATACATGGGGCAGTTGCAGGGAGCTAGCTACGGAGACCTTTTTCTAAGAGCTGCCCAAGTTGCGAACAAGCTGCGGCCGGATGCTTATTTCATGTTTGTCGGCGGCGGCGAGCGTCTTGGCATGTTGAGGTCTGCGGCGAGGGCTTTGGGCCTGGGTTCAAGGCTTCGGTTTAGCAATTACGTGCCTCATGAGGAGGTTCCCGAGTACTTGGCGGCAGCGGACGTGGTAGTGGCCACGTTTGCTCGGAACGAGACAACTGTTTGCAAGAGTCCGCTCAAGATAGTAGAGTATCTGGCCGCGGGGCGGCCCATTATTGCTAGCGACGTGGGAGATGTTCGTAGAATGGTCGGGGACGCAGGGATTGTGGTGGAGCCGGACAGCGCTGATGCGGTAGCCCAGGGCGTATCAAAGCTGCTGGCGGCTGACGAGTTGCGGGCCGAGCTTTCGGTCTTGGCACGTCGGCGAGCTGAGGATGTTTACAATTGGGATTCGACCGCACAAAACATGGTCAGGGCGTTCTCGAGGGGGGTTACAGTTGGCCCTGCACGTAGGCGGCCTCCGGCGTTTCTGGCGAAATATCTTGACAAGGGTCTAAAGTTGCACGAAAGTGGCAGTGAGAAAGAATAGGAAAGATTAACAATTATAGGTTAGAGCAACACAGCATGGTTCTGGACAGGGAAAGCAAACGAGCAGTAATACGAGAGTTCAGGCTCCACGATAGGGACACAGGTTCTCCTGAGGTGCAGGTGGCGATTTTAACGCGCCGCATCGAACAGCTAACTGGGCATTTCCAGGAGCACAAGAAGGACCATCATTCGAGGCGCGGGCTATTGAAGCTCGTCGGCGCCAGACGGAGACATCTCAATTACCTGAAGGCGCAGGATGTTGTCAAGTATCGTGAGCTTATCGAGAAGCTTGGCCTTCGTAAGTAGCATCTGGTGCTCCACATCAATTCCATGCTCCAAAATTGGAAAGGGATATGTTCCACAAAACACACGTAGAGATCGGCGGAAGACTTTTATCATTTGAGACAGGCAAATATGCCAGGCAAGCGGACGGTGCGGCGTTAGCCGTCTATGGGGAGTCGGTGGTTCTCGCGACGGCGGTATCCGACAAGAAGCCTCGAGAGGGGGCGGATTTTCTGCCCTTGGTGGTCGATTACATCGAGAAGACATACGCGGCGGGCAAGATACCGGGCGGGTTCTATAAACGAGAGGGCAGACCTCACGAGAAAGAGATATTGACATCGCGCCTCATTGACAGGCCGCTCAGGCCGCTGTTTCCCGACCATTATCACTTCGAGACGCAAGTGATTGCCTTTGTCCTATCGGCGGACATTGAGAACGACACGGACGTGATGGCGATCAACGCGGCGTCGGCAGCGCTCATGGTGTCCGATATTCCGTTCAAGGGTCCAATCGGTGCGGTTCGTGTTGGCAGGATAGATGGCAAATTGCTCATCAATCCGAGCATTCCGGAGATGGACGAGAGCGAGCTCAATCTGGTCTGCGTAGGGACCAAAGATGCGATCGTAATGGTTGAGGCCGCTGCCTCGGGGCAGAACGAGTCGATTCTCGTTGATGCGCTTGAACTGGCTCGGGAGCCGATCAATGCGATTATTGAGTGCCAGCTTCAGCTTCAGGAGGCGGTTGGCAAGCCCAAGCGCGAGTTCGACGACAGTATCTATCAGATTCCAGACGAGCTACAGGCCGAGGTCGAGGGCGCGGTCGCCGAAGAGCTTGACAGGCGAATCAGGATTAAGCCCAAGCTGGAGCGAGAGGCGGCGGTGAAGGAGCTTCGCGACACTCTTCTAGTCAAGTATGAGGAAGAGGATGACCAGACGAAGTTCCTCGTTCGGGACGCCTTCGGGCAGCTCGAAAAGAAGTTCGTTCGGAGAATGGTCCTCGACGAGGGTGTTCGGGTTGACGGTCGGCAGCCGGATGAGATTCGGCCCATTACTTGCGAGGTTGGGCTCCTGCCAAGGACTCATGGGTCGGCAGTCTTCACCAGGGGTGAGACGCAGGCACTTGCGGTCTTGACGCTGGGGACATCGGTGGACGAGCAGAAGATCGACGCGCTGGAGGGTGAGAGTTACAATCGATTTTTGCTTCATTACAATTTCCCGCCGTTTAGCGTGGGTGAGGCCTCATTTCTGAGGGGGCCTGGGAGGCGTGAGGTTGGCCATGGTGCTCTTGCGCTTAAGGCGATTAGCCCGGTCATACCTGATGAAACGGAGTTTCCTTACACACTGCGAGTTGTCTCCGAGATACTGGAATCCAATGGCTCCAGTTCAATGGCTACTGTCTGCGCCGGGATGCTCGCCTTGATGGACGCTGGTGTCCCGACCAAAGACGTCGTTAGCGGGATTGCGATGGGCCTCATCACCGATGGCGACAGGCATTGTGTGCTGTCCGATATCCTCGGCGTTGAGGACCATCTCGGCGATATGGACTTCAAGGTAACTGGGACGAGAGATGGCGTAACTGCTCTTCAGCTTGACGTTAAAGCTGGCTCAATTGACACGGATATTCTCCGAGACGCCCTCGAGCAAGCTAAACGTGGCCGGCTTTATATTCTCGACAATATGCTGGAGGCGATCCCGGAGCCGAGGAAGGACCTCTCGCCCTATGCGCCCAGAATCATCTCGATAATGATTAACAAGGATAAGATCAGGGACGTGATTGGCCCGGGCGGGAAGGTAATCAGGTCAATAGTAGAGGAGACGGGCGTCAAGATCGACGTTGATGATTCGGGAGAGGTGAGGATCGCCTCGACTAGTGAGGAGGCTTCGGCAAAGGCGCTGAAGATGATCGAGGAATTGACTGCGGAGGCCGAGGAGGGCAAGGTCTATGTTGGCAAGGTCAAGCGAGTAGAGGCTTATGGTGCCTTCGTGGAGATACTTCCGGGCGTTGAGGGATTACTGCATATCTCTCAGATGGCAGACGAGCGCGTTGGCGAGGTTCGGGACATCATGAAGGAGGGCGACGAGGTTCAGGTAATCGTCTTGCCTTCCGACGAGAGGGGGCGCCTGCGCCTCAGCAGGAAAGCGGCGTTTGGCCGGCAACCTGGAGACGTCGTTCCTAAGGACGAGCTTCCACAGGAGACCCGAAAACCAGCCGAAGCTCGCAGACCATCATACGACAACCGCCGGCGCCGCGATGGAAGCAACGACAGGGGGGGGCGTCCCCCCGATCGGAGCAGGGGTGGTGGACAGCACAGGCGGGATAGATGATCGTGCGTTAAGGAGTCAATATGGCATGAGAAGACCTAGGAGGTAATGATCATGAGACCGTATGGAGTTCCACAGTCGCAGAAATACCGGGAAAAGGCCACAGTTCGCAAGATCGTTTGGATTGTAATTCTCATTTTTGTCCTTTATTCTGCGTATGCCGTAGCTAAACCGCTTATGATTATGCTTCTCTTCAGTCACGAAACAGCCCAAATATGCAATGATGAGACGCTCATGGACCGGAACCTGGACTTCGGTTCGCTGGTGTCCGAGATACAGACAAAAGCGACTGGCTGGGAGAATCAGGGACTGGCCTTGCAGACGGACGGGATAGCTTGCCGTAGTGAGGGCGGTATCAACCATGTAGCGATTACCTATACCACACAGGGCAGCTGGTTGGGGATTCCCATGACATACGATTGGGAAAACAAATACATGTCCCAGCAAAAACGAACTGGCTACTAGCGGCGAGCGGACATAGAACATCCCGACGCTAAGAGCCGCTGGTTGGAGGCCATGTCGTCGGCAATTGGTCGGTCAGGGCGGGCAAGAGCAGTATCCGAGGGCACAATGCTCGGGTCGTAACTTATCCGGGCTGGCCTGAATGCAAAAGCGACCAATGACCGTGATCGCACTTAATGCCCTTCAAGTCTCGAACCGGAGCGGAACTGGCTACTATAGCCAAAAGATCATCAAGTACGTGCCGTCTGTTCAGCCCCGACTGCGCTATCTCATAATCCTGCCAGCTTCATTCCGGGCGAACCCACTCAGCCAGGAACTTGCTAGGATGCCCAACGTTCAGCTCAAGTTCGTCCGGGCGGCCAGCCTGGCTGCGCGGCTCCTCTTCGAACAGCTGATTCTACCCCGTCTTCTCGCAAAGGCCAGGGTTGACCTGCTCCACTCGCTTGCCTTCGTCGCGCCGCTTCACCTTCGCACCAAGAGCATCGTTACCGTGCACGACCTCACGTTCGAGCTGTTCCCCGAGACCATCACTGGCCTACGTCGGCTTTATCTCGGCAAGGCGACCAAGCTGTCAGCTCGCCTCGCTGATCGCGTCATAGCGGTCTCGGAGGCGGTCAGAACGGACCTCGTCAAGCATCTCTCGCTCGAGCCCAAAAGCGTTGTGGCGGTCTCGGAGGGCGGTCTCGAGGCGCGCGGCCTTAAGAGGGAAGTGAGAGCTCTCCAGCTCAAACAGCTGCTCGGCTGGAGTGAGCCGTACATTCTGTTCATTGGCACGATGGAGCCGAGAAAAAACCTAAAGACGCTTTTGGCAGCATTTTCGGTGCTTCACACAAGGTTCAACAGCCGATGCAAGCTCGTGATCGTGGGCCGTAAGGGCTGGCTGACAGCCGACATGCGACGTAGTCTTGCCAAGAGCGGCGTCGAGGATGATGTCGTGTTCACAGGGTTTCTGCCGGATGCTGTTGTCATCAGTCTAATGCAGGACGCAAGCATGTTCATCATGCCGTCGCTATACGAGGGGTTCGGACTACCACTCGTTACCGCGATGGCTTGCCAGACGCCGATCGCCGCGTCGAGGGCTGGCTCGATACCGGAGGTGGTGGGCGACGCGGCAGTGCTGTTCGACCCCCTGAACGTTGAGGAGATGGCCGAGTCGATGCATCGCATCCTCACCTCGCCTGCCCTGGTCAAGAGGCTAGTTGAGGCCGGCGAGAGGCGCTGCGAGCGATTCAGTTGGGCAAGATGTGCCCTCGAGACGGTTGGCGTTTACGAGCAGGTGCTTTCAGCTTGACGGTGAGGCCGCGTAGGCTGCATCCTTGTTGAGTATAAGTCGGGAGGGAATTGGATGATCTTGGCGAAGGTAGTTGGCAACGTCGTGGCTACCCGGAAGGACGAAAAGCTCGTCGGCTCGAAGCTCCTAGTCGTTCAGCCAGTCGAGCCTGACGGGAAGCCCAGGGGCGGCCTGTTGATAGCGAGGGATACTGTCGGGGCGGGCTCTGGCGAGACCGTCATAGTTGTGCAAGGCTCATCAGCACGCATGGCCAGACAGAGCAAGAATATGCCCGTGGACGCGGCGATAATCGCCATCGTCGATGAGGTCCAGAGGGACGGGTAGCGGTTGTCAGGCTGACAAAAGGCCAAACAATGCCAGCCCATCCCGTCGGTAACCGCGAGGGCGTCTGTCCTGAAGCGCCAGATTCGGAACGTGTGATGGATATGAAATGGGACAGTCCAGCTGTTATTGCGAAGGCCAAGTCTCCTCGAGCGCACGCCGCCGAGTCGCGGCTCGAGACACTATTCGCGGAGATGTCGCCCACGGGCCTTTGCATACCCAACTTCCCCAAGGTTAAGTCCTATCTGTTTCATCATCCCGACATGATCGATCTGGTTCAGCCGATCTGCAAGGCAGTGCTTGATCGCTTTCCCAAACCATCTCAAGTCGCGTTAGAGCTGTATCAAGACCCGGAGATTGAGGACCAATACTTGACGGTTTACGTTCGCCAGGAGCAATACGACGAGGATATCCTTGACGAGCTGCACGAGGTCTCGAACCACTTTGACGATATTCTGTGCGACACTTCTGGCTGGCTACTCATAACCACTGATTTCCAAGACCCGCTCGCTGAGAAGCAATGCTTAGAGAAGGTGACAAATCTGGTTGGCTAGGCAATTGGTTGAGCCCATCAGCTGGAGAACTTAGCCTTCTCCGCACCCTCCGTCCATAGAGCCCACTTGCCGCAGCGGCTCCCCACGTAAGCCACTAGCTTTCCTTCGGCCACGAGCTTCACGATCTCGCAGTGGTTCTCACACCCGTCGCAGATGAACGTCTCACCTCGTCTCACCGAGGCGCTGGGATTGAACCCCTTGAAACGTGAGCTGTCCCAGTTCCTCAGCCGTTGGGTCAACATCGCAACGCCGATCGCGCCCATCAGTGCGAAATGCTCGGGGACGATGACAGCACAGCCGAGGCGCTCCCCAAATGCGCGGCGCATGCCAGCATTGGCCGCAACTCCGCCCAGAAACACGATCGGCGGGCACAGTTGGATGCCTCTTGCCACGTTGCTCAAATAGCTTGTGGCCAGCGCATCGCACAGGCCAGCGCATATCTCCTCCCTGCCGTAGCCCATCTGCTGCTTCGATATCATATCGGTCTCCGCGAAGACCGTGCAGCGGCCTGAAATCCGGGCGCGAGACGTCGCCTGGGCGGCGAGCCTCCCGAGCTCCGACACGGCAATGCCCATTCTCTCCGCTTGGTGGTCCAGAAAAGAGCCGGTCCCCGCAGCGCAAATCGTGTTCAGCCGAAAATCCGTAACGAGCCCCTTTTCGAGGACGATCAGCTTCGATTCTTGCCCGCCGATCTCGATGATCGTCCGTGCCTCGGGAACAGCCTCGAGCGTTGCAGTGGCATGGGCTGTGATCTCGTTCTTGATGACATCCGCACCGACAAGAGCCGCCGCAAGGTCCCTCCCGCTTCCCGTTGCCCCGACGCCGACAACGTCAGCTTTGTCTGGAAGCTGCTCGCCAACTTGCCGAAGCGAGGCCAGAACTGTCGCAATGGGATCGCCGCGGCTGCGAAGATACGAATGCGCGAGAACGTTGTGCGCCTCGTCAATCGCGACGGCCTTGACGGTTATGGAGCCAGCATCAATGCCTAGATAGAGCCGACTCATGAGTCCGATTCGCCGCTAGGAAGCGGCAGGTTTCCTTCGCAGACTTGACTCAATCCAAACCACTATGGGCAGAACCAACAGCGAAACGATCATGCCCGCGGAGGCGATCGTTGGCACCTGCTTCGTCGACTCGCTGAGAGCATACCAGATGAGCGTCGTCCCAAGTCCTGCAAAGGAGCTTATCATTGCGCTCAGTTTGGTTGCTCTCTTCCACAGAAGGCCATAGACAAACGGTGCAAGGAAAACCGCTGCGACAGCACCCCACGATATCGCCAGCATGGTAACGATTACCACAGGCCTCGCGAGCGCCACGAGCACGGAGAGCAGAATGGCCACAAGGCACGCAACTCGCATCAAGAGCACGAGCTTTTTCTCGCTGGTATCCTTCCTGAAAAAGCCCTGGTAAAGGTCCTTCACGATTGACGAGCTCGAGACGAGGACGAGCGCAGCCAGCGTGGACATCGAGGCGGCAAACACGAGAAGCAGAATGACAATGGCGAGCAGTTCTGGGACGAAGTCGCGTATCATCACGGGTAGGAGTTTATCAACGGCGACCTTCCCATTCGTAAAGAGCGCCGGATACTTGCTTTCCGAGATGAACACTCTCGTCAGCGCGCCGGAGTAGTATGCGCCGAACGTTACGACGAGGGCGAAGAGGGTGGCCACGGTCGTGCCTATCTTCACCGACCTTTCGTCCTTAATCCCGTAGAACTTCTGGACAAGCTGCGGCATTGCGAGGGGCGCGACTGAGGTCAGAAACACCAGAGCCATGATGGAGAGCCAGCCCGGGGGGCCCCAGACCGACGTTAAATCCGGGTTGATCGAGTTGAGCTTGGCCAAGATGCTCGAGAAGCCTCCAGCTCTTTGTGTGAACATCCCGATCATTATCAGGATGCCAGCAATCATGACTGTGCCCTGAAATATGTCCACAAGTGTTACCGCCTTGTAGCCACCCATGGTGAGATAGATCGCCGTCAAAACGGCCATGCCAAGCAAAACGTATTCGTAAGGCATGTTGAAGTTGATCTGGAACAGATAGCTTAGGCCCATATAAACAGACGCTGAATACGGAATCAGGAACACGAAGATACATATCGCGGAATAAGCCTTCAAAAACTTCGAGTCGTATCGCCAGTGCAGGTATTCGGGCATCGTGTGCAGGTCCATCTTCCGGCTGACGAGCATGATCCTCTTGCCAAGCAGCTTCCAGACGAGGAACGTCCCGATAACTGTGTTGCCCAGCGCTATCCAAAGCGCTGCCATTCCAAAGCCCCAGCCGACCTTGCCCGCAAACCCAATTATCAGCACCGCGCTGAAATATGCAGTCCCGTAGGTGAATGCAGTCAGCCAAGGTCCAACTGATCGATTGGCGAGAAAGAAGCCCCCGAACGTCTTGGTGCGCTTCATTGACGTATAGCCGATGTATAGGATGGCAACAACGTAAGCAGCAAGGCACGCAACCTTGATCATCAGTCAGACCCTTCCTTTCCAGGATTCATCATGGAGTGTAACCCAAAAACATTGGCTAGAAGATAGCAAACATGGTGAGATTAGCCAATGCACTCAGAAACCATAGCGGTCGTGCAGCTCTCGTCTTACCTCTTTCTCCTTCTCCGCAGAACGCTTCTCGTACTTGCGCTTGCCTGTCGCGATCGCAAGCTCGACCTTCGCCCGGCCGCCGGAGAAATAGAGCCTCGTGGGGATCAGCGTTCGGCCCGTCTCCACAGTCTTCGCCCTCAAACGTTTGATCTCCCGCCTGTGCAGCAAGAGCTTCCTGACGCGCCTCGGCTCGTGATTGAGGCGCGAAGCCTGGGCATATTCCGAGATGTGGCAGTTGTAGAGAAAGACTTCGCCCTCCTTGACTCGGGCGTAAGAGTCCACGAGGTTCGCCTTGCCCTCCCGGAGTGCCTTGACCTCGCTGCCGACAAGCATGAGGCCCGCCTCGATCCGCTCTCCGAGAACGTAGTCGTGCTTGGCCTTGCGGTTGGTGCAAATAGTCTTTTCTAACGTGCTGCCGTTCTTGCTCATTTCAGTTCAACGCACTTGGGGATGGAGCCGCCCCAGGGCAATGCACCACTACTGGCCAGAAGGGGGGGCTGAAGGCGCCTGGGCTGGCGGCGCCTCAGCGCTTGTCGTCCGATTGCGTCCCATCTCCTTGCTCGCAAACATCGCCTTGTCAGTTAGGTTGATGAACTCCACCTTCGACAGGTGCTTTGCATATTCGCACACGCCTATGCTCAGAGTCGTCACCAGCCTCTTCTCACCCGCCGAGAACTCCAAGAACTCTATCATCTTCCTCACACGCTCAGCCACATCGAACGCCGCCTGTAAATCGGTCTCAGGAAGGATCGCAACGAACTCGTCTCCGCCGTATCGGCAAGGGATATCAACGCCAATCCTCATGTTGGCTAGCATGATCGCCGAAGCGCCCACCAAGACCTCGTCACCCACAATATGCCCGAAATTGTCATTGAACTCCTTGAAGTTGTCTATGTCGATGAGCATGAGCGAAAGCTTCGTGTGGTAGCGCCTCGCCCGGGCCATTTCGCGGTCGAGGTGAACCTGGAAATAGCGGTGCGTATAGAGCTTGGTCAGCCCATCGCGGTCCGCCTCATCTCTGGCCATCGCTAGCAGCTGAGCGTTTCTGACAGCAATAGCTGTGTGGTCGGCAAATAACGACAACAGAGCTGTGTCGTGGTAAGCCTCTTCGGGGTTGTTGAGAAGGGATGTCATCGTGATGACGCCCACGAGCTTCCCGGCCGAGATCATGGGCAGTATGCGGCACGATTTATCGCCATATTTTGGGTCCGAGTGACCACGAAACGCCTCGTGCTTCTCAACGTCGTCCACTATCACAGGTTCAAGTGATGCACCCACCTTGCCGATCAGGCCTTCGCCCAGCTGGAACTTGATCCGCCCCATCTTCTCCCTGTCGATCGAGTTGTCGTTGGACGCGGCCATGTAGAGGGCGTTGCGCTCGTTATCAAGCAGGAATATCGACGTGATTGAGAGCCCCATGATCTTGGGCAGGTGCCCAACCGCATAATCAACGATGTGCCTCAAGTCCATTGACATGTTGATGTGCTTGCTCAGGTCCGCAAGCTCCATCAGCTTCTTGAGCATATATGACTTATCAGACATACTGTGTGCCAAACCTCCAACTATGAGCAAAAATCACCACTATTCTGTGCTAGCCGTGCCATCAGGCGACCAGACGTTACATTGTGTTGACCGCCTCTGCAAGCGATTCGTTACCGTGGTTCTCTGAACCTCGGGCCATTGCCCGCGCCGGCAAGAAATCCGAAAACGATTGAAGCCCACATCCAGCTGTTATATTCTCCGCTCAATTCGGTTGTCTCGCTAGCAAGAGGTTAGGATTCTTGGCCAGACTGTTTGAGTTTCAAGGCAAGGCGCTCATCTCAGACGCCGGCATCTCTGTGCCGAATGGAGAGGTTGTTGAGACGCCGGAGGGCGCGGTTGAGACGGCCAAGCGCATTGGTTTGCCAGTCGTGCTCAAATCGCAGGTTTGGGTGACCGGTCGGGCCTCGGCCGGGGGGATAGATTTCGCCGAGACGCTGGACGAGGTCGAGCGCAAGGCGGCGAGAATGCTGGGGCATCAGGTTAAAGGTCAGACGGTCGAGAAGCTGCTCGTGGAGGAGAGGCTTTCGATAGCTCGCGAGCTCTTCGTAGGCATAACGATCGACGATCGCAGGAAGCGGCCGGTAGTGATATTCAGCACTCGTGGCGGGACTGGCATCGAGGAGATCGCCTCCAAGTGGCCACAGGCCGTCGCTCATATTGACATCGACCCGCGAAGGGGCATTTACGACTTCGAGGCGCGGGACCTGGTGCGGCGTGTGGGCATACGGGGCGAGGAGCAGAAGAGAATAGTGCCGGCCATTAGGCTGCTCTGGGCCACGGCCAGTCGCTATGAGGCCAGCAGCGCTGAGATCAACCCGCTCGTGGTAACTGATGGCGGTGATGTGGTGGCCGCAGATTGCAGGATAACGATCGATGATTACGCGGTCTTTCGACACCCTGAGCTTGGAATAGAGATCGCCCGGGAGTTCGACCGGCCGGCCACCAACCTTGAGCGGACCGCATACCGCATCGAGGCGAACGACTATCGTGGGACCTTCTACTTCTTCCAGATGCTTCACAAGTTTAATAAGGGCGAGGGGGTCATCGGCTTTCATGGCGCTGGTGGCGGTGGCTCGATGATGTCGATGGATGCGGTGCTGAAAAAAGGCTTCAAGCTGGCGAATTTCTGCGACACAAGCGGCAATCCGCCGGCCTCCAAGGTCTATCGCGCGGCGCGGATAATTCTCGCGCAAAAGAACATCGACGGCTACTTCGCGTCGGGGTCGGGCGTGGCAAGTCAGGAGCAGTTCAACTCCGCGCGGGGGCTCATCAAGGCGTTCGCGGAGGAGGGGCTTTCCGTGCCGGCCGTGATACGTCTTGGCGGCAACGCTGAGGAGCTTGCTATTGCCCTTCTGAAGCAGTTTTCGGACTACTGGCCCGCTCCGCTTGAGGCTTACGGTCGGGACGACACGCCGGAGTTCTGTGCGGACAGGCTCTCTGTTTTGCTGATGCTTCCGGCGAGGGCCAAACAGGTGAGGCATTTCGACTACCCGAGCGAGTTTGCCTATTCGTTCAAGACGATGACTGGCTGGGTGCGTTTTGACGCCGCGCGGTGTCTCAGATGCAGTGAGAAGCCGTGTATTAAGGCGTGCACTCCTGGCATTCTCGAGGTGTCGGACGGGGTCCCGAGGCTCGGCATTCCGGATGAGGAGGCGGCCACGGGGCGATGCGTTGAGTGTTTGGCGTGCGAGCTTGAATGCCACTTGCGGGGTGCCGAAGGGCTCAAGATCGAGCTGCCGATAGAGGGATTGGACCAATAACACTCGAGGTTGGCAGACAGGGTAGATGTCGATACTAATTGACGAGACGAAACGAGTTCTGGTGCAGGGGATAACTGGCCGCGAGGCCATGGCCCGCACGAAGCTAATGCTCGAATATGGCACTCAAGTGCTCGCCGGGACCTCGCCCAGCAAGGCCGGTGAGACCGTCTATGGTGTTGCCGTCTATGACACCGTCGCCGAGGCGGTTGAACAGCAAGGCCAGTTCGATATAAGCGTGATTTTCGTCCCGGGACCCTTTGTCAAGGCCGCAGCGCTTGAGGCGATATATGCTGGCATCCCTCTTTGTGTCCTTGTGCCCGACCGGGTCCCCATCCACGACACCTTGTTCATCTCCGAGCTGGCTGCCGAGCGGGGCACAAGGTTCGTGGGCCCGAACACCCTCGGCGTCATGAGCCCCGGGCGTGCGTTAGTTGGGATGATCGGCGGCCGGTCAGAGTTTGTGCGGGAGAACTTCAAACGTGGACCCGTGGGGGTCGTTTCGAGAAGCGGTGGGATTACTACTTCAATCGCGTATTACCTGAACAAGATCGGGATCGGGCAGACAACTGTGATGCACGTGGGTGGGGACCCCATCGTTGGCATCAACCTGGCCGAGTCGCTCGAACTGTTCGAGCAGGACGACGAGACGCGAGCCCTGGTCATGTTCGGAGAGATCGGCTCCACGCAAGAGGAGCAGGTCGCCTCGCTCGTGTCGTCTGGGGAGTTCACGAAACCTCTCATTGCGTTCATTGGCGGCGCTGCGGCGCGACACGGGATGCGCTTCTCCCACGCGGGCGCCATAATTGAGGCCGGACGGGGCACGTACGAAGGCAAGGTTAGGGCGCTGCGAAATGCTGGCTGCCTCGTCGTCGAGAACTTCAGCGACATACCCCACTTCACGCGGGAAGTCCTGGGGAGTAGCAGCTGAATCTGGGGCAGAAGCGCCCTTTTCAAGACGAAAGGAGACAGGATTGAGCGACAAGACTTGGGACACCAAGATAACCGATATCGCACCCAACCGGATACTGCTGAGAGGGTATCCGATAGATAACCTTATGGGTAGGGTCTCATATCCCGAGGCATTCTTCCTTACGATTATGGGAGAGCTCCCCAAGCCCTCTTACGCCAGGGTCTTGGATGCGATCCTCGTCTCGTCTGTTGATCATGGTGTTACCCCCCCCTCGGCGAGCGCCGCCATGACGGTCGCCTCGACCGGCAACCCTCTCAACGCTGCTATCGCGGCGGGGGTGCTTGCTATCTCGAGGTTCCATGGGGGTGCGATCGAGGGCTGTATGAACCTGCTGATCGACGCGGTCTCGCGAATGCGGGCGGCGGGGGCTAGCCTCGAGGAGACGGCGGGCGACATTGTCAGGGAATACAGGGACGCGGGAAGGCGCCTTCCCGGGTTCGGGCACCGATACCACACAGATGATCCCCGGACGAGACGGCTGTTCGAGATCGCTAAACAAGAGGGCGTGTCGGGGCAACACCTCGACATGGTGGTTGCTATCGAGCGGGCGTTGCACGAGGCGTCCGGGAAGCGCCTTGCGATCAACGTGGATGGTGCCATAGCTGCCGTTCTTTGTGAGATGGGCGTCAATCCCGCGCTCGCAAACGCCTTCTTCATCACCTCGAGACTCCCCGGCCTTGTGGCCCATATCTATGAGGAGATCACCACACAAAAGCCCATGCGCCACATTGTCCCGGACCAGGCCCGCTACACCGGCCCCGGGCAGCGGCGCATCGAGGACCCGTTATAGGCTCGCGGTAGGGGCTAATTGGGTTGGCCCGTTGTAAGTGGTGGGTTACGTAGGTTGGCCTCCTGTCATCGGCGGGAATGGTTCTGGACGCGCGGGTGCGCCCGGACGACTAGCCAATTCTTGAGATGACGTAGCCTGCGAGCTGACGCAGAGGTTCTGCGCTGGCCTTGTATCGGTCTAGGAACGAGACCCCTTTTGTGATGTGCTTACTCGCGATTCTGGCCGCCTCGTCCGCACCCAGCAGCGTTGCTATGGTCTGCCTTGGGGATAGATGTGAAGGATCGGACAGGAACGAGCTAGGCATGCCGGCGCTCTCGAGCTCGGCGCCGCCCAGGTCGCTATACACCCGTGCAGGGCCATCCAAGATATCGTCACTGATCTGGTAGGCCAGGCCCAGGTTGTGTGCGTAGCCGCTAAGAGCGTTGACGTCCTGTTCGCTGGCGCCAGCGAGAATGGCTGGGAGCTGGGCCGACGCTGCGAAAAGCTGGCCTGTTTTGTGCTCGTTTACATATTCCAGCGTATTTAAGTCCCAGGCACGGTCTGCCGAGAGCTCAGTAACCTGTCCTGCGGCCATCCCGGTCGGCCCGACCGTCTCGGCGAGGAGTGTGAAAACACGGTCTGCCACGCCGGCGGCAGACCCGAGTGAGGCCACATTCGCCGATAGATATGCGAAGCCGTGCGAAAGAAGCGACACAGCAGCCAAAATAGCGGTTGGCTCGTCGAACTTGCGGTGAAGCGACAGCTTTTTTCGCCTCGTGCTGGAATCGTCCATGCAAGGCAGATCGTCAAGGATCAGCGAGCTCGTATGAATGCACTCAACAGCGCACGCAGTGTCGAGAAACTCGCGTGCCTTTCGGCCCAGCATCTCTGCGACGCAGAACACGATGCACGGCCGAAGCCGCTTACCTCCGATGAGCGCGTATTGGATAGCGAGCTTGAGTCGGTCGGTGGGGGCAGCTCGCTGGAACGCCTCAGCGGTATAAGCAGCGGTGTGAGGCTTCGGCGGGACCTCTCCCGTTTCCACCGTTGCCGGCTTCGTCATGCCGCGTGGGGGGCTGCCTCGGTTGAGCGCCTCGTTGACAAGCGCCTGGCACCATGCCAGCTTGGAATCGAAATCCATCAGTCAGATACGAACTCTAACGCCCGCTCAAGCTTCGATTTTTGCTCCATCGATTCCTTGTGGCGACTCTTGACCAGTTCTATCACGTCCGCAGGCGCCTTGGCCATAAACTCACGGTTGCGAACCTTGAACTCATCGGCCTTGATGTTCTTCTCGACCTTTGCCAGGCCGCGACGCAGCCGGACCCGCTCTTTCTCGAAATCAATGATCCCTTCCAGAGGAACGAATATCTCGCAATTTGTGGCCACAGCCGTGGCGCAGTGCCTCCGATCAGGTTCCTCGCCGGTAACCGTGAACCTGTTGGTTTTTGCCAAAAAGACCACGTAATCTCTGTGCGCAGCCAGCAGCATCCTGAGACCCTCGTCTCTGGAATAGACTACAAGCGGGACCGAGACCGAGGGCGAGACGTTCATCTCGCTTTTTATCGTCCTGGCCTTTGTTATTATCTCCATCAGAAGAGCCATGGAGCGCTCTGCCTGGTCATCCGCTGTTAGAAGGTCTGCCCTAGGCCATTGGGCAACGGCGATGCTCACAGGCGAGTTCTCGCCCTTCGGGAGATGCTGCCATACTTCCTCGGTTATGAACGGCATGATCGGGTGCAGTATCCGCAGCAGGACGTCAAGAGTTCCACAAAGGAGCTTTTGCGACCGGGCCTTTCTGGCCGGGTCTTCCTTCTGATATAGGTCGAGCTTGGCGAGCTCGATGAACCAGTCGCAGTACTCGTGCCATATAAACTGGTAGAGAACGTCACTGGCCTCGTAGAACTTGTATTGGTCGAGGTTCTCGGCCACATCCATAACGACGCGTGTGAGCCTGCTGATTATCCATCTCTCGGCGAGCGAAAGCGGCCTATCCTCACCTAGCGAGCTGAGGTCAGAAAGGCTCGTTAGACCAGCACCATCTCCGACGAGGCGCGAGCCTACTTCCTCATCGTCTCCGGAAAGATTCATCAGGATGAACCGCGAGGCGTTCCAGACCTTGTTGACGAAATTGCGGTAGCCAGCCACTCTGCCCTCCGAGATAGGCAAGAACTGCCGGCCTGGCACGGATTGTATCGCCAGAGCGAACCGAACCGCATCGGTTCCGAAGTCCGAGATGAGTTTTCTCGCATCGACGACGTTGTCCTTTGACTTGGACATTTTCTGTCCCTTCTCGTCACAGATCAGCCCGTTGAAATAGACGACGTTGAACGGGACGTCATGCATGTTGTATAGGCCCATCATGATCATCCGAGCGACCCAGAAGAAAATGATGTCGAACGCCGTGATGAGGCACGACGTCGGGTAGTAGCGACTAAGGTCGCGGGTGTCGTCCGGCCAGCCGAGCGTCGAAAACGGCCAGAGTGCGGAACTGAACCATGTGTCGAGCACGTCCTCTTCCTGAACTACGTCTTTGGAGCCGCACTTGGCGCAGCTTGGCGGCTTGGTCTCCGCAACCATCGTCTCGTTGCACGATTGGCAGTAGAACGCCGGTATCCTGTGTCCCCACCACAGCTGCCGAGAGATGCACCAGTCTCGGATGTTCTCCATCCAGTCGTAATAAAGATTCGCCCACGACGGGGCAATGAACTGAACGTCGCCGTCTCGGACGGCCTTTATGGCCGGCTCGGCAAGTGGCTTCATCTTCAAGAACCACTGCTGCGACAGATATGGCTCCACGATCGTATCACACCGCTGGCAGTGCCCTACCATGTGCTTGTGCGGCTCTATCTTCTCGAGCAGGCCGTTCTTCTTCAGATACTTGACCAACTGCCGACGGCACTCGAACCTGTCCAGCCCCGCATACTCTCCCGTGTTCTGGTTCATCGTGCCGTCCTTGTTCATCACGGTGATGCGCGGCAGGCCGTGCCGATTGCCCATCTCGAAGTCGTTACCGTCGTGCGCAGGGGTGATCTTGACGATTCCTGTCCCGAACTCTGGGTCAACCTGCTCGTCCATTATCACCGGCAGCTCGCGGCCTATGACCGGCAGAACGATCGTCTTGTCCCTAAGAAACGCAGCCTTCTTATGGGACGGGTGGATGGCAACCGCAGTGTCGCCCAGCATCGTCTCGGGCCTCGTGGTCGCAACTACTATATGGTCCACCGTGTCCTTTATAGGATACTTGATATAGTATAAATTGCCGTCCACCTGAGAATGAACCGCCTCGAGGTCCGAAAGTGCTGTCTGGCATCTCGGGCACCAGTTAATAATGTAGAAGCCCCTGTAAATAAGTCCGTCCTGGTAGAGCCTTACGAAGGCCGTCGTTACAGCCTTACACAGACCATCGTCCAGGGTGAACCGCTCCCTCGACCAGTCAAGCGCTGCCCCCAGCTTCTTCAACTGGTCGGTGATCGTCTTGTGCGACGAGCGCTTCCATTCCCAAACCCGCTCGACAAACTTCTCACGCCCGAGGCTTTCTTTCGTCAGGCCCTCTTTCGCAAGCTCTCTCTCAACGACAGTCTGCGTCGCTATGCCCGCGTGGTCCGTGCCCGGCAGCCAGAGTGTGTCGTAGCCCCTCGCGTGCTTGAACCGTATCACGAGGTCTTGCAGCACCATCGGCAACAGGTGCCCCGTGTGCAGAACGCCCGTTACGTTAGGTGGCGGGATGACGATGCAGAAGGGCGGCTTGCCAGAATCAGGCTGCGCCTTGAACAGCTCGTGCTCCTCCCAAAAGCGATACCACTTCTCCTCGTATAGCGAGGGCTCGTACCTTTTCGCAAGTGATATTGCCATAGGGCTATTGATGCTCGCTTTCTGACTTGAACATCTCTGTGATGAGTCTCTCGGACAGCTTGGGCAACAACTCCTGCACAGCGCGCCTCGCCATCCGCCTCATGTTCTCGTTCAACGAACGTTTCAAGCTTGCCTTCAACTCCGCGCCGACCCGCTCCAAGGCACTGTCCACCACATCATCGATCATCGTCGCTGAGAATTCCTCGTCACCAAGCGTGCGCTTGCTTTCCGTCTGTCGCTCTGTCACTGCCTCTGCCTCCAATGTTCTCTGTTCATCCTTTGACGCCTCTTCAGGGCTGATCGTCGCCGCCGCCAAAAGCTCTTCTGACTCATCTGGGCCAACTCCCTCCTCGTGCGGCGCCTCATCAACTTCGTCTGGTCCTACGCCGAGCTCCTTAAGCTCCGGCAGCTCGTCAGCCTCCTCTGCCCCGGCCTCCGCCTTTAGCTCTTTAAGAGCCTCGTCCAGCGCCCGGTCCAGCTCCTCGTCAGAGATCACCACAGCCTCCGGCGCAACACGAGCTTCCCGTGTGTGGGCCGCCTTATGGGGCTGCGCGGCGAGGAGCGATTCGATCCTCTCCCTCAATCTCTCCATTGTAAAGGGTTTAGACAGCCGCGAGCCGGAACTGATCTCCCCTATGCTCAAACTGCTCTTCCGGTCGAAACTCCCCTCCAAAATCAGCATCCGAATCCCCCGCGTGGGCTCATTCTGCCGAAGCTCCTCGCAAAGAGCCGCGATGTTACGGCCACGCGACTGTAGATCAAGCACTATCAAGTGAGGGTGCAGCTCGCTAACGTTCTGCACACTTACATCATCGAAACTGATGTTGCTGACGTCGTAACCTTCCGGAAGGCTTGCAGAAACCGTCCGCGCAACGTAAGGGTAGTCAGACCACAC
>Ga0307378_10000583_pt1 | contig 63868 bp, 47 predicted proteins | sample UN1MG_FD_202238 | JGI IMG/M metagenome (GOLD analysis project Ga0307378, IMG submission 202238) | Soil microbial communities from Risofladan, Vaasa, Finland - UN-1 | ecosystem: Environmental > Terrestrial > Soil > Coastal area > Acid sulfate soil | place: Finland: Risofladan, Vaasa | collected... | reverse complement strand
CTCGTGGGATGCCGGCGCACGAGGCGTTCGCACGTCTCGAGGGCATCCTGACCCCGGAAGAGGGGGAGGCCCTCCTGCGCGACATCCGGGACATGGACAGCAACTTCGATCAGAGCATCCGTGACCTATGGGAGTGATAGCCGACACTTCCATCTGGATTGACCTGGAACGCGGGTTCCTCCGGGCAGCAGACCTGGAGGCCGCAGTGGAGGGTGACGATGTCTTCGTGGCTCCCGTGACCTTCGCTGAGATGGAGTATGGCTTCAGGCGAGCCCGTGGCCGGGAGCAACGCTCGCAACGCGCAGCAGCACTGGCAGCTATCAAAGCGCGGCCCTGCCTCGCGATCACCGACCAGACAGGCGAGATATTCGGCCGCGTGGCTGCCGATCTCGACAGCAGCGGCCGCCCGTCGAAGCATCGGACCCAGGACCTCTGGATCGCCAGCCTCGCCCTCCAGCACGGCTTCAAGGTACTCACGCAGAACCGCAGGGACTTCGACGACATTCCTGGGCTGACCGTCCTCTCCCTTAGCCCGTGAGGACTCCTCGGCCCGCGCGGCGCGGGATGGAGGGTGCGGGATGTTCGACACCCCTTGGCACCAGATCCTCATACTCGGGGCAGGAGTTATCCTGCTCACGGCCCCCTTCATTCTGAGCGGCCTCGTTAGACGCTGCGAGGCCAGAGCCGCGGCGCGCGGCGAGCTGGAGCCGAGCGTTGGGGAGTGGATGCTTCGAGCGCTCCTCGTGCTTTCCGTCCTGCTGATGCTCTTCACCCCCATCATCGTGCTCTATGTGGCACTGTTGGGAGCGAATTTCGACTGACTCCCCTGGGGGCGATGGCGATGGGCACTCGATTGCCGGAGGCGGTGCGAACGCGGCGGGCGGAGGAGGCGCGGCGGCTGTACGCGCGGGTGCTGGTGGAGCACGAGCGGGTGCGGCACACGGAGGCCCACGCGGCGACGCCCAGCGCGCCGCTGTGGCGCCCGATGCGCGAGCTGGCGATGTTCCACGCCACGGGCCGCCGCCGTAAGCCGCTGGCCGACTTCTGTGGTGCGTTCCGCGATGCCGACGGGGTGCCCGCCTCCGTGCCGACCGCGGCGTATCGGGCCGCGCTCCGCGTCGCGCTCGACCTGGCCGCGGACCAGCTTGTTCAACTCGGGGGCGACACGCCCTGGGGCCGGGGCCGCTCCCGGGTGCCCGATTCCGTCGAGCACTTCGAGTCCATCTGCCGCGAGCTGCGCGACGGCGACGCATCCGGGGCGATTGCGGCCATTCTGGACGACGCGGCGCCGCCGCGCCGCGGCACGGCGGTGGGCCTGCCGCGCGTGGTGTTCGACGTGCCGGGCAAGCTGCTGACGATCGGCTCCGCACGCATTCCGCTGCCCGAGGGCCGCGAGCTTGGCTTCCTGCGCATGCTCGCCTCGCGGCGCGCGGACGGTGAGGTGACGCCGCCGACGGAACACGGGACGGACTGGAAGAATGCGGCGGACCAGTTGCGGGCGCGGATTCGGAAGGCCACGGGGCAGAGCCTGATACGCGCGGTGGTGACCAGCGGCAAGGCGCCGGTCGGCGGCTATCGCCTGGCCCCCAACGTGGAGGTCGTGGGCGAACGCGAGGTGCGCCTCCAGATGTTCGCCCCGGAGGTGCTGGAACGGCTGGAGGGCGCCTCGCGCCGCAAGCCGCGCGGCCGCGACTTGAGGGGCGAGGACGACGACTGAGGCGAGCCATTAGCGAGCACAAAGCGAGTGAAGAGCGAGTCAGAGCGATTCTCGAGAGGTTTTTCCGTCGCCACAACCAGCCACCACATATAGCCTTACGCTCACGCCCGCCTGAAGCGCCCTCTCGAATGAGTGATTCCATCAGCGAGTCGGTGCAATAGGTGGAGGGGAGCGGGTGTGTGCCGGCGACTGCCCCCCGCTTCCCTTGTACGAGCGGCACTCGAAGGGCGGCGAAGTAGGCTCCAGACCCCATGACCCAACCGCCGCCCCGCCGGGATGGAAGAGGCCCGGCAGGAGGAACTGCGGGTTGTCCGACAATCTGGAACCCGCGCCGAGCGGTTGCCCACCGGCGGGCGACCGCCCTCCTGTTCGAGCGCAGCTCGGAGGCGGCCGGCGAACGGCATAGCCAAACTCGTCGCGTCGGGCCGTCGCACCTGCTCTTTGACAATTCGGAAAGCGAGGCGTCCCGCGTGCCCCGTGCCGCGTGCCCGGGTAGCCGGAGCGCGCCTGCGACTCGGCTCCGGGTGCGTGGCACGCGGGCCGCGGCGCGGCTCAGATTTCCTCGATGGCGACGGCGCGGGCGGTGGCACTGTCTATCTGGGCGCACTTGAAGGGGAGGGCCATGAAGAAGAACTCGCGGCGCCGCAACTCGCCGAGGCTGTCGAGGAACTCGACGAGGCAGACGTCCTGGCTCATCAGGATGTCGTGGAAGGCCCGGGCCGCCGTGATGGTGGCGCCGAGCGAGAAATCGGTGCCGATGCCGACCATTTTGACCTCGCGGTCGCGCATCCAGATGGCCGCCTCGGGCGTCAGGCACGGGTGCGGGCCGGGGCGCGTGTCGCTGTTGCGGCAGAGGACGATGTCGCGGTGCTGGACGACGTCGCCCAGGCACTTGTCAAGGTAGGGCGCGGCAATCTGCTGGGCCTGCGTGGCGTCCGCCACGTCGAGCAGCACGGCGCGGCCGAAGAAGGTGTCGAGCGGCAGCTCCGTCACGTCCTTGCCGCCGGGGTAGAAGTGGGCGGGGCTTTCCACGTGGGTGCCGACGTGGGTGTGCGTGCGGACGATGTCGAACTTGTAGGCATTGTCGCCCAGGCGTCCGCGTTGGATGACGAATGGCCGGTCCGGCGTCCCTGGCGGCACGACCTGGTAGGAGAGGTCCACGACGCGGTACTTGTCCTGGTCGATCGTGAAGATCATGGCTGTTCCCCTTCGAGCCGCAGGACCACGAGGTGCGCCGCCTGGCCTGCCTTGAGGGCGATGGTCAACTGGCCCCCCTGCACGGGGACTTCGGCACGGGACCAGGGCTCGGCCTGCCCCCCCGCCCCGTGGGCCACGACGAAGTGGTCCGCTCGGGCCGCCAGGCGCCGGTTGCCCAGGCCCTCGAGCTTCACGTGGACGACGAGTTCCTGCTCGGCGCGGCGGATGACTCGGAGGATCACCTTGTCGCCGTCGCGTCCCGCGACCAGGTCGAGCGGGGGCGGAGACCCCTCCGCCGGGTCGGCTTTCACGTGCAGCAGCTCGCCCATCGGGTGGGAGCGGAAGAGGGCCCAGACGGCCCGCTCCGACGCGGCGCCGTCTCGCCCGCACAGGAGGTCCACCAGGGGGGCACTGCTCTCGTGCCCGCGCGGCGGGGTGCAGCGGAATGCGGCCATCGCCCCCGGGCCGCCGTCGCGCGAGAGCGCGTTCAGCAGAAGGCCGAGCGCCGGGGCCGGCGAGGTCTCGTCGTCGTCCAGGCCGCAGTCCACGAGCGCCAGGTGGAGCGAATGCGCGCGAAGCTCCCTGGCGGCCTCGGCGACGGCGCGCGCGAGGTCGTGGTCCACCTCCTCCGGCGTGCCGTGCTCGGGGACGCCTTTGGCGACGTGGCTGACCATTGGGCCGGCCTGCTTGGCCTCCCGGGCGTCCTCCTCGTAGTCGGAGAGGAGGGGGCCGCCGAGTGCCACGAGCTGCGGCGTGGGGTGGAAGCCGCGCATCTCGCGCGCCAGCTCGGCGAGGGTCACGGGGTAGGCCTGGCCGCCGACCTCCTGGAGCCGCTCGCCGCCGAGGAGCCAGTAGCGCACGCCGTAGGGCTCGGCGCGGCCGTAGGCGGCCCGCTGCTTGCCGAACGGGGTGGCGAGCGGGCCATTGCAGTAGTTCAGTAGGTTCTGGACGGCCAGCGTGCCGAAACGCGGGTTGAGCACGATGACCGGCTCGGCGCCCAGCTCGCGGCAGAGGGCGAGGAACTCGTCGGTGCCGAAGTCGTTGCAGGCCGGCTCGAAGGCGGGTGCGGAGCCGCTGGTGACGGAGAGGACGGGCCGTTCGTCGGCCGGCCCGATGCCCCGTTGCCAGTTAGAGTGGTTGGCGCTGGGTCCGGCCGGCCAGCACAGCAGGGCGGGCCGCAGTGCGCGCAAGGCCGCCACGACGTCGCTGCGCAGCGCCCAGGGCGTGCGGGCGCTCTCCGCGGCGAGCGACACCTGGTCCACCCACACGGCGGCCCTGCCTCCGATCGTAATGCAGAAGTCCGCTTGCGGGTCCGACTCGCCGGGCTTGAGGACGAAGTCGTGGGCCTGCCACGTGCCGGTGAGCTCGCCGAGCGCCTGTGTGGCGAGGACCTTGCCTGCGGCGGTCCGCAGCGAGGCCGCGATCACTGCCCTCCCTGTCCCGCGAAGGTACACGCGACCCCTGTAGGTTTCGCCGGCGGCGATGGGCACCCCGCTCTGGCAGATGCCCGCGTCGCCCCCTTCGTAGGTGTCCACGCTGATGCTCTGGGAGAAATGGCTGTTGAACGGGTAGAGGGAGTCCCAACCGAAGCTGACCTTGTTGCCCTCGGCACGCAGGGGCTTCCAGTCGCTGGCGAGGGTGTCGAGCCCGATTCTCGACGGGTTGTCGAGGAGGAAGAGCGGGATGTCCTTCGGCTCGTAGACCGCGAGGTCGAAGTACTCGGCCGTGGCATCGGTGGCGCCGAGACCGAAGCCGGCGTGGGGGAACCGCGCGTCGTCGACCTGGGTGATGAGCCGCCCGTCGAGCGAGCACTGGAGCGCTCCCCTCCTGAGGCTTACGTCAATGCGGTAACAGCGCCCCGTCTCGATGCGGCCTGGCACGGGTGGCGCAAGGAGCCGCGGCACGCCGCCACCCACCGACTCCAGGACGTGTTGGCAATTGCCGTTGGCGCCGAGGGTCCAGCGGAGGTGGTTGCGCGAGTCCTGCACGTCGAAGAGCACGCAGAGGCCGCCCGACCCGTCCACCTTGCGGGCCTGAAGGGTCAGGCGGTAGCTCCTCCAGCCGCGCCTGCCGATGAGCACGAGCGGCTCGTCCCACTGACGCTCGTCGCGCACGATCATGTGCCTGCCGCCGAAGGCGAAGAGCTTCCAGCCTCGGGCCCTGCTCCAGCCCTCGGGCATGGGCTTGGGGCCGGCCATGGCCCCCTTCTCGAAGCTGCGGTTGCTCAGCAGCTCGGGCAGAAGGCCCTCTGCGCCCGGCGTGCCCGGCGCCGGGAGCGCGCACCCGAACAGGAAGGGAGAGACCCGCCCCACGGGCCGATCGAGGTGGATGGCCACGCGAACATCGCGTGCGGGCCTCGCGCCGGCCGCGGCCACGCTGGAGGCGAGCAGGCAAGTCACCAGTGTACGGGCACACCCGCGCATCGGATCTCCCAAGCGTAGCGGGCCACTCGACTCTTCTCCCCGCACCGACCCTCCCTATTCTAGCACCGCGCCGAGCCGGGAGTCAACCAATACAGAACGACTACAGGGAATCCGCTCTTGACGAGGCGATCTCCCTTCTGATAACATAGGCGTGGAGGTGGGGGATACGCGAGCGACGGACATGGGGCGGAGGAGATCCGGTGAGCGTCCAAGACCTGGACCTGGTGGTGACGTTTCTGGACGTGGGCCACGGCGACGCGGCGATCGTGCGGTTCCGTGAGGGCCACCACGTGCGGACGATCGTGGTGGACGGCGGCGGCCCCGCCCACGCGGGGCGGCTGCTCGCCTACCTGCTGGGCAACGGGATCACGGTGGTGGACCTGATGGTGGCCAGCCACGTGGACCGCAACCACATCGCCGGGCTGCTTCAGGTGGCGGAGTCGGACCGCGTGGCCGTGGAGGCCTTCTGGGGGCCGGCGTGCGAGTCCACGCAGCCCTCGGTGGCGGGGCACCATTTGCCCGACGAGCGCGCCTACCAGCGCCTCTACTCGCGCGTCCACGGGCGCGTGCGGCCGGAGCGCCTTTGGGGCCCGGTCCGCGGCGCGCCGCCTCCCCCGCTGTTCTCCGGGGCCGCCCTCACGGTGCTCAATCCCCCCGTGCCGAACCTGTTGCGGGTCCCCCCGAAGGATGCGCCACCCAAGCGGCCCGCCCTCCTGGCCCGCGAGCAGAATGAGCTTGCCCTGGTCCTGCACTTCGAGTGCCACGGCGTCCGGCTGCTCCTGGGCAGCGACACCCAAGGCTCGTTCTGGGCCGCGGCCCTCAGCGACCCCGGGCTCCACAGGCACCTGGAGGTCAATGTCTTCAAGGTGCCGCACTACGGGCGCGCAGCCGCCTTCCCCGCGGCAGCCGCCGGCGGGCTCCACACCGAATACGCCGTCTTCTCGCTCAGCGCGAAGACGGACAAGCAGCCGTCGAACGAGGTGGTCGCCCTGCTTCGGGAGATGGGCGCCGAAGTGTTGTGCACCGAGCACGCCGCCCGGACCGCCTTCTGCGCGAACCCCCACTGCCACGCGGCCACAGGCGGCCAGAACATCGTCTTCTGCAAGTGTCGGGGCGACTCCTCGTACTCGACCAGCGCCTACTTCTGCCCCCTCCAGGCCGGCCGGCAATGAGCGAGTCGGCCGGCCAAGCGGCGCCGCGCCCGGTCTCGGAGGGGGATCTCCCTCCCGAAGCGTCGGCCCAGCTTGCTGCCGCCTACCGCGCCCTCGATCGGCGCCTTGTCCGCCTGGGCGTCGAGTGCCGCGCGTGTGGGCGCTGCTGCGACTTCCGCCGCAACCACTACCGGCTCTACGCGTGCTTCCTCGAGCGGGCGCCGATCGTCGCTCGCCACGGCGCGCCGCGGCTGAGCGCCTCGGGGCACTGCGGCTTCCTGGTCGAGGGGAGATGCTCGATCCACGCCTGGCGCCCGCTCGGCTGCCGCGTGTTCTTCTGCGCCCCGGAGCACAAGGCGCGCGAGCAGGAGCTCTACCAGGCATTCCAGCGCCGCCTCCGCGCCGCCACCGACCGCCACGGCCTCCCGTGGGACTACCAGCCCCTGTTCGACGCAGCCCGGACCGAGTGAGTGAGTGAGGGGATAAATGAATGGAGGGATGACTAGAACTCGGTCTTTCCGTACCGCTTGAAGTAGAAGCCGGCGCTCGAGAAGGCATAGTCCTCGGCCCTCTCCACCATGCCGCACAGCACGGGCTTCTGGTGGATGTAGTTGAGCTTCTCGAACCGCGAGTGCGCCGTGTAGATGACGAGCACCTCGGGCTCGTCGTCCCACAGCGGCCGCCCGTTGTCCGACAGCCTTACGAGCCGCTCCATCGCCCTGTTGATGGCCAGCACAGCTTCGGCCACGGGCCCGCTGTCCGGCCCCGCGCCGAGCAGGACGTGATAGTGGTCGGGCAGGACGACATAGGCGTATTTCTTGAAGCCCATCTGGCGGCGCAGACTCTCGATCATGTCCACCAGGGCAGTTGCCCGGCCCTCCTCGTGGAAGACGTGGCGGCAGTGGAACGTGCGCACGGTCACAAAGTAGCTCACCTGCTGCTGCGCGGCATCGTCTTCGCTGGACATAGTGCCCCCTACACCGAGCGCACCCGCGCCTGGAGCACGAGCGCGACCACGAACCCCACCAGCCCGCCGCCGACGAGCGCGGGCACCCAGAGGTCGTAGGACTCGAATTCGCGCCACGCGGCCACGTCGTAGCCGACCTGCTCACCCAGGCGCTCGATGAAGAACAGCGACACACCGGCCATCATGGCGGTCACGCTCACGAGCACCGTGTTGTTCTGCGTCGTGCGGGCCGCCAGGGCGATGCACCCCACGGCCACCAGCCACACGACCAGCGAGCCGCCGAAGCCGGCCACCCACCGCCCCGTGCGCGAGCCAAAGCCGTAGCCCACGGTCACGCACCACACCGTGGCGGCAATGCAGGCCACCAGGAGCACCGTGCGGGCCACCTGCCAGTCCGACCTCGTGTCGGGTTGGAACAGGTGGGGCCCGAAGCGCATGAGCTTCTTGCACTTCGCGCACTTGAAGCGCTCGCCGGGCCGCAACGTGGCGCCATCCATCACGCGCCCGCAGCCGGGACACCGGAACGTACCGCCGCCAGCATTGAACAGGTCGTCCACGCCTGAGCGCCCTTTCCCCAGAGATCACCCCGGCTCGCCCGCCGGCCGGCACAGCACGATGAACCCGTTGCTGCGCAGGCCCCGGGCCACGCCTCGGAGCGCGCCGTTGCGCACGCGGTTCAGATAGACGAACTCCTCGACGCGGAGGCCCGCCCGCGCAACCGTGCGGCGGACCTCGCGGTCGCTGTACAGGTAGAGCGAGAGGTCCGCGATGCCGCGGTAGCCGTCCATGTCCTTCTGGAACGCCTCGGGCCGCCCGCGCAGCCGGCCGCGCAGGGCGCCCCACAGGTATCGCCGCCCGTTGGGGTCCCACAGGTTGTGCCAGCGGTTGTGCACGTGAAAGGCGAACAGGCCGTTGGTCTCGAGGTGCTGACGCACGGAGGCGAGGAGCCGCTGGCGGTTCGAGGACCCATGGACCATCCCGAGCGTGCTGAACATGCAGAGGATGTAGTCGAAGCGCCCCAGCCCCAACTCGTCGAGCCGCGTGATGTCGCCGTGCACCAGCGTCGCCCGGCAGCCGCACGCGGCTAGCTTGCGGCGCGTGACCGCGAGCATGTGGTGCGAGAGGTCCACGCCCGTGACGTCGAACCCCCGCGCGGCGAAGTGCACCACGTGGCGCCCGCTCCCGCAGCCCAGGTCGAGCAGACGTCCCGGCACGCTCAACCAGCGGTCCAGCACTTCGCCGTCGAATCGGAACAACTCGCTGTGCGCGAAGTACCGGTCGTAGTCCTCCGCGATGTGTGGCGCCGCGAGGTAGGCCCTCGTCGCGGGCGCGATGGCCTCCACCTGGTGCCCCTGCCCGGCTGCCCGGGAGGTGCCCCGCCAACCTGGCGGGCAGGGCGGCGGTCCGACGCGGTGCACGTGACCCTCCCGGAGGTCCACCGTGGCGCCGCAGTCGCACTCGATGGCGCGCTGGAACTCGAAGAGCGTAACGTCATACTGCCGCCGGCACTGTGGGCACTGGATGGCCACGGCGAGCCCCTTAGCCGTCCCTCCTCTCGTCCCTCAATCCTAACACATGAGTGCCGCGTCGGCAAGGGCGCGGTTGCCGGGGAGTACGGCCCCCAATCCTGGCAACCAGCCGGTTCTCCCATCGTCCTCGTCCTTCGTCCTCGATTCCCCTGGCTTGAGGAGAGAAGAGTCGAGAACGAGGACGAGGACGAGGACGATTACAGAAGAACAAGGGCTTCACCATAGCCAGGGGCCATCCTCAGGCCAAAAGGAAATCTTGACTCCCCGGCGTCGACCCATTATAATCTCGGTTGGAGGAAAGGGCGAGCAGGGCGTTCCGACGCAAGGAAACGGGTCGGTGAACTACTACTCAGTGCTCCAACTGGAGCGGCAGGCCGGAGTCTCTGAGATCAAGCGGGCCTTCCGCCGTCTCCTCAAGCGCTACCACCCCGACCGGAACCGGTCCAACGCCGCGTGGGCCGAGCAGCGCACCCGCGAGATCGTCGAGGCCTACCACGTCCTGTCCGACCAGCGCCGCCGCAAGTTTCACGACGAGCAGCTCCGCGTGAACGGCTTCGCGGCCTCCGTGGCCATGGCCGAGGCCCCCATGCACCCACCGGGCGACGGCATGGCGAGCCGCTGCCGCCAGCTCTTCGACTACCTGCTTCGCGGCAACACCTCAGCCGCCGTCGGCCTCTACGAGGATCTCCGCGGCCCGAGCGAAACCTTCGATCTCTATCCCCACCTGAGCCTCAAGGACCACCTGGACTGCAAGTTCCTGCTCGGCGAGGCCTACGAGCAGCAGGGCCGCCTGGACGATGCGCTGTCGCTCTACGAGGAGGTCTACCGCGAGGAACTCGAGGGGCCGCGCCTGCGCTACTTCTTCGACGAGGTGCAGGAGCGCATCGTCAGCATCTACTGCCAGCACCTGCCACGCGCCGCCCCACCGCAGGATGCCGTGCGCCACTTCCAGCACGCGCTCAAGCTCGGCCTGCCGGCGAGGGACCGGGCCGAGATCCGCAAGCGCCTGGCCGAAACGCTCCTCAAGATCGGCGACCGCGAGGGCGCCCAGCGCGAGCTGCGCGAGGCCCTCAAGCTCCACCCGGGCATCAAGGGGGTCCAGCGCCTCGCCGCGCGACTCGGCATCCAGGCCGCCTCCTCGTGAACGACGGATGACCAATGGCCCACCGCAGAGCTCGTCGGGACGCCCGGCTGCCCGCCCTGGCAACTCGATATTGGTCATTGGAAGTTGCCCCTTTCCCTTCGGAGAATCCCCCACGTGAGCGCAATGCCCGTCGTCACGCAGACTGACCTCCCCGGCTACACCCTGCTTGGCCGAGGCAAGGTGCGCGACATCTATGACCTCGAGGACAAGCTCCTCATCGTCGCAAGCGACCGCCTGTCGGCCTTCGACGTCGTGAACCCCGTCGGCATCCCCCAGAAGGGGCGCGTGCTCACCGCCCTCTCCGTCTTCTGGTTCCGCCGCGTCGCCGACCTCACCGAGACCCACTTCCTCACCGACCAGGTGGACGAGATGGGCCACGGGCTGGAGCGCTTCCGCGACGTGCTTCAGGGCCGCTCGATGCTGGTGAAGAAGACCGAGCCGATCCGCGTCGAGTGCGTCGTGCGCGGCTACCTGGCCGGCTCGGGCTGGAGCGAATATCGCAGGACGGGCCGCGTGTGCGGCGCCGAGCTGCCCAAGGGCCTGCTCGAGGCCTCGCAGCTCCCCGAGCCAATCTTCACCCCCGCCGTCAAGGCCGAGACGGGCCACGACGAGAACATCTCGTTCGCACAGGCCGCCGGCATCGTGGGCACCGAACTGGCCACCGCCCTGCGCGACCGCAGCATCGCCCTCTACAACCGCGCCGCCGACTATGCCCGCCAGCGCGGCATCCTCATCGCCGACACCAAGTTCGAGTGGGGCCAGCGCGACGGCAGGCTGCTCCTCATTGACGAGATCTTCACCCCCGACTCCTCCCGCTTCTGGCCGATGGACGGCTATCAGCCGGGGCGTCCGCAGCCCTCGTTCGACAAGCAGCCGGTGCGCGACTGGCTGGAAGCCACGGGCTGGGACAAGACGCCCCCCGCTCCGGCCCTGCCGCCCGACGTCGTCCGCGCGACCACCGAGCGCTACCTCGAGGCTCTGCGGCGGCTGACGAGTTGAAAGGGGATGAATGGATGAATGGATGATTGGATGGTTGAAAGAGAGATGCGCCAGGCCACGGTCTGCTTCTGACAAACATCCACCCATCCATTCATCCACCCATCCTCCCATTTCTCCGGGGAGAGCCGTTGGATAAGCCCAAGCTCAGGCACGTCGAAGCCCTCCCCCTCCGCCAGCGCGGCAGAGTCTTCATCCAGCTCCACGACCCCGCGCGCATCAGCGACAAGGTGCTCGTCGTCCCCCAGGAAATGCTCTTCCTCCTGTCGCTCTTCGACGGCACGAACACGGTCCAGGACATCCAGGCGGCCCTCCTGCGTCAGTTTGGCGAGCTGGTCTTCGCCGAGAAGATTCAGGAGATCATTCAGCAGCTCGATGACGCGCTGATGCTCGACAGCCGGCGCTTCCGAGCGCGCGTCGGGGAAATTGCCGAGGAGTTCCGCCGGTGCCCCGTCCGGCCGCCGTGCAGCGCCGGCTCGGGCTACCCTGCCAACCCGCTTGAGCTGGGCGCGACCCTCGACGCCCTCCTCGCCCTCGCCGAGGAGCCGTCCGGGGCTGGGCACGGCGAGTCACGCGTCACGCGTCACGCGTCATCGGCCACGTGCCACTCCTCACTTGCCACTCCTCACTCTCCCCTCGTCGGCCTGATCGCCCCGCACATCGACTTCGAGCGCGGCGGCCCCTCCTATGCCCACGCCTACAAGGCGCTCGCCGAGGAATGCCCCGCCGACCTCTTCGTCGTCTTCGGCACCGCCCACCAGGCGCAGAACGCCCTGTTCACCCTCACCCGCAAGAGCTTCGAGACCCCGCTCGGCACGCTGCCGACCAATGCCGAGCTGGTCGAGGCCCTGGCCAGCCGCTATCGCCGCAAGCCGTTCGCCGAGGAGCTTCTCCACAAGAACGAGCATTCCATCGAGTTCCAGGTGCTGTGCCTCCAGCACGTGCTCCGCGGCCGCCAGGTCGAGCTCCTCCCCATCCTGTGCGGCTCAATGGAACGCAAGGTGGGCAGCAGGAAGTCCCCGCGACACGTCGCAGAGATCCGCGATTTCCTCGATGCCCTGCGCGACGTGCTGGCGGAGAGCGGCAGGCAGGTGTGCACCATCGCGGGAGCCGACCTGTCCCACGTCGGCCGCCAATTCGGCGATGAATACGAGCTTACGCCGCAGGTGATGGCCGACGTCGAGCGCGCCGACCGCGAGATGCTGGCGCACGTCGAGCGACTCGATGCCGACGCCTTCTACGACTGCGTGCGGGCGGATGGCAACGCCCGCCACGTCTGCGGCGTGCCCCCCATCTACGCCCTGCTCGCCGCGACCCCTGCCAGCCGCTGCACCCTGCTCGACTACCGTCAGGCCACCGACTACGACCTCCAGCGCTCCGTCACCTTCGCCAGCCTCGCCCTCTACAAGTGACGAGCGACGGGCGACAAGCGGCCCCCCCCCACCTGCCGCAAGATGCTCAAGATGGCCACGCGCGCGCAAGGGGGGGTGGCCATCTTGACTAATGCGCCTCAGCGACGCCGCGTCGCCATAAGTATCTCAGCATCAATCATATGTGTCTCTGCGTATCCTCTTGGCCGCCCCTTCGCGGGCACCGTCAAGATGCGCAAGTCCCTTCTCCGCCTCGCGGCGAATTGAGGACGGGGGACGAGGAGGAGGGACGAGGACGATAGGAGCGGGGCCAGGTCCCGAGTGTTACTTCCCCCCTCCCCCCTTCCAGTGCGCCCACTGGAGGAGGTGGCCCGTGCGGAGCATCATGGCGGCCTGGCGACTCCAGACCGAGTTGTCGGGGAGGAAGACCGGGGGCGACTTGGACTCGGGGAAGCCCTCGGCGAACAGCTCGGCGGCATTCGCCAGGTAGTCCTTGTTCCCCGTCACGTGCCCCACGTAGGCGTAGAGGCCCGAGAGGAAGATCGGGGCGTCGAAGAAGGTGGACGGGAACTTCTTGCCGCAGCCCTCCTCGAGGAGCTTCAGGACGCTCTCGGCGCCCGTGCGGTGGTGGAGCTGGCAGAGGAACTGGATGGCGTAGCAGTACTTGATATCCTCCTCCTGGTAGTCCTGGCCGCGCACCTGGGCGTCGGGGTTGAACAGGTGCGGCCCGTGGTTCTTGCGGAGGGCGGCGACGTGGGTGTCGAAGAGCTTCATCGCCTCGTCCAGCCAACTCCTGTCGGCCGTGAGGTCGTACATCGCGCAGTAGGAGTCCATGGTCCAGGCGATGGCGGCCATGTTGCCCTGCGGGCCGGCCCAGGGCTTCTTCTGGGCGATCCACGCCCAGGCTGGTTTCAGGGCCTCGGCGTTGCGGCGGCAGCACTCGAGGGCCTTCGGCTCGCCGGTGAGCAGGTAGTAAAAGACGGCGCCGGCGAGCCAGTTGCTCGTCACGTCGGGCGGGCGATAGAGGCGGTAGCAGTGGTAGTCGGGGTAGTTGTCGTCGCGCAGCATGAGGCCGCGGAACTCGGGACGCTCGCGGTCCGACCAGTGCTGATCCACGTCCACCCGGTGCCGCGCCATGTCGGTGGCGAGGCGGAGGAAGCGCACGTCGCCCGTGCGCAGGGCGTCGAGGAGGAGGACCCAGGGCCAGTCGTAGTGCAGGCTGCACGGCCCGCGGCCCGGGACCGCGATGTCGCCGAAATCCATCCAGCCGAACCAGAACAGGTTGCGACCCACGACCTGCTGCCGCGCGCGGAAGAGGCTGGTGGGACTCTCGGGGTCTGCGGCGCTGCGGGTCATGCGCATCCAGGCATCGAGCTTGGCGTCGCACTCGGCGTTGCCGGTCCTGACCTCAGGCGGGGCGAAGAGGCCGGGCGCGGCGTCGGTGGCGGCATAGTAGGCGGCCGAGGCCAGGGCGAAGAGGGGGGCGGACAACTCGGCGGCCGTCTCCTGCGGCGAGCGGCCGGCGAAGTCGAGGATAAGTTCGTGCCCCTTGTGTGTGCCGCCGGGCAGGTTGTATAAGCCCTTCCGCACCCTGGCCGTGAGATTGCGGTCGTAGACCGACATGTACTCGGTCGGCGTGCCGTGCCGCGGCCACTGGAAGCCGAGGGGCCAGAGCCAGAGGCGAAGGGTCGTGCCCTCCAGCTCGATGGCTTTCTCGTAGTTCTGCCAGAAGGCGTGGATCGCGGCCGTGAGCGACCCTGCCTCGCCCTTGAACGCCACGATGCCGTCGGTGCGGTCGCCTTTCTTCAACTCCTTGTCGTCGCTCGTGATGGTGTACTCGAGGTCGTCGAAGGTGTGCCAGGCGCCGTGGGGCGGGGGCCGCTTGGCCCGGGCCGGGTCGCGCGCGGGGACGCAGTATTGGAGGACTTTGAGGCGGCCCTGAGCCGCGACGTCCTCGCACGAGGCGGCGACGCTGGGGCCGAGGCCGAGGCCCAGCTCCACGGCCAGGCCCTGGAAGAGCAGCCATTCGAGATTCGTCGGCTCGCCGTCCTCTTTGCCGCCGTAGCCTCTCGCCCCGTCGTTTTCGAGCCAGACGTGGATTTTGGCGAACCGCTGGCCGGCGCAGGCCGTGAGCCGTGCCGTGTAGCTCAGCAGGCCGTTGTGGGCGCCCGGGAACTTCCCCTTGAGGCACACAATGGCTCGCATCGGTCCGGCCTGTTCGAGCGTCACCTGGCTCGGCGGCCCGGCCGCCACTTCTTTGCCATCTTCGCCGTGGAGCACCAGGCCCCGGCCGGCTGACGTGATGAGCTCTTTGCCGCCGACCTTGAGAGAGGTGAGGAGATTCGACTTCCTCTTGTCAATGCTCAGCTCCAAGGGGCCGGTGGAAAGCTTGAGCACATCGGCGGCGTCGGCGACCTGGACGGGGGATGGCGGCGGCTTGTTCCCGCCGTCGTCGCGGACGACCAGTTGCGCCTTGCCGCCCGCCGCGAGGTCCACCTGGCAGTCCATCAGCGCCCAGCGCACCGAGCCGTCGTCCCAGGGGGCCAGGAGGGTGAACTGCGCAGGGATGATCTGGCCGTCGGCGGCGACGGAGAGCTTCGCGACGTCCTTGAGGGCGCCCCTGGCAAAGGGGATGCCGCTGGTCACCACGCCGCCCTTGCGGGCGACCTGCGCATCGTCGCTGACAGTGAGTTGGACCTCCACTGCCAGAGCGCTGGAAGCCAGGAGGAGAAAGGCAGCCGGAAAGGGCAGGGTTCGGTTTCGCATCACTTGCCTCCCAGCTTGCTGGCCGCCTCGGCGGCGAGGCGCCAGAGGGTTTCGGTGCGGCGCGCCCAGTCGGAGCTGACGAACCAGGGCATCCCCTCCCCGTCCGAGTGCAGGCAGAAGCGGATGCGCGTGTCGAGCGCGCGGCGGCACTCGGCGGCCAGCTCGTCGCCGAGCCGGGCCTTCTTCGCCTCGTCGGTGAGCGCTCTCTCGATGAGGACGCGGGCCTCGACCTCCTGGAGGTTCTCGCGGAATGCCTCGGACCGCACGGTGGGCACAGGCCCCGTCTTGCCCTTGCCGAGGAGGTAGGGGACGCCGTAGTTGAGGTTGAGCTGCCCCCAGTAGCTCTCGGGGTAGCGCCCGGCAAGGCTGTGGGCGACGCGGCCGCGGGCGTCCTTGAGCACGACCCAGAAGTCGGCCCCGAGGCGTCCCAGGCCGCGGGTGCCGATGGCCTTGGCGTATGCCTCCTTGCTGCGGGTCTTCGCGCCCATCCAGGCCTCGATCTTGATGCGGTGCTCGACCAGTGTGGTCGCGAGCGACATCTCGCGCGGGTAGTAGGAGAGCCAGAAGGGGTTCTGCCAGCCGTAGCCGTAGCCCTCGGCGGGGTCCACGGGCACGCTGCCGATGCCCCAGAGGGCGATGGCCATGCCCATCGGGTAGCCCTGCCACTCCGTGCAGTAGTAGTGCGAGTGCACGGCCCACTTCGCCTGCTCCTTGAGCGTGCCTGTGCAAATGGTGTCCATTGCCATCTTGGTTGGGCGGGCGTCGCCGACGAGGCCGTACAGCGTCGAGCTCTCGAGGCCGCGCTTCTTGAGGAGGGGGAGGATGCCCCTGTTGAACTTGGCCCAGAACTCCCTGGCCTCGGGCGTGCCCCAGGCGGGGCCGACGCGGTCCTTGAGGCCGCCCGTGGCGGGGTCCCAGAGGGTGTAGAGGATGGGCTTGTCGTTGGTGCGGTCGGCGTTGCCGGCGCCGCCGGCGTGGCCCATCGAGGACATCGGCTCCCAGCAACACAGGATGACGCCGGGCACCTTGCCCAGGTGCTTCGTCGCCACGTCGAGGTACTTCTCCGCGATGTCGAAGTTCGGCTCCAGCTCGCCGTCCTTCCCACGGGCCCATCGCACCATGGCGTGCTCGTTGCCCCAGTGGGTGCGGCGAATGGCGGTGAGGTAGACCGTTTTCACCGCCAGCGGCTTGAGGAGCGCGAATGCCTGGTCGAGGAGCTTCCAGTGCGCGTCGCTCCACAGCTCCACGCCGTAGGCCATGGCCAGCGATTCGGGCGACTCGACAATGTCCATGCGGGCGGTGAAGGCGTTAGGGTCGGGCAGTGCCCAGTCGAAGACGCGGAGCTCGAGGGGCACCTCCACGGACGCGACGCCCTCGGCGGCGACGGCGACCGTGCCCTTGTAGTCGCCCGGCTTCGCATCCGCCGGCACGCTCAGCGTGAGCCAGATGGGCTGCACGGAGCCGCCGTGCTGCTCGTAGACCGGCACCTCGTCCGGCGGAGAGTCCTCCAGCGAGTCGAACGGCGGCATCCGGCCCCGCCTGGGCGGCTCGCCATCGGGCAGCGCATAGCGCACGCGCACGGCGGAGGCGGGAATCGAGCCCGGCCCCTTGAGGTCGGAGACCACGGCCTTCAGCCCCTTGAGCGGCTTCGCGTCGCCGACGACGAGTTGCCCCGCGAACGTGCCGTTCCTCACGCCGCTGAGCCGAACCGGCCGAAGCGGCGCGAAGGGGTCGGGAAGGTCCTCGATGAACGCGGTCTGCACGATGCTCTGGTTCCAGACGACGAAGCCTCGGTTCCTGGGCGGGGCCGTGCCCGGCGCCGCCGGGGCGCCCTGCGGAGCCGTCAGGCGGACCTCGGCCAGGCCGATCCGCGCCCAGAACGTGTCGTCGTGCGGAGGGTTGCACCCATAGGACCCCTTCGGCCGGCGCAGGAACTGCGTGGGGTCCGTCGGCGCGCGGTGGACCGCGATGGCGAGGACGTTCACGCCCTTCCTGAGCCTGGCGGCGGGGACGGTCACGCCGTCGAGGCGGCGGACCCGCTGGGCGATGCGGGCGCGCCCGCCGTCGCTCCTCTCGCCGCGGTACATGAGGAAGCCCTCGGCGCTCACCGACACGTCCCGCGGGTACGGCTCCGCCGGGGTGTAGAGGGCGACCTCGCCCTTCGGCATGAACGAGCGTGCGACCTCATCGCCGTTGAGGTAGACGACGGCGCCGCCGCGGAAGGCCAGCGAGAACGTGAGGTCCGCCGCCTTGGCAGGGTCGGGCACCTCGAACCGCCCGCGCAGCAGGATGAGCTTCCAGTTCAGGTCGTTCGACGCCGCGAGCACGGGGCCGCGCTGGCGCACCCACGTGCTGTCGTCGAAATCCAGCTTCATCCAGTCGCGGGCCGTGTCCTCGGGCAGGCGCAGGACGGGGAGCTGCTCGACCGTGAAGCTGGGGACCTCGGGCTTGTCGGGGTTCTTCCGCAGGAACTCGCCGGCGTCGCGGGGCGTGATGAAGCGCGCGTGCCGCACCTCGCCCGACGGCAGGAGCAGTTCCTGCGTCTCCCACACGGTGCGGACGCGCCAGAGGGTGCTCGTGTCGAGCACGACCAGGTCCGCCGCCTGCCCCTCCGCCGCCCGCATACCCGACGAGGCAGCGGCGAGCGCACACGCGACGACCCAACGGAGCGGGTTGAGATGCCTCATGTTCTCCTCGGTTCCATGAAGTGGGTTGCCGAAGCAGCGGCGTGCTCTACTAGCGTCGGAGCAGCGATCCTCTGTCGAGCTTCAGATACCGGACGACGGTTCCGTGCCTTCCGCCAGGGGCGCCGCCCGTTGCCCGGTAGGCGACGTGCAGGGTGTCGCGGACCCAAAGAACGTTCGGATAGTCATACCAAGTCTTGCCATCGTACTCAAGCTGCGTGTAGTTCTCCCACGTACGTCCGCCGTCCGGGCTGGTCTGGCAGGCGAGGGTCAGGCGGGCGCCCTTGTGCCAGTCCTTCCCCGAGACCTGCGAGTTCCAGACCACCAGGATGCTGTCGGAGCCGGGAATCCGCTCGAGCCGGGCAGGCGCCCGCGGGCCGGGGAGCGTGGAGGCGGCGAGCGGCGACCAGGTCTCCCCGTGGTCGGTCGAGCGCGATTCATAGAGCGTGCCGCGAGCCGTGCGGCAGAACATCAGGAGATGGCCGGGCCGCCACTCGACCACCCCTGGCTCCTCGCAGTGCGGCTCCGCCGCCCCGTCGCGGGCGCAGAGGGGGGATGGCGTCCGCCGCTGCCAGGTTGCGCCCTGGTCGTCCGAGGTGTAGACGAGGGCGGCGGCGACCGCCTGCTTCCCGATGACGACAGCGGAGTTGTTCCTCGACAAGAACGTGGGGCAGACGAGCCTGCCATTGGCCAAGCGCACCAGCCGATCGTGTGCCCCCGTGATGTAGTAGCGCCACCCGCCATCCGAGATCGGCACCTCGTCCGACCACGTGGCCCCGTCGTCGCGCGAGGAGCGGAAGACCTTCTCGGCGAGCTTGGTGCCGGACTTCCGCTTCGTGTAGGCGAGGCCGAGCCGCCCTTCGGCGAGCCGCACGAGGCCGGGGTGGTAGAGATCGCGGTCCGCCTCGCGAAGCACGATGGACGGCGCGGACCAGGTTTCTCCGTTGTCCTTCGAGACCACCCTGGCGATGCACGTGCCCTTGGCGTCGTCGCCCGTGGTGGGCCAGGCCCCGTAGAAGTACACCAGCTCGCCGCTCCGAAGGCACACGAAACTGCCCTCGCCATTCCTGGGGAACTCGACCGTGGCCTCGACGATGACCTTGCCGCGAGGGCCGGCCGACGCACCAGGCGTCCCTGCCATTGCGTGGGCCACGAGAAGCGCTCCAACCAGGGGAATCAGGGGGCAGTGAATGGGGACGGTCATCCCTTCGCCTCTCCGTCCGGGGGCGGCTGCATGTCCAGGGCGCAGGCGAGGCGGCCCTGCGGGTCATTCGTGCAGCAGTTGCACGAGATGCAGGCCGCGCGGGTCGCCGTGCCTTCCCGCAGCTTCCTCGGAAGCTCGGGCTCGCGGATCAGCGGGCGGCACAGCGACACGAGGTCGGCGGCCCCGGTGGAGATCACCTGCTCCATGACGGCCAGGCTCCGCAAGCCGCCCACACACAGGAGCGGCACGGCGACGTGACGACGGAACTCGCGGGCGTAGGGCAGGAAGTAGGCTTCCTTCTCCGGGGCGTCAATGTGCTTGCGAACGATCTGGTCGGCGGTCTCCGCCATCCCTGCGCTGATCTCGACGGCGTCAACCCCCTCCTCGGCCATCATCGCGGCGATGCGGCAGCTCTGCGCGAGGGTGAGGCCCCCCGCGATGAAGTCCTCGGCGTTGAGCTTGACGAGCACGGGGTATTCGCGCCCCAGGTCCGCGCGGATGCGGCGCAGGGCCTCGAGGGGGAAGCGGGCGCGGGCCTCCAGGCTCCCGCCCCAGGCGTCCTCGCGGCGGTTGGTGTAGGGCGAGAGGAACTCGCTCATCAGGTAGCCGTGGGCGCAATGGAGCTGCACGCCGTCGAAGCCGACCTCGCGGCAGCGGCGGGCGGCGGCGACGTAGCTCTCGACCAGCGGCTCCACCTCGTCGGCCGCGAGCTCCCGCGGCGTGATACCGCTGGCCCGGTCGGTGACTGCCGAGGGGGCCACGGGGCGCTTGCCGTCAATGCGCTCGGGACGGGTCTGGCGCCCCGCGTGGTTGATCTGACACACGATGCGCGCGCCGGCGTCGTGGACGACGCGGACGATCTCGGCGAGCCCGGGGCGCATCGCGTCGCTGTGCACGCCCATCATCCCCTCGCTGGCCTTGCCGTCGGCTCGCACGAAGCTGTGGCCCGTGATGATGAGTCCCGCGCCGCCGCGGGCAAGCCGGGCGTAGAAGTCCGCCAGCGCAGGTGTTGCCCGCCCGTCGGGCCGGCACATTCGCTCGCCCGTGGCCGAGCGGACGATGCGGTTCGGGACTTCCAGGGAGCCAATGCACGTCGGCGTGAACAGGAGTGACAACGCGGGGTCTCCTCGATGCGTGAGTGCTGGATGAGTGGGGCTCAACGGGGAGGCAGGTCAATCCTGCCGAGGTGTCCGACCGGGTTGCCGGCGGGGTCACGGACCTCGAGGGCAATCCGCGTGGCCTTTGCCGGGACGTCCACCGTCCTGTTGAGCACGAATGGGCGAAGAGGCGTGACGGCCCCGCAGTCGAACCGGGCCACCTCGGCGCCGTTCGCTCCATGGAAAACGACGGCGGCCCGTCCCACGGCGAAGAGGCCGAAGGTGCCGGCGAGCCACGTGCCGCCCTGCCCCCGCAAGAGGCTGAGCGGGGCGGCGACCACGCCGGCATCGGTGATGTCCACCACGGGGCCCGGGCACCGCGCTGCATACCAGTCCTGCACGAGGCCGACGCTCTGACCCGGGCCGAGGCGCGCCACCTGTCCCAAGCTCTGGACCTCGATGAATGGGTAGGGAGCAAAGGCGCCGCCGGCACTCAGGACCGCTTTTTCGGGGACCGCACAGGTCTGGACGAAGACGTGGTCCGTGGCGTGGTCCACGAAGGCGACCCAGGGCAGGGCGGGGTCCATCAGGGCCTTGCCAAACTGGCGGCGATAGCGCAGCGTGAGGAGGCCGGGCGCCGTCTCGAAGGCGCCCGGGCCGCCAAGGGCGAAACGGACGCCGCCTTTGAACCGGCTCCGCGCGTTCAGGGGCACATACAGGGCGATGGCGCCCTTGGCGGGGTCCTCGCGGCGCACCAGCCCGTCCGCGTTCGACACCCCTTTGAGCTGGAGGATGGCCTGTATGCCCCAGTCCTGGGGCACGAGGCGGACGTTTGTGAGGGTGTCGGTGATGCGGAGGTGGGTGCTGGCCGGGAAGAGCTCGACGCGTCGGACGATGCGGGTGCCGGTGGCCAGGTCCACGGGGCTGGTGAGCTCGACGGCAGCCTTGCCGGCCTCGGAGGGCAGGGCGTGCAGCTCGTAGCGGCCCATGAAAAGGTCGGGCGGGTAGCTGCTGCGCAGCTTGACCCACCGGTCCTCGGGGTGGAGTTGCGCGAACTGGCCGCCGAAGTGGTGGTAGCGCGGCTCTCCGCGGTCGGCCAGCACCGCGCCCAGTTCGTCCTCGCCGATGAAAAGGTAGTTATAGCCGTCCAGGGCGTACTCAAGCGTGCGGCCGCCGGTCTGGGGGACGACGGTGGCACGGACAAGGCCGTTGGCAAGCTGCCCGCAACGGCGCCAGCCGTGGAACGAGGTGAGGTCAAGATGGGCAGGGCCTGGCTCACCGTGGAACGTGTCGCGGGGTGAGGCCCCCAGGAGAGCGCACGCGGGGAGAAGGGGGAGGCATAGGAAACCGAACGCTGCGGCGAGCGGGGAGCGCATCCGAGGCACCGGAAAGAAGCGGGGCACCCACAAGTCGTCACTTGTCAGGCGCGGGGTTGCCGGGCTCGACGGGCCGGTCGTCCGTCACGGCCTGTCCCTCGGCGATGAAGAGCTTCATCTTCTCTGCGGTGAGTCGGACCCCGGGGTCCTCGTCGCGCAGGGCAACGTCGAGCAGGGGGTAGAGAGACTCGTCGCCGCACTCCTTGATGGCGATGCAGGCGCCCGCTCGGCGATGGGGGTCCTGGCTCTGGAGGACCTTCTGGATGGCTTCCTTGACCTCCGGGGCGCCCTGGTAGCCCAGTGCGATGATCGCCCAATAGGCGTCCTGGGAGTCCTCTCCGTGGACGAACTTGAGGAGGAGCTGCGTGGCCTTGGCGTCGCCCTCGAGGTAGCCGAGGCCGCTGAGAGCCAACATGCGCACGTTCGCCGAGTCGCTTGCGAGGAGGCGTTCGAGGCCCGTGAGCCCCTCCTCCTTGACGAACTCTCTGATGGCGCGCTTATTGTCGCCGGCGCCGGTGCGCAATACGGCTTCGACACGCCTCACGTCCTCTGGGGCCTCTTCCTTCCCACAGCCGAGGACGAGGCAGGCCAACGCGAGGCACACACCAAGGGGATTCCTCATCCTGATCGCCTCAGCCCCGGTGCTGATCACGTGCTGACGGGCGCGGGGCGCGCTCACCAGCCGGGGCTCCACTGCTTGTAGTCGGGCTCCCAGTAATCCAGGCGAAGGTGTTGCGGGTCCTTGGCCAGGAACACGCTGCCGTCGAAGTGGAGAACGTTGCCGCCGCCGCTGTGCCTCTTCAGCACCCGCACGGGGTGCTGGTACGCGTGCCAGCGTCACCCACAGTTGCCGGCCTGCCAGGTTCCCGGCTCGGTCTCCGCCAGCAGCAAGCCCTGGCTGGGGTTCGTGACCTCCTGGATCTGGTGGTACTCGTAGTAGCGGCTCTCCGTGTTGGTGCCGCCGCGGTGCCACCAGCCGTACTTGGCCAGGCCCATGTAGGACACGAGGCCACCCTGGTCGCAGCGATAGTTGCTCGCATCGCTCGGGCACATGATGAACGGCGCGGAGGTCCGGGCCACCGGCCGCTCGACGCCCCCCAGGTAGTAGCCTGGCGGCTGGTAATTGTTCCAGACATTGGGCATCAGGGGATTGACGTCGTCCAGGTTCACCAGCCTGCCGTAGGTGCCGTTGAAGATGGCCAACATCCTGTTGCGGATGGCATTCCAGTAGGTGGAGCCTGTGCCGCTGATCGCCGGGGGGAAGGTCTTGCCGCCCGCGTCGAGGAACGCGAACCACGTCTCATCCATGTCCTTGCCGCTGTGGACGTTCTTGTAGAAGCTCTGCCTCTTGAGGAGCTGCAGGTCGGCTCGCCACGCCCCGCCTGCGAGGCCGAGCTCACCGATCCATCGCTCGTGCCAGAAGGCGGGGAGGAACTGGCCATAGCTCTGTGTGTACATAATCATGAGCTTGTGGCTCTGCGCGAGGTTGCTTCGGCAGGTCGAGTTCCGCGCGGCTTCCTGGGCGGTGAACAACGCCGTCACGATGAGGGTGGCCAGCACGATGGCGATGCCGGTCACCGTGAGGAGCTCGATGAGGGTGAAGCCTCGTCGTGTCCTGGCTCCCATGGCCGTCATGGCTGCAACTCCTTGAGCCGCCTGCCCTTCGGCAGGACTGCTCGCCGCTCCGCGCCGGGCCCTTGCCGGGCCTGGCGAACCCCGCCTGCTCCCTATGGTATACTAGCGCGTCCGGGCCGATCCGTCAAGCATTTCTTTCGGCGTTCTGCGGGGCCGTTGACTTCTGGCGCCGATTGTGGTTTGCTGCCGGTGAGAAGGCAGGGAATCATGAGAGCCCGAGGTGCGGCATGGGGCCCAGAATCACCGTGTTCGGCGTCGGCAGCCGCATGATGCGCGACGAGCGGGCGGGTGTTGCCGTGCTCGAGGAGCTGGCGCGGCGTGTCCTGCCCCGAGACGTGCGTCTCCGGGAGACGGGCACCGACGGCTACGGCCTGGTCAATGATTTCGAGGACACCGATGTCGCGATCATCGTGGACTGTGCCGAGATGGGCAGGGAGCCGGGCACCGTGCTGGTGTTCTCGCCCGACGAGGTGGCGAGCACCGTGCTGGACCGCCGCATGTCGCTGCATTCGCTCGACCTCTTGGGCGTGATCCAGCTTGCCCAGCAGCTTGGGTACGAGACGGCGATCCGCGTGGTGGGGATCCAGCCGGCGGTGGTGGACTTTGGCGAGGAGCTGTCGGAGGCGGTGGCCGCCGCCGTGCCTCGCGCCGTGGCGCTGGTGGAGAGGGAGCTTGCCGCAGCCATCCAGGGCGCCGCCCCTGCGGCGGACCGCGCCGAGTGACGCACCGGCGGCGCGGCGTTGAAAGCGTCGGTGCCTTCTGCTAGAATGCGGCGTACGATGGAGGTGCGGCGTGTGATGAGTGCTTTCCGCCCGATTGAGCAGGCCGCCCAGGAGCTTCGGGCAGGCCGCATGGTAGTGCTCGTGGACGACGAGAGCCGCGAGAACGAGGGGGACCTCGTCGTCGCGGCCGAGAAGGTCGCGCCTGAGGCCATCGCCTTCATGGCCAAGCACGGCAGCGGCCTCATCTGCCTCGCCCTCACGGCGGAGAGGGTGGACGAGCTTCAGCTCCCGCTCCAGCCGCAGCGGGGGCCGTCGCGCTACGGCACGGCGTTCACGGTCTCCATCGAGGCCCGCGAGGGGGTGAGCACCGGGATCTCCGCCCACGACCGCGCCACGACGATCCGCACCGCGGTGGCGGCCCACTGCAAGCCGACCGACCTGTGCACGCCGGGTCACGTGTTCCCGCTCCGCGCCCGCGAGGGCGGCGTGCTCGCCAGGGCGGGCCAGACGGAGGGCTCGGTGGACCTCTGCCGCATCGCCGGCCTGGCCGCCGCCGCCGTCATCTGCGAGGTGATGAACGACGACGGCACGATGGCCCGCCTGCCCGAGCTCGAGCGGTTCGCCGCCCGTCACGGCATCGTCATCTGCTCAGTGGCCGGCCTGATCGAGTACCGACGCAGGACCGAAACGCTCATCGAGCGCGCCGTGCACCGGGTGGCCTTGCCCACGCTCTGGGGCACCTTCGAGCTGTTCTGCTACGAGAGCAAGGTGGACCCGCAGCCGCACCTGGCCCTCACGAAGGGCCTGACGTTCAGCAACAGGGACGAGCCGGAGCCCGTCAACGACCCCGTGCTCGTCCGCGTGCACTCCGAGTGCCTCACGGGCGACACGCTGGGGAGCTTGCGCTGCGACTGCGGCGCGCAACTGCACGCCGCCCTCGAGCGCATCGAGGCGGAGGGGCGCGGCGTGCTCCTCTACATGCGCCAGGAGGGCCGGGGCATCGGCCTCACCAACAAGCTCAAGGCCTATCTGCTCCAGGAGCAGGGCCTCGACACGGTGGAGGCGAACGTGCAACTCGGCTTCAAGGCCGACCTGCGGGACTATGGCATCGGGGCGCAGATCCTCCGCGACCTGGGCCTCCGCAGGATCCGCCTTCTCACCAACAACCCCAAGAAGCTCCACGCCCTGCAGGGCTTCGGCCTCGAGGTTGTCGAGCAGGTTCCCCTCGCCGTCACGCCCTCGAAGCACAACCGCAGGTACCTCGAGACCAAGAGAAAGAAACTCGGCCACACGATCCCCCTCGACTGACCGCGGCCGAGGGCAGGAGGACAGCGCAGGATGGCCAGCCAGGAATTCGGTGGGAGGCCACGGTGAACCCCAGCATCCGCGTCGTGTGCCCGAATTGCGGGCGGGACCTCGTCCTGGCGGGGGACGTCGTGCCCGGCGCGTCGGTGGCGTGCCCGCACTGCGGAAGCCCCGTGACCGTGGCGGCGGCTGCGCCGCCGAATCCCACCGGTTCGCCCGCCGGCATTGCCGGCACGCCCGACGACCAGGGTGTCACGCTCACCGCGCCCCCAGGGGAATCCCCTGGCAGCGGGACCGAGCTGCTTCCGCCTCCCGGGGCCGGCGGACCCGCGGGCAGCGCACCATTGCCCATGACGGAGGTCCTGGCGCACAAGCCGAGGCCGCACCCGCCGGCGCTGCCCGTGGCCGAGCCATCGCTGCCCCATGCGCCCGCCGAGGAGGCCAGCGCCGACCGCTACGTCGAGCGCGGCGTCATCGGCCGGGGGGGCATGGGCGAGATCATCCTGTGCGTGGACCGCAATATCCGCCGCCAGATCGCCTTGAAGCGCATCCTGCCGCAGGCGGCGGAGGACACCGAGCGCCGGGCGCGCTTCGTCGAGGAAGCCCAGGTCACAGGGCAACTCGAACACCCCAACATCGTGCCTGTCCACGAACTCGATAAGAGCGCCGAGGGGACGATCTACTTCACCATGAAGCTCGTCAAAGGCCAGTCCCTGGCCCAGATCCTCAAGGCTGCGAAGGACCGCGCGGGCTGGCATTCGCTGGGCGATTTCCTCCAGATTTTCCTGAAGGTGTGCGACGGCGTGGGCTTCGCCCACTCACGGGGCGTCATCCACCGCGACCTCAAGCCCGCGAACATCATGGTGGGCGACTACGGCGAGGTGTTGGTCATGGACTGGGGGATCGCCAAGGTGCTGGGCCGCTCTCGCAGCGGCGGCCACATGGGCGGTTCCTCGGTCACCAACACGGGAGTGGCCCTGAGGACGGAGTCCGGCGAAGGCGTGGTCAGCAGCCGCGTGGAGCGCCAGGAGGCCATGACCATGGAGGGCTCCGCCCTCGGCACCCCCGGCTACATGTCGCCCGAACAGGCCGAGGGGAAGCTGGACCTCATAGACGCGCGCTCGGACATCTATTCGCTGGGCGCCATCCTCTACGAGATCCTCACCCTCACTCGGCCCATCGAGGGGGACACCACTCTGGCCCTCCTGGCGAACACGCTGCGGGGCAAGATCGTGCCGCCCGAGCTGCGGGCCCCCAACCGCGAGATCCCCCGCGAGCTCGCGGCGATCGCGATGAAATGTCTCGCCAGGAATCGGGATACCCGCTATCCCTCTGTCGGCCACCTGAAGCGCGACATCAGCATCTTCCTCGAGGGCCGCACCCGCGCGGCCTCGCGCGACTCCTTCCGCCACGCCGTGGCCAAGCTGGTCCGGCGCCACCGGGCGGCAAGCGTCGCCGTGGGCGCCGCGGCCGTGGCTCTCATCGCTCTGGGCGGCTTCTTTCTCGTGCGCCTGAAGAGCCAGCGCGACCGCTCCCGGGTCGTCGAGCAGCAGGCCACCCAGGCGGAAGAGGCCGCCGTTGCCTCCCTGCGAAAGCAGCGGGAGGCCGCCCTCGCCGCCAACGAAGCCCAGGCGAAGCTGGCCCTCCGCGCGCTCGAGCAGGGCCGCATCGAGGAGGCCGCGACCCGCGCCGCGGCCACGGCGGAGCTCATGGACGACAGTCCCTGGGGCCACTATGCCCTCGGAGTCGTCGCCTTCGAGCGCAAGCAGTTTGCTGCCGCGCTCCGACACCTTCGGACCGCGCTGGACCGGGACCCTAACCACGGGCCGTCGAGCGCCTTCCTTCCACGCGTTCGTGTCGCGTTGGACACAGCACCCAACTGAGGGGCCGGCCCGCCGCCAGGCGCGAGGCGGTGCCGTGCCCGGCGACCGTGGGACAGGTCCGCTGGTACCTGCCACTCTGGCAGGCGCCGAGTGCGGCGTCGTGCGCCCTGCTCGTTCATAAGTCTACCTCTGACTGCTAGTTAAGCCCTGCCGCCGCGTGGTCCGGCGATTGGCACGTAGTTTGCTCCTCACGATGGTCAGAGAGTAAGCTGCCAAAACTGGCAGGCACGAGCTTCATGCCCCAGAGGCAATGGCGGCTACTCGACCCGCAAGAGGAGATGGCAATGGCTTCCAAGAAGATCATCGGGATCGACCTGGGCACGACGAACTCGGTAGTCGCCGTGATGGAAGGCGACAAGCCGACGGTGATCATCAACCAGGACGGCGCCCGCCTGACCCCCTCGATCGTGGCCTTCACCGACCGGGGCGAGCGCCTCGTGGGCGTCCAGGCCAAGCACCAGGCGATCACGAACCCCTCGAACACCGTCTACTCGATCAAGCGGTTCATGGGCCGCCGGCACAACGAGGTGGCGACGGAGGAGAAGCTGGTGCCCTACAAGGTGGTCGGCCGGCCCGATGAGTTGGTGACGGTGGAGGCCGGCGGCAAGCAGTACACCCCGCCCGAGATCTCGGCGATGGTGCTGCGCAATCTGGCCGACGCCGCCGAAGACCACCTCGGCGAGAAGATCGAGAAGGCCGTCATCACCGTCCCTGCCTACTTCAACGACAGCCAGCGCCAGGCGACGAAGGACGCCGGCGAGATCGCCGGCCTGAAGGTGATGCGTATCATCAACGAGCCGACCGCCGCCGCGCTGGCCTACGGGCTGGACAAGAAGAAGAACGAGAAGATCGCGGTCTTCGACCTCGGCGGCGGCACGTTCGACATCTCGATCCTCGATGTCGGCGACGGCGTGTTCGAGGTGCTCTCGACCAATGGCGACACCCACCTGGGCGGCGACGACTTCGACAAGCTGATCATGGACTACATCGCCGAGGAGTTCAGGAAGCAGCACGGCATCGACCTGCGCAAGGACCCGATGGCCCATCAGCGCCTCAAGGAGGCCGCCGAGAAGGCCAAGTGCGAGCTCTCGACCTCGATGCAGACCGACATCAACCTGCCGTTCATCACGGCCGACGCCTCCGGCCCGAAGCACCTGCACATGTCGCTCACGCGGGCCAAGCTCGAGCAGCTCACCGAGCCGCTCCTCGAGCGCACCCGCCGGCCCGTCGAGCAGGCGCTGAAGGACGCCAAGCTCAAGCCGAACCAGGTGGACGAGGTGGTGCTCGTGGGCGGCATGACCCGCATGCCGGCCGTCGTGGCCACCGTGAAGGAGATCTTCGGCGGCAAGGAGCCCCATAAGGGTGTGAACCCCGACGAGGTGGTGGCCGTGGGCGCCGCGATCCAGGGCGGCGTGCTCAGCGGCGAGGTGGACGACATCGTGCTGCTCGACGTGACGCCCCTCTCGCTGGGCATCGAGACGCTCGGCGGCGTGATGACGAAGCTCATCGAACGCAACACGACCATCCCGACGCGGAAGACCGAGGTGTTCTCGACCGCCAGTGACAACCAGCCGGCGGTGGACGTCCACGTGCTCCAGGGCGAGCGCGAGATGGCGAGCGACAACCGCACGCTCGGCCGCTTCCAGCTCACCGGCATCCCCCCGGCCCCGCGCGGCTTGCCGCAGATCGAGGTGACCTTCGACATTGATGCCAACGGCATCCTGCACGTCGGCGCCAAGGACCTCGGCACCGGCAAGGAGCAGAAGATCGAGATCAAGTCGTCCTCCGGCCTCACCAAGGATGAGATCGAGAAGATGAAGCGGGAGGCCGAGGACCACCGCGAAGACGACAAGCGCAAGCGCGAACTCGTTGAGGAGAAGAACCGCGCCGAGCAAATCGTCTACGCCGCCCGCAAGACGGTCAAGGAGCACGGGGCCAAGGTCGCCGAGGCCGACCGCGACGCCATCGAGGACGCCTGCAAGCGGGTGGACAAGGCCCGCGAGGGCGACGACATCGCCGAGGTGCGCCGCTCGATCGAGGACCTCGAGCAGGCGATGCACAAGCTCTCCGCCGCCCTCTACGAAGAGGTCGCCAAGCAGCGCGCCGAGCAGCAGGCCGCCGCCTCCCCCGAGCAGCCCGAGGGCGCCGCCCCCTCCGAAGAGGCCGGCCCCAAGAAGGACGGCGATGTCATTGACGCGGAGTATGAGGTGAAGGACGACGACTCGAAATAGGACCTATGGGCTATGTAGGTCCTGTTCGAGCCGCCCACCCACGGACGAGTTCGGAGGGGACCATGGCTTTCCGCTTCGACAAGTTCACCATCAAGGCCCGCGAGGCCGTGCAGGCCGCGCAGGACCTGGCTACCGACGCCGGCCACCAGGAGATTGATGGCGTCCACATGCTCGCCGCCCTCCTGCATCAGAAGGACGGCGTGGTGCCGTCGCTTCTGGGCAAGCTGGGCGCCGACCGCGCGGCGATCCTCCAAGGCATTCAGGACGAGTTGGGCCGCTGCCCCAAGGTCTCGGGCGGCCAGCAGTACCTCAGCCCCGCCCTCAACGGCGCGTTCGAGAGGGCCTGGGACGAGGCCCGGCGGCTCAAGGACGAGTACGTCTCGGGCGAGCACATCCTCGTGGCGCTCGCGTCCGATGCCGCGTCGCCTGCGGGCGCCATCCTGAAGCGCGCGGGCGTCACCCCCGACGCCGTGTTCCAGGCGCTGAAGGAGATCCGCGGGGGCCAGCGGATCACCGACGAGAATCCCGAGGAGAAGTACCAGGCTCTCCGGCGCTTCAGCCGCGACCTCGTCGAGCTGGCCCGGGCGGGCAAGCTCGACCCCGTCATCGGCCGCGACGAGGAGATCCGCCGCGTCGTCCAGGTGCTCTCGCGCCGCACGAAGAACAACCCCGTGCTCATCGGCGAGCCGGGCGTCGGCAAGACCGCCATCGTCGAGGGCCTTGCCCAGCGGATCGTCGAGGGCGACGTGCCCGAGGGGCTGAAGAACAAGCGCGTCCTCGCCCTCGACATCGGCGGCCTGGTCGCCGGCACCAAGTACCGGGGCGAGTTCGAGGACCGCCTCAAGGCCGTCCTCCGCGAGGTTACCGAGGCCGAAGGCACGGTCATCCTCTTCATTGACGAGCTGCACACCGTGGTCGGCGCGGGTGGGGCCGAGGGCGCGGTGGACGCCTCGAACATGCTCAAGCCCGCCCTCGCCCGCGGCGAGCTGCGTTGCGTCGGCGCCACCACCCTCGACGAGTATCGCAAGCACATCGAGAAAGACGCGGCCCTCGAGCGCCGCTTCCAGCCCATCTACGTCGGCCAGCCGACCGTCGAGGACACCATCGGCATCCTCCGCGGGCTCAAGGAGCGTTACGAGGCCCACCACGGTGTGCGCATCCAGGACAGCGCGCTCGTCGCCGCCGCGACTCTCTCGCAGCGCTACATCCCCGACCGCTTCCTGCCCGACAAGGCGATTGACCTCATTGACGAGGCCGGCTCGAAGCTCCGAATGGAGATTGACAGCAAGCCCACCGAGGTGGACAGCGTCGAGCGCCGCGTGCGCCAGCTCGAAATCGAGCGCGAAGCCCTGAAGAAAGAGAAGGACAAGGCGTCGAAGGAGCGTCTGGCGAAGGTCGAGAGGGAGATCGCCGACCTCAGCGAGCAACTCACCGCCCTCACCGCCCACTGGGAGAGCGAGAAGGCCCTGCTCAAGGACATCCAGGACATTCAGGCCGCCCTCGACAACGCACACGTCGAGCTCCAGAAGACGCAACGCGAGGGCAACCTCGAGCGCGCCGCCGAGCTGCGCTACGGCACCGTGCCCCAACTCCAGCGGGACCTCGAAGCCAAGAGCCAGAAGCTCGCCGAGCTCCAGAAAGACCAGTCCATGCTCAAGAAAGAGGTGGACCCCGAGGACATCGCCGAGATCGTCTCGAAGTGGACCGGCATTCCCGTCTCACGCCTTATGGAGGGGGAGCGCGACAAGCTCGTGAAGATGGAGGAGCGGCTGAAGCTCCGCATTGTGGGGCAGGACGACGCCATCGAGGCCGTGTCGAACGCCGTCCGCCGCGCCCGCTCGGGCCTTCAGGACGCCCGCCGCCCGATCGGCTCGTTCCTCTTCCTCGGGCCGACCGGCGTGGGCAAGACCGAGTTGTGCCGCGCCCTCGCCCAGTTCCTGTTCGACGACGAGAACGCCATGGTGCGGCTCGACATGAGCGAGTTCATGGAAAAGCACTCGGTCGCCCGCATGATCGGCGCCCCGCCCGGCTACGTGGGCTACGAGGAGGGCGGCCGCCTCACCGAGGCCGTCCGCCGACGGCCCTACGCCGTCATCCTCCTCGACGAGATCGAGAAGGCCCACCGCGAGGTCTTCAACATCCTGCTCCAGGTGCTCGACGACGGGCGGCTCACCGACGGCCACGGGCGCACGGTGGACTTCCGCAACACCGTGGTCATCATGACCTCGAACATCGGCAGCCAGTGGATTCGCGACCTCGCGGGCGAGGAAAACGAGGCGAAGATGCGTGCCCGCGTCACCGAGGCCCTCCAGCACGAGTTCCTCCCCGAGTTCCTCAACCGCATAGACGAAGTGGTCATCTTCCATCCGCTCAACCGCGAGCACATCAAGGCCATCGTCGAGCTACAACTCAAGGACCTCCAGAAGCGCCTGGCCGAGCGGCGCCTGGCCCTGAAGCTCACCGACGCGGCCAAGCAGCGCCTCGCCGACGAGGGCTACGACCCCGTCTACGGCGCCCGCCCCCTCCGCCGCGTCATCCAGCAGCGCATCGAGAACCCCCTCTCGCTACGCATCCTCGAGGGAGATTACTCCGAAGGCCAGACCATCAGCGTGGACGCCGGCCGCGACGGGTTCCGGTTCTCCTGAGCGTCGCACGAATGCGGTCACAGCGGCCCGGCTCGGAGGCGCGCAACGCGCGAGGTGGCGGGGGTGACCCTGGCCCGGTGGTCGAGCCGCAGGCCGACGACCCACGCCACACCTGCGCGGCCGATGACGAGGAGCAGGCGGCCGCGGTCGGCTCGCGGCACCCGTTGGGCGATGAGGAAGTCCTTGAGCTTCGTGGACGCGGCGCCGCCCAGCGGCACGAAGCGGTCGCCGGCGCGGCGCGTGCGCACCTCCAGCCGCTCCCCCACGGCATCCAGGTCAACCACTTCCTCCCAGCGGCCCTTCTGCCAGGGCGGTGGGCAGTCGAGAGGGGAGGCCTCGAGCCAGAGGCCGAGTTCGGGGACCTCGATGCGGCCGGGGACGGCGAGGGTGAGGGAGATGTTGGGGGCTTTAGGCCTCCTCTGGCGGACGACGAGGGCGTCGTAGCAGCGCTCGGCGACGAAGCCGCCGGCGAGCGAGGCGGAGCGGCCCGCGGGGGGGGCGATGAGGCATTCGGCGGCGGCGAGCGCGCGGCGAGTGAGGTCGCCACGGCCGCCGGCAGCGCAGTAGGCCCGGCGGAGTGCCTCGCGGCGCACGACACGCGGCGCCGCAGCAAGGCGGGCGGGGTCGAGACGGGCACCCCCCTCCCCCACGGCCACGAGGTCGCTCGCCTGTGCGCCCACGAGGCCCGACAGCGTGCGGGCGCGCTCCACGGCGCCGAGGAGTGCGGCACGGACCTTGCCGCCGCGCGCTTCGAGCAGGGGGAGCAGCTCGTGCCGGACCCAGTTCCGCAGGAACGAGCGGTCGGCATTCGTGGCGTCGGAGCGCCAGGGAATGCCGCGTGAGGCCAGGTAGTCGAGGACCTCAGCCCGCGTGACGTCGAGCAGTGGGCGAATCAGCGTGGCCCGCGAGGTCGGCGAGAGCGGCCTGGCCACGGGCATGCCGCGGAGGGCCGCCAGTTCGCCACCACGGAGCAGTCGGAGAAGGATGGTTTCCACCTGGTCGTCGGCAGTGTGGCCAAGGGCCACTCTCTGAGCGGCGTCCTCCAGGGCGACGGCTTCAAGGAACTCGTAGCGGGCGCGGCGTGCGGCCATCTCCAGCGAGCCGCCGTGTTGCCGCCGCTCCGCCGCTACGTCCGTGGCGCCCGTGCGGCAGGGCAACCCCGCCGCGGCCGCTCGCGCCGCGACGAACTCGGCATCGTCATCGGACGCCCGCCCGCGCAGCAGGTGGTTGAGGTGGGCGACCGACAGCCGCAGGGCGAATTGCCCGCGCAGCTCGATGAGCGCGTGGAGCAGAGCCATCGAGTCGGGGCCGCCGGAGACGGCGACGACCACGAGGTCGCCCCTGCCGAGGAGCCCGTGGCGCTCGATCGTTGCGGCAACCTTTGCGAGGAAGGCGGTCTTGGCCATTGCGGGAGGCTCAGAAGGCCAGTATGCCCTTGCGGCGGAGGTCGCTGACCTGTTTGAGCAGCTCGACCATCGCGGGCGAATAGCGGCAGCCGACATCCCCCTTGTCGGGCGCGCTGCCGCGGCCGGGGCTCCTGGCCAGCAGGCGGAAGTCGAAGGCGCGCGGTTCGGCAAAGAGCGGGGTGCCGAAAGACGAGTCCGCGCCGCGCCGCACGCGCACGCCGAACGCGGCCGAGTGGGCGAGCAGGCAACGGGTGATCTGCGCGCTTGCCTTGGGGGAGTCGACGCTGGAGAGGATCGAGTCCTGAAGAGCGTTCGGCCCGTCGCCGAGAGTCAGGGAACCGAGAACCGTGCAGAACCGGAGCAGCTCGACGGCGGCGTTGAAGTCGGCGCCCTCCGCCAGCACCAGGTTCTCGCCCTGGAACTTGCCCTGCCCGGCTGTGAGGCGCCCGCCGACCCAAAGGGCATCGCGTGCCTGGGTGGTGCCGCGCAGGAGAGCGGGACCGGCAATGAAGCAGTCCTGCACGGTGCAGTCGGCCGGCAATTCGCCCTCGATGCTGAGCGGCTTGGAGGCGCCGCGAACCGGGGCGACGGCCACGATGGCGCGGCGGAGCTGGAAGGGGCCGGCCCGCACCCAGAGCGCCCTCCCCTCGCGCACGGGCGAGCGGGCGCTGCCGAGGGCGAGGACGATGCCCTCGATGGCCACGTCTTCCGCGCCGACTTCCACCAGCGCGGCGCCCGCGGCATCGCCCGCCGCGGTGACGACGGGCCAGCAGCCCTCCTTCGCACGCAGGAGCATGCCCGCCTTGGCCTCGGGGATGACGAGGCGGCCCACATACGTCTCGCTGTCCTGCACCTCGATGCGCGTCTTGGCCGTCGCGGCCTGGATGGCTTCCGCGATGGACTTGGCGTCGCCTGCGCCGTCCTGGCGCACGACGATGGAGCGGCCGAGGTTGAGCCTTGCCACGGCCTCGACCAGCTCGGCGAACGAAGGCTTTCGCCTGGCATCGGTGACGGCATTACTGGTAGGGTGGTCGTTCTTGAGCGCCGTGAGGAGTCGCCTGGCCTCGTACGGCTCATCCTTCTTGAGGCATTCGGCGGCGCGGGCGAGAAGCGCGTCGGCGGCGGCCTCGGCCAGGCCGAGCTTCGCGCGGCTTCGGACGGCTGCGATCTCCTCCTTGCGCAGCTTGAGCCAGGCGGTGTCGCCGTAGGCGGCCTCGAGAGCGTCGAGTGCCGCGGCGGCGCCCCCTGCGTCGCGTTTCGCAAGCAGTTCCTGCACGTTCGCGAGCGCGGCCTTTGCGAGCGGCGCGACGTGTCGGCTCACATCGGCGCCGAGGGAGCGGGCCTTGGCGAAATCTTCCTCGGCGGCGGAGAAGTTGCCGACCACGATGTCGAGCAGGCCGAGGGCCAGCCAGTCGTCGGCGGCGCCGCGGTCAATCGCCAGAAGTGCGAGCGCTCGGACGCCGCGCTCGCCGAGGCCCGTCCAGCGATACGTCTCCTTCCCCTGCGCCTTGAGGTGCAAATGGCTGACGACGATCCCCGATTGATCGGCATCCGTCAACGGGCCGTTGAGGCCAGGGAGGAAGATGGAGCTCTTCGTGAGCTTGGGGACCGCGGTGACGATGCGGTTGATCATCCTGGCCTTGAGTTGGTCGAGGCGGTTCAACTCCTCCGCACGCAGCGCCACGAGGGCGGCGACGGCTCGGTCGCTGGGGCGCAGCTTGAGACCCTCTGCCGCGGCACCCGCGAAGTCCCACGCCTTGACCAGGGCCTCAGTGGGCTCGAGGGCCCGGGCGGCGGCGGCCTCGGCCTCGCGCTGCCGGGCCAGGGCGGTCGCGGGGTCGGCGGCGGCCTTGGCTTTCGCCGCCTTCTCCTGCCTCTCGATGCTGGCAAGGAACTTCTGCGCCTCGGCGACGACGGCCGGCACGCCGAACCGCGCGATGATCCCCTGAAGCTCCTTCCGCGCCTCGTCGAACCGCTGCTCAGCGGCAAGGCCTGCCACGCGTTCCGCTGTCCGACGGTACGCAGCCTCGGCGGCCGTTGCCGCGGCGGCCTGGGCCTGGGCGACCCGTTCGCGGAGGGCCGCGTCGTCTCGTCGCTCGAGCAGGCCCTGGTAGCAGGCGATGGCCTCGCCGAACCGCCCCACGTCGGCGAGGGCCTTGCCCTTGGCGTCGGCCTCCAGCCATGCATCGTGCCACGGCGGGGCCTTGGGCTCGACTTTGGGTTCGGCCTTCGCCTCGGTCTTTGGCTCGGTCTTGGGCTCGACCTTGGGCTCCACCTTCGGCTCGACCTCCGCTTCGACCCGAGTCGTGACCTTCGGGGGCGACTTGTCGGGCGGGACAGTGGCCTCCGTTGTCACCTTGACGCCCGTCGGCGGCGCGTGCCCACGCCTGGGGCCGAAAGCCAGGTAGGCGATGAAGGCCACCGCGGCGACGCCGGCCACGGCGAGCGCCACCCCCAGGCTGGGTCGCCGCGCCGCCGCCCCACCGGGGAGTGGCCCGGGCCCGGCGGGGATGGGCGGGGAGCGTCGCTCCGCCTCCAGCTCCGCCTCGATGCGCTCGAGGGCGCTCAGGAGGTCGCTGGCCCGCTGGAACCGCTCGTCGGGGTTCTTGCGGAGCAGGTGGTGGACGACGTGGCAGAGCGCCAGGGGCGCCCTGGGGGCAGCGGAATTGAGCGGCGGCGGCTCCTCGCGGACGTGTTTGAGCGCCAGCTCCTCCGGGCTGCGCGCCTCGAACGGAGGGTGCCCGGCCAGTACGTGGTAGAAGGTAGCGCCGAGGAGATACAGGTCGGAGCGGGCGTCGAGGCGTCGCCCGCGCGCCGCCTCCGGCGGGAAGTAGAGGGGGCGGCTGGGCGGCGTGGAGGCCGCCGCCGGGCCGGTGTCGGATGCCGAGCAGCGGGCCAGGCTGAAGTCGGCGATCTTCAACTGCCCGCTCGGCGTGACCAGGAGATTGGACGGCTGCACGTCGCCGTGGAGCACACCCGCCGCGTGGGCCGCGGCGAGGGCCGCGGTGGCCTGCTTCATCAGCGACAGGGCGCGCTCGGGCGGCAGCCGCCCCTCGCGCTCGAGGATGCCGGCGAGGTTCTCCCCGTGCACGAGCTCCATCACCACATAGTGGTAGCCCCGGGCCTGCGCCGCGTGGAACACCTGCACGATGTTCGGGTGGTCCACCGCCGCGGCGGCGAGGGCGGCCTGGGTGAAGCGCTCGACGAGCGCCGCATCCCGCCCCTCCTCCGGCGACAGCACCTTCACGGCGACCTGGCGGTTCAGAGCCGGCTGGCGGGCGCGGTACACCGCCGTCGTCTCGCCTTCCGCCAGGAGCTCGATGAACTCCAGGTCCGCAAGAGTCTGACCGACGAGTGAGTTGAACGGCTCGGGTGCGTCGGTGTTGCCTGCCATCGTCCTGCGCGTCCCCACTGCCAGGTCCTGCCCAGCTCCCATGACCGACTACGCGCATGCTATCCCGGCAGCGGGCGGCTGTCAAGGAGGAATGCCACACGGTCTACTCTTGTGCTTCCCCAGCGGCCGGCGGGGGGACGCCTCCGGGCGCCGGGAACAGGGCCAGCGTCGCGGCCCCCACGCCACGGCACAGGAGAAAGAGGAAGAGGGCCTGGCCGAAGGCGGGCACGAGTGCCGCCGCCGCGATGGCGAGCGCTCCGGCGCCCACGGTGCGCCAGGGGGGCTGGGTGCCCTCGTCGTCCTTCAGGAGGCGCTGCCCCGCGATCTTCGCCGTGGCCGAGAGGCCAACGGCGGCGAGCCAGACGAAGAACCCCAGGACGGCGCCCGCCAGCAGGCCAAGCGCCGGCGCGCCCGCCTGCTTGGCCTTGTCGAGGACCGTGGCGGCGAAGAGGAGCAGGAGCACGCTCACAATGCCGATGCAGATGACCCTCCACGGCCCGCGCCGAAGAGCTTGCTCCGCCCGCGCCACCTGCCCCGGCACCAGGGCCGCCGCCAGGAGCATCAGGCCCACGCAGCCGACCGCCGTGGCCACGACCGCGGTGATCACGAGCTTCCAGCCGAGGATGTGGCGAATCGCGTGCAACGCGCCGTCGCGCCCGGCCTCCTTCGCCGTGCTCAGGACCGGCGCGCCCGCCGTCAGGCTGGATTCCCCGCACCAGCCACTCGACCACGCCAGGGCCAGGAGCAAGCCGCACACGAACACAACACGGGACAGTTTCATTGCACCACCCTCGCTTGTCTGTTGACGTCGGGACTGGCGAGAGTCCGCCAGCGATATGCCAGGATGAGTTGGGCGGCAAGGCCCGCCGCGAGAAGCGCCAGCGCCAGCGCCCCGCCGGGAACCACCCGGAGCCAATCGCCCGCCGTCGCCGCGGCGCCCTCGACGAACTCGACGACGGAATCCCACGCGGCTCGCCACCCATCGAGCGACGGAGCGACGTCCGCCACGGCGGCCTCGTCCGGCAGGCCGCCCCACCGCACGAGCACGGCCGCGCCGACGGCGACGAACAGCGCGGCGGCGAGCGTCAAGGCCTGCCACGCGCGACGGCGCCGCTCCGCCGTCGCGGCACGGGCAAGCACCCCCGCGGCAAAGTCGGCCCGCATCGCCGGGAGCGCCGGCTCGGCGAGCGCAGCAAACAACGTGCGATAGCTGGAGAGCACCTGCCGGCACGAGGGGCAGGCGTGGAGGTGCCGCTCCAGGCGCTCGCACTCCTGGGCCTTCAACTCGCCTTCCAGGTATGCCTGGGCCAGCTCGCGGACGCCTTCGCAGGCGATCATCGGTCGTCTCCAAGAATGGGCCTCAGCGCGCGGCGGAGCCGCTCGCGTGCCCGGAAGAGCTGCACCTTCACGGTGCCGAGCGGGCGCCCGAGCGCCGCCGCAATCTCCTCGTACGACAGCTCCTCGACGTGCCGCAAGGTGACGATGAGCCGGTAGTCGTCGGGCAACTGGGCAATCGCGCGCTCCAGGTGCTCGGCCATCTCCCGTTGCGACGCCACCTCGCCGGCATCCGGCGTCGCCGCCACAGGCTCGCGGGCGTCGCCCTCGTCGTCGCCGAGCATGGGGACAGACACGGGGCGGCGCTTCTTCAGCGCGTTGATGCACGCGTTTGTGGCCAGCCGCAGCAGCCAGGGCCTCAGGGGCTCGCCGGGGCGGAAGGTGTGGAGCTTTCGCCAGACTCGCAGGAACACCTCCTGGGCCATGTCCTCGGCCGCCGCGGCGTCGCAGGTCATCCGGTAGGCGATGGCGAAGACCAGCCGCTGGTAGTGCTCGACGATTCGCGCGAAGGCCCGCTCGTCGCCTGCCCGCGCCGCGGCCACCACCTCGGGCGCAACGTCGAGAGGTCCCGAGCCCTCGGCTCTGCTTGCGCCAGGCTCCGCCGAAGGGTGCCGCACTGCATTTCCCTTCTGCCCGGTCATACAGCCCTCTGTCACGTCCGGTTTCACGGCATTGTAACCGAAAGTCGCCGCGAGGGGAAGGGCGCTGCGCGATCAGGGCTGCATGTGCTGCACGGTTCACGACTTGTGGCCCCCATACCCCGGGTGGCAGGGCCCTGGCGCCGGACCTGTGCTTGACGCGGGGCGGCCGCAGCGGTATCATCGCGGTGTGTGCCCCGGCTGCCCGCCGGCGGCCGGGCGGATCCGTTACCCTTCGGAGGAAGCGGTCATGAAGGAGCTTATCGCTGTCCTTCAGGTCGGCATCGTTCTCACGACCCCCATTTTCTTCCTCGCTACGCTGCTCGTCCTCTGGCGCGTCCTGCGAGCCACCGAGGCCACCCTGGCCGTCCTCGTCTACGTCAAGCACCACCTGGACCTCCGCCACCCGGCGACGCCGGACAGCGAAATCCACACCACCGCGCAGCTTCGCGATGCCGAGGAGAAGTTCTACCCGGGCACCCACGGAGAGCACCCTGATGCGGGTGATCGCGGGTAGCGCGGGCGGCGTGCCGTTGCGGGTGCCGCCTGGCCTGCGCGTGCGGCCGACCAGCGGACGCGTCCGGACCTCGCTCTTCAGCATCCTGGGCGAGGCGGTGGTCGGCGCGCGCGTTGCCGATCTGTTCGCGGGCTGCGGCGCCTTGGGCATCGAGGCCCTCAGCCGCGGCGCCGCCTTCTGCTGCTTCGTGGAAAACGCCCGCCCCGCCCTCGCAGCCCTTCAGGCCAATCTGGCCAAGACCCGCTTCGCCGCCAAGGCTGACATCCTGGCCTGCGACGCCTTCTCCGCCGTGCCGCACCTGGCCTCCCGCGGGCCATTCGATCTGATCCTGTTGGACCCGCCCTACCGGCTATTGAGCGAGTCGCATGGCGGGTTCGTGTCGCTCCTCGATGACATCGCCGGTGGTGCCGCCCTGGCGCCATCGAGCACCGTGGTTGTCCAGCACGACACGCAGGCCCCGCTGCCGGAGTCGACCGGACGGCTCCAGGTCGGTGATCGGCGGCTTTACGGGACGACGGCGTTAACCTTCCTCGGGCTGCGCCCCCCTGGGCCTGGAGGGACGCGCTTTTCCTCTTGATTCTACGGCCCCCTTGGGTTATTCTCTTGTGAATGAGACACCGTGGTCGCGCACGGAATGGACTGCGGCCGAGGTTGTGGTGCGCCGTGCGCGCCTCGTTGTCGCTGGTCCAGCCTCCCGTAAGGGAGTCTGCCGCTTCCGGTGGTTGCTCACGCGACAACATCCCGCTTGGGTTTCGCTGTCACCGAAACCCCATTCTGGAACGGAGGCTTGAACATGCCAGGACGAACTGGGCTGATGTGGGCGTTGCTGGCGGAGGCCAAGGGCATCACCGGCGCGGCGATGCTCGCCGCGCGGCGGAAGAAAGGGGCCATAAAGATGAGGAACGGCAGCGGAGCGTGGCGCGGCATCGTCGCTGTGGCAGTGGCGGGCCTGCTCCTGGCGGGCACGGCCACCGCCGCGCCCCTCCTGGCCGGCAGCGACCTCGTGGGCTACTGGAAGTTCGACGAGCCAGTCGGCAACCCGCGTGATGCGGCCACCGGCCTCGTCAACGGCACCCTCAGCGGCACCGTGGCGCGCGTGACCGGGAAGTTCTGCGGTGCGTTCAACTTCGCCGGCGTCAACGACTACGTGAGCATCGCGAACAGCACGGTCCTGGAGAACGTCCAGGAGGGCGACTACACGCTCTCGGCCTGGGTGAACGCCGACACGGTCCCCCCGGGCTCCGACACCAACAACGCCAATTACGGCATCATTGAGAAGGCAGGCTACCACAGCGGCCTTCGATATTCGAGTGCCAGCAGGTTTACAGCGGATGCCTGGCGCGCGGCGGGACCTACCAACTACTCCGCCACCACCACGACCACCTACACTCCCGGCACCTGGAACCACGTGGTCGCTGTGGTCTCGAGGACCAACGGCACTATGAAGGTCTACGTCAATGGCGAGGAGAAGGGCAGCAACACCTTCACCCCCGGCGCCGCCGCTTACCAGTACAACCAGACACCCTGGAGGATCGGCATCGCCAATCCCGGGGCCGGTACATACCGATGGCCGATGGACGGCACGATTGACGAGGTCGCCATCTGGAAGAAGGCCCTGACGGCCGATGAGGTCGGAACCCTCTACCAGCTCTACTCGGGCGCGAGCGCCTTCCCGACCGTCGTCGCCGACTACCAGACCAACTTCCAGGGGCCCACTCCTAGCCCAGGCTGGCAGTACCTCTGGAACGCGAATGGCGCCATCGGGAACATGGCCAACTACGTTCCCCTGCTCTGGACCGGTTCCGCCTATGACAGCGACGGAGTGCCAGGAAGCCCGGCTGTCCCGCCGGGCCGCTACGTGAGCCTCACCGGGACAGGCGGCCATCCCGGCCCCGCCGCCGCCCAAACCACCGAATCACTGGGCATAGAGCGCTACGCCATCGCCGCCTACAGCGTTCCCTTCGAGGCCGACTACTTCATGACCGACAGCATTCTCGCCATGACCAATGGCAGTCGCACCGTGGGGACCCATACCCTCGAGCTGCGCGTCTACGTGGACGACCTGCTCCTGTATCGCGAAATCGGGATTGACAATACCTCCTTCATGCTCTCGCTCGGCCACCTGTTCCCGGGCAACAACATTCTGGTCGCCCTCGGCGCCAATGGCTCGGACGCCTACGACAGCTTCCGCCTGGACTTCGCCATCGTAACCACATCCGACCTGATGATCCCCGAGCCGGCGACGGCGACCCTGCTCGTGGGCGGGCTGGCCGCGCTCGCCGCGCGCCGCCGGCGGAAGCGTCGCCACCGGAGCCCTCGCACAGGAGGACGCGACATGTCCCGCAAGAGTATGCTCATTGGACTGCTGCTGTTGGCACTCGTCGCTGGGCTCGCCCAGGCCGCGCCCATCGCCGTCTACGACAGTTACAGCGACTGGCAGGGCGACGGGGTGCAGCCCGACGGCCGCTGGTACTACGAGCAAGTGCTGGAGACCGACCTTAGCGGCCCCTACGGTCCCCTGCCCGTGTGGGACACCGGTTCCTGGCGCTTCACGCTTGGCTCGGTGAACTGGGGCTCAGGTGGCCTGTCGCAGAGCGGCGGCCACCCAGGATTCGGAACCTATGAGAACTACGATGTTATCGCCACGTTCTCGCCCGACACGGCGGGCATTTACCTGCTCGTTGGCAACGTGCGTCACAACCGCCTCGACACAGGGGGGAGCGATGGCGTCGAGCTGACCATCCGCCACGACTTGCCCAGCGGCAACGACGAGGTGTACTTCCGCGCCTGGCCCATCGTCCGAAACCCGGGCAGCGGCGCCATCAAGCGATACGGCATCGGCGGAGTGGCCCTCGCCAGCCTCAGCTCACCGGACGAGCTGTACTTCCGCGTGAGCGCGGGGCCAAACAGCAACAGCGGCACCGACAGCTTCATGTATCGCTACCGCGTCTACCAGTTCGCCCCCGCACCCGGCGGGAGCGCGATCAGCCACTGGGACTCCGTTGCTCAGTTCGGCAACAACGTCCCGTCCACCGACTTCGGCCAGCTCGGCGACCTCGACGCCGCCGGCAACCCCGTCTGGTTCTACCAGAGCGGGAAGCCCGGCTCGTCGAACCCCAACGACTACCATCTGCTCTCGGAGTGGGACGCCACGAATCAGCGCTGGATCACCGTGCCGCCGGCCGACGGCTGGCCCTCGGGAAGCGCCGACGGCTACGTCCAGCACTTTGCCACCGGCTGCCACCCCGGCACCGACGACAACCACGCCGCCATCCGCTCCTGGCTCGCCCTCTTCGATGGCACGGTGGATCTCAGCTTCTGGGCCGCCGACTCGAACCCCAGTGGGGGCGACGGCGTCACCATGGCCGTCTACCTCAACGATGTCCTGCTCGGCTTGCAGCTCACCATCGCCAACGGCGACAGCGTGGGCAAGACGATCGAATTGGCCGACGTGCCGGTGCAGTTCGGCGACTTCCTCCACTTCGCCATCCTGCCCGGCCTGACTGCCGGTGCGGATGGCACCAATGTCCGCATCGAGATATCCACTGAGGTCATCCCCGAGCCGGCCACGCTGTCGTTGCTCGCCGCCGGCCTCGTGGGCCTGGCCGCCCGAAGGCGCAGGAGGCGCTGACCGGCCCCCTCGCTACGGCGGGGGCGACATGTCGAGGGCGGCGCCTACTCCACAGACGCCGCCCTCGCTGGCTTTCCACGGTCACGCGCTACGTCGTTGGCGGATAGAAGCACATCACTTCGAGCGGCTCCGAGCCCTCCGACACCAAGCGGTATGGCTTCGACAGGCTGGCGGGCATGAAGTAGAACTTGCCCTTGTGCAGCGGCGCCTGGCCCCACGGGCCATCCAGCTTCCCCGTCCCGCTGATGCCGGACACGCAGTAGAAGCCCTGGTCCCCAGGCATTGCGAGCTGGCCTTTGACGATGAAGCGCTTGACGTCGAAGTACTGCTTCGCCTCGTCGGGGACCAGCTTCTCCTCGACGCTGCCGTTCTCGCGGCGGACGACCTCGGGCTTACGGCGGACGTAGCCGTTCAGGTAGTCCAGCGGCATCTTATCGAACTTCACGGCCTCCAGCGCCGTGTCCCAGTCCAGCCCGCACGCCGCGTCCTGCTTGCCGAACGGGAAGCCTTTCCACTCGGCCAGGATATTCCAATCGGTCGGCTCCTGCGGCTCCATGATGCACACGCCCGAGCCGAGGCTGTGAGCGTAGCTGTCGCGCAGGAAGATGATGTCGCGCGGGTGCGGCACGAACTCGTGCATGTGCCGCAGCATCTCGTCGCGGTCCTGCGCGTCCAGCCACTTGCGGAAGTCCTTCGGGTCAACGTCCTCCTTCCAGCCGATCCAGGTCTTGGCCTGGGGGCGGGTGTCGAGGACGACCCAGGCCTCGTTCTTGCCGTAGGGGTCGTTGAGGTGCTTCTTGGAGAAGGCGGGCGAGGGATGCCAGTGGACGGGGATGTGGGCGTCGTCGCCGACGTCGAAGATTTTCACGAGGATGCCGAGCTTGGTGCCGAAGCGCGTGTGGTGCTTCTCTCCCATCGCCTCGACGGGCAGGGCCTTCAGCAGGTCGGCGAGCAGCACCGCCTCGCCGTTCGGCAGGTAGATGCGGCTGAAACCCTTGTCGAGCGGGTTCTCGCGCCCGGGCGTCACGGCCCGATTCGTCGAGAAGAACCACTCCTCCGAGCGGAAATCGTCCTTCGGATCCTGCTCGCCCATGAACTTCGCCCGCAGCTTGCCGCCGTTGTAGAAGTGCAGATACGTGTGCGGGGCGATCGGAACGGGCTTCTCAATCGCACGCTTGAACTGGTCCATGTCCGCCATTGCTGCCTCTCCATGTCCATACGGGTTCGGGAACGCCGACCACCCACGGTCAGCACGCCTCCAATCTAAGCGCGCGGCAGGCTTATGTCAAGCCCCGTTCGCTGTTTTCCGCTTGCGGCTGCTGGCGTGCCGGCTTATACTCTCCGCCATGCCGCTGCCAGCACACCGAGCCGCAAGGAGAGAGCGATGAGCGTTCTGGGACTGGACATCGGGACCACGGGCACCAAGGCCGTCGTGTTCGCCGAGGACGGGAAGCTCCTGTCGTCGGCCTACGAGGAGTATCCGCTCCTGTTCCCCCGCCCCGGCTGGGCAGAGCTGGACAGCGCGGGGGTGTGGGCGGCGGTCCAGCGGGTCGTCGCCAAGGCCGCGAGCGGCTCCCGCGACAAGGTGAAAGCCCTCAGCGTCTCGGTCTTTGGCGAATCCTTCATGCCCGTCGGCAGGAACGCCGAGCCCCTCTACAACACGATCCTGAGCTTCGACGCGCGCGCGGAGGCCCAGACGCAACGACTCACCGAGAAGCTGGGCCGCCGCGAAATCTTCCAGCTCACCGGCATGCCCCAGCACTCCAGCTACACGGTCAACAAGATCATGTGGCTGCGGGACAACGAGCCCGACGTGTTCCGCAAGACCTGGAAGTTCCTGCTCTGGGAGGACTTTTTCTTCCTCAAGCTCGGCCTGGAGCCGAAGATTGACCATTCGCTGGTCGGCCGCACGCTGGCCCTCGACGTGCGCACGAGGGGCTGGGCGCAACCCGTGCTCGACGCCGCGGGCATCGAGCCTTCGGCGTTTGCCACCCCCTGCCCTTCCGGCGAGATCGTCGGCGAGGTGAGCCGCAAGGCCGCCAAGGCCCTCGGGTTGCCCGCGGGGGCCAAAGTCGTCGCCGGCGCCCACGACCAGCCCGCCTGTGCCCTGGGAGCCGGCGTAGTGGACCCCGGCGTGAGCACCGACACGACGGGCACCGTCGAGTGCATGACCATCGCCATGGCCGAGCCGGTCCTCACCGACGCGATGCTCGCGGCCAACCACGGCGTGTATCCCCACTGCGCGCCCGGCCGCTACGTGTCGCTCGCCTTCCTCTACACGGCGGGGAGCATTCTCCGCTGGTTCCGCGACAAGTTCGGCGCCGACGCCCTCCGCGAAGCCAAGCGGCGGAAGAAGGATGTCTACGAAGTCCTCATCTCGAAGGCGCCCGAGGGGCCCATTGACCTCTTCCTCCTCCCCCACTTCGCGGGCACGGGCACGCCGTACCTCGATTCCAACTCGCGGGGCGTCCTGGCGGGCCTGACGCTGAACACGACGCCCGCCGACATCACGCGGGCGATCCTCGACGGCGTGGCCTACGAGATGCGCATCAACCTCGAGTCGGTGCGGAGCGGCGGCCTCAAGGTCGAGAAGTTCAACGCCATCGGCGGCGGCTCGCGCTCCGACCGCTGGTGCCAGGCCAAGGCCGACATCACCGGCCTGCCCGTGGACGCCCTCGACGTGTCGGAGGCCGGCTGCCTGGGCGTGGCCATGCTCGCCGGCGTCGCCGTCGGCGTCTGGCCCTCGCTCGACGCGGCGATCAAGCAACTCGTCCGCGTCCGCAAGTCCTTCGCGCCGGACCCTGCGGGCCAGAAGCTTTACAACCGTGCCTTCGGCGTCTACCGCCGCATCTACCGCAGTTGCTCCGACCTCAACCACGCCATCGCGGCGTTCGCCTCCGAACTCCACGAGACTCGCAGGGCATAGGCCCCGCCGGCACGTGGGAAAGGCGGCCCGCAGCATGCGAAGTGTACGTCTCCACCGATTCAAGGTCGGCGGCGGCGGGGCCAGTTCTGCGGAATCATGGGTGCGTCATGGGGCGCAGAAGTCTCTGGAGGTAATCCGGGTGCTGGGTCAGGACGCCCTGTAGGAAGAACCAACTGTAGACCAGGTGCCCTTCGTAGCCGCACGTCTCGCCGGTCCAGGTATAGAACTCGGCGCCCTTCGGCTGCTCATTGATGATGCCGTTCTGGAAACTCCCCCCGTTGGGAAAGACGGGCTTGGCCTGCCGGGCCGTCATGGCGTCGAGTTGCGGCTGGACGCTGCTGCGAAGTCCCAGTCGGTAATGCGCGTTGAGCCAGTGGACTTGGTCGCAGACCAGGCAGCCGCCGTTCAGGTAGCGCTGAAACGTGTCGGTGCCATCTTCCCGGCTGGGACGGCCGTGTTCCGGGCCGATCCCGATGTGGTAGTCTGCGCGGCGGATGGGCGTGAGCACGCAAGGCAGTCCGAGGTCCAACCGGGTGAAGCCGACCTCTTTGACCTTCGCATGGATGAGAGAGAGCATCTTCTCGGCCGGCTCCTTCGGCACCAGGCCATAGGCGATGGGCAGGCCGAGGATGCCGGGCGCCCAGTAGTCGTGGCGCTTCCCGTCCGCGCTGATCCACCAGGAAAGGAGCTGGGTGTCCGGACTATAGAAAGTCGGGTAGAATGCCTTGCGAAGCCTGCCGGCCAGTTCCGCGTAGCGGCCTGCCTTGTCCTTCCGCTGGAGGCGCTTCTCGATGTCCGCCAGGCAGCAGAACGCCCGGTAGGCCAGCGCGTTGATGTAGAGGTCCTTATGCCCGGAGTTGATCGTGTCCCAGGCTGTGGCGCCGCGGTCCGCCGGGTGGCTGAGCGCGTTCGCGTTGCCGCTCTTTGGGGATTCGACGATGCCGTCGTGGTCAACGTCCCTGGACGCCAGGTAATCCGCGATCTTCTCCAATTGGGCGATCCGCGTCTCCGCCCACTTCAGATCGCCCGACAGTTCCGTGCAGGCCCACGCCGCCACGATGATGCTGGGCGGTGCGTCCAGCATGTACTTGATGTCGTAGTAGGCCACGACGGCGCCTGACGGATCGGTCCGGAAGTCGAGCCACCATTCCAGGGAATGCCTGAGGAGGTACTCGGCCGGAACGCCGGGTGCCAGCTCGGGCACGAGCAAGGCGTGGTCGGCGATAAACGCATAGAGGGAACTGACCGGGTCGCTAATCGGGTTGTTCGACAGGACCCCGGCGGGAGGGAGCGCGAGGTCCTTGACCTCGCCATGAACCGCCCCGCGAACGCACGGGCAGTAGACGTTCCACCAGCCGCGCCGGACGCTCTTCCATGTCGCCTCGTCAACGCCCTTGGGAGTGGGGAGTTGCCAGGGCGAGAAATCGAGGGTGACGGCTTCTCCGGCCGGCGGCGCGGGGATTTCGAAGGCCACGTCAATCAGGTGCTTGAAGCGGTGGCCGGTGAATCGCCCGGTAACAGGCTTCGTGCCCTGCGAACGAATGAGCAGTTGCCCGAAGTCAGCCGCGCTCAGGACCGCCGGCAGGGCAAACCCGTCGGGCGGAAGCCACCGGCTTGGCACAACCGCGGTCGCAGCCATGAGAGGGTTGAAGGGCAGCGTGACGCGGATGGCCCTGATCGCCCCGCCGCCAACGTTCTCCAGAGACCACGCCATGCCTGCGCCGTTCGCCCGCGCTCTCCAGAGCAGTTCCACCTTGCCACCGGCGCCGAGCCGGCAGGCGGAGCCATCCGTTCCCAGAACATAAGGCTTGCCATCTACCCATTTTCCATTCGCCTCTACCTGGAACACGCCGCCCGCATTGGGGCGGAGCAGGTTGAGCTTGGTCTGAGCGGTCCCCTCCGTGTCCCAGCTCAGAAACGCGAACCCCGGGCCGGTTGCCGACGAGGTGAAACGAACTTCCGCGGCTGAAGCCATGCTGCTTCCTCTCCACAGTACGGCCAGGCCCATCAGAAGTATGCCTGATGCGCGAAACCGACGGATCGCTCTAGTCAAATCCGCGAGCATCTTGCCTGCCGTGTCAGAGGGCCGCTGCGCAAGGCCATGCCGCTGCCCCGATCTCATCGCGGCGCCCGCTCACTTCTTCGCCACGTAGTCCACGACGAGCACCTTGTCGAGGATGGGCTTGAGGGACTCGGCGAATGCCTTGTGGGCGGGGTGCGGGAGATAGGCGTCGCGGGCCTTCTCGGTATCGAAGGTGACGAGGAAGCAGTGGGTGAAGCCGTCGCTGAGCTTCTCGGGGCTGATGTCGGTGCCCCACTCGAAGTAGCGAACGCCGCCGATCTTGCCCGGGAGGGCGCGGAACCCGTCCTCGACGGCCTTGATCTGCTCCGCCGTCGCCTCGGCCTTGAACTTGAAGAGCACCACGTGGCGGAGCTTGCCGCGCGTCGTCTGCGCGTGGATCGGGCACACGCGCGTGAACGGGCAGCAGCCGGCCAGCAGCAGCAACGCTAAGACGCCCACACCAAGCAGCCTTCTCACTGAACGTCTCCTTTCCGGCTCATCCGACCCAAGCGATCATCCCCGCGGCCTTCGGGTCACGTCTGGCGCTCTAGGCGCTCATCTGTGCGCTACGGGGGGTGAGCGCCTAGCGCGGGACGGGGCGACAAGTGCCATGATAGCCGTAAGAGTCCAATCTACAATGGGTTATGGCTCGCGCAGAGTCCGCAGCAGGTGGCCCCTTGCGCTAGGCGCTCACTTGCGCGCGATAGGGGGTGAGCGCCTAGCCGGGGCGACCCCGGGTGTGCTGCCCCGGGTGAGGGCTTCACGCAGATGAGTCTCCTTTCCTCCATTCAAGGGGTCGAGAGCTTCGCGAGTTCGGCAGCAAGCTCCTCCGCGAGACGGTCGGCTGGGACTTCGCGGAGGAGTTTCCCCTTGCGGAACAGGTAGCCAACGCCTTTGCCGCCGGCCACGCCGATGTCGGCGTCAGCCGCCTCGCCGGGGCCGTTGACGACACAGCCCATCACTGCGACACGCAGGCTGGGCGGCGCGCCCTTGAGCGCCTTCTCGACCTGCTCTACCAGTGTCAGGAGGTCAATCTCGCAGCGGCCGCAAGTGGGGCACGAGACGACCTCGGGGTGGCGCCGCTCCCGCAGGCCGAGCGAGGCGAGGATGTCGTAGGCGACCTCGACCTCCTTGTGCGGCGGGCCGGTGAGGGAGACGCGCACGGTGTCGCCGATCCCCTCGTTGAGCAGGATGCCGAGGGCGATGGCCGACTTGATGGTGCCGATGCCCGGCGGCCCGGCAGCCGTGACGCCGAGGTGAAGCGGATAGTCGCATCGGGCAGCCACCGCCCGGTACGCCTCGACAGTGGCCATCACATCGGATGCCTTCAGCGAGAGCACGATGTCGCGGAAACCCCAGTCCTCGAACTGGCGCACGTATTCCATCGTCCGCTCGACCATCAGGGGGGGAAGGTCGGCTTCGCGGGGTGTGGACACCCCGCCTACATCGGCAACCTCGAGGCCGTCGCGCGGGCGGATGGAGCCGGAGTTGACGCCGATGCGGATGGGGATGCCCCGGTCCTTGGCGGCCAGGACCACCTCGCGGACGTATTCGGGCTTCCTGAGGTTGCCTGGGTTGATTCGGATGGCGTCGGCGCCGGCCTCGATGGCGGCGAGGGCGAGGCGGTGGCTGAAATGGATGTCGGCCACGAGCGGGATGTGAATCTCGCGGCGAATCGCAGCGATCGCGTCGGCCGCGGCGCGGTCGGGCACGGCCACGCGGATGATCTCGCAGCCGAGGGCCTCGAGCTCAAGGGTCTGGGCAACGGTCGCCGCCACGTCCGCCGTCGGCGTCGTGGCCATTGATTGGACGGCGATAGGGAAATCCCCACCCAAGGGGACATTGCCCTTATAGACGACACGGGTCTTTCTGCGGGGTGTGGTGGCCATGACTCGTGACTCGTGACCCGTGACGCGTGACAAGAAAGAAGGCGCTTTGCAGGTTCTTTCTGTCCTCTCACGCGTCACGGGTCACGCGTCACGCATCCTTTCACTTCGACCTCATGAAGTCTGGATCAGCCTTGAGTTTCGCGCGGGTTTCCTCGAACATCATGACGACGGCTGGATGGTCGCTGGGCCAGGCGCGCTTCGTGTAGTCGGGGTCGGCGCGCATCTTGGCCAGCTCGGGCTCGAAGTCGGCGAAGTAGCTGCCGTAGAGGTGAAAGGAGTCGGAGATGTCGGTGTAGGTGCCGACGCCGACGGGCTGACCGAGCTTCTCGGCGATTCGCCCCGCGATGCGCTGCTGGAGGTCGGTGAGGGCGAAGGCGTTCATGGACCAGGCCTTGTAGGCGTCGCGGCTGCGCCAGTGGGTGTTGAGGTTGAGGAGGACCCGCCCATCGTCGTCGGGCAGGAGACGCAACCAGACGCGCTGGAGGCAGGGCGGGTCGGTCGTCTGCGGGTCGGCAGTGGGCATCCAGGTCGTGGCCTGGATGCGGCGGCTGTGGGTGGCGGCGACGGCCTTTTTGACAACGTAGTCGAACTGGTCCACGGCGGGGAGCCTCTTCGCCTTCGGGTCGTCGAGGCTGGTCGTGGGCGCGTAGGCGAAGAGGCGCTCGTGGTAGGTGTAGGTCCACTTGTCGGGGTCGGAGGGGTCCACCCAGTGGTCGTGAATGCCGTCCACCACCTCCTGGCGGTAGATTTCCAGCTCGGCGGGGCCGCCGGGGAAGTTCTTGTGGATGCGGGGCTCGCCGAAGGGGTTTGTGACCTCGACGATCATCGTGCAGTCGCGGCTGGGCGGGTCGAGGTAGCGGCCCCGCTTGTCGCGGCGGTCGTACTCGGTGCGGATGTCCACGCCCTGGTCCCAGAGGGCGAGCATGGCGCGCTCCCAGGCCTGGGGGAGGTTCTCGCCGGTGACCTTGATGACCGGAAGATGGCCGTGGTTAGAGCGAGGCAAGCTACTCTCCCTTGGGCCTGGTCCAGAAGCAGGCGTCGCCGGCCTTGGGGGCCGTGCGCTCGCTGAGAGCCACCATGCGGGCGACGGAGCCCGTGGCGCTCGCGAACACGATGTCGAGGAGGCAGACGAACTCGCTGCCGCGTCGGACGTTCAGCCGCATGCCGCGCCGGGCGCCGTGGCGGGCCGACAGGCTCGTGGCCACGAGGCTGGCCGAGTCGTCGAGGCCGGTCACGTTGCCGCACAGCGAGCCGAGGGGCGCCGTGGCGAGGGCCTTGGCGCGGTTCGTCTTCCACCAGGCGCGCCAGGCGGCGAGTGCCTCCCCGCCCCCTGCCGGGCCGCCCGTGAAGGCCGCAAGCGCCTCGGCCCCTTCCTTCCTGGCGGCAGGGTCCTTGGCCTGGAGCAAGGCGTCGAGGGCATCCAGCGCGCTGGCCTCGCCCAACCGATACAGCAGCACGGCTGCCGCCGCTCGGACCTCCTCATTGCGGTCGGCCAGGAGCTTCTTGAGCTCGGGGACGGCGGCCTTCCCTGCCTCGACGATCGGCGGCCAGTCGTCGTAGCTCGCATCCAACGCCCGCAGCCTGGCCACGAGGTCGGCGACCGAGGGCTCGGACTGTCCCGCTACGGCAACGGAGGCCAGAATGGCGACGAGGGCGAACGAACGCATGTCGGGGCTCCATCTTGGCAAGGTTTGCGCGCACTTCCTTCAAGCGATTGTAGCCGGCGGGGCCGCGCGCGTCAAGGAGGTGGCGGGTCAGAAAATGGTCTGCTTGACGGCCGACGAGATGAGCTTGAGGGCCACGGTGGTGATGCCAATGAGCCCGACGCCGCAGCCGTAGCCCGCCATGAGGATGGGGGCGTAGGCGCGCCACTTGAGGTCGCCCAGGCGCTTGCGGAAGTAGTAGCGGCCCAACATGGCGCCCAGGAACTGCGGGAAGGCCATGAAGGCATTCTGCCCGATGCCGGTGAGGAAGCCGTAGAAGATGATCGTGGGCAGCCCGAAGAGGCTGAAGAACGCGTACATGGCGCTGCCGATGCCGAAGCCGACCACGATGTACTGGAGGTGCAGGATCTTCTGAAGGTTGGCCAGGCCCTCGCCGCCAGGGAGAGTCGTCCGCATCCACATGCAGTTGATCGTGGCGTTCAATGGCCACATCTTCTGCACGAAGGGGTAGGTGCTCGACGGGATGACGTCCAGCTTCCAAATCCACGACCAGTAGATGAAGCTGCACACCCAGAGGACGATGAACGCGAGCATGCTGGAGTAGACGACGCTGCCGAAGTGGGTCTTGGTGAGCTCGAGCTGCTTGAACATGCCGGCCGCCTGGCCCAGATCCTGGATGGGCATGGGGGCGAACCAGATGGGCACGCCCAGCGCCCTGCCGGTGAGGAGCTGCGCCCCGTAGAACGATGCCTCGCGGAGGAACGGGAACGAGATGCTGCCGCTGCCGCCCGTGATCCCCACCATTCGCGCATTGATGTAGGACTGCATCGGCGACAGCACGAAGCCGAAGATGACCGGGATCCACCAGGGGAACTCGGGGACGAGGATTCTGCACAGGCCGACGAAGAGCACCTGGGTGGCGGCGAAGATGGCGAGGGGCTTCCACATGGGGAGGTCGCCTCGGCCCTCCGGAAGGCTCGGGGGCGGCTCGCCCGCGGCGGCGCGCTCCAGACGCTCGCGCCGCTGGCGCACCAGCGCCCGCACGGTGGCCCCAATGCCGACGAACAGGATGACCAGCGACGCGCCGATCGAGAAGCTGATCCAGAAGTCGAACGAGTTGCTGATCTGGGTGGGCACGTAGGACATGCCCTCGTTCCAGTTGTAGAGGATGCCATACTTGTAGAGGAGCGGGGTGCCGATGAAGGTCATGGCCATGGCGCTCAGGAACGCTCCGACCACCAGCCAGAACGGCAGCACGAAGCCCACGATCACCGCCGCAAGGTCCATGCTGATGGCCACCGGCGTCGCCGGCAGGATGCTGCCCGTGTAGGGCGTGAGGTCCAGCCACGGGATCGGGATGATCTGGACCGTGCGGGTGAAGAACATGCTGGAGAGCACGGGGACGCCGATGTACACGAGGCCAAACAGCACGCCGACGATGCTGCCGATGGAGAACACGCGCCAGCGCCAGCCCTCGCGCTTCGAGGAGGTCTCGGCCAGAGCCGTGGCCGCGCCCGCGTGCACGGGAGCCAGGGGGAACGGCAGCCGCTCCATGTCCGAGGTCAGCCGGAACAGCACGTAGCCCAGGCTCAGCCGCTGGAGGGTGTACATCAGGTAGAGCACGAGGGCCAGCAGGAGCGGGACCGCCCATGCCCTGTGGACGAAGGTGCGCTCGATGAGCGCCGCGCTGTCGCGCGCCGGGACAACCCAGGATGGGAAGTCCTGGTGGATGCCGTCGGACATCGGGCACTGGACGAGGTACTGGTTGTAGATGAGGCCGTTCAGTGGCCCCATCACGGCCAGGCCCGAGGCGATCCAGTACATGATGATGATTTCCTGGGCGCGCAGCTTCACGAAGCTGCGCTTGGCGATCTCGATGAAGAGGATGATCGTCACCCAGTCGGCTGCGCCGCCGTAGGTCTGCCCCGTGATCAGCCCGAGGTAGATGGCGCCGGGCATCATCACGAAGCCCACGAAGAGCGCCGCGACGACGATGTTCCAACTGAAGCCCCACTGGAACGGGGTGCCCTCGGGAACGATCTCGTACTTCTCTTGCGACAGTCGGTCGTCAGCCAAGGCTTGCGCCCCTCACTCCGATGGCTTGCGGTCGCTAGGGGCTCACGGGGACCGCGGGCGCCGCGTCGCCCACGAGCCGCTGCCCCTCCTCGGAATACTCGGCCTTCGTGCCGCTGGGCACGGTGCGCCAGACGAGGAACTGCTTGCGCAGGACGTTGAGGAACCCCCGGTTCATCCGCTGCCACGACAGCGTGTCGCCACTGACCCGGAGGATGCGGACCACGATACGGTAGATGTTGAACTCGCCCGTGGCCACCGCCTCGAAGCGGACATCCTGGCTGATGCCCAGGTCGTAGGGTGCGAGCCAGCAGCGGGCGGAGATCACGTAGTCGGCCTCGCCGCCGGGCTCGCCCTTGGCCAGCCTCACGTCTTCCGTGTAGAAGGCGCCTATCGAGGTCTCGCCGTACGACTGGAGGAAGCGGGCGAGGTAGCAATACATTCCCAGAATCTCGGCACCGCCGACGGTGAAGGGGAAGTCGAACTGCCAGCGGTCGCCCTCGGGCGGCGGGAACTCCCAGCGGCGCGTCACGTCGGGCACCGCCATGTCCGACGCCTTCTTCGCGGGATACAGGCTCGACAGGAAGACGGTGATCATCACGACGAGGCTGGAGTAGATGGCGGAGAGCGAGGAGTAGTTCAGCGTGAGGGTGCCCAGGAGGCCGAGGTGGAAGACGATGCTGGCGACCAACTGGCCCAGCAGGTAGCCGGCCACGGCGCCCACGGTGGCGTACACGGCCGACTCGGCAAGGAACAGCGCGGCCACGTGCGTGGGCGCCAGCCCCACCGAGCTGTAGATGTAGATCTCGCGGAAGCGTTCGTAGACCGCGCCCATCATCGTGTTGAGCACGATGAGGGCGGCGATGAGGATGGGCACGAAGAGGTTGCCGATGCCGCCGAACGAGGTCGTCTGGAGCGAGCTCCACACCTTCACCCGCGCGTCCTCGCCCGTGCCCTGGGCGATGAAGAGGTTGAGCGCCACCCGCTGCATGAAGCGACGGATGTCCTGCGAGAACTCCTCGAACGGCTTGGTGGCGACCACCCCCATCACCTTCGCTCCGTCCTTCTCCACCTCGCCCTCCTTGTAGGTCGAGAGCGCGATGGAGTTGAGCGTGCCGTCAATGTCGCGGGCCAGGTCGTAGGGGATGAGCATGGCGTTGGAGGACTCGATGTGGGTGAAGGCTTGGATGGGGGCCCTCGCCGCATCGTCCGGGTTCTCCTGCACCTGCATCCTGGCGCCTTCCTGCTGGGTGTCCACCGGCGTCAGCTTCTCGTCGTCAAGGTCCTTGTACTTGTTGAAGGTGTCGGACTTCAGGAGACCGATGATGGTGAACTCGTGGCCGAGCATGAGGATGCGCGGTTTCTCGGCGTCGGCCTTGTTCTGGAGGGCCTCGGGCTTGATGCCCACGCGCGCGGCCACGTCGTCGGGCAGGATGCAGGCGTAGCGGTCGCCCTCGCGGAACCAGCGGCTGCCGGGGAGCAGAAGGGTCTGCGGCCCGGTCGTGGGGTTGACGTAGACCTCCTGCGGGGTGAGGCCGACGATGCCATTGACGTTGCTGCGGCCGCCGGCGGCCGCGAACTCGAAGAACTCCTTCTCGCCGCGGGTCTTCGCGAGGAGCCACGCTCTCGGGGCAATGGTCGCCGTCGCGCCGAACTCGCTGCGGAGGTAGTCGAGCACGATGTCCTGAAGGCCCCGCCAGTTGCGGTCGCGCACCAAGGCGCCCTGGTAGCTCGGGGCATTCGGGCGCGAGAGCTCGAAGACGTAGAGAGAGGTCTGGATGGAGGTGAAGGAGAGGACGGTGAAGGTGAGGAGCGTGAGGGTGACCGCGGTGAGGCTGGTGCGGACGCGTCGCTTGCGGAGGTTGGAGATGCCGAGCATCACGGCGGCGTAGCTGGCCGACAGGCGTCCCACGTCGGCTTGCTGGATGCCGGTGGCCGCCTGCTTCATCTTGCGGATCTGCTCGTTGAACTTGCCCACGACGATGAAAAGCACGATCACGCCCATCGCCAGGATCACAAAGGCCAGGAGAATGATGTAGGGGCTGGTGGAGAGCTTGAAGGCGGGGTGGACGTAGCGCAGGATGATGAACACGACCAGGAAGATGCTCCCGAAGCCCGCGATCCGCTTCCGGATGTCCGCCGCGCCGATCAGCAGGCGCTCCATGAAGAACGCGAAGGGGATGAGCAGGATGAAGTAGAAGACGACACCCTTGACCGTGTCGTCGGCCTGAGCGGCGACTTCGGGGTACGCTTTGGCCTCGTAGCCCCAGGCGCGACGCGATTCGGCGATGAAGCGCTCGTAATCGCGGTTCCTCCGCGCCTTGTCGGCGGCAAGGAGGGCCTCGCGGGCGCGGTCGTGGAGCCCGGGTTTCAGCCGGGCACGCGCCGTCTGGCCCTTTCGGGGGAAGTTGGCGAGCATGGGGTTGGTGATGCCGTAGCGCTCCATCTCGCGCAGGCGGTAGTCGTTCAGCACCCACATGTCCCAGGCCACGCGATACGTGGGCAGGAGAAGCGAGCCGCCGCTGACGGGATAGCCCGCTCCGCGGGCCTCGCTCAGCGACACGGCGAGGTCGGCGAAGCGGTCGTCTGGCGGCCGGGAGACGAGTTCGCCCCCCCGCTCGAGCTCGGCATTGGTCAGCAGCAGCTTGATCCCAAAGAGGCCGGTGCCCATGTGGATCTTCAGGCGCTGTTCCTCGCCGGTCAGCGTGTCGTACTTGCCGAAGACGACGGCGGCGCTGGTGATCGCGCCTTCCTGACGGCTTTGGTTCGCAACGTATCGGGCGCCCCATTGCTGCGGCACCGAGTTGTCGGTGCCCAGCACGCCGAGCATGTCCAGAACCGTGAGGTACCGGGAGTCCACGATCTCCAGGAGGGTGAGCGGCTTGCAGCGGAAGAGGACGCATTGGGTGCCGCCGCCGTACTTGGCGGAGTTGGGGTAGGTTTCCTTGCCCTGCGGCCCTTCGTCCTCGGCGTACGCGATCAGGCCGCCCTCATCCATCTTATAGGCCAGGACGGGCACGTCGCCCCAACGCCACTCCTGGATGAAGGGGAAGCGGAACTGGCCCTCGAACCGCCCGAACGCGACGTCAATATCCTTGGCCTCGTAGGTTCCGTTGGCTCCGCGCAGGACCAGGGAGCGGAGGACCCGCAAGTCGTCGGGGACGTCGGGCGCGTCGGCCGGCAGGCTCACCTCGGTGATGCCCCTGCCGCCGAAGAGCCGTCCCAGCCAGCCCGGCGGATCGAGGTCCACGTCGATCTCGAACCGCTCGGGGGGCACCAGGATCGGGCCGCGGTAGTGGGCGTTGCCGACGCGGATGTGGGCGTGGCCCTCCGGCGTCAGGCTGCGCGGGTCGTCCTCGTCGGGTGGCACGAGGCCGCCGCTGCGCTTGCCGATCTCCTCGGGCGCGCTCTCCCACCAGCCCTTGAGGGTGTCGCCCCCCCGAGTGGGAAGCTCAATGGCGGGCGTGCCCTCCGGGGGCGTGCCGAGGGCGAAGCGCTCGGCCACGCGAATCGTCGCCGTGGCGTGCTTCCCCCCCGCCGCGCGCTGGAGCGTGCGGGTCATGAGCCACCGGCGGCTCTGGACGACGACCTGGGCGTCCTCCAGCTCGCCGATCTTCTGCGACCAGACGTTGATCGTCACGCGGCGCGAGTTGAGGGTCACGGGGTCAATGTAGAAACCTTCCCGATAGTCGCCGCCGCTTGGATTGCCGTCCTCGGCGTAGGCCGTGAAGAGGGTGCGGACCCCCGCGTTGGTGATGCCGGAGTGGAAGTGGCGGAAGGTGACGACGGCTCCGCCGAGCGGCGCCTTGGGGATGTTGGGGTTGAGGGCGCGGTCGAACCACGTGGCATTGCCCTGCGTGAAATTGATGCGGTTCTGGAGGTGCAGCTTGCTGTCGGTGAAGAAGTTGATGTCGCGACCCGCCTTGGCGATGAGCGCGGCAACGGTCTTCACCTGGATGTGCAGCTTCTCGACGTCGAGGTGCTCGAGCGTGTCGTTCGGCGTGTCCACCAGGTTGCGGATCTCGTTGGGCGTGAAGACGCTGACCGCGTCCTTGCCGCGGGCCTCGACGCCTTCGGCGTCGAAGGCGACGGGGCGCGGGACGAAGTTCTTCCAGGTCTTCTTGGGCGGCGTGATGGCGTTGATGTGGGGGCAGGTAGCCTCGGCGGTGCTCTTGCGGAAGATGCGCGCCGCGTACTCCGTGAAGTTCTTCGCGTAGGGCGCGAGCAGGTTCTTGCGGTAGACGTTCATCTCCCACCAGCGGTTGTAGAACGTGCCGAAGCAGGTGGTGGCCACCTGGTTGTTGTGGCTGGTGAGGTCCAGGCCGACGAAGAGGTCGAAGTCCACCCGCTCGCGAGGCAGCTTCGTGCGGTCCAGCTCGCTGCTGGTGGGCAGGTTCTGGCGCAGGAACTCCTGCACGCCCCACAGGCAGTGGAAGTGGCAGCCGGTGGCCAGGAAGACCACGGTGTGCCGCGGCGGGCACTTCCTCAAGGCTCTGGCGGTCTGAAGCAGCGCGGCCAGGCCGCAGGCATTCTCGGCCCCCGGCGCCACGCGGGGCACCAGCGAGGCCGCGTCGAAGAAGGCCGACAGCACGATCACCCGCTGGCGCCTGTAGTCCACCTTTTCGGACGGACGCTCGGGCGGCAGTGTGCCGTGGATGACGCCGAGGATGTTGCGGGCCGGCACGCGGCGCCAGACCATGCGGGCGCGCATCTTCGTCCGCAGCTCCTTGCCGGCCGCGGCCGCCTTCCGGAGCTGTTCGCGGAGGTACAGGCCATCCTCGCGGGACACCCAGAACCGCGGAAGGTTGGCCGGCACGCCCAGGAGCTTCTGCTCCGCCTCGCCGCGGGTGACGGCCGGCGGCCCGCCAGGGGACGTGTTGTCGAAGAACACGACCGCCTTCGCTCCCAGCATGCAAGCGTTCGTCCAGTCCTGCCCGCAATCGAAGTCCAGCAGCACAACGGCGTCGGCCTCCTCGCGGGTCGTCTGAACCTGCTCCTTGCCAATGCGGCGGGTGCCCGTAACCTCGCGGGTGAGGCGCTTGCCATTGAACTCGCTGAACCGGCCGCGGCCGCCGTCCACCAGCGTGGCCTCGAAGCCCTCGGGCAGCGAGGAGGTCTGGACCTCGTTCGGCCAGAGGCAGGAGAGCTCGATCTTGCGGTCGAGGCCCTCGACCTCCATCGAGCCGCCCTCGTCCACGGGCACGGTGACCTCGAAGGCCTGGCTCCTCACGTCGTCGAGGCCGATCGAGCGGAAGGCGTCCTCCACGTAGTCGGCGGCAACCTGGTTGCCGGGGTAGCCGACGACGCGGCTCTCGGGGAGGGTGCTGAGGAACTTGATGGTGCCGCGCGTGTCGTCGATCTTGAGCTCTTCGACGAGGTTGCGGATCTGCTGGTTCTCGGTCTCCTCAGCAAGCTCGCGCCCCGACGCGAGGGCGATCCCCTCGATGTCCCGGTCGGCGCGCTGGCCCGAGGTGAGGCCGAAGACGCGCTTGGCGTACTCGGTGATGTCGGCGGGGTCGAACACCGTCACGGAGAGGATCATCAGGATGCCGAGGGCGAGCAACAGGCCCTTGCCAGTCTTCGCGAGCATGCGATCAGCTCTCCGTGTCGAAAGGCGGCGCTTCACGACGGCCGACCAGCAACTGGCGCAGCGCGAAGGCCGCCGCGGCCAGGGCCAGGCACGCCAGCGAGAAAACCAGCACGTTGCGCGACGAGGGGGCGGGACGAACCAGCCCCGCCGCGCGCTGGCGGTCCTTGTGGCGGTCCAGGCGCTCCCAGGCCTTCGAGGGGCCGTTGTTCACGTCCTGGATATAGTAGTCCACAGCCGTCGCCTCGTCGCCGCGCATCTCGTGGATGAGGCCGATGTAGTAGTTGGTCTCGGGATACGTGTCCTCGAGGCCACGCACCTCGTGAAAGGTCTTGAGCGCCCTGTCGAGGTCCTTGCGCCGGAGGTAGACGAGGGCGAGGTTCTGGCGGACTTTGGGGCTTTCGGGCTCGATGGCGACGGCTTGGAGCATCGTCGCCTCGGCGGCGTCGAAGCGGCGCATCCGCACCTGTGCCGTGGCGATGCGGGTGAGCAGCCCCGTGTCCCTGGGCGTCTGGGCCAGGGCCTGCCGCCACACGGCCACGGCCTCTGCGTTCCGGCCCTCGGCGAGCAGCTCGTCGCCGCGGTCCAGCTCGGTCGTTGCCTGGCACCCCGCGGCGCCCGCCAGAGCCAGGACGGGCAGGACGAGTGCGACGAGCAGCCGGCAACTGACCTGTCCCATGCTCAATCCCCAACCGAGCCCCCGGGAGCCGGGGGCAACCATCGCCGCGCACGCACACCACTTGCCGCGGCTTAGTGTAGCGCCGGGGGGAAATAAGTCAAGTCTCTTTTCCCACCTCCAGGGCGGCGCCGGCCACGCGGGCGCGCCTTCCCTCGAACCAGAGGAACAGCTCCGACTCATCGTCGAGCACCAGGGTGGCGCGGGGAATGCGGCGCGGGGCCTCCGCGTTCGCGTAGTCGGCGACCGAGCGGCCCTCGATGGCGGCGGGATTGGGATACACGTCCAGCATCAGGCGGGCGTGGCGGGTGGGAAGGGCCTCGTCTCTCCCCAGCCGCACGACCCCATCGGCCTGAACGACGAACGCCCCCAGTGCCCCCGTGTCCCGGGCCAGCCGCTCGATGCCCTGGAAATACGGGTTGCGGGGGCTCGCCTTGAGCGCGTAGGCAGGCTCGATCACCAGGTTGAACAGCTTGGGGGGCTTGGGGCGGACCCAGGATAGGAAGCGGTGCCACAGGCCCAATCATCCACTCCGCAGATGGCCGCCCGTGTCGCGCGGCGCCCGGCTCACTGGCCCGCCCGGGTGATGGCGTCGTAGTAGCCCTTGATGTAGTCCCTGAACTCCTCGGGCACGGCGGCGCCGGCGGTGTCCATCATCTCTTCCTGGAGGTGTGCGGGCAGGCTGGGGCTGCGGATGGCGTCAATGGACACCTCGCCTTCGAGGAACATCCGCGTGCCCTTGAGGTTGTTGAGGACGACGTTGTGCTGGCGGCGGGCCTCGATGTAGCGGCCGCTGTTCAATGCCGCTTCCAGCACCTTCATGTCCTTCACCACCGGCTCGAAGATGGGCGGGTAGTTGAGGACTTCGAACTTGAGGGCGATCTTCTCCGCCTTGTTGCGGAGCTGGGCCTGCTTCATCGCGAAGTCTTTCATCTTCATCTGAATGTCGGGCGGGGCCGGCCCTTCGAGGCCCTCGCCCGACGAGCCGCCGGCCTTGCCGCCGCCCGTGGCGCCGCCGGGAGGCGTCGAGCTCGTATCCCTGATCTGGCCCTTCTGGAACGCCTCGGCCGTGAGGCGGGTCGGCGTCCGACGCCCGCCCTTGCCATCGAACTGGTTCTCGACGAATTCGCCGGTGCTCTTGCCCTGGCGGCCCTCGCCGCTGCGGCCGCTGAGCTCGCTGGTGTTCGGCAGCCGGTTGCCCGTGACGCCGTGAAGTTGCTGATCGGGCCGTCCATCGCGTCCCAGCCGGCCGCGTCCATCGAATCCGCCCAGGAACTCGTCGCGTCCTCGATCTCCTGCTGGAGGTCCTCCTCCTCCTCCATCAGGTCGCCCACGATGTCTTCGAGCTCCTTGGGCAGCTCGGCCATGGGCGTCTCGTAGCCGTCGGTCAGCGGCTCTTCCATCTGCCAGCGGTCGCGGTCGGGGGTGTCGGGCAGCCACTTCTCGAGCTGTTTGGTGAGCTTCTCGGCGAGCCCCAGGCCGTTGTCTTCCAGGGCGGTGGCGATCTCGGTGGCCTTCGCCTGGAGCGCGTCCTTCGCCATCTCGATCTCCGTGTGGATCTCGATCAACTCCTCCAGCATGGTGCTGTTCGCGAAATCCTGCTCCTGCATCTTCGAGAGGTCCGAGATGGCGGCCTTGAGGAACTGCGACCACTTCTCCTCGATGGCCTTGACGTCCTCGAGCTTCTTCTCGGCTTCGGGTGTGAAGTCCTCCATGGGGAGCTTGGCCAGCTCGTCGGTCGTTTCGACGGCCTTCCTCTGCTGCCGGACCATGTCCTTGAGGTTCTTCAGGAGGTCTTTCATCTTCTCCCTGTCTTCCTCGGGGAAGTCCTGCACGTCCTCGGCGTCCATCTTGTCCTTGTTTGGGCCTTCGGCCATGTCGGGCAGGATGTTGAGGAGCTGGCGAAGGACCTTGATGATCTTGCCCTGCGAGGCCGCCACGGCGGCGAACGTCTGCCGGGCGAGCTCGATGGTCTTCGCCTTGGGGATGGTGCTGGCGGCCCTGGCGCATTGGGTCATTTCGCCGTAGGCGAGGAGCTCGATACTCTCCTTCACGGCTTGGGCCTGCTCGTCGGTGGGCTTCATCTCCTTGCCGACGGTGGCCGTGCGGGCGAAAATGTCGATCTGGATCTTGTGGACCTCGCCGCCTTCCTTGCAGAGGATGTCGAGGTCCTGCTGTTTCTCCAGCGCGGCGACGCGGGCACGTGCGGCGAGCTGGTCTTCCAGGACCCGCCGCAGCTCGGTCTCCCAGTTGCTGAAGGCCTTGGCCTTCTCCTCGGCGAGCTTCTCCTTGTCCTCGATGGTAATCTTGAACTCGCCGGTCTTGGTCTCCTGGGGCTTGGCCACCTCGCGGCCGCCGGTGAGCTCCGCGTGATTGTCGAGCGCGACCGCGTAGTAGAAGATCTCGTCGCCCGCCCGGTACTTTTCCTCGCTGCTGCCCAGCTCCCAGGTGAACGGCAGGGTGGCCTGGCGCGGGGTGGCGAATTCCCTCCAGGTCTGGATGAGCTTCTGAGGGCCGTCCTTGCCGCGGCGCGCCACGAGCCGGACCTCGGTGAGGCCATAGTCGTCCTTCACCCCGACGACCAGCCTCACGCTCTCCGCGGGGCCGGCCTTGATGTCCTTCGCCGGCGCCCTGAACTCCAGCGCGGGGGCACGGTCGCGGAGGGCAGTGATCTTGTTGTCGCGCTGGTCGGGGTTCGAGATCCCGTCCACGTCCTCCAGTCGCACCGTGTACACGCCGTCCTTGTCCACGACGAGGGTGACTTCCTGCTGCCTGGGGTCCTCCAGCACCTTGAGCCTCGGCTGCTGGCCGGTGCTCATCTGGAGCGAGCCCGCCTTGATCGGCTTGTTCGTGGTGAGCTTCAGCGTCGCGATCGTGTCCGCGGGGGCGCGCACGTCGCCGTTCGTGTCCTCGTCCACACGGTCAACCCATCCCGCCGCGCGCGTGTACGACGGGAAGTGGTAGGCGATCGACCGCTTGACGATCACCGGCGGCTCCACGATGTCCACCTCGTAGCTCTTCGACTGGCTGCCGCCGATGATCACGTGGTAGCCCAGCGGCGTCTTCACGTCCTCCACGCGGCAGGTGTAGAGGTCCTGCCGCAGGGGCGTCAGGACCTTGGTGAGCAGCTTATCGCCGTCGGCATACTGGTAGTACAGATTCGCCTCGACCTCGCCCGACGGCTCGCCCTGGGTGCGGACGATGACCTCGAGGTCCGACCCCTTGTTGAGGCGTGTGTCGCCGGGCGTGACCTCCGTGATGCGGACTCGTCCGAGGGCCGCGATGTTCTTGGCGGGGAAGATGAGCCGCTGGAGGGCATTGGCGAAGCGGTCGAAGGCCAGCCCCGCCCACAGGCACAACGCGAGGAGCGCCACGCCGGCCGCCGCCGCCAGCCATCGCGCCCGCCGCGTGTCCACCGCCTGGCGCAGCGGGTACCCCCGAAGGTCCCTCGCCACCTGCTCGACCAGCGCCGCCACCATCCCCGGCGACTCGACCCGGCGGTCCACCCCGAGCTGAAGGGCATTGATCAGCCCGTTGTCGAGCTGCGGGAACTTCCGTTCGACGTGGACCGCCACCTCCTCCTCCGTCCATTCGTGGAAGAGCGGCCGGAAGACGAACCACGCGAGCCCCCCCGCGAAGTACCCCATCAGCACGACGAACAGCGGCCAGCGCACGGCCCGGCTGAAGTGCACGTGGGCTTCCAGGAACGTCAGCGCCAGCACCGCCGCGAACAAGCCGGCGACGTAGATGAACACCCGCTCCAGGATGTACATCGTCCGCCACCAGTCGCGCGTGCGGTACACGGCCTCGAGCAGGTCGTCGTAGCCGGGGTATTTCAGGGATCGACCGGCGGCCATTGTCGCATCTCCTCCGACACCCTCCCGGCCAGCTGCCAGTTGCCTCTATGATACACCCCAATCGCCGACAAGTCCAGCGCATTTCCCTGCGAGGGGTAATGCCTCAGTTACGGGTGGCTCCCCCTCCCGCGGGCTTCCGCGCCCGCGGGAGGTTACGCAGGGAATGACCCG
>Ga0307378_10000576_pt1 | contig 64108 bp, 42 predicted proteins | sample UN1MG_FD_202238 | JGI IMG/M metagenome (GOLD analysis project Ga0307378, IMG submission 202238) | Soil microbial communities from Risofladan, Vaasa, Finland - UN-1 | ecosystem: Environmental > Terrestrial > Soil > Coastal area > Acid sulfate soil | place: Finland: Risofladan, Vaasa | collected... | reverse complement strand
GAGCGAGGCCGGGAAGTGTTCCAGAGCGAGGGCATCGGCTGCCACACGTGCCATCCGGCGCCGCTCTACACCGACTTAAAGATGCACAACGTCGGCACGCGGAGACCCCACGAGCGCACCAAGTGTTTCGACACGCCCACGCTCGTCGAAGTCTGGCGGACCGCCCCCTACCTGCACGACGGCCGCTACAAGACGATGAAGGAGCTGTTCGTCGAGGGCAGACACGGCCTCCCGCGAGGCCGCAGTGACGACCTGAGCGAGCAGGAGATCGACGATCTGGTCGAGTTCGTGCTGTCGCTGTGAGGTTTCTATTTTTCGAGAGTTGTCGTTAGTGAGGCACGTCTTGGAGGAGAGTGCGCGTGGAACGCGCCTGCCCCATCAATGCGAGCATCGAAAAGGCGAAAGGCCGGCAGAACCGGGCACGCAAGTCGACCGCAGCCTGCCGCACGTCGGCTTCAGCCGACGGACTGTCTGCCACCAGCTTTAGCTGGTGGAAAGCGGGGGCCATCCAGTGAGTTGAGCCGGCTTCAGCCGGGCTTCTCGACAAAAGGGTTTCAACCGACTCCCGGTGTCTGAAGACGGCCGAGAAGTCCGGCTGAAGCCGGCTTGTTCTCATGGGGTCGTCTCCCCTCCCACCAGCTAAAGCTGGTGGCAAACCATCGGTCGGCTGAAGCCGACTGGTTTCGGCGTCCACGCGAGGGCTGTTGCTGCGCCGGAGACTCACCCACGTCCGGAGATCGCGCACGGCCTCCGCGCACCCGAATCCGAACTTCCACCCCCGATCGGCGACTCACCGACGCGTCGGCTCGAGCGTGCGACGCCAGTAGTCGTACAGCTCCTCGGGCCGCTCGAGGCCCCGCTTCTTGAGCGTTTGGGCGAGACGCTCCTGATACTCCCGGCGAATCGAGGCCAGCAGCTCCTCGGGCTCGCGCGTTCGGCCGTGGTCGTTCGTCTCTGCGATCCACCGATCGAGCCGCCCGCGCAACTCGACGAGGATTTGCCGATGCTTTGCGTCATCGGCCAGGTTGCAGAGCTCGTGGGGATCGGCGGCCAGATCGTACAGCTCCTCCTCGGGCCGGCGGGGGGCCATCCACTTCGATTGGGCCTCGTTGAGCCGGCCTTCCGCGTGCCACTTCTTCAGGGCGGCCAGCGTGGGGTGCATCATCACCATGTAGGTCTCGTCCTGGTCGTAGGGCAGCTCGGGATAGAAATTGCGGATGTACTTGTACCGCTCGGTGCGTAGGCAGCGGATCCGGTCGACCGCGTCGTCCACCCGATCCCGCGAGGCGAAGAGGCACTCGCGCCGCGTCGCCCGATCGCCCAGGAAGACGACGCCGTGCATGTGCCCGGGCACGTCGAGCCCCGCCAGGGAGAGGCACGTCGGGGCGAAATCGATCATGCTCACCAGGTGGTCGCAGACCGACCCGGCCTCGAGCTTGCCCGGCCAACGGATGATCAGCGGGATCGCCAGCCCCTCGTCGTAGAGGAACTGCTTGCCGCGGGGGAACGGCCGGCCCTGGTCGGAAAAGAAGAACACGACCGTGTTGTCCGCGTCGCCTTCGGCTTCCAGCTTCCGGAGGATCTCGCCCACCTTGCGGTCGGCGATTTGGACCGACTCCAGGTATTGGGCGAAGTCGATGCGCACGACCGGGTCGTCCGGGTATTGCGGCGGCAGCGTGATTTGGTCGGGATCGATGGGGCTCTCCGGGTCCGGCTTGAACGTCCGGTGCGGCTCGGCGATCTGCACCTGGGCGAAAAACGGCTGGCCCGGCTTGCGCTGGGCCCAGTCGGTGGCCCGCTCGTACGTCGACTGGCGGTCCCACTGGAACTGGTAGTCGGTCTTGCCGGGCCGCTGGAGGTTCCAGTTGGCGTTCACACAGAAGTAGCCCGCCTCCTTCAGGTATTGCGGCAACAGCCGCACCTGCGGCGGCAGCACGGCCTCGGCGTTCCGCTGGTTGTGGGCCCCGATGCTGATCGGATACATCCCGGTGATCAAGCCCGACCGGGTCGGGGCACACGTGGGCGCGGCGGCGAACGCGCGGGTGAAGCGGGTCGCTTGCCGGGCGAGCCGGTCGACGTTCGGCGTCTTCACGCACCGATTGCCGTAGCAGCCCAGGTCGTCCCGCGAGTGATCGTCGGAGATAATCCACAGGACGTTCGGTCGCCGGTCGGCCTCCGCGGCACAAGCCGAATCCGCTTCATGCAGGCCGATCGCGGCAACTAATCCAAGCAGAATTGCAGCAGCAAGTCGGACTGGTCTCATGGCTTCTCGCTCCCGTTTCCGGCACTCTGTAGTAGGCACACGGCGTGTGCCGTAACCGGCGGACGGCACACGGCGTGTGCCTGCTACTGAAATGGGCAAGACGTGCAGGTTATCCGCTCCCGGAGCCGTTGTCGAGCGAGCCCGGCAGGCAAGCGGGAAGACGGTCCGCCAGCGGCCGCGCGCCTTGCCGGCGAGCGTTCGAAATGCGATAACGGGAGGGGTCCGGGCCGACCGTCAAGGGACAGGCTCGGGCGAAGCCGCAAGCGGCTTTGACAACCGGCTCGCGCAAGTCGGTCGTCCGTCTTACCCATCCTGGCTGAGGAAGGAAACGGCTGATGAGACGTACGATCTTTATTGCATCCGTGATTCTTGGTCACGTCCTTGCATGCCCGATTCTGCCGGCCGGCGAGCGCACTCCGGCCGATGCCCCGCCGGCCGAGCAGCGGTGGCGTCTGAAGGTCTACGTGATGCCGAACGACCCCGACGCCCTCCTGGCCCGCGTGGCCCGAGACTTCCCCGAGTCAACCCGGCTCAAGGAGCGGCGCGTCCCATAGGTTGGACGGCTGATCCTCAACACCCTGCCAACCGGTTCTCGCGAGGGGTGAGGTTGACGCACTTATCGACAAAGGGGAAGCTGGGTCTTGCGGCGCGGGAAGAGCAAGAAAACTCCTCGATAAGACCCGACGAATCGTGTCTGTACGAACGCTTCTCAGACGCGGACTGACTCGGGGCGAACGGTCTTCCGAATCAGGTAGGGGCGACTCCCATGTCTCTGTTCAACTTCTCGGACCTGGCAATCCTGTGGCCGTTTGCCAACCAGGCCGACAGGACGCTCTTCGTCTATAAGCAGCACGAGGGGACCGCGTCTCCGCCCAACGACGGGAGGGCCATGCTGGCGCTGGCCGGGGCGCTGGGGCCGATTGTGATGGACGACTCGTCGCCCGACATGTACAGCGTGGGCACGGCCCCGGGCCGGGATCTGGCCAGTCTTGAAGAGATGCTGACCGACGGCCGGCACGCGATCTACGTGGGCGGCAGCGCCAGAAATGAAGCCTCCCGGGAATTCCTCCGGAAATGCGAACAGGTCTTCGGCGACTACGGCGATCCCCAGCCGAAGATCGCCTCCCGGCTGCCGCAGACCGCGGACGAGCCGCGCGTGCTTCGCGTGGCGGGCACCGAGTTTGAGGCAACGTACCACGACGACGAGAAGACGCGTGTCCGAGAGGACTACGGAGTGGCGATCCTCACGTTCAGCCCGTTCAACCCCGGGTACAAGGCGCTGTTGGTGGCGGGGTTGCACAGTCCTGGGACGCTGGCGGCGGCTCGGGCGATTTCGCGGCCCGACCTGTCGCGCGACGTGGTCCGCCGAATCGCCGCCAACTTCCATCTGCCGCCGCACGTGCTGGGCACCGTGGAGATCGTCGTCCGGACCGAGGTCGACGACCGCGGGGAGATCAAGAAGGCCGGCGGGCACGGTCTGATCGAGGTGCGGTGCGTGATCGTCAACAACATCCGCCTGTTTCCCGATCCCGACGTGGAATCGCCCCGAAAGGCCTTTCCCTGCCTCCCGTCGCCCCACTGTCCGGTGCTTCGGGTCCACCGTTGGCCCGTGGGTCCGAGCCGGCTCGAGGATTCGGCGGACATGGACATCGCGTTCGTCCAGGACGGGGCGAACGCCGCTTACCGAAGCGAGGACTCCGCCATGACGGCCAAGGGAGATCCCCTTCGGAAACCGACCCCGGAGTTCTTCGAGTACTTCTCCCGGCGCGATCTGGTGGTGATCTCGCCCCATAGCGACGACTCGGTGATCGGCTGCGGCGGGCTGATCTACTACCTTCGGAACCGGGATCTCTGGGAAAACGAAGCCGAGCGCCCGAACATCCACGTCTTCGTGATGACCGCCAGCCCGCGCGGAGTGCCGCTGCGGGAGTTCGAAGCCTACTGCCGCGCGATCGGCATCGATCCGCCGGACGCCAAGGACGATCCCGACGGACACGCGGAGCTCCGCCGCCAGATCCGCCACAACGAAGCCCGCAGCGAGGCCTTCGTGCTCGACACGGTCGCCCACTGGCTGGACTTGCGATTCGACGATCCGAAGAGCGGCCGGATCATGGGCCGGAGGTTCAAGAGGCTTCGCGACGAGGCGGAGAGTCGCAACCGCCGGTTGACGTTCCTGGTCCCCCCCTTCGAAGACCAGCACCCCACGCACCGCTCGGCCCGAGAACTGGTGTTGGAGGTGCTCCGCAAGGCGGAGTACCATGCCGACGTCTGGGCCTACGAGAGTCCCTGGGGGTTCCTTACGCCAACGCACATCAACGTGATCCTGCCCCTGGACAAGCACGCGATGTTCGCCAAATGCCAGGCGATTGCCATGCACCAGACCCAGGAGGCTCGGACCCGCTACTCCGAGGTCGCCCGGACGCAGGCCCGGCGGAACGCGGAAGTCGTCCCCGAAGAGGCGCTGGCCTTCGGCGAGGGCCCGTTCGGATGGGACTACGTGGAGGTCTTCCACAAGCTGACGTGGACCACCGTCGTCTATGGAGACAAATAGCCCGGATGGGTCACGCCGCCCGTGGCCCGGACTTCCCGCCTGTAGAATGGAGAACCCAGGCGAGATGCCCGGGCTACGACGCCGGCCTGTGAGCCATCCGAGCTACTACGGTTAGTCGCCGGAAGTCCCCTGTTACAAGGATTGCATGCCATGTGGACGCGTACGACGGCCGCCTCGGTCCTGATCGGTGCTCTCCTCGTCACGCTTGCGCTGGTGCCGTTTCTCGGTACCTCAACCGCCGCGGAGAAAGCCGAGCCCGACTGGTCGCAGCTCAGGATTGTCACCTACTCGAGCGGGCTGACGGGCTTCTTCGACCCCCAGAGCGGCAAGCTCTACGTGTACGACGCAAACGTGGAGCAGTGCTTCATGATTCGCCAACTGGACGAGCTGGGCAAGCCGATGAAGCGGGTCAAGAACTGACCGGCGGCTGCGGATCCGACGAGAGGCGTAGGGTGCGTGAAACGCACCATATTTGCCGGCCCGGAAATAATGGTGCGTTTCACGCACCCTACGCGGCCCGGGAGAGCTACTTCTTCAGCACCAGCACCGGGCAGCGGGCCAGGCGCACGACGCGGTCGGCGACCGAGCCCAGCAGCAGGCGCCGCAAGCCCGTGCGCCCGTGCGACGAGAGCGCGACCAGCCCCGCGGAAACCTCCTCGGCGTACTCCGCGATCTCGTGCCCCGGGTCGCCGATCCGGATCACGCTCTGCCCGACCCGGACCCCGCGCGCGTCGAGCTCTTTCTTGAGGGCCTCGGCGGCGTGCTTCGTGCGGCCTTCGTCGTCAATCGTGTGCCAGATGACGCCCGGGTCGGCCGGCTCCAATTCCGGCAGCACGTGGATCACGTGCAGGTGCTTCGGGTCGGTGGCCAGCTCGCTCGCGGTCGAGAGCGCGGCGAAGGAATCCTCGGAGAAGTCGATCGGCACGACGACCGTCTCTCGGGGCAGCCAGCTCATCCTTTGGCTCCTTGCGTCTTTCAGGCAGATGCCTCGGGGGGAGCGGACGGCGTCGGCTCCAGCTCACCCGCCTTGAGCCGACGCCAGTAGTCATCCAGGGCCCTGCGGATCTTCCCGCTCAGAAGGACCACGCCGAGGATGTTGGGAAAGGCCATGGAAAGGATCATCAGGTCGGAGAAGTTCAACAGGTTGGTGGCCGTGACGATCGATCCGATGAGGACGAAGCCGAGGAAGATGAACTTGTAGATCAACGAGGTCCGACGTCCGAAAAGGTGCGACCAGCACCGCTCGCCGTAGTAGGACCAGGAAATCAACGTCGAATAGGCGAACAGGCAGACGGCGGCGGCCAAAATCCAGGGGAACCACGGCACGGCCGTGCGGAACGCCTCGGCCGTCAGCGGCGCCCCCTTGTTGTTGGCGATGTAGTCGGCGAATTGGGAGTTGTTGTAGACTCCGGTGACCACGATCACCAGCCCCGTCATCGTGCAGACGACCACCGTGTCGATGAACGGCTCCAGGAGGGCGACGATCCCCTCGCTGATCGGCTCGTCGGTCTTGGCCGCCGCGTGGGCGATCGACGCCGAGCCGAGCCCCGCTTCGTTGGAAAACGCCGCCCGGCGGATCCCGATCACCATCACGCCCAGGAAGCCGCCGTAGATGGCCTCCGGCGAGAACGCGCCTTTGAAGATCAAGCCAATGGCCGGCACGATCATCGAATGGTTGACCGCCAGGATATAGAGCGACGCCAGCACGTACACGCCGCACATCAAGGGGACGATCTTCTCCGCCGTCGCGGCAATCCGCCGAATCCCCCCGATGATCACCACGCCGACCAGGACTATCAGCACCACGCCGTAGATCCACGGATAGTCGGCCAGAAGCGTGACGTCGTATTCGAGCAGCTCCGCCCGAACCGCTTCCAGCGATTGCGAGACCTGGAAGACGCACCCGCCCCCGAACGATCCGCCCATGCAGACGATGGCGAACAGCGTGGCCAGCACGATCCCCGTGCGCGGCAGCCCGAGCTCGGTCAGGCCGTCGCGGAGATAGTGCATGGGCCCGCCGGAGACCGTGCCGTCGCGGTCCACCTTGCGATACATCTGCCCCAGGGAGCATTCGGAGAACTTGGTGCTCATGCCCAACACGCCGCCCAAGATCAGCCAGAAGACGGCTCCGGGCCCGCCGGTGGCCACGGCGATCGCCACCCCGGCGATATTGCCCAGTCCGACGGTCGCCGACAGGGCCGAGGCCAACGCCTGGAAGTGGGAGACCTCGCCGGCGTCGTCCGGGTCGTCGTAGTCGCCCCGGGTCACGCGGATCGCGTGCCAGAACCCGCGGACGTTGATGAACCCCATCCGGAGCGTGAAGAACAGGGCCCCGCCAAACAGCCAGACGACGACCAGCGGCACGCTCGTGCCCAACCAGTGCTCCGTCCAGAAGTCGAAAAACAACACCGCCCCCAGGCGCTTGACCAGGTACTCGCCGAAGAACTGGTCCACTCGCGTCATCCAGGTCTCCGGCTCGGGCGGGTCGTTCGCGCTATCGGCGTCGCCGGGGGTCTGGGGATCGGCTTGGGCCTCGGATGGCAGAGCGGCCGGCGGCTCGGCGGCGCTCGATTCCGCCGGGGCAGCGTCCTGGGCCGGGGCATCCTGGGCCAGACCACGGACGGCCAGCATGACCAGAAAACCGAGCAGCAGCGGGAGGATCAGCAGGGCGGGGATGCGAAGTCGTCGTGGCATAGGCTCGGTCTCGTCCACCCGATTGAGGGGCAGGATGAAGGGAACTGGCCGTGCATCGTGCCGCCAGGCGAGGGACACGCGTGGTCCGGGGCCCGTCCGACCGGCGGGGTCCCCCCGCAGGCCGATGCACTATATTTCAACCCTTTGCGGCGATCAAGCCTTGCTACGCCTTCCGGGCTTCCCGGCGTGCAGGTACACGGGCGTGTCCGTGCAGTCCGGTAGGCCAGGCTTCGCCTGACAAGACGAGAGGCAGACGTCGGCTCCACGCGGCTGGAGAGTTGCCCCGTCGTCGAACCGCATGGCATCCAGCAGAGCCTGGGCTACTGGACCAGCACCACGTCGTGCGCCCCGTGGCAGTCGGTGCAGACTTTGCGCTGGCCGTCCTGGGTGAGCTCCGGCTTCTCGGGCTTCAGCCGGGAGCACTCGTGGCACCGCTCGCAGAGGCGGTGGACGTCGGGCCGGGCGAAGACCTCGTCGGGCTTCACCTCGTTGTTCTCGTCGGCCAGGTGCCCCTCGCTGGGGCCGTGGCACGTGATGCACCCGACCTTCTCCTCGAAGTGCAGGCTCCCGACGAACTCGTCCTCGATGTCCACGTGACAGAGCGAGCAGCCGGCCAGCGGGTTGGCCTGAAGCGGATACTCGGCCGAGGCGTCGGGTTTCGCGTCCGGCGATGCCCCGCCGTCCTTCCCGGATTCTGAAGCCGTGCCCACCATGGCGTCGGCCGAATCCCCTGCTTCCGGAGCGTGGTCCGGCGCGAGCCCCGCGGACGGCTCTGGCGCCTGCGAGTCATCGCCCTGTAACGCTAGCTCGGGCGGAACGTCGCTTGTTTCGATCGGACCGACGACCGCCGGCGCAGCCGTGATCCCGGGCACGTGCTCGGGGACGCTTCGCTGGCACGACGCGAAAGCCAGCAGGAAGAGGCCGAAGAGGACCGTGGGCCACGCGGCCGGAGACCCCGTAGGGCCCGTAGGGTGCGTGAAACGCACCAACTCTGTAAGAGAAGGCATTTTGGTGCGTTTCACACACCCTACGGAGCCCCCTGGTGCCCGGTCTCTGGCCCCTGCCCCCTGACTACGCATACCGCCAGCCCTCTTCGAGCCAGGCGTGGCTGCGCTCCGGGCACGGCGTGAGGGCGGCGATGCCCAGGCGCTCGCGGGCGTTGGGGGCCAGCTTGGTCCAGGAAGCGCTGAAGTTCTCGCGGACCTGCCCCGTGGCGTGGACGCCGCACGTGCAGACGTCGACCCGCTCGTTCTCCAGCACGAAGGCCATCATGTCGCGCGCCAAGCCGGCGTCGGCGCCTTCGAGGTCCTTTTTCTTGAGAAGCGACCCCCGGGCGAACGGCTTGATCGTGATCACCCCCAGGTCTTTCGCCTTGGCCGCCGGGAGGATCGTCTCGGCCGCGCGATGCCGCACGTTGTAGGGAAGCGAGACGACGTCGAAATAATCGCCGAACTTGTCGAAGGCCTCCAGGAACAGCTCGGGCGTGAAGTGGCAGCCGAACCCGGTGAAGCGGATCTTGCCCTGCTGCTTCAGCTTGTCCAGGGCCTCCATCGAATACGACATGTCCCAGTAGCCGGACTGCCGCGTGTCGTTCTCCGTGTTGCACAAGAGGCAGAGGTCGACGTGGTCGGTCTGCCAGGCCTTGAGCCGGGCCTCCGTCCAGTCGTAGATCTCCTGCCGGTCGTGCTCATTGCCCTTCATCTTGTGCGAGACGCGGATGGAGACGATCACCTTGTCTCTGGCTCCCAGCCGCTTGATCGCTTCGCCGGGCGTGGACGATTCCTCCATCGGCGTGCAGGAGTCGAGGAAATTGACGCCCATGTCCATGCCGATGCTGATCATCTCGACGGCTTCGTCGACCGAGACCTTGCGGAGTCCTCCCCGGCCGTCGGGGACCCGGGCGTAGGACCAACTGTGCCCGCCGAATCCGACCTCGGAGACTCGCAGGCCGGTCTTGCCCAGGGTGCGATAGCCCACCTGGCCCTCGGCCGCCGCGGCTTCGGTGGACGAGCACCCCGGGCTGGCCAGCGAGGCGGCCACGGAGCCCGCCACGGCGCTCTGCCCTAGCTGTTTCAAAAACCGTCTCCGTGTCGATTCGGCCTTCGGATCGCCGTGTGAAGCGTGCTCGTTCATGCTACGTGCTCCATGATCAGCGTGAGGTTCCGCCCCATCCGGGTCGTTGTCGGGCCCAGTATACGGGCGGTTTCGGCCGGCTGCAAGGATATGGGAGAGGCGTTGGGCGTGGGTGGCGCGCAGCGCAGGTCTCTCGCGCGCAGCGCGGGTCTCCGGACCCCGCCGAGATGTGGACGGCAGGTCTCCGTGCATTTTCGGGAGACCTCCGGTCGGCGGAGTGAGTGGCACGGTCAGGAGACCGGCCGCAGCGCGCATCAGGAGACCCGTCACAGCGCGTGCGAACAGCGCAAGCGAGAGGTGTTGCTCAGAACGGCTGCCGGGTCAATCCCACCACCGGTCGGACTGGTCGGCGATGGCGGCGTCTTTGCGGACGTCGGCCAGGGCGTCGCTCCGTTCGGCCTCGGCGACCATCTGCCAGGCGTTGATCTGGACGCCGCCGCAGGCGATCATCCAGTTGCGGCCCTTCTTGGCCACCGTGGCCTTGCTCTGGACGTGCTTGGGGGCGGGGAACTCCGCGGCGTGGAGGCCGTCGCTGCCCATCAGCATCGGCAGCTCGACCTGGGCCTTTTCGGTCAGGCCCTCGCCGACGACCAGCGCCGCGACGATGGCCAGATCCATGCAGTTCCGCAACTCCCCGAAGACGGTGTCGGCCAACGCCAGCTCGTCGTACCGCTCGGTGAGCGTATCGGCCCATTTCTGCGAAGCCGGATCGGCGCGACGCTTCTCCTGCCGGGTGCCCGTGGCGTCGAAGAAGTCGGTCTCGGTCATCGCCTTGACCGAGGCACCCCGCAGCTCCCAGGCCAGCCCGTCGGCGTCACGCAACAGCGGCTCGTAGTCGGGCGCCAGCCACCACCGCGGCAGCATGTTGCTCATCCCCCGTCCCGATCCCCGCATCATCTCCATGAAGCTGGGCAACCCGCGAATCGGGGCCGCTTGAGTCCCCATACCGACCCGCTTCATCTGGTAGTCGGCCGCGACCATCACCCGGGCGTAGTGGCTCGTCTCGGGAACGCCCGTCACGGAGATCTTCTGCGGGCCGAGTTGCTGCTCGATACCCATCGCGGTTGCCGAAGGGTTGCCGATCGTGTGGAGCCGCTTGGCGTGGGCATTGAGTCGCTGGAGCCCGTCGGGCGTGGGGTCGATGGAACAGGAGATCACGCTCCGCACCGGACCGGCGGCCGCGCGCAAGGCGACGATCAGGTCGTCCAGGAGCAAGACGGGGCGGCGCGAGGTCTCGCCCACGATCGCCCCGCGGTCGTCAACCTTCCAGCCTTCGCCGGGGCCTACAAGCACGATGTCGTGCTGCTCGGGGTAGACCAGCACGTAGCGGACCTGCTGCAATCCGCCGAGGATCGCGATATCGGCATCGACGGGCTTGTTGTCCGCAAGGGACTGACGAATCGCCTCGTCCAGCCGGCGCAAGGAGACTTTTCGCATTGGGGCGGCTTGATCGAGTCCGTCGGGCACACGGTCCAAGAGGTCCCGCAGCCCTTCGCGGAGGAGGCCGAAATCTTGGACGGTGGCGTCGGCGAGCATGCCGGAGGGGTCGATCGAGACTCCCCCCACGGCCCGCGTATTGATGCCTGTCACCTGCTGGTTCTGCGCCTGGAGGTTGGTGGGGCAGGAAAGGGCGACCAGGGCGAGCACGGCGGACGCGAGCAGGGTCCTGCCGGCGACACGGGGGAGTAGACGGTCGCAAGGTGACATCGTGATTCTCCTGTTGACGATCGTTGGACGGTATCGCCGCGTCCTTCCGGCGGAGGGGCCGGCGGGAATCAGACGCGTGCGAAAGCCATGGTACCGATGCAGTGAAAAGCGCACAAAAAACGGGGGCGTGCGCGAAAGCCGTCTACGTTACAGAGTAGTCCGACCCCCGGAGATTGGCAACAAGATTTCCAGCGCGCCTCCGGCCGGTCGACGCCCCCGCCGGAGGTGTGGGCCCGGCCGCCCGGCGGACGCGTGCCGACAAGCTGTCCTGTTCTGCCGCGCCGGTCCGTGGTAGTGGGTGGCGTGCTGGGCGCGCCGGACCCTGGGGCAAGTGGTGCCCAGGGCGATTCGGTCGGCGGTCTCCGCTCCTCGCACCCCCCTAGAGTCCAGGGTATCCGGGCCTCCCCGAATCCGCAAGGAAATGGTCGCTCACGGCCGCCATATCGGCCGGGTATCGCCGGCCGCGGCGGCCGCTTTGCCCCCCTTTGGAGGTGATCCCGGCGGGAAACTCCTTGCCCAAGGCCCCTCTGCTTGGGTAAGCTAATAGTAGTGGACTTCTCTGACTCGATCCGGGGGGGATGCGGACCCCACTCAAAGGGTCGCCCGGTTTCTCAAGACGACGGTGGGCCGGTTCGTGTCCGAACTAGCATATTTGGTTATCCGGGAAGGATCGAAATGGACCGACGTTTTCCGGCTAGTGCCCGGGGAGTCGGTGACCATCGGCCGAGCCCCGACCAACCAGATCATGCTGAAGGACGAGCGGTGCAGCCGGAACCACGCCGAGCTGTTCCTCTCCGAGGGGCACTGGACCCTGCGGGATCTGGATAGTCGCAACGGCACCGTGGTCGGCGAGCAGTTGCTCAAAGGCGACTGGGTCCTCCGCCCGGGCGACGTGGTCCGCATCGGACGTTCGCAGTTGGTGTTCGTCTACAACCTGAGCGAGGCTTTTTCCGACGCGGGCACGGTGGTGCGTCGGCCGGTGGTGCCGAGCGACAAGACGGCCGATTCCCGCGCCCGGGACGAAGCGAGCGTTCTGGAAACCTACGATCCGACCACGATCACCCATCGTCGCGGCCAGACCCGGTTCCTCGAATCGGCCGTGGAGGAGCAGGACGAAAGCGGGATCTCGAGGATGGGCCGGGCGGCGGCCAAGTTGTGCCGGCTGGCCTTCGAGCTGGGCAAAGCCCCCGACGCGGCGAAGATGGCCGATTTGGCCCTGGTCGCGCTGTTCGAGGGAATCGAGATCGACGCCGGGGCGTTGCTCCTGCTACCCAGGGGCTTCGAGGGAGAGCCGACCGGCTCCGACCTGGAAACGGTCGCCTCCCACACCGCGAGCGAGCGACGCTACCACCGGGTGGCCACTTTCCTGGCGACCACGGTGATGCGCGAGGGCGAGGCCGTCCTGGCGCGCAACGTGATGGGCGACAGCAGCCTGGGCAGCCGCGACAGTAAAGGGGTGATCCACACCACCAGCGTGATCTGTGCCCCGGTTCGGCAGGGCGACGCGGTCTTAGGGTTAATTCACCTCTACTCCACGGACCCGGATTGTGTTCCCGATCCGGAGGACCTGGAGTACACGCTGGCCGTGGCCGACACGGTCGCCGTGGCCCTGACGAATCTCATCCGGCGGGAGGATCTCGCCGAAAACCTCACCCAGGTTCGCGATGAAAACGAGCAGTTGCGGGAACGGCTGGGCGTGCAGAGCGAGATCGTCGGCGGTAGCGCCAGCGTGAAGGAGATCAACGAAGAAATCGCCCGCGCCGCCGCCAGCAAGGCCACCCTGCTGATCCGCGGTGAGAGCGGAGTCGGCAAAGAGCTGGTCGCCCGCGGCGTCCACTTCTCCAGCCCTCGAAGAAAGAACGTCTTCGTCTGCCTGAACTGCGCGGCCCTGTCGGAGGAGCTGTTGGCCAGCGAGCTGTTCGGCCACGAGCGGGGCGCGTTCACCGGCGCGACGGACCGGAAAATCGGCAAGTTCGAGGCCGCCCACCAGGGCACGCTGATGCTCGACGAAATCGGCGAAATGAGCCTCGGCATCCAGACGAAGTTCCTCCGCGTCCTGGAAGGGCATCCCTTCGAGCGCGTGGGAGGGAATAAGCCCGTCAAGGTCGACGTGCGCGTCATCGCCGCCACGAATCGCGACCTGGAGCGCGACGTGGCCGAAGGCCGATTCCGGCACGATCTGTTCTTCCGGCTCCGCGTGCTGGAAATCGTGGTCCCCCCCCTCCGCAAACGCGCGGAAGACATCCCCGAACTGGCCGACTACTTCCTCAGCAAGTTCCGCGCGGAAACGGGACGCAAGATCCAGGGCTTCTCGCCCAAGGCCATGGAGCAGCTCAATAGCTACCGTTGGCCGGGGAACATCCGCGAGCTGAAAAACGTGGTGGAACGGGCCGTGGTCCTCTGCCGCGGTCGGCACATCGAGGAGGAGGACCTGGTGCTGACCAGCTTGTCGACCACCGGCGACACGGCGGAGACGAAGCAGCCGAGTGACCAGTTCACGCCCTGCTCGCTCTCGGACGTCGAGCGCCGACACATCCTGGCCACGCTCAACCACACCGGGTGGAACAAGAGCCGGACGGCCAGCATCCTGGGCATCGAGCGCTCCACCCTGGATCGCAAGATCCGACGCTACTCGCTCGCCGAAGAGCATGCCCCGGTGCGGCCCCGCGTCGCCGAGCAGCAGTGAGGCCGACCGAACCCTACGGCTCGGCTCGCTCCCCGTGATACTGCCCCCCCGGAAATGGGTGCGCCCACCTCCTCTCACGGACCGCGGCCCGTTCTCACGGGCGCGACAAGGCGCCGCTGGCCGGCGTCAACGCGGTGACAGAAGCACTTCGACCAGCGCGCACGCGTGACCTGCAAGACGCCGGCTTGGTTCCGCCGCGGGGCGGGGCGATTTCCCGAGGCCCGGCGCAAAGCCGCCACCGGCCGGAAGGGCCCGCGAGCCGATCGCGATGGTCACGCGGACCCTCGCCCGCTGCGAGCGCCGGGACGTCGTTGATCGGCCGAGGAGCCGCGCGTGATTGGGTCGGCTTACCCGTCGCGGACCGCGCCCCGAGCGGCACCGCCTGTCAGATCGGTTGCGACGGTAGTTCGGATACGGCGTACCCTGACCTCTGTTTCGGGCAACGGATTTCCGCGGAGGGAGGCGCATGGGGCCGACGCGTGACCAATAAACTCTTAGGACCTCGCCCGAGAAAGGGGACACCGAACGGCCCCAAGCCGCCACGCGCGGTTGCCGACCGGTTTGATCGCCGTCGGACAACGCCTGCAAGACCGCCTTCGACCAAGGAACCCCGCATGACCTCAGCCACGCTCGAACCGCTCCAAGCGGTGGTCGCCGACCCCGTGCTCACGAAGGCCATCGCCGACGGCGTCAAGGCTTGCCTCGCCATGTGCGGCGTAGAGGCCCGGTGTGTGGGCCTGTCGGCGGTCCCCGCGTCGGACCGCGGAAGCGTGACCGGAATGATCGGCGTCCATGGCGAGGTGTCGGGATTCATTACGGTGAACTTGGCGGAGAAGTCGGCCTTCTCCTTGGTCGGCGGCCTGCTTCAGGAACGGTTCGATGCGCTCAACGATCAAGTGATCGACGGCGTGGGGGAAATCACCAACATCATCGCCGGAGGGATTAAGAAGGGCCTGGGCGGCACCGCTTGGAGTTTCGGCCACGTGACCGTTCCCTCCGTCATCGTGGGCCAGCACTACCAGATCGCCTACAGCAAGGGCCTGGCATACGTGTCGGTGACTTTCGAGCAGGAAAACGCCGAAACGGTGATGCTCGACGACCGGCTGATCGAGGTCGCCATCTCCCTGATTCGCTTGTAACGCCGCTCCCGTTACCCCACCCGGTCCCAACGCAACGGCGCTCGCCGAGCGGCTCGGGGCAGTGACTCAGCAGGCGCGACCCGACCGCCCGCGGCACCCCCAACGCCCGGCCAAGTGCCGGCCAGCGCAGCACGTGTCCGGTGCCGATGCCTTCCCTCGATCGGCGTCAGTCAGGAGCAGGCCGGCCACGGGTCAGCCCTCCACGAGCTCCTTGTGACGGACGTGCCGGTTCAAGTCGGCCAGCCACGGCTCCTGCTCGAAGAGCCGGCATACGTCGAGCCAGGAGAACGCATCGTCGCCGCCCATCCGCTGATACACGGCTCGGATGAGCGCCAGGTCGTCCGGCGAGTCGACGGTCCAGCGGTGGGCGCTCTCGTCCCGGCTGCCGGTCACGGCCAGCAGTCGAAAAGACTCCGGGTGCTGATAGATATAGGGGGTCACGTGCGTCCGCTGGTACGGCTCGGTTGCCTCTTGGAAAGCGCGGGCCAGGGTCGCTCTCAGCATCACTTCCGTGTCCAGGCCGCGAGGATACGTGCGCCGGAGGATGTTCGAGGCGTAGTCCGGCTCGTGCTCGAAAAACGCGCCGACCACGCGGTCCGTCACCTCGGGGTCGATCAAGGGGCAGTCGGCCGTAATGCGGACCACGACGTCGGCCCGACAGGCTGCGGCCGTCTCGTGGTAGCGCTTGAGCACGTCCTGCTCGCTGCCGCGGAAACAGGCCACGCCCAACCGCTCGCACTCTTCGACGATCGGGTCGTCCCCCGGCGCAACCGAAGTGGCGACCACCACCTCGTCGACCAGCGCCGCCCGACTTGCCCGGCGCACCACCCGGGCCAGCACCGTCCGTCCGGACAGGTCCAAGAGCACCTTCCCGGGCAGCCGGGTGCTGCCCATGCGGGCCTGGATGACGGCGACGACTCGGGGCTCGGACGCCGACGGATCGCTTCCCTGCTTGATCACGGGCCTCTCCTTATCTCCTTCTTCCTTTGCGACTTGGCGCCTTGGCGAGAGTTCTCCCTCCCCTTTCGTCAAACGAAGCTTGACGAGGCATTCCCGCCGGCTTCAGCAAGTCACTTTCTCCACGGCCGTCACCACGTCCGCGACGTCCGCATCGGTCATGCCCGGGAAAAGCGGCAGGGTGAGGATCTCCTCGTAGGCCGCTTCGGCAACCGGACAGAGGCCGGGCGCCGTCCCGTATCGCTCGCGATAGAATGGATGCAGATGCACCGGAATGTAATGCACTTCCACCCCGATCCCCTCAGCGCGCAGCGCCCGGAAGACCGCAGCCCGATCGGCCCCCAGCGCTTCCCGATCCAGACGCACCACGTAGAGATGCCAGGCGTGCACCGCGCCCTCGCGTCGACCCAAAGGACGCACGCCGGGAAGCGACTCCAGCGCCCGGTCGTATTGCTCGGCGATCTCGCGCCGTCGTGCGAGCCAATCGTCCAGCTTCGCCAACTGCCCCAGACCGAGCGCGGATTGGACGTCGGTCAGCCGGTAGTTGTAGCCCAAATCGGTCATTTCGTAGTACCAGCTTCCGGCGGCCGCGCATTGGCGGTGGTCGCGGCTGAAGCCGTGGTTGCGGAACCGGCGGATCAGCTCGGCAAGCGTGTCGTCCTCGGTCGTGACCATCCCCCCTTCGCCCGAGGTGATCGGGTTCACCGGGTGCATGCTGAAGGTGCTCAAGTCGGCCAGACGGCCCACGGGCACGCCTCGATCTCGGGCGCCCAGGGCGTGGGAGGCGTCGTCGACGAGCACGAGGTGGTGATCTCGGGCGATGCTTCCCAGGGCTTCGTAGTCGCACGGTTGACCGGCGTAGTCGACGGCAACGATCGCCCGGGTACGCGGCGTGATCCGGATCTCGACCTGCTCCGGGTCGAGGAGCAAGGTCTCCGGATCGACGTCGGCGAACACGGGTGTTCCCCCTTGGTAGACGACGGCGTTGGCGGTGGCCGCAAAGGTCATCGCAGGCAGGATCACCTCGTCGCCCGGCCCGATGCCCAGCGCGAACATCGCGGCATGCAGCGCGGCCGTGCCGCTGGAGAGGGCGACCGCCTCGGCGGCACCCACGTACTCGGCCACCGCCCGCTCCAGACGTTCCACGACCGGCCCGGTGGTCAGCCAGCCCGACTGCAACACCTCGACGACCCGCTGGACGTCGTCCTCGGTGACCGCCTGGCGGCCGTACGCAAGGATCGTCGGGCGAACGGGCTCTGGGCTGGGTTGAGTTTCGGCCACGGTGCTATGTCCCTTCCACTGGGCTGCGGGCACGGCCGCATTCTCCGTTGCGCACCGCGTGACTTCCCTGGCGAGTCGATATGGTATTCGGGGTTACCCGATCCGTCAAAGGCAACTTTGCGGGGCCGGACAACCTCACGGTTCCAGGTCGAGGCGTCAGGCGTTCCGGCCGCCGTGGAGCGTTGGGGGCTCTGCGCGAGCGGGGGGTTCTGTATGCCGCTTCGTGTTCTGGGGGGCTGAGGGAGATGCACAGTTTCCGCGCCGCGGGTTTGCCACACGCCGCGTCTTCTAGCCCGGATTATTTCTACGGTGGCCTTGTAGCACAGGCATCTTGCCTGTGTTGCCAATTCCACAGGCTAGAAGCCTGTGCTAAAGCATTCGTGAATAGTCCGAGCTAGCCGGATTTGCCCTCGCCCGAATCCGAAGGCGCCTGCGGGGCTTGCTCCGTTTGGGCGACCTCCGCCTTCTTCTCGGCTGCGTCGCGCTTGAGGCCCTCGTCGATGAACGCCTCCACGTCGCCGACGCTCTGGCCCCCGGTCAGACGGCTGAGCCTCCAGCCTTGGTACGTCCGGCGGAACATGAGCAGTTGGGGGATGGGGCCGCCCCGGGTGAGTTGTTTCCCCAGTTCCCGCTGGCGATCCACGCAGACGGTCGCAAAGGCAACCCTCCCAAGCAGGCCGCGTCGCCTGATCTGGGGGATCACGTTCTGCTTCATGGTCTGACAAGGGCCACACCACTCGGCGCCGACCAATACGACCATCGGACGGCCGGTCTGGCTGGCCAAACGGTAAGCCTCGGCATAGGTCTCGGCACCCTGGGCAATGCTCGATGCCAGCAGCATGGCAAGGCCGACATGCGCGAACAAAACCATTCGTAGTGCGGGTTTCCGGCCTGCGCGGCACTGCCAAGAGGGCCGCACCACAGGGCGTTCGCCGGGGCTTCCGAGACTCGTCACATGCATCTCCTCTGCTGACTTGGGGGTGAGCTGCTCCGTCTTGGTGTCACGCGCTGAGTTTGGGGACTCGGGCAAGACACCGCTTACGACTCAGCAAGAATCAGGCGTGCTCTGCGGGGGGGGCGCTTGGCACGGGGGTGGCTGAGGCAGGCACGCGCGAGAAAGCGTGCCCCGCGGGCCACCCGATGCAGATCGTCGACTCGCCAGGACTCCGTCGTCTTCCTTCGCGGTCCAATCAAGGTCCGTACGCAACTCCTGGCGAACAAACGCTCGTGGCCAGGATCGATCCCTCCAGTGTATCTGGGACGAGTGGCCGTGCAAGGGTGGCTGACGGACCCGGAGCGAATGTAATCTTTAGGACTTTCGAGACGAATGCACTGCCCGGAGAATCTGGGGGGTATGGGAATGGTTTGGACGCCGGCTTCGTCACGCCGGCAACGCCTCGCGTCCACCACAAGTGGATATTCTGCAACGACTTCCGCGCCGAACGGATTGAGGCCCAGGGGCCTCTTCCGCTATAATCGGTCCGGCGCGGTTTGCCGCAAATGCACGGTCAGAAATCCAAGAAGAATTGTCCGCTGCATCGAGGCTTCGGCAATTTCCCACCCGATAGGGTGAGCGACGGATGAGACTCCGCCTTGGTCTGGTTGGCTTGGGGGACGCCTGGGAAAAGAGGCACCGTCCGGCGCTCCGCGCGTTGGCCGATCGGCTCGAGGTCCGGGCGGTGTGCGACCCGGTGGGCCATCGGGCCGAGATGGCTGCGTCGGAGTTCGGCGCAACTTCCGTGGACGGCTTCCAGGCGCTCGTACATCGGGAGGATATCGACGCGCTTCTGCTCCTCTCCGCCGGTTGGTACGGCCCGCTCCCCGTGCTGGCTGCCTGCGAGGCAGGCAAGGCGGTCTATCTCGGCTCGGGCTGGGAATTGAAGCCCGACGACGCCCGAAAGATCAAGCGGCGCGTCGAGGAGTCGGGCGTCGCTTGCGTGGCCGAGTTCCCCCGGCGGCAGTCACCCGCCACGTTGCGGCTCAAGGAGCTGATCGCCACCGCCTTGGGGGCTGCGAGCCTCCTTTTCTGTCACCAGCGTCTTCCGCTCACGGAGAAGCGGCCCGGGTGCCCATCAGGCCCCGGACCGCCATCGATGCTGCGAGAGCTGGCCGAGCTGGTCGATTGGTGCCGTTACGTGGTGGGTAGCGAGCCCCGTTGGGTAACCGGCATGACCCGGCATCGCGCGGGCGACGGACGGGAAGAGGATTATCAGATGATGAGCCTCGACTTTTCGGAGGGCGACAAGCCGGGCACCGGCCCCGTGGCCCAGATCAGTTGCGGCCGGTATATCCCCGCCGAGTGGGCGGAGGCCGTCACCTACCGCCCTTTGGCCGCCATGCAGATCTCCTGCGACCGCGGGATCGCCTTCGTCGACCTCCCGGCCAGCCTGGTCTGGTTCGACGGGGCGGGCCGCCACCAGGAGTCGCTGGAAAACGAGCGCCCGGTCGGCGAGCAGCTCCTCGCTCAGTTCCACCGCGTCGCCACCGGCCCGTGCGCGAACAATGCCTGTGGGCTGGACGATGCGTATCGGGCGCTCTCGATCGTCGAGCAAGCCGGCAAGAGCCATCGCAAAGGACGGCGGATCGCGCTCTGATCGCGTGGGGAGCGACGGATCAGGTCGCCTCCTGCGGAGCCGGCGGCTCGGCCATCTCCTTGCCTTCCCGCAGGACCTTCAGCCCCATCAGGTGGGCCATGTCTCGGACGTTGTCGACGTGATCGCCGTAGAACAGCACGCGGTGCAACAGGGCCATCATATCGTCGGGCAGGACGCCGCCGCCCCAGTGGGCGAACAGCTCCCGGGCGTCGTCCACTTCGGTGACCACCTGCGTCCGGCAGCCGCGGTCGTCGAAATCGGGGACCTCCACGATCGTGCCGGGGGTGACGAGGATCGTCTCCAGGTTGGCGATCTTCGCCCAGGTCACTTTCTGGCCGACGTCCTTGTCCATGAACACCTCGAGCGACGCGCCCCGATTGTCGTCGCGATGGCTGCGGATGCTGAAGGGCAGCCGCTCGGAGCCCGGGCCGCGCATCTTCGTCGGGGCCACGCAATGGGCGTGGATCACCGCGCTGGTCGCCGTGTCGATCAGCGGATCGGTGATGAACCCGGGCAGCCCGGTGGCGTAAAGGAACATGAGCATCGTGAGCGTCGAGTCGACGTCCGCTTCGCACGCCCCCACGACGCCCTCGTCCAAGAGCTTGCTGAAGCCGAGGCACGGATAGCCGAGCGTCCCGATCGGGATGCCGCCGAGGCATTTCACCGTGATCGCCTGCGCGCCCCGCTCGAGCATGATCTTCTTCATCGCCAGGTACGTCTTGCACGACTTGACGATTTCCTCGGTGTCGGGCTCGACGACTTCCTTGGCCTGGGAGATCCAGTGCTCTTGGGCCTCTTTCTCTGCGGCCTTCGCGTCGATCGATTCGTGGATCTTGACGAACTCGGGCGGCGTGATCTGGACGACCTCCGGTCCCAGCCTGGTGCGGACGAGGTCGAAATCCCTGGCGGCGTCGGTCCCCGCGGCGCAGCCCGGGTTGCCCACGAGGATGATCTTCGACTGCTTCATCCGCACGGGAACGCGCAACAGCGCGACGAGCCGGTCGATCTCGGCCAGGTCGCGGGAAGGGGCCATAATGAGGCGAACGCCCTGCTTCTGGAGCCGGGGCACGTACATCCAGTCGTGGCCGCTGAACGGCTGCGAGTAGATGGCGACCGGCCTGCCGGTGCCGGCGAAGACCGCAAAGGGCGCGGAGTTCCCGAAGGCGAGGTGGACGACCAGGATCGCGTCGGCCTGCGACTCGTCGATCTTGGGCAGGAGATCCTCGGCCATCTTCGCGTGATTGCGGATCAGGTCGCCGCCGACGAACTCGACGTCGCCCAGCCGCTCCTGCACCCCGGCCAGATACGGGGCGAACTTCTCCTCGATCTCCTTGGGCGCGTCGAAGTCGGGCTTGGGCCACGCCCCGCCGGTCCCCAGGTAGACGACGTAGACCTTCACCGGCCGCATCGCCGGCCACCCGGCCTCTTCGGCGGCCCGAAGCGGGCGCGCCGCGATTCCCCCGGCCAGCAGCAAGCCGCCCGTGCTCCCCAGGAACGTCCGACGATTCATCGAAAATGGCATCACGATTTCTCCTGCGATTCGATTTCGAGCCGTGCCAGGCAATTGTAGCCGACCGGGACGTCCGACGTGCTCACATCCCGGCAAGGTAGTTGCCGTAGCCGATTACGATCGTCGACGCGATCAGCGTGGCGATGCCGGCCCAGACCAGGGCGTTGGTCCGCCGGCTGGTGCCGTGCCATTCGCGGAAGTAGAGGCCCCAGAGGTTGGAAAAGACGATGATGAACGCCATGTGGATCGACCAGCTCGAGAAATCGTATTTCTCGCCGAGCTTGGTCGTCCCCATCCCATAGAAGAAGAACTGGCCGTACCAGATCACGCCGCCCAGTGCCGAGAGGAGGTAGTTGCGGAGTTGGCGGAGGGCGGGGCCGGTGACGTAGTCGCCGAAGCTGCGGTTTCGGGCGTTGAGGAAGAGGCACCACACCACGTTGCTCACGAACCCGCCGATGAGGATCACCACCAGCACGGCGTTGTTGGAATAGAGTTCGGGCGCGCCGTGCTCGATGGCGACCTGGCCGATCGGCTTGCCCCACTTCAGGCCGAACGCGAAGCACGCGCTGAGGATGCCCGCCATCGTGGCCACGGCGAACCCCTTGCCCAGGGCGAACTCCGCGACCGTTTGTTTCTTCTCTTCGTCCGTCAACTCGGCTTCCTTGCGCATGCCGGCCCGTCCGCAGATGCCGATGCCGCCGAGGCACGCCGCCACGCCGCCGAGGATCGTCAGGCCGGAGGCGGTGCCGAGCATCGAGCCGAGCTTGCCGTCAACGATGGGCGGGACGAGCGTGCCGAAGATCATGCAGAAACCGAGCGCCACGGCATATCCCAGCGCCATGCCCAGGTAGCGGACCGACAGACCGAACGTGAGGTTTCCCACGCCCCAGAGGAGGCCGAAGAAAATGGCCCAGCCGATGGCCGTCGCCGGGCTGCTCAGGAGCACTTCCACCAGATGCGGGATGGTCACCAGCGCCACGACCCACGGCGTCACGAGCCACGCGGCCATGCCCATCACCAACCAGAAGCTCTCCCAGGCCCACCGCCGGACCTGCTTGAGCGGCGCGTAGAAGCTGCCCGCGGCGAAACCGCCGATCGCGTGCAGCAGGACACCGAGAAAGGGGCCTGTTGGCATCGGTCCGGGTGCTCCTTGGGGAAGTGGTGAGCGTTCTCAGGATCGGCCGAAGAATGGGTTGCCGACTTCCGTAGCAGGCACACGCCGTGTGCCGTTCGCCAGTTGCGGCACACGGCGTGGGCCTGCTACTCCGCCGATGCGGGAGTTATGCTTCGGCCGATCCTTACCTCTGCGTGCTCGATCGCATCGTGGCGCCTCGCCTCCGCCGGTCGCAGGGCGACGGCCATCCATTCTCGCGCGCCGAGGTTCCCGGCACAAGCCGAGAAGGCCCGAGCCGCAGCGGCCGGGAATTCCGAACCCTCTCCCGCTTGCGGGAGAGGGTGGCGACGAAGTCGCCGGGTGAGGGCGGTTGCCACGAGGAATCGTGCGGCACCGCGCCCTCACCCCCAACCCCTCTCCCGCAAGCGGGAGAGGGGAGTGGCCTCGAAACATCCCTGCATCTCGCAACAAGAGGCACTCACGGCTTGCACGGCCGCGTCGGACCGTGGATGATAGCGTTCGAGCCGCTCCGCCTGCGTCGTGAACACCCCCGGAATCGGAGGAAGCCTGCCATGCGATCGCTTCTCGCGGGACTCGTCGTGCTTCTGGCCGCCGCGTGCTTTGGCGCCGAGAAGCCCAACATCGTGCTCATCGTCTCCGACGACCAGGGCTACAACGACCTGGGCGTCTTGGGCGATCACATCATCACGCCGAGCCTCGACCGGCTGGCCCGGGAGGGCGTGCGACTGACCGACTTCTACGTGGCGTGGCCCGCCTGCACGCCCAGCCGCGGCGCCTTCCTCACCGGCCGCTACCCCCAGCGCAACGGCATCTACGACATGATCCGCAACGAGGCCCCCGACTACGGCCACAAGTACTCGCCGGAAGACTACGCCGTCACCTGGGAGCGGATCGGCGGCATGGACACCCGCGAGGTCCTCTTGCCGCGGATGCTCCAAGAGGCCGGCTACCGCTCCGCCATCTTCGGCAAGTGGGACCTGGGCGTGCACCGCCGGTTCCTCCCCTTAGCGCGCGGGTGGGACGAGTTCTACGGCTTCGTCAACACGGGCATCGACTACTACACGCACGAGCGGTACGGCGTGCCGTCGATGTATCGCGGCAACTCGCCGACGGCCGAGGACCAGGGCACGTACTGCACGTACCTGTTCCAGCGCGAGGCCGTGCGGTTCGTCAAGGAAAACAAGGACCGGCCGTTCTTCCTCTACCTGCCGTTCAACGCGCCGCACGGGGCCTCGAGCCTCGATCCGAAGGTCCGCAGCGGGGCCCAGGCGCCCGAAGAGTGGCGGAAGATGTATCCCGAGCTGTACGCCCAGGAGGGCTACGTCGAGGCTACGCGCTACGGCGAGAAGGCGATGGTCTCCAACAAGGCGCTCCGCCAAACGCACTACCTCGGCTCGGTCACGGCCATGGACGCGGCCATCGGCGAGGTGCTCGATCTGTTGGACGAGTACGGCCTGGCGGAGAACACGATCGTCATTTTCTTCTCCGACAACGGCGGCTCCGGCGGGGCCGACAACGCGCCCTTGCGCGGCGGCAAGAGCCGCGTGTTCGAGGGCGGCATCCGCGTCTGCTGCGTGGTCCGCTACCCCAAGCGGATCGCCGCAGGCACGGTGAACCGCGAGTTCCTCACGTCGCTGGAGGTCTTCCCCACGCTATTGAGCCTGGCCGGCGTCGCCCCGCCCGAGGGCGTCGTGCTGGACGGCTTCGACATGATGCCCATGCTCGCCGAGGGCAAGCCGTCGCCGCGCAAAGAGATGTACTGGAAGCGCCGCGCCAAGGAGGCCGCGCGCGTGGGCAACTGGAAGTGGATCCGCAACGAGAGCGGCACGTTCCTGTTCGACCTGGCCAAGGACGTGAGCGAGAAGGACAACCTAATCGAGAAGATGCCCGAGAAGGCCGCCGAGATGCAGGCCCATTTCGAAGGTTGGCTGAAGCACATGGACGAAGCCGAACCGCGGGGGCCGTTTAAGGATTTCTGAGGAGAACCCGCGAAACGCACGCTCGCTCCAACACACCCTCGTTCCCAGGCTCCGCCTGGGAACGAGCGTGGAAGAACGCACGTATGAACGTCAACTCTGGAGGACGAGGACCATGAGAAAACACAAGTCGTTGTGGTTCGCCGGCATGGCGATCGCCGCCCTGTTGATGACGTCGGTCGTTCTGGAGAGACGATCGCTCGCCGGGGAGGAGAGGCCGGATTACACGTCGCGGGTGCCGAAGTTCACGTTCGCCGACACGCTCCCGGAGCAGGAAGCCCAATTGGAGACGAATCCCTTGATGCGGCGGTTCGCCGAGTCGCGGCGCAAGCTGGCCGCCGATCGGTACCGGCCGATCTATCACTACGTCAATCCGGAAGGCCGGCTGAACGATCCCAACGGGCTCTGTTTCTGGAAGGGCCGGTGGCACCTCTTCTACCAGGCGTATCCGCCGGAAGACCCACGCCAGCACTGGGGACACGCGGTGAGCGACGACCTGATCCACTGGCGCGACCTGCCCTACGCGATTTACCCCCATCCGGAAGAGAAATGCTATTCCGGCGCCACCCTGGTCGAAGACGATCGCGTGATCGCCATGTATCACGGGACGCGCGCCGGCAACATGGCCGCCGTGTCCGACGATCCGCTGCTGTTGAACTGGGAGAAGGTCACCGGGCAGCCCGTGATTCCCTTGGAGAACGCGCCGTGCCGGATCTTCGATCCGTGCATCTGGAAGAAGGACGGCGCGTACTACTCGCTCTCGGGCGGCACGCTGCCGGGGCCCGGCGGAAAGCCGGTGCGGGCCGATTTCCTGCTCCGGTCGAAGGACCTGGCCCAATGGGAGTATCTGCACCCGTTCGTCGAGCAGGACCGGTTCACGCGGGTCGGCGACGACGGCGCCTGCCCCTATTTCTGGCCCATCGGCGACCGCCACATCCTGCTCTTCTTCAGCCACATGAGCGGCGGGCAGTACCTGCTGGGCGGCTACGACAAGGCGCGGGACAAGTTCGCGGCGACCGCGCACGGCGACTTCAACTTCGGGCCGTACGCTCCGGGCGGCGTGCACGCCCCCTCGGCAACGCCCGACGGCCAGGGCGGCGTGATCGTGCTGTTCAACATGAACCCGGCCAAGCCGACCGAGGGCTGGAACCAGATCATGACCCTGCCGCGGCGATTGACGCTCGTCGGCAACGAAGACCTGGCGATCGGGCCGGCCGGCGACGTCGAGTCGTTGCGCGGCGAGCACCGGCACGTCGAACCGATGACGCTGCCGGCCAACGAGGAGGTCGTGCTCGAGGGAGTTCAGGGCAACGCGATGGAACTCGTCGCGGAGATCGATCCCGCCGGGGCGCCCATGGTCGAGCTCGACGTGCTGCGCAGCGCGAACCGGGAGGAATTCACCCGGATCGCCTTCTACAAGGACCGGGGATACCGGCGGCGCGACCTCGGGCGAACGGACCTTTACAGCCTGATCACGATCGATTCGTCCTACTCGTCGCTGCTGCCCGACGTCGTTTCGCGGGCTCCCGAGACGGCGCCGGTCTTCCTCGCGCCGAACGAGCCGCTCGAGCTGCGCGTGTTCGTCGACCGAAGCGTCGTCGAAGTGTTCGCAAACGGCCGGCAGTGCGTCGCGCTCCGCGTCTATCCGGGCCGGGAGGACAGCGTCGGCGTGTCGCTCCGCTCCCAAGGCCGCGATGCCCGGCTCAGATCGCTCGACGCCTGGCAGATGAAGAGCATCTACGGTTCCCGTTCGCGGGCAGAGCCGAAGTGAGGCAAGATGGAACGTTGAACACACGCTCGTTCCCAGGCTCCGCCTGGGAACGCACTAACGCGAGGCTCTGCCTCGCCGCGCCCGGGAGGAATCTGCGATGACCCGCACGCGGTACCGGATCTTTGAAGACGAATACCCTTACTTCATGACGGACACGCTCGTCGCCTGGCTTCCGGTCTTCGCGTACCCGGGTTTTGTGGAGATCGTCCTCGACTCCTGGCGATTCTTGCAGCGCGAGCGCGGCGTACGGATCCTCGGTTACGTCGTTCTGGAGAACCATCTCCATTGGATCGCGGTCGCGGCCGACCTGTCGAAACACGTGGGCCACTTCAAGTCGTACACGGCTCGGAGGATCATCGACAAGCTGGACGAACGCGGTTTCCTGGCCATGCTGGAGCAGCTTCGCTACTTCAAGCTGCGGCACAAGATCGAGCAGAGGTATCAGCTTTGGCAGGAGGGGAGCCATCCGAAGCAGATCAAGACGGAGGCCATGTTGACCCAGAAGCTGGAATACATCCACGGCAATCCCGTGCGGCGGGGCTACGTCGACGACCCGGTCCATTGGCGGTATTCGAGCGCGCGGGACTACGCGGGGTTGGAGGGGTTGATCGAGGTGGACCGCGGTTGGGGGTAGAGGGGAGCGAGGCAGAGCCTCGCGTTAGTGCGTTCCCAGGCGGAGCCTGGGAACGAGGTGAGGTAGGCGGAGCCTGGGAACGAGGGTTGATTCCATCACACAGAGACCATGCACAAGGAGACTCTCGCCATGCTTCTTTGGACGACAACCGTTAGCCTGTGCCTTGCGGCGGCCGGGGCGCTTCCCGCCGAGGAGAAGCCCAACATCGTGCTGGTGATGGCCGACGACCAGGGCTGGGGCGATATGGCTTACATGGGCCACCCGGTGCTCAAGACGCCGCACTTCGACCGGATGGCGGCCGAGGCGCTGCGGTTCGACCGGTTCTACGCCGCCGCGCCCGTCTGCTCGCCCACGCGGGGGAGCGTGATGACCGGCCGGCACCCGAACCGGTTCGGCTGCTTCAAGTGGGGGTATCCCCTTCGCCCGCAGGAGGTCACCATCGGCGAGGCGCTGAAGAAGGCGGGCTACGCGACGGGCCATTTCGGCAAATGGCACCTCGGCTCGGTGCGCAAGGGGAGCCCGGTGAACCCCGGCGCCAGCGGCTTCGACGAGTGGCTCTCGGCGGAGAATTTCTTTGACAACGACCCGATCTTGAGCCGCCAGGGCAAGGCGGTGCAGTGCGAGGGCGAAAGCTCGATGGTCACGGTCGACGCGGCGATCGATTTCATCCGCGAGTGCGTCGCCGAGAAGAAGCGGTTCCTGGCCGTCGTCTGGTTCGGCTCGCCGCACGGCCCGCACCAGGCGTTCGAAGAAGACCGCCGCCCGTACGCCGACGAGCCCGAGCGGGTGCAGCACTTCCTGGGCGAGATCACGGGCATGGATCGGGCGTTCGGCAAGCTGCGCGGGGAGATCGGCGACCTGGGCATCCGGCAAAACACCATCCTCTGGTACTGTAGCGACAACGGCGCCCTGCCCAAGGTCGGCTCGACCGGCGGGCATCGCGGCAACAAGGGCCAGGTCTACGAGGGGGGCCTGCTGGTGCCGGCGATCCTCGAATGGCCGGCGCAAATCCCCGCGCCGCGAACGACCGACGCGCGCGCGAACACCTGCGACATCTACCCCACGCTTCTGGAGATCGCCGGCGTCGCCATCGCCGGCCAGCCGCCGCTCGACGGCATCAGCCTCGTGCCCCTGATCGAAGGGAAGATGAGCGACCGACCCAAGCCCATGGGCTTTTGGGACTACCCGATCAAGGGCATCGGCACGCCGAGCCAACAGTGGATGGCCGAGGTGCTCGAGGCCCAGCAGGCCGGGCGCGAGCCCGAGGCGGACTGGCGACTCCGGCTCGACGCCGACAAGATCACCGAGCGCTACTCCGAGACCGAGCTGCCGGGCCATTCCGCCTGGACCGACGGCGACTGGAAGCTGCACCGGATCGCGGACCAGACCGGCGCCAAGGTGCGGTTCGAGCTGTACAACCTCGCCGAGGACCGCGAAGAGAAAAACGATCTCAGCGCCGAGCAGCCCGATCGCACCGAGAAGATGAAGGCGGCGCTGGAGGGCTGGCAGCGGTCGGTCGTGCGGAGCTTGAACGGGGAGGACTATTGAACGTTCGACTGCCGCCGCTTCGCGGGGACTCTTGCCTCGGGCGGTCACCCCTCGTTCCCAGGCTCTGCCTGGGAACGTACATTGGCAGGCTCTGCGTGCCGTACCGACGTTTTCCCCAACGCTTCGCTCCCGTGCCTTGCCGGGAGCGAGGCGGAGCCTCGCGTTAGTACGTTCCCAGGCGGAGCCTGGGAACGAGGGCGTGAAGGGGGTTCGATCCCAGGCGGAGCTGGGATCGAGGCGGTCGAGGCCGCAGTCGCTTCGCCGGCTTCACCGGTACATGCGACCCTCCGGCGTCGGCGGCTCTTGTTGCGGGCCCGGCGGGAGGTGGGCCTCGGTGATGAGCTTTCGGGCCTTGGCAACCATGTCCGGGTGCTCCTCGGCGAGGTTGTTGGCCTCGCCCGGGTCCTTCGAGAGGTCGTAGAGCTCGATCGGCGGGCGGTCGGCGCGTCCGAAGCCGGGCCAGACGGCCTTCCAGTTGCCCATCCGGATCGCTTGGGCCCCCTGTCTTCCCGGCTGCTCCCAGTAGAGGTAGTCGTGCTCGTCCTGCTTGCGCCGGGCGGCCGCTTCGCCGAGGAGCGTGGGCACGATGGAGATGCCGTCGATATCCTTGGGCACGTACGCCGAAGCCCCGGCCAGCTCGGCCAGGGTGGGCATCACGTCGGGGAAGTAGCAGGGATGATCGCTGAGCGTGCCGGGCTCGATGCGGCCGGGCCAGCGGACCACCAGCGGCACGCGGATCCCGCCCTCGTACAACTGCCCCTTGTAGCCGCGGAGCGGCCCGGTGGGGTGAAACAGCTCCTCGAAGCTGGGGATCCCGCCGTTGTCGGAGCAGAAGAAGACGACCGTCTTCTCGTCCAGCCTGAGCTCTTCCAAGAGCGCGAGGATCTCGCCGACGTTCCGGTCGATCATCTTGACCATCCCGGCGTAGACCTTGGCCTCCTCGGGCCACGGCTTGTCCCGGAACTCGTCCATGGCCGGCTCGTCGGGCGGCATGGGCCATCGGCCGTGCGGCGGCGTCCAAGGGCAGTAGCAGAAGAAGGGCCGATCCCGGTTTTGGCGGATGAACCGCAAGGCTTCGTCGAAGATCCGGTGCTGAGAGAACTGCTTGCCCACGAACATCTTGTCCTCCTCGTACGCCTTCCGATCGCGAGAATCGACCGGCGGGCGCGCGTTGCCGTCGAGCGGAACCTTGACGCCGCTTCGCCAGAGATAGCGGGGGAAGTAGAAGTGGGCGTGCACCTGGTCGTAGTAGCCGAAGAAGGGGTCGAAGCCTTGTTTTTCGGCCACGCCGGGCGTGCCGGCGTCGCCCAGGCCCCATTTGCCGAAGCCGCCGCAAGCGTACCCCGCTTGGGAGAGCACCTCGGCGACGGTCACGTCTTCATCTCGAAGGGGGATCCCGCCGGAGTTGTTCCGCACCGTGGTGTGGCCGGTGTGGTAGCCCGTCATCAGCGTGCTCCTGGCCGGCGCACAGACGCAGCAGCCGGAGTACGCCTGGGTGAACCGGATCCCTTCGGCGGCCATCCGATCGATGTTCGGCGTCTTGTGGACCGGATGCCCGAGACACGAAAGCTCGGCCGGCCCGAGATCGTCGACCATGACGAACACGAGGTTGGGCCGCTCGGCGGCGCGTCCGACGCCGGTGCTCAGGAGGATCAGCGACAGGGCCGTGCAGAAGATTCGCATCGCCAGCTCCTTTACGTCCGAAGTAGGTTGAGGGCAACGTCTGCCGGATAGAGGACCCTCCCGACGGGACCTGCGATGGGGAGGCCGGCCGCCCCCGTGACGTCCGATCTCGCGCCTCCCGAAACCCGGCTCCACCCGAAGATGATAGTCGACCGCCTCGACGCCGTCCACTTCGGGCGTGAGGGGGGGCCGTTTCCGCTTCTCGTTCCCAGGCTCTGCCTTACCTCTCGTTCCCAGGCTCTGCCTTACCTCTCGTTCCCAGGCTCTGCCTTACCTCTCGTTCCCAGGCTCTGCCTTACCTCTCGTTCCCAGGCTCTGCCTGGGAACGCACTACCGCGAGGCACAAGCGGGAAGCCTTGCGAGAACGTTTGCAGGGGCGGGCAGGGTCTGCCAACGCGGTACGTTCCCAGGCGGAGCCTGGGAACGAGGGGGTGAACGCGGTACGTTCCCAGGCGGAGCCTGGGAACGAGGGGGTGAACGCGGTACGTTCCCAGGCGGAGCCTGGGAACGAGGGGGTGAGGTCGAGCGGTCGCCTGCTCGCAAGCGGTCTATCGCACCAGCTCCAGCGTGGCCCAGAGGCTGGGGTCTTCTTCATAGGGCATGGGGCTGCCGACGCTGAACGTCTGCGAGCCCAGCTCGCGGTCGACCACGGCGTAGGTAAAGCCGAGCCGGGGGTGTTCGACCGGGTCGAAGCCGGTCAGGGCGTCGGCCGAGAGGAACACCTCGAGGAGATAGCCGTCCGTGTGCCGCTTGCGCTGCACTTTCAGGCTACCCGGCTTGATCGCCTGGGGCTGCGCTCGGGCTCGATGGATGGGGAGCCACTGAGCGACGGGCTGGTCGGCGCCCCGCCCGCCGCCGGTGGGCATGAACAGGAAGCGGTGGCAGAAGCGGGTGGCGCGATGGACGTTGTGCACGTCGCGGGTGTCGATCCAGACGTGCAGGCCGTCGCTGTCCTCGGGCCGCGTGGCGCGGCACCAGGGCGCTTGCTTTTTGCCTCGCACCTCGACCGAGATCGCCAAGCCCGACGCGCTCCACGCCGCACGCACGTCGGCCGGGATCGGCAGCCCCTCCAGCTCGGCGAAGCTGACCAGCCGATGCTTCGCGTCGAGGCCGGCTCCCTTGGCCGTCCACAAGTTCTCCCGATACAAGCAGGGGGTGGAGAAACGGAACAGGAAACGTTTGGGGACCAGGGAATCGGGCATGGCAGGTGGCGAGTGGGTCGTGGGGACGCGGATTGCGGCTTGATTGAGGGAGGTGTTGAGCACACGGTTTGGCGAGGGGAATGGCAGGGCCGCTACCCCGACAGAGGGCTCGTCCTATTGAGCCTCGCATGGCCAATGAACGGAGCGCTTCCATCGGAAGCCCGGGCTCCTGGGGTTCAGTCCACTTCGGGTGATCATTGGCGATGCCAGCATCAAGAAGCCTGGGACGGGCCGGCGGAGATCGACCGCTACGGACGCCCCGATTATCCGGGATCGTCGTCCGGGTGCCAACCCCACGGGCAACGGGGCCTCGGGTGCCGTCGCGGTTCCTCGTTGCACCGCGTACGCACCTTGGGGGCTGCTTTGGCCAGTCTCCGGTAGTTATACTGTTAGTTGACTTCTCTTGAGCCAGTGGGACGACTCTGGACACGGGCTGTTGATGGCTCTCCAGTGGTATTACAGAGTGATGGGCCAGGAAGCCGGGCCCGTATCGTCGTCCGAGCTCCGGGAGTTGGCAGCATCGGGATTCCTCGCCCCCGACGTCGATGTCCGAAAGGGGGCGGAGGGCGCCTGGATTCCCGCCGGTCAGGTCAAGGGCCTGTTTGAAAGGCCCTCTCGGATGCTGCTGGGCGAGGAGGTCGACGGCCCGGTCGACCGTGCTCCTTCCGCCCCCGGACCGGCTCGGGCGAGCGATCGGAGTGGTTCCGCAGACGAGCCCGTGGCGGAGCCGCCGCCCTCGGAGCCCCAGGGGGCTGATATCGCTTGGTACTGTCAGACGATGGGCCGAGAGATCGGCCCGTTATCCCTACCCGCGATCAAGGAGCTGGCGGCGGCGGGATTCCTCTCCCCCGAGGTGCTCGTTCGCAAGGGGCGCGATGGGGATTGGACTGCTGCCAACGAAGTGGCCGGCCTGTTGGACGACGAGCCGCAGACCACGCCGGCCGGGGAGGACGTGAAGAGGTCCCCCCCGCCGGCACCTGAATCGCCGGCCCGAGACGCGTCTCCGCCTCCGGCCGCCCCGTCTGGCGCCGTCCAGATACCCGACGACGACGGACTGTTTGCCCTGGTGAAAGAGCGGACGGCCGAGCCGCCGAGTCCGACGCCGCAAGCTGCCGCGGTGTCGTGGTATTACCAGGCGATGGGTGAGGAGCTGGGCCCGGTCTCGTTGGCGGAGCTGAAGGAGCTGGCGGAGACGGGGTTCGTCACCCCGGAGGTGCTCGTTCGCCCGGACGGCGATGGCCGGTGGGTCCCGGCGAGTCAAGTGAAAGGGCTGTACGACGGCGGTTCTCAGCCGGCGGAGGCGGAGAAGCCCCAGGCCGTATCGGAGCCCGAGGGTGTTGGCCTCGCACCCCTCCCGGAGGCTGATCGGCGTCGTCCGGCCGCCGAGAGGCCACGCAAGCTCACCCCTCGGCCCCCCGCTGCCGAGACTCGCTGGTACTACGAAGTGGAGGGCCAAGCCCAAGGCCCTCTGACGGCGGCCGAACTGAAGGAGCGAGCCAAGTCGGGACAGCTCGCTCCCCATCACCTCATCCGTACGGGGGAGGAGGGCAATTGGGTCCCGGCCGGGCAAGTGAAGGGGCTGTTTCCGAAGGCCGGCCCGTCGCCGCCAAGCCCCCGCCCCCCGGCCGGCAAGCAGGACCCGGCGCGGTCGCTCCGATGCCCGGGCTGCGGCCGGCAGTACAAGGTGTGGGGCGAGATGGCGACCAAGGCGATGAAGTGCACGTGTGGCGCGCTGCTGCGACCCGCGGCGCAAGGGCCCGCGGCGCCTGCGCAGCGCGCTGCGCCGTCGTCGGGGAGTCTCTTGGACGCCGCGTTCGACGAGCTTCGCCCCGCTGGCGCAGCGCCGCCGGATCCCGCGGCCTCGTCCCTGGGGAGCTTTCTCGACGAAGCGCTCGATGAGCCTCTCCCGGCTTCGGGCACGCCGGGCGCGCTTCCCCCGCCCTCGGCGCCGCCCCGGGCCAAGCCGGCTCCGGTGCCGCGGCGTGCCGCCAGCCCGTTCGGCCGGGAACCCTCTCGCCCCCGCCGGGGAAGAGCCCCGGGGATGGTCAGCCGGGTGATCGTCGGGGGGTTCATGACGTTCGTCGGTGCGGTGGGCGCGATGCTGTTCTTGGCCATGATCGCCGTCATGGTGATGGCCTTGCTGTTCCGAGGGTCGCAGCTCGCAGGCGTTGTCAGCCAGGCGTCGAGCCAGGGGGGAGCGTTTTTCTGGTTAGAGATCCTCATCCGGCTCGCGGTGTTCGTCATGGTGGGGTTCGCGTCTTTCTACTACGTGGCGGGGGGCATTGGGATCCTTCGAGGCGAGGCGGACGGCGCCGAGAGAGGCGTCGCGGCGACCACGATGTCGCTTACCATAGTGGGCATTACCACCGTGTGGGCCATCCTTTCCGTCCTCGCGATGGCCAACAAGACCGAGGCGCCGTCTGCGAAGGTCGCAGGCGCGATCACCGCGGTGCTCTTCTTCGCCTTCTTCCAGTCGGTTATCCCGGCCGCGCTGCTCTTCTGGTGCAGCAAGTACGGCCCCCGCTTGCCGCACTGAGGGCAATGACGGGAGACCTTGCCTCCAACAGAGGGTGCCACGGGCATCTTGCCCGTGCTCCGGCACAGGCACTGGCGAGACGCCAGTGCCACCCGCCGGCACAAACGGTTGCGCGGCTAAACGAGCACGCGGCTAAGCGAGATCGGCCCCGAGGCTCGCCGCGTGCTCCTTCAGGAACCCGGCCAGGTCGCCCCGGGCGAGATCGCCGGCGGAGCGGAACTTGAGCAGGATGACGTCGTGCTCGGGCCGTTGGGTGTCCAGCTCCGGATGATGGCCCAGGTCGGTCAAACGCCCCATGGGGAAGCGGTTCTTGGGGCCGAACAGGGCCAAGTGCACGGCGTCGGGCTTCTTGGTTTGAATGGCCGCCCAAGCGGTCTTCTTCGCTGCCTGCTTCACGTGTACGGGCACCAACACCTTGTTTCCCCAGCCGAACTCGCAGCCCGGGGCCGTTTGCTCCAATAGCTCACAAAGCTCCTCCAACACCTCCGGCTCCCAGCGCGGCGGCCCACCCTTGAGGAATCCTTTGCGCAGGAAATGCCACTTGCGGCCGAGCGCTCTCCAGGGCATCAGGTCGTCCGGGCGCGCGCTCGCCCGGTCGGTGAACTTGCCGAAGCCCTCGATCGCCCGGTCGACGAACTCCCAGAACTCCGGCCGATCGATCTCCTCATATCCGTGGACCTTCAGCTCCACCTCCTGCCAGGGACCGCGGAGGTTCTTGCACCTCACCCGAGGCTCCGTGCCGTAGAGCGGCAGATCGGGCATCTCGTTGAGCGGCTTGAGATCGAGGCGCGCGACGAGATCCTCGCGGCGGAACGTGTTTCGGGCGGTGCGGAACTTCATCTTCAGAAGCCACTCTTCGCCCGTCAGCGCGTGAAAGAACCATCCGTCGGACTTCTTGGCCGCGCGGATCTCGACCACGCCGCGGCTGGCCCAGTCGGTTTCGCTGAACCCGTCGGACTGCTCGATGCGGTCGACCACCTCGGCCAGGATCCGCCCGTCCCAACGACAGGGACTGCCGCTCCGCCCCACGCGATCCTTCGTGTGCCAGCCAGCGCCGTCGGCCTCCCAGGGCATGCGGGCGCTGCGGCCGACCTCGGCGATGTCCATCTCGCCTTCGCGCTTCTGCGCCTCGGCGGCGAAGTCGCGGGTTGTCCGCTCGACGAACGGCCCGGCCGAGAGCACCGGGGCGAGGACCTCGCCGGTGTAGGAGCGGAGGAAGGAGGAAGGAGGAAGGAGGAAGGATGAAGGATGACCGGGCGGGGTCTGCTCTTCGCGCCAGCGGCGCGCGTGATCGACGACGTCCTCGGGCGTTCCGGCCACGACGAGGTGGCCGCCCTCGTCGCCCGCCTCGGGGCCCAGGTCGATCACCCAGTCGGCCGTCTTGATCACGTCCAGGTTGTGCTCGATCACGACCACGGTGTTGCCCAGGTCGACCAGCCGGTTGAGCACGTCCAGGAGCTTGGCCAGGTCCTCGAAGTGCAGCCCGGTGGTCGGCTCGTCGAGCAGGTAGAGCGTTCGCCCTGTATCGGGGCGAGAGAGCTCGGCGGCCAGCTTCACGCGTTGCGCCTCGCCGCCGGAGAGCGTGGGGGCGGGCTGGCCGAGGGTGAGGTAATCGAGCCCGACGTCGCAGAGCGTCTCCAGGACGCGGCGGATCCTGGAGATGTTTTCAAACAGCGTGACGGCCTGAGAGCACGGCAGATCCAGCACGTCGGCGATCGACTGGCCGTGGTAGCGCACGGCCAGCGTCTCCGGCTCGTAGCGGCGGCCCCCGCAGGCGTCGCACTCGACCCAGACGTCGGGCAGGAAGTGCATCTCGATCTTGAGCTGCCCGTTCCCCTCGCACTTCTCGCATCGCCCGCCCGGCACGTTGAAGCTGAACCGCCGCGCCGTGTAGCCGCGAAGCTTCGAATCGGGAAGCTGGGCAAAAAGCGAGCGAATCAGATCGAACACCCCGGTGAACGTGGCCGGGTTCGACGTGGGCGTCTGCCCGAGCGGCTGCTGGTCCACCCGAATCACCTTGTTCACCTGCTCCAGCCCGCGGATCTGGTCGTGCGCCCCGGGGAACGTCCGCGCGCGGTGGAGCGTGCGCGCCAGGGCGCTGTAGAGCACGTCCTCGACCAGCGAGCTCTTGCCGCTGCCGCTCGTGCCGGTCACGACCGTGAGCGTTCCCAGGGGAATCCGCACGTCGATGCTCTTCAGGTTGTTGTGCCGGGCCCCGAGGATTTCGAGCCAGCCGCCGCCGGGCGGGAGCGGCGCGGGGGCTGGCGGTTCGGGCGCGGTCGAGTGTTTGCGCCGCTTGGACCCACGGGCCGCAGCCCGTGGGCTTTGAGCGGCTTCATGATCGCGTCTTCCCTCGCCCCCACGTCCTCGCTCGCCCCCACGTCCTGAACCCTGAACCCTGAACCCTGAACCCTGCCCCCTGGCCGACGGCATCCGCCGGTTCGCCGGCACGGGAATCGCCTTCTTGCCGGACAGGTACGGTCCGGTAACCGATGCCCGACGCGTAGCGACCTGCTCGGGCGTGCCCTGGGCGACGATCCGTCCGCCGTCGCGGCCGGCCCCGGGGCCGAAGTCGAGGAGCCGGTCGGCACTTTGGACGACCTCGCGGTCGTGCTCGACGACCAGCAGCGTGTTGCCCAGGTCGCGGAGCTTGCGAAGGGCAACCAGCAGCCGGCGGTTGTCGCGGGGATGCAGCCCGATGGTCGGCTCGTCGAGCACGTAGAGCACGCCGCACAGACCGCTTCCGACCTGGGCGGCCAAGCGAATCCGCTGCATCTCGCCGCCGGAGAGCGTGGGGGCGGGCCGGGCCAGCGTGAGGTACTCCAGCCCGACGTCGACCAGAAATTGGAGCCGGTCGCGAATCTCGCGGATCACCTCCCCGGCAATCTCCCGCTCCTGTTGGCCGAGCTCCCGTGAGGCGAACCACCCCACAAGGGCCCCAAGCGGCTGGCGGCAGATCTCGTCCATCGTGCGGCCGCGAAGCTGAACGGCCGCGGCATCGTCCCGCAAACGGCTCCCCCCGCAGACCGAGCATTCCACCTCGTCGACCATCGTCTGGAGCTTACCCCGCAAGGTGGGCGAAACGCGACTCGCTTCCTCCAGAGCCGGGTAGAGCCCTTTGTACTGGAAGCGAAAGACCGGGCGCTGGGAACGAGGCGACGCGGCGGACGACGTGCCCTCCCCGGCGCCATCTTCCTGAGGCGAGGGCCCCTCACCCCGACCCTCTCCCAAAGGGAGAGGGAGGTGGACGTCGAGCCACTGGTCGCCCGTGCCGTGCATCACCAGGCGACGGTGCCGGGCCCCGAGCTGCTCGAAGGGGACGTCGATCGGCAGGCCGGTTTGCCGGGCGAACGCCTCGAGCATCAGCGGGAAGATGCGGCCGTCGACGTCCGGCCACAGGGCCACGGCCCCTTCGGCCAGGGAGAGCTTCGGGTCGTGCAGAAGCTCCGTGGGATTGGCCCCCAACTGGACCCCCAGCCCTTCGCACTCCGGACACCAGCCGAGCGAGCTGTTGAACGAGAAGTTGTGCGGCGACAGCGGCTCGAAGCTCCGACCGCAGCGGTCGCACGCGAAATGCCGGCTGTGGACCTCGACCGGCCAGTCGGGCTCGGACACGTCGTCCCGGGGAGAGGCGACGTGCAGCACGCCGCGCCCCAAGGCCAGGGCGTTTTCCACGCTGTCGGCGATGCGGCCCCGCGCGTCGCGGCGGACCACCACGCGGTCGACCACCACCTCGACCTCGTGCCGGCGCCGGCGGTCGATCGTCGGGGGGCTGTCGATCGAGTGGGTCTCGCCGTCCACGCGGACCCGCACGTAGCCCGACGCACGGATCTCGTCCCAAAGCGCCTCGTACCTCTCCCCCACTTGAATCTCCAGCGGGGCCATGAGATAGAGGCGGGTGTCGTCGGGGTGGGCCATCACCTTGGCGATCACCTCGTCGGCCGATTGCGTGCCGATCGGCGCGCCGCAGTCGGGGCAGTGCGGCTCGCCCAGCCGGGCCATGAGGATGCGAAGGTAGTCGTAGATCTCGGTGACCGTGCCGACCGTGCTCCGGGGCGAATGGCCGGTGTGCTTCTGGTCGATGGCGATCGCCGGGGAGAGGCCCTCGATGTGCTCCAGCTTGGGCTTCTGCATCTTGTGGACGAACTGCCGGGCGTACGCACTGAGGCTTTCGACGTAGCGGCGCTGGCCCTCGGCGTAGATCGTGTCCATGGCCAGCGAGGTCTTGCCCGAGCCACTCGGGCCGCAACAAACGGTAAACTGGTCGCGCGGGACGTCGACGTCGATGCCCTTGAGGTTGTGCTGGCTGGCGCCCCGCACTTTGATCGACTTGGCCAGCCGCGCCCGCTGGGCGCTGTTCGAAGCGCCCCGCTTCGCCCTTGCCCGCTTCCCGTCGGAACCATTCGTCGCCGTGCCGGCGCGGCCGTTGAGCACGGATTGCAGGGCCTTCCCCGTGTAAGAGCCGGGCGCTTGGGCGACTTGCTCGGGCGTTCCGGCGGCGACGATCCGCCCGCCCGCGTCGCCTCCCTCCGGACCGAGGTCGATGATCCAATCGGCCGTCTTGATCACCTCGAGGTTGTGCTCGACGACGACGACCGTGTTGCCCCCGTCGACGAAGCCGTGCAGGACCTGGAGCAACAGTTCGATGTCGGCGAAGTGGAGGCCGGTGGTCGGCTCGTCGAGCACGTAGAACGTCTGCCCGGTGCTTTTCTTGACGAGTTCGCGGGCGAGCTTGACGCGTTGGGCCTCGCCGCCGGAGAGGGTGGGCGAGGGCTGCCCCAGCTTCATGTAGTCGAGCCCGACGTCGTGGAGCGTCTTCAGCTTGTGCTGGATCTTGGGGATGTTCTCGAAATGCTCCAGGGCCTCCTGGACGTCCATCTCCAGGACCTGGGCGATCGACTTCCCCTTGAAGCGGACTTGGAGCGTTTCCCGGTTGAAGCGGTGCCCGTCGCACACCGGGCAGGTGACCCAGACGTCGGCCAGAAAGTCCATCTCCAGCTTGTTCGAGCCGTTGCCTTCGCAGGCCTCGCACCGCCCGCCCGCCACGTTGAAGCTGAACCGCCCCGGCTGGTAGCCCCGGGCCTTCGACTCGGACAGTTGGGCGTAGAGGTTGCGGACGTCGTCGAGGACCTTGACGTAAGTGGCCGGGTTCGAGCGGGGCGTTCGCCCGATCGGCGACTGGTCGATGGCGATCATCTTGTCGAGGTGCTCCAGGCCCTCGATCCGCTCGTGTGAGCCCGGGTTGCCGATCCCGGCGTTCAGATCGCGGCGGAGCGCTTCGACCAGGATATCCCCCACCAGCGAGCTCTTGCCCGAGCCGGAGACGCCCGTCACGCAGACGAACACGCCCAGGGGGATCTCGACGTCGATCGCCTGGAGGTTGTTGTGCGCGGCGCGGCGGACGACCAGGCGCCTGTCGCTGGTGGGCCGGCGCTTCTCGGGGATCTCGATACGGCGCCTGCCCGCCAGGTAGTCGCCGGTGACGCTCTCCGCCTCGGCCATCACCGCGTCGACGGGCCCGGTGGCCACGACCCGACCCCCGCGCACCCCGGGACCGGGGCCGAAATCGACGACGTGATCGGCCGCGCGCATCGTGTCTTCGTCGTGCTCCACCACGACCACCGTGTTGCCCTGGTCGCGCAGGCTGACCAGCGTTTCCAGCAGGCGGTCGTTGTCGCGGTGATGGAGCCCGATGGAGGGCTCGTCGAGGATGTAGAGCACGCCGACCAGCCCGCAGCCGATCTGGCCCGCCAAGCGGATCCGCTGCATCTCGCCGCCGGCCAGGGTCGGGGCGGTGCGATCGAGCGTGAGGTAGTCCAGTCCTACGTTCTTGAGGAATTCGAGGCGGCCGCGAATCTCCTTGAGGGCTTCTTCGGCGACCTGCTGGCCCGTTGCGTCGAGCACCAGCTCGGCGAAGAACTCGGCCGCGTCGGAGACGGCCAGGGCGCACACCTCGGGCAGCGATCGCTCGGGGCGATCGTCGAACTGCGCGCGGGCCGTGGTGAGCGCGACGGCTCGGGCCTGCGGGTTGAGCCGCGCACCGTGGCAGCCGTTGCAGCCGACCACGCTCATATATTTCTCCAGCGCCCGGCGCTGCATCCGGCTCCGCGTGGTGCGATATTGCGACAGCAGCTTGGGGATGATCCCTTCCCACGTGCCGCCCCACTTGTGACCCGACGGCCCGGACCGCCAGGTGTACGTGATGTGCTGGTCGCCCGTGCCCCAGAGCAGCTTGTCCCGGAGCTTCGGATCGAGCTCTTCCCAGGCGGTCTCCAGGACGGTTCCGCGCTCCTGGCCGTAGGTCCGCTCCAGGGTCTCCGCGACGCCGCGGTAGATGTGCCGCCGCCAGCGACCCAGGTCGCGCCACCTGCCGACCAGTTCGACGCACCCTTGCTGGAACGACTTGCTCGGGTCCGGGATCAGTCGCTCGGGATCGAACGTGTAGATGTCGCCCAGCCCGTTGCACTGAGGACACATCCCCTGCGGGCTGTTGAAGCTGAACATCTGCGGGCTGGGCGGCTCGAAGCTGACCTGGCAGTGAGTGCAGGCGTAGTGGGCCGAGAGATGCACGTCGCCGCTTGCGCCCGCCCGGTCGCTCCGGGCCTGCCGACGCGAGCGCCCCGTTTCCTTCGGACCCCCACTCGCTCCGGTTTCATCCCGGCCCCCTCTCTCTCTGGGAGAGGGTTGGGGTGAGGGCTCTTCGGCCTCTGCGCCCGCCTCCTCCGGTGCCACAATCAGATTCCCCTGCCCCAGCTTCAACGCCAGCTCAACCGCCTCGGCCAATCGACCGCGGGAAGCGGGCCCGGCGGTGAGCCGGTCGACCACCACCTCGATGTCGTGCCGCATCTGCCGGTCGAGCCGCAGGTCGTCGGTCAGGCGGACGACGGCCCCGTCGACCCGGGCGCGGACGAACCCCTGCTTGAGCAGGTCCTCGAACAGGTCGCGATACTCCCCTTTCTGCCCGCGGATCAAGGGGGCCAGCACCAGAAGCCGCGTCCCCTGCGGCAAGCTGGCGATCCGCTGGAGGATCTGCTGCCGCGTTTGGGCGGTGATCGGCCGGCCACATTGAGGGCAGTGCCCCTTCCCCACCCGCGCGTACAGCACCCGAAGATAGTCGTAGATCTCGGTGATCGTCCCCACGGTCGAGCGTGGGCTCTGGCCGGCCGACTTCTGCGAGATGGAGATCGACGGGCTGAGGCCGGCGATCATGTCGACCTCGGGCTTGGGCATCTGGCCGAGAAACTGCCGGGCGAAGCTCGACAGGCTCTCGACGTACCGCCGCTGCCCTTCGGCATAGAGCGTGTCGAAGGCCAGCGAACTCTTGCCCGATCCGCTCACGCCGGTGAAGCAGATCAAGCAGTTCCGCGGGAGGACCAGGTCGACGTTCCGCAGATTGTGCTCTCGGGCCCCCTTGATGACGATATCCGAAGCAGCCATGAGTGGGTGGCGCGGGGCGTTTGGTGCCGGGTTCCGACGAACCGCGCATTATAGGGCACAGGCGTACAGCGACACAAGGAGCAAATCTCGCTGAGCGCAGGTCCCTTCCGAGCACTGGTTGCACGCGCCGCCAGATCCTCCGGCCACGGCGATCAGGATCCTCCGTCCGGTCCGCACGGCGGGTCCTACTGGCCGGCGGGCTGCTGCGGGCCCTGCTCCATGAACTGGCGATACTGCTTGTCGAGTTCCCCGTAGGGCGTCTCGGTGAGCTGGGCCAGCGTGTTCGGCGTGTCGGTGCCGCTGTAGACGGCGGTGAGGTAGTCGACCAGGGCGTCGCGGTAGCGGCCGCCCTCGTAGTGGATGAGGAAATGGGTCAGGCCGGCGGCCTGGCTGTAGAGGGTGGCAATCCGCTCGTCGTGGAGGACTGCCTGGGAACCGTACGACGTGAACTCGGCGAGGGGGACGTAGAAGTCGTCGACCAGGAGGCGGTACCGGGCGGCCTGCATGCGATCGTCGTCGAAGCCGCCCAGCACGTAGCACCCGTCCTCCTCGCGGAGCGACTCCATGTACAAGGCGATCCCTTCGATGATCCAGAAGTTGCGGTCTTTGCCCACGTCGGGCGCGACGCGCCGCGATTCGTGGAAGAGCTGGTGCGTGGCCTCGTGGTACAGGGTCCGCTGCTCGTAGCCCTCGCCGGCGAAGAAGTACGCCCGGCGCGGGCCGTCGGCGTAGACGCCGATCGAGATCTCGATGTTGGGAAACGCCGGCTTCAGCGATCGGTTGTAGTCGTCGCGATCGCGGAAATAGACCACGGCGTGCCGCGGCAGTAGGATTTGCGGGCGGCGGGCGCTGCCGGCGAACAGGGCGGCCACCTGCTCCTCGCTGGCGTAGTAGGCGATGAACAACTGCTTCCAAACGCGGTACAACCGCTCCAGTTGCCGTCCCAGCTCGACGCCGGCCTCGATGCCGAGGTTGGTGCGGACCGTGTAGTGCTCGGTCTCCAGGTCCCAGCCGTAGTTGATGTCGTGGTGCGCCCGGGCGTCGTCCTCGGCGGAGATCCATCGACCGCGGTCGTAGCGCTCGCCCCCCTCGTAGCGTTGGACGTAGCTTCGGGGCAGCCACCCGAACTGCTCGTGCCAAACCTGGCCGCGCCGCAGCTTGTTCACCTCGTAGGCCGTGCGCCACTCGCCGCGGTACGGCTGATATCCCAAAAGCTGGCGGATCGGCTTGTGGTCGGGGTCCTCGTGCAACGCCGTGACCACCAGATCGAACGCCAGCGAGGCCCGATGCGTGCGGATCGCCCGACGCGCAAGCTCGTACATCGCGCCGGCCTGGTCGCTCCTCAGTCGCAGGAAGCGGTCGTTCCACTCGACCACGCCGGCCGGCGAATCGGCCGGCAAGGCCGGCGGCCCAACCTCCTCGGGCAGCACGGAGACGTAGATCTTGCTCGAATCACGAGGCCGCAGCCATGCGCGGGTCTTTTGGGCCTGGTCGGGCAGCCCCCGCTGGTCGCACCAGTCGGCCAGCTCCGCAACCTGCGAGGCGTACTGCGCGGTCAGGTCCTGGGCCGTCTGGTAGAGGTCCTCCGCCCGGGCCGACGGGTTCCACCACGCCGGCGCAAGCACTGCCAAGAGGACCGCCACGCCGCGTCGCGCTCGGGCGCCCGATCCGCCGCTTCTTGTTCCGACGAGAGGCTTCACTGCCCCGCTCCTTCCACGGTCCGACACGTTCTCCTTTCCAGTCTACCCCGCATGGGGCACCAAGGGAAACGTGCCGCACTCTCGCCCCAGTGAGCGAACCGGCTACGCCGTGGACCCCGCCTGCTCGTCCTTGTCGAACGCGGCGTCGAACGCCACCTGGCTCGGCTCGAAGTCGATCTTGCGGACGAACTCCAGGGCCTCCTTGGCCCCGTGGTCGCGGTCCATGCCGCTGTCTTCCCACTCGACCGACAAGGGCCCCTGGTAGCCGGCGTCGTTGAGCGCCCGGATGATCTCCTCGAAGTTGATCCCGCCGCGGCCCAGCGAGCGGAAGTCCCAGCCGCGGCGCGGGTCGCCGAAGTTGAGGTGGCTGGCGAGGATCCCGCTTCGGCCGTCGAGCGTGACGATCGCGTCCTTCATGTGGACGTGGTAGATCCGGTCCGGGAACGCGCGGAGGAACTCCACCGGGTCCACGCCCTGCCAGATCAGGTGGCTCGGGTCGAAGTTGAACCCGAACTCCTCGCGATGGCCCAGCGCCTCCAAGGCCCGCTGGGCCGTGTACAGGTCGAAGGCGATCTCCGTGGGATGCACCTCGAGGGCGAACTTCACGCCGCACTCGGCGAATACGTCGAGGATCGGGTTGAACCGCTCGGCCAGGAGCTTGAACCCCTCGTCGATCATCGCCGGGGGGACGGGCGGGAACGAGTAAAGCAAGTGCCACACGCTCGAGCCGGTGAAGCCGTTGACCACGTCGACGCCCAGTTTCTGGGCCGCCCGGGCGGAGTTCATCAGCGCCTCGGCCGCACGCTGGTTCACGCCGGCCGGATCGCCGTCGCCCCAGACGTACGGCGGCAGGATCGCCTGGTGGCGAGCGTCGATCACGTCCAAGACGGCCTGCCCGACCAGGTGGTTGCTGATGGCAAAGACCTGCATGTCGTACTTGTCCAGAACCGCCCGCTTCTTGGCGCAGTAGTCGTCGTCGGCCAGGGCCTTGTCGACCTCGAAGTGATCACCCCAGCAGGCCAGCTCCAGGCCGTCGAAGCCGAACTCCCGGCACTTGCGGGCAAGCTCTTCGACGGGCAAGTCGGCCCATTGGCCGGTACACAACGTTACGGGTCGCGGCATGTCGAACTCCTTCTGAATGGGCTTTCAGGTTGGTGGTGCGCGCTGGGCGCGAGTCTCCGGTGTTCCGGGGAGACCTACGGTCGGCCGAGTAGCGCGGTCAGGAGACCGCACCACAGCGCGTTGTCTTTGAGACGTCGGGCCGACGAGCCGAGCGGCCCGGATACCTCTCGCGGAGCCCGTTGGCCGGTATTGTGACACATTTGCCGCCAGCCGCAACAAGACCCCCCAAAGGTGGCAATATGGGCCGCGATCCGCCCTGCTGGCCAGCCGCCAGGAGGGGACGGGCGACGGCTTTCCGACGCGGGTGGCCGACGAGCGTTCGCCGAATGCGTCTTTCGCGGGGGGTCAGGGCTGCCCAGATGGCGGCATATTCCCTGAACGCATTCTCGAAGCGGCTTTGCGCCGTCGGGAGGAACAGGATCAGGACCACGAAACGAGAAGCCCGCGGATTCCGAGAGCGGGAGCTCCTCAAGCTCAGAACCCGCGCGATCCGTGAAGCCAAGCACGCTTGGGTCGAATCAGCCTTTCTTGCTCACGGCGATTTTGCGACACGCTCACGGCGTCTTCGCGACATATCGTCCTTTCGTCGTTGACACTCACGAAACCGCAACCTAATCGTTCAGTATCAAGATGGACTTTATGGAATTGCGCGTGCCGTTTTCTGCATTCCATCTGCGATGTGCTCGCTCGTCGGAGAAGCCGGTAAGGGGCGGCCGAAGAATAACTTCCCGACTTCAGTAGCAGGCACACGCCGTGTGCCGCCCGCTGGTTACGGCACACGGCGTGTGCCTACTACTCCGCAAATACGGAAGTTATTCTTCGGCCGATCCTAAGAACCCTCCGTTCGTGTGTTTTTGGAGAGGGCTTTGCCCTAGCCGATTGAACATGGGCGTTCGAGTCGACGGGTTCACGGCCGGCATGACGAGCTGAGCCGGCGTGGGCCCGGGGCGGAACGTTTCCTCTTTACTGAAAGGAGCGATTGATCATGCGTGCCGACCATCGCCGCGGAGGCTTCACTCTGATCGAGGTGCTAATCGTCGTGGTCATCATGGCGGTTTTAGCAGCGACCATCATCCCCCAGTTCTCTTCCTCCACGCAGGACGCCAAGGAGAGTCAACTGAGCTTCAACATGCACACGTTGCGCTCGCAGATCGAGATCTACAAGGTGCACCACGTTGGCAGCTACCCTGTGATCACGGGTAGCGATCTGCCGCAGCTCACCAGCGAGACCAACGCGAAGGGAGTCGTCAACACCGGCGCCTCCGACCCGGACACCTACCCGTACGGGCCGTACGTCGACTCGGAACTGCCCTCAAACCCGTTCAGCGACCTGAACACCGTGGCCGCCGGCACCGGGGCCGCGGGCGACGGCAGCTCGGGCTGGCAGTACAACGCGAGCACCGGGGGCATCTGGCCCAACCACTCCGGCTGGACGCCGTAAGCGACGGAACGCCGTCGACGCCTGGAGGAAGGGAGGAAGACATGAGTAGCGACGAAGAAGATAGAGCACCTTCCCGCCCCCCCCCGTCGCCCGATTCGACGAAGCGCCGGAGCGAGGGACCGCCACCACCGCCACCCTCGACCGAGACGGCGATCAGCCATGCGGGAGAACCGGCGAGACCGGATACCCCTTTGCCGCCGGATTCCGCCACGCTCACCCAGGAAGAAATCTTCCACCTATTGCGGTGCATCGCGGAGCCATAAGGCCCCTGGGGATCCCGCGGCAGCCGGTGCGCGGCGATCGCCGTTCTCTCCCGGAAAATGAGGCTCCCCTTCGCCACGCTTCGTGCGTTGGCCACGCAGGGCTCCCTCGGATCAGGCAGTCTCGCCCGGTTCGACAACCTGGGACCGGCCGAAAAATAGCTTCCCGACTTCAGTAGCAGGCACACGCCGTGTGCCGTTCGCCGGTTACGGCACACGGCGTGTGCCTACTACTCCGCAAATGCGGAAGCTATTCTTCGGCCGATCCCTGGGGATTCGCGGACTTCGCGGGGAGGGCGAAAACCCAACTCGCCCCGCCAAGGCGGCCGTGCTATAATGCCGGTAGGAACCAGGCATTTGTCGGCACCGCCCGTCTTGCGAAAACGACCTCGCGCGCCGGGCCGATTGCGATCAGGACGTCCCATGCCCGCAACCCTCTCTCGCTGGTTGATCTTGCCCGTGGCCTGGATCTCGCTCTGGGCCGCGGCGGCCTCGGGCTGCGCCGCAGGCCGCGTGGAGCTGGAGCTGGTCACCGAGCCTCGGGTGCCGATCACGGCCCAGCAGGACTGGCTCCGCCGGCTATCGCAGGCGGGGATCAAGAACCTCCGGATCCGCAGCATGCGCTCGCTCGACCAGGTCGGGATCGTGGTCGGCGGCACGGAGGAGTCGCCGACCTACGCGGTGACGGGCATCGTCACCTCCGGCGGTGAAGTGCTCTTGCCCGGGGCCCGGTTCCGCCCCACCGACGCCGTCCGATTGGCCCGATGGCTCGACGAGCTGGCCCAATACGGCCCCGCCGAGGGACGCCCGCAGAAATCGGCCTTCGGCCTCAGCGACCGGCAGTTCGAGCAGGTCCAGAAGGATCTATCCCAGGCAGCGGGGTTTTCGACTCAAGGGCTAAAACGCCGCGAAGTGATCGAGGGAATCGCCAAGCGGCTGATCCTGCCGCTCCGCATCGAGCCGCGCCTGCTCCAGACGATCCGTGACGACGACGTGGTCGCCGAGGAGCTATCGACCCTTTCCTGCGGCACGGCGCTTGCCTACGCGGTCCGCCCCCTCGGCTGGTGCCTGGTCCCGCGCGACTCGGGCGCCCGGGGGTTGGAGTGCACCGTGGCCAAGGCCGAGCCCGACATGGAAGCCTGGCCGATCGGCTGGGAGCCGGAAAAGCGCCCGGGCGAAGTCCTGCCCGCCCTGTTCGAGTTCCTCAACGCCAACGTCCAGGGCGTCGGCGTCCCCCAGTTCCTCCAGGCCATGCGCGAGCGGCTCGAAGTGCCCATCCTGCTCGACTACAACGCCCTGGCCCGCCACGGCATCCAGCCCGAGAAGTCCGTCGTCAACCTCCCCCTCAACCGAACGAGCTACACGCTCCTTTTGAGGAAAACGCTCTACCAGGCAGGGCTGAAGTACGAGCTTCGCGTGGACGAGGCGGCGAAGCCGTTCCTCTGGGTGACGACGCTCCGGCCGATCTGAGTGTCCGGCCGCGTTGCCCCTGGATTTGGAGCGAGAACATCGCAGGCCGCGGAAGCGCGTCTATGGCTCCGCCAAGTACTCTTCGGGCGACACGGGCTGAAAGCCCTCGGGGGGCCGGTCGAGCGCGTCGTAGAAGGCGAGGGTCTCTTGCCAGTGGTCGAGGCCTTGCGGGCTGACGCGGTAGAACTTCTCGCGGACCGGACGGCCGTCGGCGGTCTGCCATTGGCAGTACTTGGCCGAGAGGTGCCCGGCCAGCTCCGCCCGGCCCAGCAGGCGGTAGACCTGGGGCATCGGCATCTCGATGCCGCGGAAGGCCAGCTCGTCGCGGACGTCCCGGCCCGATTTCCCGCCGTCGAACAGGATGCTGATCACCAACGCCTGGAGGGGCGTCATCTCCGGCAGCCCCATCTTCGTCTCCCGGCGGCTTCTGGAGTTGAACGCGACGGATGGGTAAGGAGGGAAGAGGGGAAAGGGGAAAAAGGGGAAGAGTAGGATTAGGGAGTGAGTTCGCCAGCCTCTTTGATGATACCGCGCCGGCCTGCCGCCTCAACGTCGGTTTTTGGCCGCCCGAAATCGCGTTGCCGGGCACGGCCTAGGCCCCTCGGATCCGCTCGACGATGGCTCGGGCGTGGGCGGCCCGATCGGTAATCGTCTGCCAGCTCTCGCTTTGCACGTCGGCCCGCGGGGCCAGCCACGAGCCGCCCACGGCCAGCACGTTGGACGCTTCGAGGTACTGCCGGCAGTTCTCGGCCTTCAGACCGCCCAGCGGGATAAAGCGGACGCCGAGATGGGCGTACGGCCCGGCCATGCTCTTCAAGTAGGCCATGCCGCCGGAAGCCTCGGCGGGGAAGAACTTGACGTCCGGACAGCCCAGCTCCAGGGCGGCCTCCAGGTCGGACGCCGTGGCCACGCCGGGCGCGAACGGCAGGCCCACTCGCTGGGCCTCCTCGACGACCCGGCGGTTCAGCCCCGGGGCCACGCCGAACGCGGCCTTCGCCTCGGCCACCTGGCGGACCTGCTCGGGCGTGAGGATCGTGCCGATGCCGGGGAGCATCTCGGGCACCTCGGCCGCGATGGCACGCAGGGCGTCCAGGGCGGCGGGCGTGCGGAGCGTCAGCTCCATCACGTCGATCCCGCCTTTCACGAGTGCCCGGGCCAGCGGCACCGCGTGCTTCGCCTCGTCGACGACCAGCACCGCCACCACGCCGCAGCGGCCGATCCGTTCGGTAAGCTCTGGGGGAAGTTGAGAGTTCATGGCTGGAGCGTTCAGGGTTCAGGGGTCAGGATTTGTGGGCGGAGTCCAGCGTACCCGACGTTGCGTCCTCTCACAAGTGGTGAGACGGTCCGGTAGTGCTACAGAAAGACTCAGCGCCAAGAAAGAAGCTGGACAAATGCCGGGGAATTGGCGACAATATCGAGGAAGGTGGCAAACAGGAGCCACAGTCAGCGCGATATAGATCCCTGTTCTGGATGTTGAGACGTACACACCCCGGTGATTTCGTTATGACGCGCATTCTCGCGGACGAGGAGATCGACCGGTTGCTGATGGAAAGGAAGCCCCTCCCTGAGAATTGGCGCAAGCGGCTGGAGCCGCGACAGAAAGCACGCGAAGCACACCGGAGAAGGCTATATAAAGTCCAGGGTGAAGATGGGCATCAGTTCCGGATACATGTCCGCGATAGCACGATAGGACTATTTGATTTTTCCATCATCCTAGTGTTTGTGGACGTAGATGGCGTAGAGTACCCGCTTATCCGATTCAACGGCAAACACCCGTCGGACCACACGAACAAGTGGGAGAAGAAACGCTGCAAGCCAAACGCACGATTTCGCAATCAGTTCCACATACACAGGGCAACCGAGCGGTATCAGATTGACCCTCAGTGTAGAATTGATGGGTACGCTGAAGTAACCTCGCGTTACCATTCGTTTGGCTCGGCATTGGAGGCCTTCGTGAAATCGAACGGATTTGAAATCAAACGAGACATGCCGAACGATCAACCTACTTGGTTTTGAGGTATCAACGCAAATGGATACGGACAGCCTAATATCCGAGATTCGCCGAAAGATTTGCAGCGAAATCGACATCGAATCAGAAGGCGTGGATCGCTACATAGTCTATACGCCCTTTGCGTTTGATGACGGCGATCACTTTGTTGTTCTGCTTCGGAAAAACGGTTCGGGATGGTTTGTGACAGATGAAGGCCATACGTTGATGCACCTAAGCTATTGTGGGGTAGATGTTTCTACTGGCGGCCGTGCTCGGGTGGTTGAGGAATGTCTCGCTGCACATGATATCGAGAACCATAATGGTGAGCTTAGGCTCGCCGTGCCAGGTGAGGAAGTCGGGGACGCTCTGTACTCTTTCCTTCAGGCAATAAGCCGCGTCAGCACCGTAACGCAGATGACGCAAGAGCGTGTGGCGTCAACATTCCTAGAAGACTTCTCCAGCGTACTCTCAGGAATCGTTCCGCCCGAACGGGCGGACTTCAATTGGCATCATCAGCAACGCGATCCAGATGGGCTTTATCCCGTTGATTGCAGAATCAACAACAGCCCCAAGCCGTGTTTCGTGTTTGCGGTCAATTCGACTGGGAAGTGCAACCATACTACGATAGCATGTCTGATGTTCGAGCGGTGGGGAGAACAGTTTCGCAGTGTTGTTGTGTTTGAAGACCAGACAACAATAGGGCGACGACAATTGGCGCAACTGACGAATGTTGTTGGGCGGCAGTTCTCTTCTCTGGGAGAGCACGACAGAATTACCGCCTACTTCCAGGAAGAAATCCTGGGTACACCATGAACCTTGTCGATTGCCATATGATTTACTCTGATGTGTAGATACCGGCATAATCAACGCTGTTCTCTGTGGTCCACTGATGACAAATAGGGGCCGTTTTGTGGCCGCGGAAGGCTGGACCAACGATCTCCACGTGGGTTCGCCCGCGGCGGCTATTCCAATAGCCGCTTGGCGAAGCAGAAGGCGGCGTCGCGCCGCTCGTCGTAGTCCTCCTCGTCCGGATTGAAGCTTGTCACCCGAACCACCGGCCGTACCGATTCGATATACCGGCCGCCGCCGAGATAGATCGCCGTATGCGTGATCTTGCCGCGCTCGCCCAGGAAGTAGAGGGTGTCGCCTCGGCGCGGTCGATCACGGTCATCGGACCTCCGTCTGGTGGACTTGAAAGGCCGTCATGGCGGACCGATCGGGCAGGACGCCGAGTCCCGGGCCGGGGGGCACCCGCGCGGAGCCGTCGTCGATCCGGACCGAGGTCTCGAAGATCTCGTCGCGCAAGGCATTCGGCGTACGATCGTATTCGAGCCAGGGGGCGGGCATCTCCGCCCGGCCCGGCTCCCGATAGCTTGCCGCCAACAAGTGCGTGGCCGCCGCCAGGTTGAGCATCGTCCCCCAGACGTGCGGTATCACGTTGACCCCGTGCGACGAGGCGACCGCCCGGATCTTCAACGCCTCGGACGGCCCGCCGCAGTAGGCCAGGTCGGGCTGGGCGATCTGCACGCCGCCGGGGCCCAAAAGCCGCTGGAAGCCGAATCGCGTCTGCTCGCACTCGCCCGAGGCGATCGCCAGGTCGACTTTCTCGTGCAGCGCCCGATGCAGCTCGGGATGCTCGGGCGAGAGCGGCTCCTCGAACCAGGCGAACCGCGCCTCGTCCAGGGCCTTGCCCACGCGGATCGCCTCCGGCAGGTCGTAGGCGTGGTTGGCGTCGGCCATCAGCGTCATCTCGGGCAGGGCGTCGCGGATCGTCTCGATCAGGCGGAGGTCGAAGGCGACGTTCTTTCCGACCTTGATCTTCAGCGCCCGATAGCCCTGATCGCGGTAGCCGGTCGCCTCGCGGGCCAACGCCTCGATCAGGGCGTCTTCCGGCAACTTCTTGAAGTACATCCCGGTCGCGTAGCAGGGCACGCTCTCGTGGTAGCGGCCGCCCATCAGGCCCGACACGGAGCAGCCGAGCGCTTTGCCCTTCAGGTCCCACAACGCCATGTCGATCCCGGAGATCGCGCCCATCATCACGCCGCCCCGGGCGAAGTCGAGCGAGGCCCGCCACATCTCGTGCCAGAGGACGTCGATTTGCGCCGGGTCCTTTCCCAGCAGGCGGGGCGCGTAGAAGCCCGCCACCGCAGCCTGGTTCACCTCGGCCGGGCCGTAGCACTCGCCCCATCCGGCGATCCCGCCGTCGGCCAGGATTTCGACCAGAAGCGCGTTGCGCGTGTCGTAGGTCCACTGCGAGAAGCCGAACGGCTCGTCGAGACGATGACGCAGATGATGGGTACGAATGCACTCGATCTTCATGGTGTTTCCTCTCGTTCCCACGCTCCATGCACTCGATCTTCGCAGCTCGCAGGGTGGCTCGAGGCACGAGACCCACGCCTCCGACGTGAGAATGTGCGGTTCTTGGTGACGCGGACGCCCGCGGCGTCCGACAGGATGCACCACCGCGTCGAGCCGACACGGGCGACCTCCAGCAGCCCCGCGGAGTTCTGCCACGGATCGGGCCGCCAGGTGCGTCCCGAGGCACGGTCCACCACGGTCAAGGCGCCGCTCGTCTGGTCGATCTCGACGGCCAGTCGCTCGTGGGAGAGCGTGGCCGCCGTGGCGACTGCCGGCGTGGTCAGCAGCCAAGCGAAGAGCAGCAACCGGGTCGGCTTCGAACGTCTGGCACTCGTCAGGCGCATTGCTTGTTCCCATCAGTCTCGAATTCAGTGATATTCGCATTTGAGCGCGGACCATGCGGTTTGGCCGTCGCAGACCGCAGCCCTGCCGGGCGTGGTCAATCCGGCCTCTTGTCCTTCGGCCGGCTCTGCCTTGAGGCTGTTGGAGAAGCCCAGGATGCATATGGCACAGATCAGCACGGCAACGCCGCCGAGCATCGTCTTCAGCGGTCCCGGCGTGCCTTTCCATTCCCCGATCCAGACGGCCAATGCGTTGCTTATGATCAAGGCCAGGCCCAGGAGTATCGGCCAGCCGATGACCGGCCCGAGCGACTTCATCAACGCGGCGCCTTGGCCGTATACTCCCAGTGCGGCAAACCAGAGCAACCCGGCGATGACCGCCCATTTGTAGGCAACGAACCCTCCTTGGACCTTGAAGGTGCCGAACGAGCGGTTCTTGATCAAGAGGATCAACGCGTAACCGGCGTTCATTGCATAGGCTCCGACCAGCACGACGACCCATCGGGCGAGCGCCGTATTACGTTCCAGCGATCCGGCTTCCCGGGCCACGTCTCCGATCGATTCCGTGGCGGCAAAGCCGACGTTCAACAGACCCGACAACACGCCGCTCGTGATGGCAATAGCGAGCCCGATGCGGAAAGCCGTACCTTGTTGAATGCCTTGGATTTCCTTCCCTTCCGCCGATTGGATTTCGTCGCGTTTGATGCCGGCGTAGGCGACGATGGCTACGCCGATCAGCAAGGCCACCATGCCGCCGATCACGTAAGGCAGCGCCGGATTGCTGCCGATGTTTTCGATCCCGACCAGCGGAATCAAGGAACCCATCAACGCGGCCAAGCCCATCACAATCCCGTAGGTCAGCGACATCCCGACGTACCTGACGCTGACGCCGAACATGATTCCGCCGATGCCCCAGAGGAAGCCGTAGAGGGCTCCCTGACCCACGGCCTCGGCGGGGGAGTTCGCCAGAACGCTCCAGAGATCGGGTACCACGAAGAAGGCCCAGACCCATGGGAATAGCAGCATGGCGACCGTGGCGTGCACAAGCCACCACGCTTCCCAGGCAAGGGGTTTGACGTACTTCATCCCCAACCCGAAGGTTCCCTGGAAGAAACTGGCGAAGACCACCAGCAGCAGAGGAAAGAAGACTTCGTTCATGGGCGGCACCCTCCGGCAATACGAGGCCCTAACATAACCGATCCGGTTTACCGTGTTCGAGTCGTGCAACTCGATTTCGTGGCCGGTGGCCGATCTCGTCAACGGAGCGGAATCCACACCGTCATCTCGGGCTCGCCGCGGTTGTTCCACGCGAAGTAGGGGATCAGCCGGACGCGGACCTTGCGGGGCTCGCCGGCCGGCAGCTCCTGGTAGAGCGGCCCCGCCGGGTCGACCTCGGGCACCGCGTAGGCCTCCGTTTCGAGCACCGTCACGCCGCCGAGCAGGCCCGGCTCGAAGCGAACGGTCCACTCCGCGTCGCGCGCGAGCCGAATCTGCTCGATGCGGACGCCTTCCGGCAGGTCGATCGACTCCAGGCAGTAGACGATCGGCCCCCGCGCGACGGCCACGTGGTCCCGCGCCTGCTCCACGCGGGGATCGGCCGCCATCATCCGCACGGGCATGGGAAGATTCAGCTCCACCACGTCGCCCGCCTTCCAGACACGCCGCTCGGAGGCGTAGCTTCCGCTCTGGGCGTCTTCCGCGACCCGCTCGCCGCCCACCGACAGCTCCGCCCCCTTCGCCCAGCCCGGAATGCGCATCCTTAGAGTAAACGGCCCGGACGCGGCGACTTCGTCGAGCGTGAGCCGGACTCGCCCGTCCCAAGGGAAGTCGGTCTCCATGGTCAGCCGGACGCGCCCGCCCTCGGGGAGCTCGATCGTGGCTCGGTTGGCCCCGTAATGGTGGACCCAGAGGCCCTCGGCGTCGGTCGCGTAGAGGCAGCCGTGCCACGAGGCGACCGTGCGCATCAGGTTCGTGGGGCAGCAGATGTTCCGCTCCCCGGGGTCGAGTCGGCCGTGGTCGTCGTTGCTCAACAGCTCGTGCTCCGGGCCGTGCCACCGCAGGGGATTGGTGTACGTCCACCCCTTGCCCTCGATGCCCACGCCCGAGAGGATCGCGTTGTAGAGCGAAAGCTCCATCACGTCGGCGAACCGGGCCTCGGGCCTGGCCGCGAGCATCCGCCAGTTCCACATCAGGTTGCCGATCTGGCCGCAGGTCTCGTTGTACGCGGTCGCGCCGGGCAGGTCGAACGGCAGCCCGGCCGCCTCGTGCACCTCGTCGTTGAGGATGACGCGCTCGCCGGGCTTGTGGCTCCGGTTCGAGAGTCCTTTGTGGACCGGGGAGACGCCCCCGGTGACGTACATCTTCTTCCGGGTCAGGTCGAGCCAGAGCCGCTCGAGGGCCTCGACGAGCGACGGGTCGCCGGTTTCCAGGAAGGCGTCGGCCGCCCCGGCGTAGAGATACGACCAGAAGACGGCGTGCCCCACGACCTCCTTCGAATGGCGGAGCGGCACGCGATCCTGATTCAGGTCGGTGTTCCCCGTCGCCCCGCCCCACGGCGCCCGGGGCACCGGCGGCCGCTTCTTGCCGCGGTTGTCGATGACGATGTTGGCCAGCTCCAGATACCGCTTCTCGCCGGTGGTCCGATAGAGCTCGACCGCGCCCATGATCACCGACGGGTTAACCGGGCAGTTGATCAGGTAGGGGTTATCGCTGGTGGTGTACTCCTTGTGCAGGAAGTCGGCGACCCGCCGGGCGACCGCGAGGAAGTTCGTCTTGCCCGTAATGCGATGATGGGCGCACGCCGCGGTGAGCAGGTGGCCCATCGTGTAGACTTCGTGGTATCGGTAGTTGGAGAACCGGTCGATGCCGCGGAGCGTGGTCTGTGTGGCTAGGTAGCCGTCGGGCGATTGGGCCTTGGCCACCACGGCGATGATCTCGTCCATGTCGTCCAAGAGCTTGGGGTCGCGCGACTGCGAGTAGAGGTAGCAGGCCGACTCGATCCACTTGTAGATCCAGGCGTCCTCCCAGAAGCAGCCCTTGGCCTCGCCCTGTTCGAGCCCCGCGGCCACCCGCAGGTTGTGCCACGCCCAGGGGTCGGCCAGCTCCCAGAGCCGCGGGAGCGTCACCTCGCGGCACTGCCCAAAACGGTCGCCCCAGAAGCCGCCAGTCCAGCGAACGGCGCCCAGGTCGACGCTTCGCAGCTTGGCAAACGGGCTGGCGTCGGTCTTGATCAGCCCGAAGTCGCGCGACGAAACCGCCTGTTCGGCATGGGCGGGCGCACGGACCGCGAGGCTCAGCAAAAAGACCATTCCTAGCGGAATGAGCAGGACTCGTCGCATCGGCAGGTCTCCCATCTTATCGATTGGCTGGTGCCCGAGACGTCATCATACCGCAAGCGACCGCAGATTTCATCTGCACCGTTTTCCACGGAGTGCGCCGTGCACGCCCCCGGCAGAACGCGCCCCTGGGTCCGTCTTTGCGCTGTCTACGCCTTTCGTACGTTGGCCAGCCGTTCCTCGAGCGGTGGATGCGTCGAGAACAGTCCCAAATCGGCGTCGGAATCTGTGCCCCCGGTCGGGCGCTCGCCGAGTCTTCTGAGGAACCGGATAGCTCCGCGTTTGTCGAAGCCGCTGTCTCGAAGCAGTCGCACGGCGAACGAGTCGGCCTCCAACTCGGAATCCTTGGAATACTCGCTCAACACAAACGCGCTGGAGAGTGCGGAAGGTGACCACGCGCTCGCGACCGCACTCGTCAGGAGCTTGTCACGCGCATGCCGGCAGGCAACGTGCGCAATCTCGTGGGCCAATACGAAGGCCACTTCGTCTTGATTCCAGTCGCAGAACTCCAGAAGGCAACGGGTGACAAAGACCAGTCCCCCGGGAAGCGCAAAAGCGTTCACTTGAGGCGAACAGACGGGCCGGAAGCGGAAGCGGTACTCGCGTTTCCGTAGGTGCGACGCGAGATACTCACCTATGTCGCGAACGAACGCCTTGACCGATGGGGCCTCGTCGATGGGAAATCGATCGGCCAACGACGGTGCCAGGGTCTCTCCATACTGTTCCTCGGCACGCAATGCCTGGGCCTCGCTTCCGGTAAGCTCTTGGCACAGCCAGGCTGCCTTGCGCCAGCGGGGCCGAAGCATCCTTCCGAAGTTGTACCAAATACCCATCCTGCCCCTCCGCCCACGCACCTACGTGTCTACGGTGATTTGCCCTTCGTCGCTTGCCAGCCCGCCTTGAGCTGCGCCGTCAGCTTGTTGACCAGCTCCGCGTGGGCCGGGTCGCCGGCCAGGTTGCGGGTCTCGTGGGGATCGGTCTGGTGGTCGTACAGTTCGATGGCCAGCGCGTTGCGGTCGGGATCGCCCGTGTCGACCCACCGGACCAGCCGATAGCGGTCCGTGCGGATCGTGTAGCCCATCACGTGCTCGTTGAACCGAGGGGGCGACCAGGCCGCTGGATGTTCGGCGGCGATGCGCCGCTCGGCCTCGGCGATCAGGGGGCCGAAGAACGTCTGGCGCATGGCGTCCGAAAGCGGAAGCGCCGCCCACTCCCGCAGGGCCGGACAGGGAAACTGGCTGATCGCCGCCGTCTTCCATGCTCTCCCCGGATCGGCCACCAGCGGCGCGAAGCTGGTGCCCTCCAAATGATCGGGGACCGGCAGCCCGGCCAGCTCGCACAGCGTCGGGTACATGTCGACCAGCTCCACCAGCGCGTCCGACGACCGGCCCCGCGTCGCCTGGCCCGGCGCGCTGACCACCAGCGGCACGCGCGTGGCGATCTCGTAGTTGGTCGCTTTGCCCCAAATTCCGTGGTCGCCGAGGTGCCAGCCGTGGTCGCCCCAGAGGATGACGATCGTGTTCTCGCTGAGCCCCAGCCGGTCCAGCTCGGCGAGGACCTTGCCGACCTGGGCGTCGACGTAGCTGGCGCACGCCAGGTAGCCGTGGACTAGTTCTCGGGCGAGCCGGTCGTCGATCGGCCCCGACTTGGGGATGCCCACGCGGGTTCGCAACTCGAAGGAGCTGTGCAGCGACACGGCCGGGGCGTCCTTCGGCGCCAGGGGGTTTTCTGCCAGCGGGATCTCGGCCCGCTCGTACAGGTCCCAATAGCGTTTCGGGGCCACGAAGGGGAGGTGCGGCTTGAGGAACCCGACCGCCAGGAAGAACGGCCGGTCCTTCAGCCGCCGGAGCGTCACGACGGCCGCGTCGGCGCTGCGGCCGTCGGCGTAGGCGCAATCGGGCACGTCGGCGCATTCGGTGGCCGGGCCGCAGGTGAGGCCCTCGACGTCCAAATCCCCATACTGCTCCTTCACCTCGATCCGCCGCCGCCGAACGATCTCCTGGCTCTCGGCAAGCTGATACTCCTGGCGGCTCACCGGCGGGTCGTACTTCGCAAACGACGCCTTCGCGCTCCACGACTTCTCCTCGTCGCGCATCCACCCGTGGTAGATCTTGCCGATGTAGACCGTCTCATAGCCGTGGCGGCGGAAGTGCTGCGGCAGGGTGACCACGTCGGGGACCGTGTCGCGGAAATAGGTCTTGTTGTGAACCACGCCCGTCGAATCGGGACGCAGCCCCGTCATCAGGCTCGCCCGCGACGGCCCGCAGATCGCCTCCTGGCAGTACGCCCGGGTGAATCGCAATCCCCGCCCGGCCAGCCGGTCGATGTTCGGGCTCCTGACGAGCTTCCGCCCGTAGCAGCCCAGCTCCGGCCGGAGGTCGTCCACGGCGATGAACAGCACGTTCGGCCGCGAATTCTCCCCGGCGACGGCCGGCGCCCTGATCCCCCCGGCAAAGATCCCCCCGGCAAACAAGGCCGCCAGGCCGGACAAGCACAGGGCCAATACGCGGGGTTGAGGAGCAAGCGGTTGGCTATTCATGGCGGTCACCTCGGATAGGACGTTGTGCTGCCCGCTGGGGCCATCCTTCACCGTCGATGCCCAGCTTCGCGCCCATTATGGCGGCTCGCGCGCACGGCGTCCACGGTTGGGGGCTGCTACGATGCGCGCAACATCGGCGCGGTCGTATGGGGCGCGGTCGGGGCGCTCGGTCCTATTGCGGCTTGGCCGCCGCCTCTTCCGGCACGAGCTCTTCCAGCCCGCCTTCGACGCGTTGGCCGTCGACGTAGACGCGGCCGCCCTGGTCGACCCAGCCGGGGGCCGTGTTGGAGAGGAGGGCCGTGTTTTGGATGGCCGTCTCGGAGCACGGGAGGGTGAGGAGTTGGGCCGTGCCGTTGTTGCCCACCAGGCAGGCGTTGATCACCACTTGCGACGCCCCGCCCACCGTGATCCCGCTGCGGCCGTTGCCCCGGCAGGTGACGCCCGCGAGGGTCACCTCCCGGGCGCTGTTGAACGCGCTAATGCCGTCGAGCTGGAAGCCCTGCACGGTGAGGTCCACGATGCCCACGCCCTCGACGTGAAACAGCGTGATCGCGGTCCGCAGGCGGGCGTAGCTCAGCGCATAATCCTTGGGCAGCTTCAACGTCTCCGGCTCGACGGCGAAGTAGACGTGGCCGTCGTACAGGCACCAGGTGAGCGGCTCGAGTTCGGGCGGGCTGCCCAACTCCCGGTTCGCGACCACGCGCGGGAGCGGTCGGTCGTCGAGAAAGAGCTGCTGATACCCGAGCCCCGGCGGGCGGAACCGGTACACGTGCCCGCGGTAGTGCTCCCACGCTTCGGCCGCCACAAGCGCCGAGCCGTCGAGGATCGCCCCGTTGCCCTCGATGACGAACGGGCGGAACGAGTAGCCGCTGTGCCGGCTGCCGGTCAGGCTGATGCTCTCGCGATACGGCTCGCCGGTGTTGGTGAGGATGATCCGGTCGCCCTGCGACGCCATCCGGAGTGCCCGGGCGATCGTCCGGACCGGCCCGCTCTGGTCCGACAGGTTTCGGTCCTGCCGGCCGGTGAAGGAGTCGTCGCCGTCCACGTTGTTGACGTGAATATCCTTGGCCGTCGCCACGGAGACCAGCGAGAGAGCCAGCAGTAGGGAAGCGGCAAGGGAACGAGCGGAGCGCATCGGCCTCTCACTCCTGGGGGGATCCCGGTTTGGCAGCCTACAAGTCTAGCATACGCCCAGCCCGGGATGTGGAAAAATCGCTACAATGGGGGCCGGACCCGCTGGGCCGCCCAGATGCCCTGATCGGCCAAGTCGCCCGACGCAGCTCGCCGCGGGACCCCGCACACGAGGATGGGGTCGTTCCACATCGCAGCGGGGGAAAAGCCGCGGGCTGACGCCTTTCCCGGAAGCTTGCAGCGACCCGACTGCCCGAGTTATGTTGGCAACCGTTCGGGCCGTGGCCGGCAGGACGACCGCATGAATGCGGTTACCACGACCGCCTTGGATACGCCTTTCGGGGAGTGATTGCCGATGTGGATACGGAGGGGATTTGCCGCGACGCTGCTTCTGGCCTGGGGGGCGTCGTCGGCTGCCTGCCAGACGAACGATGCCGACGTGATCGTGCTCGGCGGCACGCCCTCGGGCGTGGCGGCGGCCGTGGCGGCGGCGAGGATGGGGTCGAGCGTGGTGCTGTTGGAGCCGACGGCCCACGTGGGGGGGATCGTCTCCAACGGGCTCACCAACGCCGACATCATCAACCGCCAGGCCGTGGCCGGGCTGTTCCACGAATTCACCCAACGGGTGCTGGAGCACTACCGCAGCACCTACGGCCCCGACTCGTCGCAGGTGAAGCTCTCGCGAGGCGGCTACTACTTCGAGCCGCACGTGGCCGAAAACGTGCTCGTGGACATGATCCGCGAGCAGGGCGAACGGATTCGGCTGGTGGTTCGACACCGGATCCGGGAGGCGATCCGCGAGGGCGACCGCGTCGTGGGCGTGGTCATGGAGGACCTCGATCGCGAGAAGCGGCCGGTGACGTTCCACGCCGCGATGTTCATCGACGCGACCTACGAAGGCGACCTGGCCGCTCGGGCGGGCGCCGAGTATCGCGTCGGGCGCGAAAGCCGCGACGAGCACGGCGAGCCGCTGGCCGGACGGCTCTACGCCTATTTCGGATCGCCGGAGCTTCTGCCCGGCTCCACCGGCGAGGCCGACGACGGCATTCAGGCCTACTGCTTCCGGATCTTCGTGACCAAGGACCCGGACAACTTCGTGCCGATCCCCAAGCCCGAGGTGTACGACCCGGCCGACTACGATCTGTTGGTCGAGGACATTCGCGCCGGGCGCGTGCGCAAGGTCCGCGACGCGATCCAGCTCCATCCCATGCCGAACGACAAGTGGGAGGTCAACTCCGATCACATCACCTCGCCCGAGCGCGGGCCCACCGAATCGCTCGACCTGGCCGAGGAAAACTGGGCCTATCCCGACGCCGACTACGACCGGCGCGACGCCATCTTCCGCCGCTGTTGGAACTACAACCACGGGCTGCTCTGGTTCCTGGCCAACGACCCGCGCGTGCCGCCGTCGATCCGCGAGGAGATGGCCGAGTACGGGTTCTGCCGCGACGAGTTCGCCGACAACGAGCACCGCCCGCGGCAAATGTACGTGCGCCAGGCCCGGCGGATCGTGGGGCGCTACGTGTTCACGCAGAACGACGGCAAGCCGGGCCCGCTAGGGCGAACGCGGGTGGAGCCGAGCTCGATCGCCGTGGTCGAGTACCCGTGGGACAGCCACGGCGTGCACAAGTACGACGGTCGCCACCCGGGCGTGCGCGAGGGCTACTTCTACGTGCGGCACGCGCCGATCCAAGTGCCCTACGGGGTTCTCTTGCCGCGCAAGATCGAGCGGCTGGCCGTGCCGGTCTGCTGCTCGGCGAGCCACGTGGGCTACCAGACGATTCGGATGGAGCCGGTCTACATGGCCCTGGGCCAGGCGTCGGGCGTGGCGGCCCACCTGGCGATCGCGCAAGGCGTCGAGCTTCACGAAGTGCCCAACGAGGACCTCCAGATCGCGCTGGTCGAGCAGGGGGCCGTGGTGACGCACTACGACGACCTGCCGTTCGACCACCCGGCGTTTGCGGCCCTCCAGTTCCTCGGTGCCCGGGGGCTCAACCCCAGCTACCAGGCGACGCCGGAGCTGAAGCTTCCGCGCAAGTACGGCCGGGCCAAGCTCCAGCGGATCCTGGAGCAGATGGGGATCGAATGGACGCCGCCGGACGACCGGCCCGACGAGCCGCTCCGCGGGGCCGACGTGGCCGCCTGGCTCGACCAACTCGACTGGCCGGCGCCGGACGAAGTCGCCCGGCCGCTGGCCGACCGTCCGCTCAACCTGTCCGAGTTCGCCCAACTAGTGTACGCGGGGTTGAAGGCGAGCCGCTCATCGACGGGCGAGCCGCGGCGCTGACGCCCTGCACTCACTTCTCCGGCATGGGGTAGTCCGCGGGGCGGAGCGCGAACTTCTCAAAGCCAGCCTTTTGGGCCGCCTCGATCAGTCGTTGGACGTCCCGCGTATTGGCACGGGCGTCGGCCTCGACGATCAGGAAGGGCGTCCAGCCGAACTGCTTGAACACCCCGGCCTCCCGAGCGAGAACCGGTTCCATCTTGTCCAGGGCGATGAACTCCCCGCCGAAGAACACCTCCCCTTTCGCCGTGAGCTTGACGCCGATCGATCCGTCCTTTGGCCGATTGACCCATCGGGCGACCCAAGGGAAGACCAACGCCCCAAGCACGGCCAACACCAGCAGTGTGCGCAGGCTGTACTGAAACCAGCGACGTTTGGGCTTGGACGTACGGGTGTCGTCGGCAGTCATCGCTCGCTGCGGCTCGGGCTTGGACGGGCCCGATCCCGCCCGAACCGGGAAGGGCAACAGGACCGGCGCTTCAGGCTACGAAGACGTGCCGATCATTGTAGCGGTCGCCCGGCTGGGGGACCACATCAAACCGACCGCGGCCCGCTCAGTGCCGCGTGAAGAAGTGGTAGTCGACCGTGGCCTCGAACAGGCCGCCGGGCTCGAGCGACTTCTTCCAGCCGACCGTGGAGCCGTTGTTCACGGCCGGGTCGCCCCGGTACTGTTCCCAGTCTTCGGCCCGGTAGGGAGAAAGGGTTATGCTGCCGTCGGCCGAGGCCTCGTCCGCCTTGCCGCCGAAGCGGAGCGTGATCTCGACGTCCACCGCCTTGGCCTTGTAGCTGTGCAGGCTGAGGCTCGCACGCTGCGAGATCTTGGCGTAGTGATAGTCGTTCCAGGTGAGGGCGTTGAGCTGGCGGTCCGTCTCTTGTTCGGAGAAACTGCCCCGAAGATCCACGGCCACGGTGATCGGCACGCGGCAGACCCCCTTGGGCGACGTGTAGGTGAGCAACTCCTGGGCCAGCGGCTGGCCTTGCTCCATGATCATCACGGCCCCGGTGGTCCAGGGGGCATTCGTGGTGTTGGTCAGCTCGATCTGGCGCCAGACCTGGTTCTCGGAGAGGACCAGCGGCGACGCAACGCCCGAGCCGCTCGGCGCGGTGGCGATGTCTTTCCGCTTCACGGAGACGTCCCAGGTGTACACGTCGCGGTAGGGGGCCTCGGCGGTGAAGATCGGCACGATCGCGCGCTCGCCTTGGAGAAGCGTGAGCCGGTCGATGTGATAGACGAACAGATCCTGGGCGCGGCCGGCGGTCAGCTCGGGCGGCAGCTCGATCGCCGCTGAGGGCTGGCTCGGCTCCGGCTGCGGCGCGCGGTTGCGGCTCTCCATGGACCGTTGGGTGAACAGGGCGTTCGACAGATCGTTGCGATACTGCCCCATCAGTTGCGGCGCCGCTTCCGCCAGCGCGTTGCGGAGCGTCGCCTCGAGGATCAAGGGGCTGGGGAGACCGCGGAAGCGGAAGTTGGGCACGCCCACGACCACGTCGACCGCCGTGCGGACCAGGTCCTCCGCTTCGTTCATCACCTCCGCCTGCATCGCCATGTTGGCCGTCTTCTTCTCCCCCGTTTCCTCCAGGTCCAGGCGATACGTGGGGATCCAACGCAGCCCGGGACGGAAGTAGACGATCAGCACCTCGCGCTTTTGGCCGGGCTCGGCGAAGCGGAAGATCAGCCGCTTCGACCGCTTCTTGGCCTTCAGCGTGCGATCGAGCGTGGTCTTCATGTCGTCGATGGTAAGGCGCCGGATTTCGCCGGCCGAGATCAGCACGTCGCCGTCCATGGTCCGCAGCACGAAATGCGTGCCGCTCAGCCCGGTTACCGTGGCCGTCGTGGGCGCCAAGGCGGCGATGCTGCTCAAGGGAGACGCAACGGCCCGGCGAAGGTCGGGCTCGTCGAAGGCCGCCCGGTTGGCGTCGGTCGCGGCCGCGGAGGTCTCCTCGGCGAGCACCTGGTGGATCACGCCGGACAGGGACGTGTTGTCCGACAGTTGCAGCCTGCACTTCTTCCCCACGTTCGCCTTGAGGACCTCGATCGTCTGCGTGCACACCACGGGCTTCGTCTTCTCCTCGCTCACCTCGCGCCAGCCGGCCACCAGGCTCAAGAGGCGTCCCTCCTTGGGCGTGGCCCAGAACGAGCCGAGCACGGCCGCGTCGGGCACGTCGTCGGTGTAGACTTCGCCGCGCTCGTCGGTGGTCGCCACGCCCCGCTTGACGATCAGCCCGTAGCCGTCCTTGAAGATGATCGCCCGCTCGGTCGTCAGCTCGAGCTCGGGTCCGCCGGGCTTCGACGGGTCGGCCGACGACGATCGGGCGTCTGCCGAGGCGAGCGAGACGGACGCGGCGGCGACGAACGCGAGAAGCCAAAGCAGCGTCGGGCGGATTTCGATACGGCGGTTCATGGCGAGGCTCCCTGGGACAAGAAGGTGTGTGAACACCTTGATTCTAGCAGCCGATCGCAGGCCGGCGTGTAACAAGCGCGTAACAAGCGGCCGGGGAGGAGCGCCTGCGTGTCGCCGCAGACCGTCCCGTCGAGAGATCCGGCCCCGGCTCGGTTGCACGCCAGGGGGCCCGCGCAGTACAGTACGCGGTAGCTCGTGGCTGCGAGCGGCTTCTCGACACGCAGGAGGACTCTCGATGCAAGTCAAAATCAACAACCAGACGATCGAGCTGGTGGAGGGCGACATCACCCAGCAGGAG
>Ga0307378_10000575_pt1 | contig 64123 bp, 52 predicted proteins | sample UN1MG_FD_202238 | JGI IMG/M metagenome (GOLD analysis project Ga0307378, IMG submission 202238) | Soil microbial communities from Risofladan, Vaasa, Finland - UN-1 | ecosystem: Environmental > Terrestrial > Soil > Coastal area > Acid sulfate soil | place: Finland: Risofladan, Vaasa | collected... | reverse complement strand
GCGCCGTGGCCGAACATCTGAAGCACGCCCACCTAGCGGACAACACGCGCAAAGAACCGGGCACCGGCATCCTGGATTTCAAGGCCAATTTCGCGGCGCTCAAGGCCGTGGGGTTTGACGGATACGGGGCGCTCGAATGCGGCATCGCCGCCGACGAGCCCGAGCGGGCGCTTGCCGAGACGCTCGCCTTTCTCAAGAAAACGTACCGGGAAGCCTGATGAAGCCTAAGAGCCTATCCGAATAAACCGCTCGTCGCGAGGCTTCGCAGCCAGCCGCAGTAGAGACCGGTTTGAGGATAGGCTCTAAGAAGGGAGGACATCTGTGACCATTCGTATCGGATTTGTCGGCGTAGGCGGCGTCAGCCGGGGCCATCGCAATGCGCTGGAGCGCATGGACGACGTGGACATTGTTGCCGTGTGCGACACAAACGGGGACCGGGCCCGCGCGGCCGCCGAGGAACACGAGGCGAAAGCGTACGCCGAGTGGCAACCGATGCTCAAGGCCGAGTCGCTCGACGCCCTCTATATCTGTGTCCCACCGTTTGCTCACGGCGAGATGGAGCAGGCGGCCGTCGAGCGCGGACTGCCGATGTTTATCGAAAAGCCCGTGGCCATCGATTGGCCCACCGCCGTGCCGATCGCACGGGCCGTTGACGACGCGGGCCTGACGGTGGCGGTTGGGTATCATTGGCGCTACAGCCCCGCGACCGAGCGGGCCAAGGCCTACCTGGACGAGGCCACGCTGGCCGCGCTGGTCGGGGCATGGGCCGGCGGCATGCCGGGTGTTGCGTGGTGGCGGCGACGGGATGGGTCCGGCGGCCAGGTCATCGAGCAGAGCACGCACATTTTCGACCTCGTCCGCCACCTTTCCGGCGCGGAACCGACGCGCGTCTTCGCGGCGGGGTTCCACGGCGTGCTGGGAAGGAAGGTTGAAAACTATTCAATCGATGACGCGAGCGTCGCCGCGATCCAACTCGACAGCGGCGTCGTCGCCAGCCTTACGAGCGCCTGCATGCTCCCGATCGAGTACCACGCCGGCATTGACGCCTTGACGGACCGCGGCGTCGTCCGGTTGGGCGGCGACGAGGTCACCATCGAGCAGCCCGACCAGCAGATGACCTACAGAAATCCGCGCGGGTTTTCGCCGCACGCGCGCGGCACGGAGGTCTTTGTTGAGGCCGTTCGGGCCGGCGACGCGTCGGCCATCCGGAGCGATTACGCTGACGCGGTCCGGACCTTTGCCCTTACGTGTGCGGTCCAGGCGTCAATCGACCGCGGCGAGGCTGTGGACCTGGCGGAGTTTGCGCTGTAGAGGCGCGCCTCAGGCCAGATACTTGCCCACCAGGGCCCCGAGGCGCTCGATGGTTTCGGCGTCGATGGCCGAGCGGTCGGTCCAGATGGCCCTCGCGAGTGCGCTTCGGCACCCGCACTCCGGCCCGACGGTCTCGGCGATTCGCGGCATGGCACGTCTCATGAGTTCCGTCGCAAAGGCTGTCCCGGCCTTCACGTTCGCAAGGATGCTCTCGAGGATGTTTCCGGGCCTCTCGTCCGGCTCGTGCGGCCGCCAGCAGTCGTAGTCGGTCGGGACGGCAATCAGGGCGTAGCAGATTTCGGCCTCCCGCGCGAGTTTCGCTTCCGGCATACAGGTCATGCCGATGAGGTCCGCGCCCCACCGGCGGTGCAGAAGGCTTTCGGCCCGCGTCGAGAACTGCGGCCCTTCCATGCAGACGTAGGTCCCCCGGGGGTGGACGGTTGTCTTGAGGCCCCTTCCGCACTCGATCAGCAGGTCGCGCAGGCCCGGGCAGAACGGCTGGGCGAATTCGACGTGGACGGCTATCTCCTCGAAGAACGTCTTCCCGGGACGCAACGTCTTATCAATCACCTGGTCGCAGATGACGAGGTCGCGCGGCCGGATGATCTCCTGGAGGCTCCCGGTCGCACCGGAGGCCAGAATGTGGGTCACGCCGAGTTTCTTCAGGGCAAAGATGTTCGCGCGATACGGCACGTGGGAAGGATTGAAGCGATGCCCCTCGCCGTGGCGCGCGAGCACCGCCGCCCGCTGCCCGCCGACCTGGGTCAAGAGGATCGGGGCCGACGGTTTGCCGAACGGCGTATCGACCTCCACGCGCTCGCCTTCGGACCCCCCGGTGAGGGCTTCACCGATTCCCGTTCCGCCGATTAACCCGACAAGCGCCTCGCTCACACGCCGCCTCCTTCTTGTAGGAGCCTAAGGCAAACTACCAAAGGAAAGGAGGGGGGTCAAGCAATGAAGGGCGAAGCGCCGGCCGTCCTCGGGCGCCCGAGTCCGAAGAACAGGAAGCGCCGGGGCTTTAGAACTCCGGCGCTTCCCAACGCCGGCACAGGCCGGCGCTCAATCCACCCCAGCGAGGGGGGAAAAAAGGCTGCACTCAAATCTACCATCTTCAACGGCTGGACGGCAAACCCAGGTCAGACAATTGCAAGACCGTGTGACACCATTGTGTCACCTTGAAAAAAAAGGTGCGCCGACCTCGACGAACTCTACGCCTACGATCATCTCAACCGCCTCACCGCGTTCCATCGCGGCGACCTCGACGGCGACAAGGACGAGATCGTCGTGGCCGACTGCGAGTACGGCGAGGCCTGGGACCTGACGCCGGTGGGGAACTGGGAGGATTACCAGATCGATGCCAACGGCGACGGCACCTACACTGACGCCGACGACCTCGACCAGGACCGGACCCACAACCTCGTCAACGAGATTGACGGCAACAGAGGCAAGACGCTCGGGGTATCCCCCTCATCCGAGGCGCGACGGGTCGCTCGCGCGGGGGGCCGCCGACCCTCCCGCCTGCGTCTCCGGCGGACCCACGATCAGTAATCTGGCGACAATGCGGCCCTGTGCAAGAAAAAAGCACCCGCGGTGTTCCACATCAAGCGCGTCTTTTGTAAAGCCGGGCTGGCGAAAACCCTGCGAAAAGACTATGGACAAGGCCCGTCGGGGATATAATCCTCCGCCTGTAACGTGGGGGCTGCCGGGCGGCCGGCTGCCAACGCCGGCGACATCATGCCTAGGGAAGAGGTCCGAAGATGATAAGTGGCGAGAAGAGGGGGCTGCGATTGCCGTCCATCATTGGCGACAACATGGTTCTGCAACAGGGGATGCGGGCGCCCGTGTGGGGCTGGGACGCGCCGGGTCAGCGGGTCACGGTGGCGATCGCCGGCCAGAAGGCGACGGCCAAGACCGGGGCCGACGGGCGGTGGAAGGTCCGCCTGCGACCGATGAAGGCCGTCGGGCCGCACGAGATGACCGTCACGGGCTCCTCCACGAGGACGCTTCGGAACATCCTAGTCGGCGAGGTCTGGGTCTGCTCAGGCCAGTCGAACATGCAGATGGCGGTCAGGGACATCGCCAACGGCCCGGCCGAGGTCCAGGCGGCCAACTATCCCCGAATCCGCCTGTTCACAGTGGCCTGCCTGACGGCCCCGACCCGGCAGGACGACCTGATCCAGCCGGCGACGTGGCAGGAATGTTCGCCGCAATCGGTCGAGCTGTTCGCGGCAGCGGCCTACTTCTTCGGGCGCGACCTCCAGAAGGCGCTCCAGGTGCCGGTGGGCCTCATCAACACGTCCTGGGGCGGAACGGTCTGCGAGACGTGGATGAGCCGCGAGGCCCTCGAGGCCGACGCCGAGTTTCGCCACCTGCGCGACCATGTCCTGCCGCCCGAGGAATTTGCGAAGGCAAAGCCGGCCTTCGATGAAGCGCTACGAAAGTGGGAGTCACTCGCCTACTTCAAGGACCCGGGGAACAAAGGGTTCGGCATGGGGTGGGCGGCACCCGATTGTTCGATGAGCCACTGGATAGATATCGGCACCCCGGGCCTCTGGCGCAACATGAGCGACGAAACGTGCGAAGGGGCGGTCTGGTATCGCCGCGACATCAAGGTCCCGAAGGTGTGGGAAGGCAAGGACCTTCTCCTCTCGCTCGGGGCCATTGACGACTTCGACACGACGTACTTCAACGGCACCCAGGTCGGCGCCATCGGCATAGAGACGCCGAACTGGTGGATGACGCCGCGGCGGTACACGGTGCCGGGAACGCTCGCCAAGGCAGGCCGGGCGACGATCGCGGTTCGCGTGTTCGACCACTTCATGGGCGGCGGGCTCATGGGACCGGCCCCTGAGATGTGCGTGGTCGCCGTCGGCCGTCCCGAGAGCGAGGCCATTCGGCTGAACGGTACCTGGAAGTTCAAGGTGGAGTACCCTATCGACCCGGCCACGCGCCCGCCGCGACCCAACGAACCGATGGGACCGGACAACCCGAACTGCCCGACCACGCTGTATAACTCGATGATCCACCCGCTCATCCCGTTCGGCATCCGCGGGGCGCTCTGGTACCAGGGCGAATCCAACGCCGACCGGGCGTACCAGTATCGCCGCCTCTTTCCGGCCTTGATCCGCGACTGGCGCCGGCGTTGGGGGAAGGGGGCGTTCCCGTTCCTCTTTGTCCAACTGGCCAACTGGGGGGGCCAGCAGGCCAAGCCGGGCGAGAGCGACTGGGCCGAACTCCGCGAGGCCCAGACCATGGCCCTGCGCGTTCCGAACACGGGCATGGCCCTCGCCATTGACATCGGTGACGCGGAGGATATGCATCCGCGGAACAAGCAGGACGTCGGCCGGCGGCTGGCCCTGGCAGCCAGGGCGCTCGTCTATCGCCAGAAACTCGTCTACTCCGGCCCGATGTATGCCGGGATGACCGTCAAGGGGAGCCAGGCCCGCCTGCGTTTCAAACACGTCGGCGGCGGCCTAGTGGCTCGCGGCGGAAAACTGCGCGGCTTCGCCATCGCCGCCAAGGACCGGAAGTTCGTCTGGGCTCAGGCCCGCGTCGAAGAAGGCACCGTCGTGGTCTGGAGCGATGAAGTGCCGAAGCCCGTCGCGGTCCGCTACGGCTGGGCCGACAACCCCGACGCCAACCTCTATAACAAGGAAAGCCTGCCCGCCGTGCCATTCCGGACCGACAAGTGGCCGGGGCTGACAGCCGGCAAGCGATAGCCGCGCCCCGTCCCTCCCGAAAACTCCGTCCGCCTTATTCTACAAGCACTTACGTCTCTTGTCTGCAATGCTCTTCGCCGCTACAATTGAGGCCTTCCAACCGGAAAGGACGGCCTCACGGTGGGCGTGATTCAACTGATCGGCATTCTGTTTCGGGCCCTGCCGGCCAACCGGGCCGCTGGATTGTACCGGCCATTCGGGCGAAGAACCGATGCCCGGCCAACAGGTCCTGGCTAAGAAATGATGCGGCGCTGCGCTTCCACTGGATGCTGCTGCTCAAACGCCGAAGACGCGGGGCCGCTCGGCGCACTCATACCCTTGCCTGAGATTGAGGAAGGCGATATATAGGGGTGCACGCCCCCCACCGGTCCACGGCTGGGGGAGCCGGGAGAAGGAGGCCAGATTGAAAGCCTGCGTGGTCTTTCTGCGGCGCATGGGCGCCGCCGCGCTGATCTTGGTCAGTTGCGCCACGGCTTTCTCGTGCAAGGCGGGTGACGAGGCACAGCCTGGCGTCACGCCGGCTCAATTTGTCACGGTGACAATCTACAATTACGATCCTGACCGCGAGGACGCCGGGTGGGCCCCCGGCCCCAAACTTCTCTGGAACAGGGGCTACCACGTCACCCTGGGTCGGGAGGCAACGAAGCGGCTCTTCTCCGACATGACGTGGACCTCGGAAGGCGCCATACGGAAAACCACACTGCTAGTGGTTGCCCAAACGGAAGACGGCGAACGCCGCCTCGTGGGCCTCTGTCCGGGCGGGTTGTCTGTTTCCATTAAAGGTGAACCGGGCGATTTCCTTTTCCCCGGAGAGTTGGGCGATGTCGCTAGAAAGTATCTCTATCCGTTGATCCTGAAATGCTTCCAGCCGCAGCCCAAAAGGCTTAATCGCCTCCGGGCTCACGAGGTGCCGGAGGAGCCCTGGCCGATGCCCTACGGCGAGAAGTTCGGCTTCCTCGACCCGAGCGGGAATAAGATGATCATTGCCCCCCAGTTCGACGACGCCCAACCATTCTCCGAGGGTCTGGCGGCAGTCCGGGTGGGTGACGCGGATTCCGGCCGGTGGGGGTACGTGAATATGGCCGGAAGCATGGTCATTCCACCCCGGTTCACCTGGGCGTGCCCGTTCTCGGAAGGGCGCGCCGCGGTGACGGTGGGGGACCTCTTCGAAGGCAAGCAAGGCTACATCAATCGCGCGGGAGAGATGGTCGTCGACCCCCAATTTGACACGGCAGGGGTGTTCATCGGCGGTCGTGCAAAGGTGTACAGACAAGAGCAGGATGCGCTCACTCATATGTATTATCTGACGATGGACGGCACCCTCCACGAAGATGATCCTGCCAAGCAGCACCCGAGCGAATGACAGTCCGGGCCGGAGTGCTGGTCCAGCGATATTGGGTTAGCACTATACTGGTCAACCGATATTGAGTTAGCGCTCCGCTAGGGTGGATGGAGGGTCGGAAGGGTATTTTCGAAGCACGCCGAAGTCGGTGAGGCGTGGTACTCGGCGGTGTCGAAGAGGTGAAACGACGCTCTTGGGTCCCCCGATTCTTGCGCAGCATCCTGCGGAGGCGTGCGTGCGCAGCGTGACCGCGGCCTTGGGGAAACGGGCGGCGCTCGTTTTGAGCGTATGCTCATAACCGGCGGCGCAAATCGCCCGCAGGCGCATCATCACATCGGCATGCGTAGGGGGCAAAAAGAGGGTCAAAAAGCGCCCATTCGGGTCCAATTCCGACCAAAAACGCGAAAAAAGTCGAAAAAAGCGCCCAAAAGCGCCTTGCCCATCTTAACATTTCGGGCCTCAAACCCCCTTGGCGCTAGCGACAGGTCCGATTTGGCCTCCAAAACGGGCCAAAATCCCCCAAATCCCACCCAAAATCGCCCGCCAACATATCGGCCATGCGCAATGTGTGCGCGCCAAACGCCTGCGGCTGGCGGCGAAGCCCGAGGCCGGTCCCGATCCCGGCGCGCCGGGATCGGGACCGGCCCAAAACGTCCTCGACGTGGCGTTTCAACCACGCCTCCGCCCGTTTGGACCTGCCGCCTTGGCCTCGAACTTCTCGCTCAGCCTCGCGACGAGCGGGTTATTCGGATAGGCTCTTAGAGGTTGCGGTTTGCTTTCAGCCAGGCGAGGAGGCGGCCGGCGGTTTCGGCGGGCGAGAAGCGGTCGGTCTGAATTTCATAGTGGCAGGCGGCCAGATACGTCGGCTGGCGCCGGCGCAGCAGGTTCCGGATTTCGGCGATGCCGCCCGAGTCGGTCAGGTCGGGCCGCTCGGCCGCCGTCTTCGGGTCGGCCTTCATGCGGTCCCAAATCACCTCCGGGCCGGCGGTCAGGAGGACGACGCGCCCGTTCGCCCGCAAGGCGTTGCGGTTTTCCTCATCCAGAACCGCCCCGCCGCCGGCGCTGATGATTTGCCGCTCGCGCGCGGCCACGTCGGCGATTACGTCGCGTTCCAGGCGGCGGAACTCCGGCCACCCGCCGTCGGCGACGATTTCCTTGATGCTTCGGCCGGCCCGCTCCTGAATGAGCGTGTCGGTGTCCACGAGGGGCCGGCCCAACCTCTCGGCGAGAATCTCGCCGATCGTCGTCTTACCCGTGCAGCGATAGCCGATGAGGACAAGGTTCATGGCTGCCTCGACAATGTTGCTCCTCCGCCCGCCGAAGTTGCGGCGCGTCGGGACAAAGGCGGGTCGCTGAACGGGCTCAGTCACCTTTCCGCCGCGCCAGACCCTGTACTTGCATCGGCAGACCGAACAGGTGGATGAAGCCGGTGGCGTCGGCCGGGTCGTAGGATTCGCCCATGACGAAACTGGCCAGGTCCTCGCTGTAAAGGCTGTGGGGCGAGGTGGCACCGGCGTAGATGACGTTGCCCTTGTAGAGTTTCAGGCGCACCTTGCCGGAGACGTTTTCCTGCGTCCGGTTCACGAAGGCATCGAGCGCCTCGCGGAGCGGGGAGAACCACTGGCCGTCATACACGAGTTCCGCGTACCGCAGCGCCACACCTTGCTTATAATGCAACGTATCGCGGTCGAGGCACAGGGCTTCCAGCGCCGCATGGGCCGCATAGATAATCGTTCCGCCGGGCGTCTCGTAAAGCCCGCGCGACTTGATGCCCACGAGCCGGTTCTCCACAAGGTCCACCTGCCCGATGCCGTGCTTGCCGCCGAGACAGTTCAGCGTCTCAACAATCTCGACGGGGCCAAGCCGTTTCCCGTCCACGGCGACCGGCGCGCCGGCGTCGAACTCGACCTCGACGTATTCGGCTTTGTCGGGTGCTTCCTCGACGGGTTTCGAGAGGACGAAGACCTCGGGCCGCGGCTCATTGGCGGGGTCTTCGAGTTCGCCGCCTTCGTGGCTGATGTGCCAGAGGTTTCGGTCGCGGCTGTAGATGCTCTTTTTGGTCTGGGCGATCGGGATGCCGTGGGCCTCGGCGTATTCGACGGCGGCCTCGCGGCTTGTCAGAGTCCATCGCGGGTCGCGCCAGGGCGCCAGGACCGTCAGATCCGGCGCGAGCGCCATGTAAGTCAACTCGAAGCGGACCTGGTCGTTGCCTTTACCTGTGGCGCCGTGGGCGAGGGCGTCGGCGCCGGTGGCGCGGGCGGCCTCGACCTGTTTGGAGGCGATCAGCGGCCGCGCGATGCTTGTCCCGAGTAGGTACTTGCCCTCGTAAACGGCCCCGGCCTTGACCATGGGCCAGAGGTAATCCGTGACGAACTCCTCGCGCAGGTCCTCGACGATGCACTCGCAGGCGCCGCTCTTTTCGGCCTTTTCCTCGATTCGATCGAGTTCGTCGGGTCCCTGGCCCAGGTCGGCCACGTAGGCGACGACCTCACAGCCGTAGGTTTCGCGGAGCCACGGCAGGATGACCGAGGTATCGAGACCGCCCGAGTAGGCCAGGACGGCCTTTTTGACGCTGGTTTGAGCCATGTTGATGCCTTTCGTTGGCGCAGCGCGCCGCGGCCGTACGGGGCCAGGCGCGGCGGCCGACCGGCGCTACCGTTTCGACGTTTTCGTTTTCCTCTTTTTTGGTTTTGCCTTTGATTTCTTTGCGGCGGATTGTGCCCGCCGCCTGCGCGCCTTCTTCGCGCCCCGGCGGCTCAAGGCGCGGTTGATGGCGTTCAGGTACGCCTTGGCGCTGGCTTCGAGGATGTCGGTCGAGACGCCGCGACCCGAGATCGTGCGCTCGCGATGTTTGGCTTCGAGGCGGACTTCGCCCTGCGCCTCTTTGCCGCCCGTCACGGAGCGGATCTGGTAGTCCATCAGTTTCAGTGAGAGGCCCGTCAGGCGTTCCATGGCCCGGAAGATGGCGTCCACGGGTCCGTCGCCTGTGGCGGCGTCGCGGATGCGCTCGCCCCTGCCGGCGTGCTCGAGTTCGACGGTGGCGGTCGGCATGCCGCCCGTGCCGGTCGCCACCTGGATGCCAATCAGCCGCCACGTTTCGGGAACCGTCACGAGTTCCGTCTCGACTAAGGCTTCGATATCCTCGTCGAAGACTTCCTTTTTGCGGTCGGCCAGTTCCTTGAACGGCCCGAAGAAGAGGCGGTCGATCTGTTCGGGCGGTATGCGATAGCCGAGGGCTTTCAGCCGCTCGCGGAACTGGTGGCGCCCGCTATGTTTGCCGAGGACCAGGCGGCTCGTTTTCAGGCCGACCGTTCTCGGGTCCATAATCTCGTAGGTGGTCCGCTTTTTCAGGATTCCGTCGGCGTGGATGCCCGCCTCGTGGGCAAAGGCGTTCTCGCCGACCACGGCCTTGTTGCGCTGGACGACGAGGCCGGTGACGCGGCTCACGAGGCGGCTTATCGGATAGAGCCGCTCGGTCTTGATGTTTGTCCAGCAGCCGTCGAACGCCTCGGGGCGGGTTCGAAGGGCCATGACGATTTCCTCGAGTGCGGCGTTGCCGGCCCGCTCGCCGATGCCATTGATGGTGCACTCGACCTGGCGGGCGCCGGCCAGGACGGCGGCCAGGGAGTTCGCCTCCGCCATCCCCAGGTCGTCGTGGCAATGGACCGCCACGACCGCCTCGGCGATGTTCGGCACGCGCTCGAAGAGGTCCTCAATCAGGGCGCGAAAACCGTCGGGCGTGGCCCACCCGACCGTGTCGGGGATGTTGACGGTCGTGGCGCCGGCGTCGATGACGGCCTCGACGACGCAGGCGAGGAAATCGGGCTCGGTGCGCGCCGCGTCCTCCGGGGAGAACTGGACGTCCTGGACGGCCCGCTTGGCCCGCTCGACGCCTTCGACGCTCAGGCGGAGGATTTCGCTCCGCGCCTTTCGCAACTTGTATTTCCGGTGGATGCGGCTGGTCGCCAGGAAGACGTGGATGCGCGGTTTGCGGGCCTCGCGCACGGCCTCGGCGGCGCGGTCGATGTCCTTGGGGACGCAGCGGGCCAGACCCGCGACGATGGGTTTTTTGACTTCGCGGGAAATTGCGCGGACGGCCTCGAAATCGTCCGGCGAGGTGATCGGAAAACCCGCTTCGATAACGTCCACGCCGAGGAGTTCAAGGGCCCGGGCGACTTCGAGTTTCTCGGTCAGGTTCATGCTCGCGCCGGGCGACTGTTCGCCGTCGCGCAGCGTCGTGTCGAACACGAGCACCCGTTTATCGGCTTTCTTGGCCATGGCTCTCCTCCACTCTCCCCCTATCTATCACACAACCTGCGTCGGTTGCAATGGCTTTGATTCCAGCCCCGCCCCCGGCACGACGGGTCCGGAAAACAAAGCGGCCCCGGGATATTCGTCCCGAGGCCTTGGTCATTTCCGACTCAGCGCGCAACGGCCCCGGGGGGTTATCTCCTAAGGCCCAGAGCCGGGTTCTCGCCGCGCAATTTCATACTGTAAGATTATCGGCTTCTGGCTCCGGCGTCAAGAGAAAAAACGCCGGGGTGTGGCGAATGACGGCACGCCGATCTTCAGCCGGTTGGCGACGGCGTTGTAGAACTAATCGGTTCCCGGCGAAAAAGCGGCTGCCCGCCGCGACCGGCTGGGCAGCCTGGCTTTCTTCTGAATGGTTGTCTTCGGGCCCCTTCAGGTCTGGTTGATGGCGTCCACGGGACACACTTCAACGCAGGTGCCGCAGTCCGTGCACTTCTTGGCGTCGATGACGTATTTGCCGTCGCCTTCGCTGATGGCTTCCGCGGGGCATTCCGGCTCGCAGGACCCACAGGAGACACATTCGTCGTTAATCTCGTACGCCACGTCTGATTCCTTTCCCTGATTTGGTACGCGCAGGCCTTGTGTTGCTTAAGAGCCGATCCGAAAACCGGTCTCTACTGCGGCTGGCTGCGAAGTCCGAGGCCGGTTCCGATGTACCTCGGGATCGGCCCAAAACGTCCTCGACGTGGCGTTTCAGCCACGCCTCCGGGCGTTTTGGACCTGCCGCCTTGGCCTCGAACTTCTCGCTCAGCCTCGCGACGAGCGGGTTATTCGGATAGGCTCTGGACGCTCTCGACGCGTTCGATTTCCGGGACCTGTTCCTTGATGCGGCGTTCTACGCCCGCTTTGAGGGTCATCAAAGCGCCGGGGCAGCCGGCGCAGGCGCCCTGGAGTTTGACCTTGACGACGCCTTCCTCGACGCTGACCAATTGGATGTCGCCGCCGTGGGCCTGGAGCATCGGGCGGATTTCGTCAATTACAGCCGCCACCTTTTCTTCCATCGTTCTCGTCTCCCAATGGGTACTCGTCGGAGCCCCGCCGGGCCGCGCGCGGGGCCTGTGAATGAGCCATTATACGCCCCGGGAGTGAAAAGTCCACTATCCGCTTGCCCGAATTTCGCCCGGCTTGGGCGGAGTTTTGGGTTGCCCTAAGCGCCTAGCTTACCAGGCTTTACATTTGGTGGCCCGGATTTGCTTTTGCCCGTTTTCGTGGTATAGTTCATATGTCGGTGAAGGCCTTTCGCGGCTCTTGCGGACTATTTTGCGATGGTGAGACGCATTAAGATTTTGATCATTACGCTCGCGACATACCTGGCCTTGTGCTAGGGCGCGGCGGTCCCGGCGCGCCGGGATCGCCGGAGCGAGCGGGGTGTCGCCTCCCGGACCGAATGCCCTGATTCGCAAGGGTAGGTGAGGGAAAATCAGGGATTTCAGGGGCACTAGGGGGGTTTGAGGGAAGGTCATACTAGGCAGAATCAAGATTAGGTACGCCTCACGCGGTGAGAAGATCAGCACTCGATGATGCGGAAAAACTTCCTAAGCATTTTTCCCTACTCACCCATTCCTACTTCGGCGTTAATTTTAAGCAAGCCGAACTCAAGACTTTGATAGCGCGTTTTTCAATACTGTATGTCACGGACCTGCCCTTGCGCGTCCCGTCCACCAGCCGCCCCGCGCGCAGGTAGCCCAGATGATGGCTGACGGCTGGCTGCCGCAACCCGAGCGCCTTGCAGAGCGCTTTCACGTTCTTCGGCCCGCCTGCGAGTAGGCGCAGAATGCCCAGCCGCGTCGGATCCGAAAGAAGCCTGAACCCCCTCGCCCATTCCTTCAGTTCCCGTCTGTCTTGTTGCTTCATTATCGCTACTCCTTTGCTATGCCCCCCATCGTTATCCTTTTGGGCATTTGCGTAAACGTTGCTCCCCTCATGGCGCTTGCCAGATCACTTCGCCATTTGGGTCAAACAGTATGAGGGAGGATTCCGGATCCACGATAATCGTTCCCCCCAGCGTGGTCATTCTGGTAGCACCCAGCCCCGCGCGGGTCGTGCCCTTCTCGTCGAGCAACTTCAACCACGGCCCGTCCTTAGTCAGGATCAGCCCAGCGCGGATCGTGCCCTTCTCATCGTGCAACTTCAGCCACGGCCCGTCTTTGGTCAGGATCAGCCCAGCGCGGCCCTGGTCCTTCTCGTCCCACAACGTCAGCCCCGACATGTGCTTGGTCTTGGTCAGGCCCAGCATAAGGCGGCCCTTCTCGTCGCACAACAGTAGCCCCGACCTGTCCTTGAACAGGTTCAGCCCAACGCGGAGCTTGCCGTTCTCATCCCACAACTGCAGCAGCGGCCCGCGGTTGGACAGGGACAGCCCAGCGCGGACCTGGCCCTTCTCGTCGCACAATGCCAGCCGCGGCCGGTCCTTGGATACGTACAGCATAGCGCGGGCCTCGCCCTTCTCGTCGTACAGGGCCAGCCCCAGCCCGTCCTTAGACAGGCCCAGCCCGGCGCGGGCCTCGCCCTTCTCGTCGAACAACTTCAGCCACGGCCCGTCCTTAAACATGGCCAGTTCGGCGCGGGTCCTCATGTCATCGTCCACAAGGATGAAGGCATTGGCGCAGAGTATCCTGCCACCTTCCTCCGCCTGTTGGAAGCGGTCTTTGATTTCCGTCCGTGCCGCTGCGGTCGCGCTTCCTTTGAAGCACGCCACGGTGGACAAGCCCGCAAATGCGACCCATGCGCCCGTGGTCAACAGCACGCCGACCAGTAGCCATCGGTTGCGGCGCTTCACGCGGACCAGTTCATTCTCCAATCGCTCAAGGCGTTCTTCGGCCGTCATTTCAGGTTCCTTTCCTGTGGGCCGCGTGGCCCGTTTCCCTTATGGCGCGCCCGTCCATCGGTTCTCGGCCCACAACCCCCGTCCGGCGACGTGATTCAGCAGGCTCCCCGCCAGAGGGATTTCCCGCTGGCGTCACTGGCGACGTGATTCAGCAGGTTTCCCGCCAGAAGGATTTTCCGCTGGCGCGGCGAGACGAGGAGGCGCACGTTGAAGGTTTTCGCTTGCGTCCGGTTCCGGACGGTCAGCGTGCCGCGTTCGGCGACGGCTGTGCGCAGCCGAGCGAGTTCCAGTTCGTCGCCCTGTGCGATGCCGCCCGCGTCGTTCGGGTCGGCGAAGACGAGCGGCAGGATGCCGAAGTTGACCAGATTAGCCTGGTGGATGCGCTCGATGGACTTGGCCAGGACCGCCCGCACGCCGAGGAACCGCGGGCACAGGGCGGCATGTTCGCGGCTCGAGCCCTGGCCGTAACTTTCGCCGGCGACGATGAAGTTGGCCTTGCCCGCGTCGCGATTGGCGGCGGCGCGCGACGCGAACGCCGGGTCAACGCGGCTGAAAACGTGGTCGGCGTATTTCGGCACGTTGCTTCGGTAGATGGCGAGCCCGCCGGCCGGCATGATGTGGTCGGTCGTGATCTTGTCGCCGACGACGAGGGTCACCGGGCCGGCGAGGCGGTCGGGCAGGGGCTCCATGGGCGGCGGGCCGACGAGATTCGGCCCGCGGAACACCTCCACCGAGGCGGGGTCCTCGGCGGGCGGAAGAATCATCGAATCGTCGGTCACGAAACGCTCCGGCTCGGTCACTTCGGGATAGGGGACGCCGAGGTCCCGCGGATCGGTCATTTCGCCGGTCAGCGCGCACGCGACGGCGGTTTCGGGGCCGACGAGATAGACCCGGGCGCTCTTGGTGCCGCTTCGGCCCTCGAAGTTGCGGTTGATGGTCCGGACGCTGACGGCGTTCGTCCGGGGGGCCTGGGCGGCGCCGATGCAGAAGCCGCAGGCGGCTTCGTCGAGCCGCGCGCCTGCCGCCAAAAGATCGAACACGGCGTCGGTGCGGGCGATGGACTCGAGCACCTGCCGCGACCCCGGCGCCACGACGAGGCCGACTTCCGGCCGGACCTTGCGGCCTTTCAGCAGCGCCGCAACGGTCATCAGGTCGCGGTAACTTGAGTTCGTGCAGGACCCGATGCAGACCTGGTTCACTTTGAGGCCCGCCGTTTCGCGCACGGTCTTGACGTTGTCCGGCGAATGGGGGCAGGCGACCATCGGCTCGATGTCGGCTAGATTAATCTCGATGGTCCGGTCGTAGGCGGCGCCGTCGTCGGCCGCCAGGGGGCGCCAGACGTCCTCGCGGCCCTGGCTTTTCAGGAACCGGCGCGTGACCTCGTCGGAAGGGAAGAGGCTGGTCGTGACGCCGAGTTCGGCGCCCATGTTCGTGATGGTCGCCCGTTCGGGGACGGTGAGCGTTTCGACCCCCGGGCCGCCGTATTCGATCGCCCAGCCGACGTTGCCTTTGGTCGTGAGGATCGAAAGGAGTTTCAGGATGACGTCCTTGGCGGCGACGAACGGTTGAAGTTTGCCGGGGAGTTCGACGCGCAGCACTTTCGGGCACACAAGATAAAACGGGCGGCCGGCGATGGCGCAGGCGACGTCGAGGCCGCCGGCGCCGATGGCGATCATCCCCGCACCGCCGCAGGTGGGCGTGTGGCTGTCGGCGCCGAGGAGCGTCTTGCCAGGGGCGCTGAACCGTTCCAGGTGGACCTGGTGGCAGATGCCGTTGCCCGGTTTGGAGAAAACCATGCCGTGCCTGGCGGAGAAGGTCCGCAGAAACTCGTGGTCGTCGGCGTTCTCGAAACCGAGTTGCATCATGTTGTGGTCCACGTAGTTGACGGAGAGGTCGGTGGCGAGCGGCGGAGCGCCCATCGCCTCATACTCCATCATCGCCATCGTGCCGGTGATGTCCTGGGTGAGGGTCTGGTCGATGCGGACGCCGATCTCAGCGCCCGCTTCGAGGCGGCCGTCCACGAGGTGGGCTTCGAGGATTTTGTGCGTCAGCGTCTTGGCCATGAAGTGGATTCCTTGCGTTTCGGTCTAGGGGGGATTATAAGGCGGGCGCACGGGCCCCTCAAGGCGAAAGGAGGCTTGGCCGGACGCCGCGGGTGGGGCGGATGCTATGACAGGCGTTCTATTTTGATGACGCGCGGGCGGTGGCGTTTGGCGAATCGCCGCTCCTCGGTCACGGCCCCGGCAAAGCACAGGACAGCCAGTGCGACTCCCGCCGCCAGACCCGCCCCTTCCGGCCCGAGTCCCGTGGCCTCCTGGAGCCGCGTCCACTGGCTGCCGATGACCAGGCCGGCGACGAGGGCGACGAGCGGCAAGCCGAAGACCAGAAGACTGGCTCGCCACGGGCCGGGCGTCGGCACCTCGACGGTCACTCGGTCCCCCTCGGCGAGGTCGTCCGCATCCACCCACAGGACGAATCGGTGTTCCCCCATTGGTTTGCAGGCATGGCAACCGGCGCACTGTTTGCCCGTGGGCCGCTGGATGCTCACGGCCGCCCGGTTTTCGGAAATCCGAATGACCGTTCCGGTCTCTTGCATCGTTGCGCCAGGTTGGGGTCGGGCCGGCATTTCACATGCGGCGGCGCCGGCGCGGTTTGGACGGCTTCAGGGATCGAATTTTCTTCACTTGCCGCGTCAGCACGCCGTGGGGCGCCTCGGCGCCCAGCGCCAGCAGCAAAACGGTTCCGAGCGGTCCGTCCGAGGTGAGGACGATGTGGCGCGACGTGGGCGTCTTGACGCCCGGAATCGAACTCTCGTGTCCGGTGATAAACAGGCGGGCGCCGACGCCTTCGGCGAATCGGTCAGCGCTTCTTTGGTCGTGGTGGCGGCCCCAGAGGAGTTCGTACAGGCTGGAGCCGGTCTCGAAGTCCTCGGCCGTCAGCGGCCGGTTGAAAATGCTGTAATCAAAATGGGCCAGCGCGCCGGGCTTGGGCGTCGAGTGGCTGATGAAAACGCCGTGTGCCGTCCGCGCAGCAATCGGCAGGGCGAGCAGAAACCGCCGGTAGGCCTCATACACCTCAAGCCACCGGTTGTCATAGACGTTTGCGATGCCTTTGCGGAACTGTTCGCTGACGGAGCGGCCGGCCTTCGTCATGGTCGCCCCCATCAGTTCCCCGAGATCGTGATTCGAGAGGAGCAGATGGACCTGGGACTTATAGCGGCACTTCAGCGAAGCCGCCTCTTCCAGCAGCCGGAAACTCTGGTCGCCCCCTTTGCCGTCGTCCGGGCCGCCGTGAATCAGTTCCTGAAGGATTAAGTATCGGTCTCGATGGCGATGCAGGCAGGCCCACTTGAGGATGCGTTCGAGGTTCTCGCGGTCGCCGTGGAGGTCGCCGACGATGACGGCGTCGCCGGCGGGGGGGAGATGGACGACGTTGCCCCGGCGCAAGGGGTCGCGCTGGCAGAGGATGGCGGCGCGGTCGAGCCGGTCGCTGATCTCGCCGACGTTCAGTTCCGTCTCGTCGAGGATAATGTCCCAGTCGTCCGGCGGCTGTTCCAAGGAGAACCCCCTTTCGCTTGGGCGGTCGCTACGGCCGGGGCCCGCGCCCGTCCAGATACGCCTTTCGCACCTCCCAGAGAAACGTTTTCATCGGGAATTGATTGCCGGGACACGCCGTGTTTTTCAATTCGCCGTGTCCCACGATGTTCGCCAACGGGATCCGGTACCGTGCCGCAAGGGCTACGACCAGCGCTTCGAGGCTTGCCATCTGCGCAGCCGTCGGCTGCTCGCGGTCAAAGTGGCCGATCAGGCAGATGCCGATGCCATCGGTGTTGAATTCCGGGTGGCCGTGCACCGCGCAGTGGGCTCCGGGGCGCTGCTCAATCCATCTCGCCGTGGCGGTAATCCGGCCGTCGCGGGTGCCGGCGGCTCGGCCGTTGTTAATCAAAAAATGGTATCCTGCGTCTTCGTGGAACCGCTGGCGGTGCCACCGGTCAATCGCCTCCGGCGTTGCGGACCACGTGGCGGAGTGATGGATGACGATGTGCCGCCACCGGTGCTCGGTTGCCATCCTGCTCGGCCAAACGAGCGCTTCGAGGGAGGACGACTCGGCCGGCGGTTCGGGGGTCGGCGACGAGGCACCCGCCCGGTCGTTCAGGACCGACATCGTAATCCAACATGCCAGCCCGACCAGCACCAGGGCCGCCACCAGAAGCATCCAGACGCGCACCATCCGCACGAGGTTCACCGGCCCGGTCTTCTCCGGGACTTCGGGTGCCGGCGGTTCCATCATCGATACCCTCCCTCCGCGCAGCCGGTCGGACGACTCTGGTGTGATTATAGCGGCTGCCGACCAAGCCGTCCAGAGCGCGGCGGAGATTGGCCTTCGCTCCGCTTTACCCCGGGCGAGGGGTGGATTCAGGGCTGGACATTGGGGGTTGGCCTGGGGAAAATGGTTGACCCCGCAAGAGCGGCGCCGTTCATGCCGGTTTCCGTTTTCGACTGGCGGGTGGGTTCGGCGGCTCTTAGGGGAGCAAGGGTTTCTTCGCCTTCGGCGGTCGTTGAAGTAGAGATGCGGCAGCGGTTTGCCGACAATGACAGTGAAAGATGCGCATTCGGCTGACAAGGGTTCTTCTGGTTGGGCTTTGCCTCGCCGCCTTGGGCGGCGGTGGGGCCGTGTGCGCCGCAGAGGGCTTCGGCCTGGCGGCCTTACGCGAAAAGGTAGGGCCTTGCACCTGCCTGGTGACGGCCCAGAACGCGCTCGGGCTTCCACTCGGCTACGCCACGGGCTTTCTCATCGGCAAGGGGCGCTTCGTCGCGACCGACCTGGCGACGCTGGCTCAGCCGGGGGTCGTCCGGGCGGTTCTGCGGTTTGATGACGGGGTGGAGGAGGTGGCTTGGGAGTTCGGCCTGGCCGACCCGGTCTTGGGCGTGGCGGTCATTCGGCGGGAAGAGAATGCCCTGGAGCGATCGGGCCTGCACCTCTCGCCGCAACCCGTGAATCCGGAGGAGGGCCGTCCGGTCGCCGCCGTCGGCTGGCAGTGGGGCGACCGCATGCAAGTCGGGAGGGGGCAACTGAGGGATGGGCTGTCGGCTCGCGAACTGGCCGAAGTAAGCGGGACCGCCGCACCGATAAGGGACGTAAAGTTCCTTGGATTTAACTCACCGGTGCTGGAGGGAACAGCGGGGGCGCCGGTCGTCGATGGCGCCGGCGACGTCGTCGGGATGCTTCTTCCGGTCAAAGCCTCGCCGCAAGACGTGACCGTCGTGGTGCCGGCCGCAGCGCTGAGAGAGGCGCTCCTTTCGGCGAAACCGGAACTGAAGTGCTTTCCGGATCTGCCTGAGCCTCTCTGGCCGGTTCAGGTTCAGCAAGTGGCCGGCAAGCCGATACACCCGGGCCTCGTCGGTCGGTCCGTGCGGGCCTGCAAGACCCGATTGCGTTGTCCGCGGTGCAACGGGAGCGGTCAGGTGTCGGAGAAGCGGTTCAGTCACTGGGAGCGTGTCGGCGGGATGAGACGGGCGGTTTACAAGATGGTGCCGGTCACCTGCCCGACGTGCCAAGGCGAAACGGCCGTTTGGAAAGACGCGCACTACGCGAGTCTTGCCACCATCGGGGAGCAGGGCACGCAACTGGTCTATGGCCCGGGGGTCGAGGCGCAGACCCGGGCGGCCGTGCGCGGCCAGGTCGCCGAGTTTCTGGGAGGTTTGAGCAAAGTCGGTGAACGATTTCGCAGGCAGTTTGATGCGGCCGGTGCGGCAGCCGTGGCGAAAGCAGAAGATGAACTGCCGGTGGGTCTCGTCCTCTATGCCCAGGTCCGCGAAACCGTTGACGGCCCGGACGGCAGGTACACGTTGCTCGCGCCGCACTGGTCGTCCGTTCTGTTTGTCGTGCGGCACGAGACCTTTGGTCCGACCTCGGACGAAATCGTCCATGTTCCCGATGCGACATGGAGGTATGGAAAGTGGCTCGTGCTGGCCGGCCGGGCCGAAAAGAAACTCGCGCTGCCCGGCCGCGAACTCATCTACTTCCGGCCCGCCGCCTGGGCAAGCGGACCCCATCTCGGGGACGCGCCCAGTCGGCCCCCCAACCCGCAGCCGCTGCCGCCGCTCTACTCACTGCCGACGAGGGCCAAAAAGGAGACGCCCAGGCCCGGCACGGAACCCAAACCACCGAAAACCGTCACGGTTACAAAACCGCCCGAACCGGGCAAGGAAACCACGAAGCCTCCTGAGAAGAAGCCTGAGAAAAAATCGGAGGGTGACGGCGAGCCGGACTTCTTCGGCCTGTAGCAGGGGAAACGAGGTTCGGAGACGATTCATATAAGCAGGTTGCATCGCACCCCGCGCGGGTGCGTAGATTGAAACACATAGGCAGGTCGCTATCGGATGAGTCATGCGGACGCAGGGACCGTCGAACGCAAAGCCCGGGCGCGCCGGTCTGTCGCAACGGCGCTGGCGCGTTTGACGCCGCGCCGCCGCCGGTCGGCCGGCGTCGCCGTCGCCCAGCGTCTGGCCGACCTGGCGCCCGTCCGCGAGGCGCGGACGCTCATGGCATTCCTGTCGCTCCCGACGGAGGTCGACACGTGGCCGATCATCCGGTGGGCGTGGGACGAGGGCAAGCGGGTGGCGACTCCTCGTATCGAACCGCCACCGGCAGGCGGCGACCTGTCCCTTGCCGGGCGCGAGATCGTGCCGGTCGTTCTCGAGCCGGCCGAGGTGGACGGCGCGGCGGCCCATCCGGCCGTGCGTCCGGGGGCCCTGGGCATCCTGGAAGTGCCCGATGCGGATCCAATTCCGGTCTGCGAGATTGATGTGGTCCTTGCCCCGTGTCAGGCGGTGGACCGGTCGGGCAACCGGCTGGGCAAAGGCGGCGGATTTTACGACCGCTTCCTCGCGCGGCCGGACCTGCGAGCCTGCATCATCGCCGTCGCGTTTCAGGAGCAGGTCCTGGATGAGGTCCCCGTCGGCGAGGGGGACCGCCCCGTGCCAATGGTGGTGACCGACGCGGAAGTGCTTTCGTTTGAATGACCGCCGGCCCCGGCGGCGACATTGTATCTTGGGTTGTGAAGGAGCAAGATGCCCATGACAAATCTCGGACGAGTTGTGGTCACGGTTTTCGCGGCCCTGGTTTTAGTGACGGTCACAGCGGTGGCCGTTCATTTCCTCAAGAAGCCGAAGCCGCCGCCGCCGGCGATCGTGGAAACGCCCGTCGGGGATTTGGGCGGCGACCAGGCGGGCCCGGCCCGAGCCGGCGAAGAGACCGCGGATGATGCCGGCCCGCAAAGGGCGGATGACCAGCCGGAGCCGCCGGCCGCCGACCAGGAACCCGCCGGTCCCGGCGAGGCACCCGCCGACGAGGGACTTGCTCTATTCGACGAGGGCCGCCTCGTCGAAGCCCAGAAGCAACTGAGCCGCGCCCTCCGCGCAGGCGTCGGCGGACCGAAAGGCCGCGCCGTCCGCGATGCCCTGGGCCGCTGCGCCGATGCGCTCCAGTTGGCCCCGCGCCGCCATCCCGCCGATACGTATGCGCGCTCCTACGAGGTCGTCCCCGGCGACACGCTGACCGCTATCGGGCAAAAGTTTCTTGTGCCTTACCAACTGATCATGCGGGTCAACCGCCTGGAGTCAACGCGCATCATCGCCGGACAGACGCTCAAGGCGATTCAGGGGCCGATTCACCTTGAGATCGTCAAAAGCCGCTACGAACTTCGGGCCTGGCTCGACGAGGTCTGTCTGGGGGCCTATCCGGTCGGCCTGGGCATCGAGAATTCGACGCCCGAAGGGACCTTCGTGGTCGAACAGAAGATCGTGAACCCGCCGTATCAGCCGCAGCACAAGCCGCGCTCTGAGTTTCGAGATGCGGGGGCGCCCGACAATCCCCTGGGCTCCCGCTGGATCGACATCGGGAACCACTACGGCATCCACGGCACGATTGAGCCGTCCAGCATCGGCGGCGCCGTCTCCGAGGGGTGCATCCGCATGCACAACCGCGACGTTGAAGAGGTTTACGACTTCGTCGTGCCGGGCGTCAGCAAGGTCGAGATCCGGCCGTAAAACTTGGTGTCGGGCGGTCGCTGGCCGTATAATAGAAAGGAGGCGCGGGCAGGTAGGCCGTCGTCCACTGCCGCGCCGAGGAGAAAACGGTTTCTCGATTCCTGTCGGGTCGCGTGCCATGACAACGCTGACTGATTACCGGCCATACTACCAGGTCCGGGCGAGCGTCGAAGCCGTCCGCGGGCGGATTCAGTCGCTCCGAGTGGCCGAGGGGTTCCTTGCCTTTGCGACGGTTCTTTGCGGGGCGGTGCTCGTTGCGACGCTGATCCAGGGCTTTCTCTGGTTCGGCTCGGCGGGCCGCCTCGTCCTCCTGCTCGCCGGATCGGCCGCCGTGGGCATCTCGTTCTGGCGGCATGTGATCGCGCCGCTCCGCCACAATCCGAACGAAAAGGAAGTGGCCCGATTCATCGAGACGCGCCTGCCTGAACTCGGCAACAGCCTCATCAACACGATTCTGCTTACGGAACGGGCGCACGAATGGTCGCCGACGCTGATCCAGATGGCGGTGGGCGAAGCGGCCGCCGGCGCGCGGGGCGTGGACCTGAAGCGTGCCGTCAGCGCCGACAGGGCCAAACGTTGGGCGCTGGCGGCCGGTGTCGCCGCGCTTCTCCTGGGCGTGTTTGTCGCCATGTCCTATCGGCGCTTCTCCTCGGCGGGCCTGCAGGTTCTCAGCCCCTTCGACACCGGCATCGCCGCGGTCGGCTCGGCCCGGATCCTCTCGGTCGAGCCGGGCTCGACAGAAGTGAACAAGGGCGAATCCTTGCTCATCCAGGCGGTCATCGCCGACCCCGAAGGCCGCCGCTACGACGGATTCGTCGAGATAACGCAAGACGCCTCCGGAGGCACCCAGCGCAAGCCTTTGGCCTGTGTGTCCGGGCGCCTCGACCGCTTCACGTATCGGCTTCCCCAGGTGCTTCAACCGTTCACCTATCGGGTGAACATCGGCGGGACGGAAAGCCGGCGCTTCACGGTCACGCTGCGCGAACCGCCGCTGGTCCGGCGAATTGACGTGTGCTACACGTATCCGGGCTACACGGGCCTTGAGCCGCGGACCATCACGACGGGCGGCGGCGAAGTCCGCTGCCTCGTCGGAACCCAGGTCGAGATGACGGTTCACGTCTCCGCCGCGGTCCAGGGCGGGAACCTCCTGTTTGGAAGCGGCAAGGTCCTGAAGTGTCTCCCCAGCCGCGACGGCCGGTCTGTGACGGGCCGATTCTCCGTCCTGGCCGATGACGCCTATCAGATTCGTTTCAGTGGCCGGGGACCCGCCGGCGCCGCGGTCGCCTATCGGATTGTTGCCCTTCCGGACGAGCCGCCTGCCATTGCCTTCACCCTGCCGCGGCGCGACGTCGTCGCCGGTCCCGGTGAAACGGTCAAGATGAGCCTGAGGGCCGCCGACCGCTACGGCCTCGGCGACGTCCGCCTCCTGGTTCAGTCCGACACGGACCCGTCGCCGAAGACGATCCGAACCTGGAAGCAGTTTCCCGACCCCAGGGAGGCGGTTCTCGATTACGCCTTCGTCGTGGATGCCGCAGCGTATCGCCCCGGCCGGACCATTACCTATTGGGCCGAGGCCCGCGACCGGCGCACCTACCAGGGCGGCGATACGCCCAAGGGGCCGAACGTGGCATCCACCGCGAAGTTCAAGATTGTTGTCGAGGACCGAAAGGCCGCCGCCGAACAGAAACTCGACCAACTCTCGCGCCTCTACGACCGGCTGCGCGAGATCCTGAAACACCAGGAAAGCGCCCGCGCCGACACGAGCGGCCTCGTTCAGAAAAAGGACCTCGAGGGCATGCGGTCCGCCGGCGGCGGGCTTGCCCAAGCCCAACGCGCCATCCGCGACGCCACTCTCGCCGTCATCCGCGAGGTCGTTTTCGACGACGACACCATACCGCTGAAGCAGACGCTGGAGATGCTGGCGGCGAACGAGATGGCCTCGGCCGTGGCGAAAGCGCGGGCGATTGCGGAACTTGACGGCACGCAGCGCCTGTCGGAGGCGCCCGCCCTCGCCGGCGCCCTGGCCGCCGACCAGGACGCCATCATCGCCGTCCTGCGGCGCCTCTTGGACATCGTGCCGAAACTCGCCGACGCGGTCCGCGAAGAAGAAAGTCGCCGCGACCCGTCGGACCTGCCCGCCGACACGCTGGCAAAACTCCAGGCCCTGCGCGACCACCTCAAGGAGTTCGTCGACGAGCAGAAGAAGGTCATTGAGGCCTCGAAGGAACTGGCGAAGCGGCCGGCGGACGATTTCACCGACGCCGACCAGAGGGAACTTGAGCGGCTCGATGCGGTCGAAGACGCCTGGGACAAGTTCCTCGCCGAACAGATTTCGGATCTCTCGAAAGTGCCCGACCTGGACGCCTCGAATCCCAGCCTCGTCCGCGAACTCATCGAGGTCAAAACCGACGTCGAAATGGCCGCCGACGCCCTCTCCAAGAAGGCCATGGACATCGTCGTCCCGCTCGAGGAACTCGGCATGGAAGGGGCCGAGGAGATCGTCGAGAACCTGGAGCGCTGGCTCCCCGACACGCCCGACCGCGAGAGGTGGCAGCAGGAAGAGGCGCTCGGCGACATCCAAGTGCCCCACGCCGAACTCCCCGAGCAGATGGAAGACCTCGTCGGCGAACTTCTGGAGGAGGAAGAAGACCTATTTGATGAGATCGAGGACGTAACGAGCGCTGCCGCCGATTCGGCCGACAAGGGTGCCGGATGGGACGCCATGGATGGGCCCATCTCCAACTTCTCGGCCAAGGGCGTGACGGGCAACCGGCTGCCCAACACGAGCGAAGTGGGCGGCCGAAGCGGCGAAGGCCGCACCGGAAAATCCGGCGGCGAATTCGTCGAGGAAACCGCCACCGGCAAAGGCGGACGCCGCACCCCCACGCGCCTCTCGCCCGATGCCTTCAGCCAGGGCGAGGTCGAGGACACGAGCGAGGAGGCCCCCACCGGCGCGACCGGCGGCGGCAAAATCTCGGGCGCTGGGAGCGAAGGCCTCGAAGGCCCCGTCCCGCCGGAACTCCAGCGCCGCATGGGCGCGCTGGCCGGCCGCCAGGCCCAACTTAGGAACAAGGCCGAGGGCGTCCGGGCCGCGCTCAAGGTCCGAAACTATGACGCCTTCGCGCTCGACGAGACGATTGGCGAGATGCGGCGGATTCAGCGGGACCTTCTGGCCGGCCGCTACCAGAACGCGCTTCGGCGAAAGGACGTCGTCCTCGGCGGCCTCGAGGATACGAAGATGCTCCTTTCGGGCGAGATTCGCATCCGCCGCGACACGTCCAGCGCCCTTCCCACGCAGATTCAGGACGAACTTCTCGACGCCCTCGAAAAACCCATGCCGAAGGGCTACGAAGAATACCTCAAGCGCTACTACCAGCGCCTGAACGAGGGGTCCTGAGCCGCCGTTATTCTGCCGACCGCCTCAGCACCCGGAGAGCCGACGGGCGGAAACGCTTGCGCTACACGCTGTCGGTCACCCAGAAAGCGATAGCCGGCGCGGGCGAGGCGCGGTGGCCTCCGGAAGAACAGCAAGCACCGTGTCCGCCGGAGCCGCGGCCGGTTCCTTGGGCTCCAGTTTGTGAAGGCCGCCCGAACGGGCTGAAGCAACTCAGGGCTTTCCCGGAGCATTCTGGCAAGGAGGCCCTTCGGGTAAAGCATCAAGTAGGCGTTGGCCGCAATCGCCCGCGATTTATTCAAGATAAAGCGGAAGGCGCATCTGTTTTCACGCATGCGCCCCATATATGTGCAACGGCTGGGCACTGCCTTGGGGTCTCATGCCCAATCTGTCGGCAATCCCATGGCCCGGACAGTAGCAATACTTTACTCAGTAGGGACCGACGCGCCGGAGCGTGCGGCCAGTCCTCAGATAATGCACAGGAGGTGTTCCCTCAGGTTCTCGCGTGCCCGGGCCATGAGGCTCTTGACGGCCATCGTGCTGCAACCCAGTGTGCGGGCGATGTCCGCGTAACTCATCCCCTCGTACTTGCTCAGCACCACCGCGACCTGCTGCTTCTCGGGAAGTTGGCCGATGGCCTCCCGGACCTTTCGCCGAAGGTCCGTCTGCTGCATCGGTTGATCCGGGGCGTGCGCTTCGGGGCCGGCGGCGCCGCGAGGCATTTTCCCTGCGCCTCCCACTTGCTCCATCGACACGTTGTCACGGCGATGGGCCCTGGCCCGCCTCGCGTTGAGCCCCACGTTGGTGGTAATGCGAAACATCCAGGTGGTGAACTTCGCGGTCGGCCTATAGGTCCTCCCGGCGCGGTAGACCCGCAGAAAGACTTCCTGGGCCAGGTCCTCGGCCTCCGAAGCGTCGCCGCCGAAACGGTAAACCAGACGGATGACCCGGGCGTGATTGCGCTCGACCAATTCCTGGAAAGCAAGTTCGTCGCCCTTCTGAAACGCCAGCATCAGGGCGGCGTCATAATCGAGCACCGAGGCCTGTCGGCGTCTTTCATACCATTGTGTTGTGGCCGCTATGGCCTTTGCCATAACCAAGCACCTCGCCTCTTGCGCCGTGCGGGCCGCAAAATGGGCCAGTAGTCCCTCAAGAACCCGCTCCCGCCGTCCAGTAATATTACGAGTTCGAGGAGGTACTTCGCCAGAAAAAACCCGGACCTTGCCACCGTTCCGTTGAGGCCCGCGAACACCCCCTTTCATTCAAGTTTGGCGCGGGATGACTCGATAAACGATTTATGGACCAGGATGCCGCCGTGGCACACCAAGTCGATCAGGGAAGCGAGCCTTTGTATCGGATCGGCGAGGTCTCTGAGAAGGCCGGCGTCTCTCGGCAGGTCGTCAGCACCTATTGTATGTATGGCCTCCTGACGGAGGCCGCGCGGACGGCCGGCGGCCAGCGCCTCTTCGACGAAGCCACCGTCCGCCGCATCCGACTCATCCAGGACCTCAAACGGCACTATACGCTGCGCGAGATCCGGGAAATTTTCCTCCGCGACCGGCTCTAACCCACCTCACCCTCTTCCAACAGGCATAGCCTCAACAGGTTCAGCGCATACGTAGCCGAGCGCTCGCGCACGTGCGCGCGGTCGCCCGAGAAGACCTCGCAGAAAGTCCGCACGGCGTTGGCGTCGGCCAGAGCGAACCAAACTGTCCCGACGGGCTTGTCCGGCGTCCCGCCGCCGGGTCCGGCGATACCGGTCACCGCCACGGCGAAGTCGGCGCCGGCCCGGGCGCGGATTCCTTCGGCCATAGCCCGTGCCACCGGCTCGCTGACCGCCCCATGCTCGGCAAGCAGGCCCTCGTCCACGCCCAGCGCGCGGACCTTGGAGGCGTTCGAGTAGGCGACCACACCTTCCAGCAAATGGTCTGAGACGCCGGGGACGTTGACGAGCCTTGCGGTGACAAGGCCGCCGGTGCATGATTCGGCGACGGCCACCGTCGCGCCGCGCTTGGCCAACAGGGCGGCCACCGCGTCTTCCATTCGCGTTTCGCCCTCGCCGAACACCACTTGGCCGAGACGCTTTTTGATTTCCGCGGCGTCGGTCGCCAGCAGGCGGTCCACTTCCTCCACCGGACCTGTTGCGTGAATATGCACGTCAATCGTGCCCATGTGCACGGCCGTCGCCACTCGGGGGTGACGACCCGGCGCCATCAGGTCCGCCAGCCGCTCGCCGACCACGGACTCCGGCAGGCCGAACGTCCGGACGGTGCGCACCCCACCCCGATGTGCATTGGGGCCGGGTGGTATCTGTGCGCGCAGGCGCGGCAGCACCTGTTCCGTCAACATGGCGTGCATCTCGCCCGGCACGCCGGGCAAGCAGAAAACTTCGGCGGCGTTTAACCTCACGCGGATGCCCGGCGCGCTGCCTACCCGATTTGCGATGGGTTCCGCGCCGCGCGGGAGGAGGCCCTGCCGCCGGTTGGCTTCGCTCATCGCTCGACACCGGGAGGCGGCCCAGGTCTCGATCATCGCCACCGCCTCGGGGTGGGGTTCCAGCAGGGCGCCCATCGCCGCGGCCAGGCCGTCGCGCGTCCGGTCGTCCGGTGTGGGTCCGAGGCCGCCGGTGGCCACGACAACGTCGGCTTCCTCGGCGGCCGCTCTCAGGCTTTCGGCAATCGCCTGCGCATCGTCGTCCAGCGTTTCATGGCGGACGACCTCAATGCCCTGCGCTCCCAGGGCGCGGGCGATCTCGGCGGCGTGTGTGTCCAGTTGCAGGCCTGAAACCAGTTCGCTCCCGATGCTGAGAACCACGGCCCGCATAATCTGGTCCTACCGGCTAAAGTGGAAAAAGATGATGTCGCCGTCCTGGACGTCGTAGTCACGACCCTCGGCCCGCACGTGTCCTTCGGCCCGCGCCTGTTTAGCCGTGCCGGCCCCGCGCAGGTACTCGTATGAGACGACCTCGGCACGGATAAAGCCGCGGGCCATGTCGGTATGGACTTCGCCGGCCGCCTCAACCGCCCTCGTTCCGCGCGGCACGCTGCGGGCCGTCACCTCTTTCTCGCTGCACGTGTAAAAGGTAATCCGGTCCAGCGCTGCGCACACGCCGCGAAGCACGTCGATGGTATGAAAATGTTTCAGGCCCATTTCTTCCAGGAACGCGGGCCGGTCCTCCGGCGGCAGGGCGCCGATTTCGGCTTCGAGGGACGCGCAGAGGGCACGAAGTGGCTCGCCGAGGTCGGAGAACTCGGCCACCACTTTTTCGGGGGTTCCGGCCACCTCCTCGCCGGCGTTCAGGATGGTCAAGACAGGTTTTTCCGTTAGGAACGCGAAGCCCCGCACCATCTGCCGCTCAGACTCACTCTCGAGGCAATCGTGCAGGGGCTTTTCGGCCTCCAGGGCCTCCTGGCACCGCTTGAGAAGTTTCAGTTCCCGGCGATGGGCGTCGCAGTCCGGAGTCGGCTTCTGGATCTGCTTTTCGAGTTTTTCAATGCGGCGGAGGATAATGTCGAGATCCGCCAAGAGGAATTCGCTGAGCAGGAGGTTCCGGTCGGCGCGGGGGTCGATGCGGTCCAGGGGGTGTGGGGCCCGGTCGCTTTCGAACGCCCGTAAAACCAGCGCCAGCGCATCGGCGCGGCGCAGGTGTTCCATGATGGCCGTGTTCTGCGAGGCGAGGTCCGCGCGGCCCGGGGCGAGGCCGGGCAAATCGAGCCACTCGATGTGAACGGGCGTTTGCTTCGGCGCACCGTATAGTTCGACAAGCCATTGGAGCCGCTCATCCGGCACGGAGACCGCCGCGCGGTTCGGATGGTCGGGGCGAGCGGGATGGGCGGCGGAATCGACCGCACCCTCGCACAGAGCATTGAACAGGCAGGTCTTTCCCGAAGCCGCTAAACCGGCCAGTGCCACGTTCACGGACGGAATTCTCCCGGGGCGTTCTTACGCGGAACCTTCATCCGCGTCCAGCGCGTTTTGAACCTTGTCGAGAATTCGGGTTGATGGAGGAGACGACGAGTTTCTCGTCGCATCGCTGTTCGAGGGCCAGGAACTCCGACTCCGAAAGGTCGTAGCCCCCTTTTAACTTCTCGCGCTGGGACTGAAGCCAGGTCCGCTTGGTAATATCGAAAATTCGCAGCGCCAACTGCCGAACGCTCTGTTCACGGTTCTTCACACTTTGCTCCGCGCAAGGAAAAAGGCGAGCCGCACCGACCACCCGACCCGCCGGGGTGAATCCTGAAACCGAAAAGGACGACAGGCGGGCAACCAAGTGCACAGGGGGGCATCACCCCACCGGCGCCGGGGGGTCCAAAGCGGCGGCCTTCGCGGCCTGCCCGCCGACGACCGCCGAAGGATCGCCCAATGCCTTCTGGACACGTTCGCTCATCAACCGTCCCGCCTTGAACTTAACCACCCGACTGGCGGGCACTGCGACACGTTCAAGCGTTCGAGGGTTCTGGGCCATGTGCGGCGGGCGTTTTCGGACCTCGAAGACGCCGAAACTACGGAACTCAATCCGGTTGCCCTTCGCCAGTTCATCAACCACCGCGTCGAGGAACCGCTGCACAACCTCCTTAACCACGACCTGTTTATTGCCGGTGGCATCCGCGATCCGGTCCGTGAGTTGCTTCTTTGTCACTGTAGCCATAGGTGCCCCCACTCTAGGCACTAACCGTTCACGACTCGTCGGGCCGTGCCGAACCGCGACTTTGACACCGGCGAACTGCCCCGAAGCGATCCGACGCAACCAGCCACCGGAGAATTGACCGGCCTACCTTAGGTCCGGGTCCCGCGCCTCGCAAGCAAAAACCTTCTCGCTCGCCCTAGCGTCGCCGGGCCTTGGTCGGGCCGGGCTTTGGCCGTTCTCGCCTCTCCCGCTTCGCCTTGTCTTCAACCTTCAGACCGGGTTCCTCGACCGCGACGACGGAATTGGGCGGCACCGAATGGGTCAGCCACACGTTGCCGCCCACGGTGCTCCCCTTTCCGACGACCGTCTCGCCGCCGAGCAATGTCGCCCCTGAATAGATGGTGACGTGGTCGCCGATGGTCGGGTGGCGTTTGCGGCCGCGGATCACGGCGCCGCGCTCATCCTTCGGGAAACTCAACGCCCCCAGGGTCACGCCTTGATAGATCTTGACGTTATCGCCGATCTCGCAGGTTTCGCCGATCACCACTCCCGTGCCGTGGTCGATGAAGAAGTTCCTGCCGATTCTCGCGCCGGGATGGATGTCGATGCCCGTTGCGCCGTGGGCGATTTCAGTCATAATCCGCGGCAACAGGGGGATTTGCATCTCCCACAATTCATGAGCGATCCGATAGACCGTCACCGCCTCCAGGCCCGGATAGGAGAAGATGATCTCATCGAGGCTTTTGGCGGCGGGGTCGCCGTCGTACAGGGCCTGAACGTCGCCCGCGAGCATCCGCCGAATGTCCGGAATCCGCTTCAGGAACCGCAGCGCGGATTCCTCCGCGATTCCCCGGCAGTGATCGCATTCGCCGGTGGAGCGGCGGCACTCGTGCAGAATGCTCCGGTAAATCTGCTCCGAAAGGCCCCGGAACACCTGGTAGACCCGGTCGCCGATGTGATAGCGGATGTTTTTGCGCGTAAAATGGCGGCGGCCGAAGTAGCCGGGGTATAGGATTTCCTTCAGGCCATGGAGGATTTCGACGACCGCTTCGCGCGACGGCAGCAGCCTCAAATCCAAATGGTTAATCTTGGAAACAGCCTCGTAGGTGGCGACGATCCGGTCGACGACTTCCGGCAGTTCGTCTTCGCAGCGCGTCTTGTCGGACATGAGCCGTTTGCCTCTAACCCTCGACGTGCAAGGGGATTATAACTCCGGCCCCGGGAAAGTGCAAACAATTTTTACAGCCCTTTTTCACCGCAGCGCCCGGCCCGAAGCCGGCAGCCTCCTGAGCCCTAATCCTCCGCCTTTTTGGCCCTGGCGGCCGCCTCGATGATCTGCTGCTGAACGTTCGCCGGCACAGGCTCGTAATGCGAAAACTCCATCGCATAGGTCCCCTGGCCGCCGGTGATGCTCCTGAGTTGCGTGTTATACTGCGCCACTTCGGCCAGGGGCACCTGGGCGTTAATCGTCTGCGTGCCGCCCGCCCCCGCCTCCATGCCCTGGATGCGGCCGCGCCGACTGTTCAGGTCACCGCTGATGTCGCCCAAAAAGGAATCCGGCACCGTGATGGCCAGGTTGACATGCGGCTCGAGAATGACCGGCTTGGCCTTCATGACGGCGTCCTTGAAGGCGTTGCGGCCGGCGATCTTGAACGCAATCTCCTTCGAGTCCACCGGGTGGTGTTTCCCGTCGAGCACAATCACGCGGACGTCCTGGAACGGATACCCTGCGACGACGCCCCCGTCCAGCGCCTCGCGGATGCCCTTCTCGATGGCCGGAAGAAACGGTTTCGGGATGGACCCGCCGAAAGTCTTGTCCATAAACTCGAAGCCGGCGTCGCGCTCGAGCGGCTCGACCCGCAGGAACACCTCGCCGAACTGGCCTGCGCCGCCCGTCTGTTTCTTGTGCCGATAGTGCCCCTCGGCCTTCCCTGTGACCGTCTCGCGATAGGGGATCTTGGGCGGCTTGGAGTCCACCTCGACCTCATACCGGCGCTTCAGGCGCGCCAGAAGCATCTGGAGATGCATGTCGCCCAGGCCGCTGACCACCAGTTCGTGCGTCTGGCGGTCGCGGGTGGTCTTAAGCGTCGGGTCCTCGTCCCCGGCCTTGGCAAGGGCCTCGGAGATTCGCTGCTCGTCGCCCCGGCTCTTCGGCTCGAGCGCCAGCGAGAACATCGGAACCGGCAGGTCCACCATCGGCAGGACAAGCGCGTCGGCGCCGCCTGAAAGCGTCTTCCCGACGGCCAGTTCCTCCATCTTCGAAATGCCGATGATATCGCCGGCCGCCGCCGCTGAAACCGGCTGCGTGTCCTTCCCCTGCACCCTCAGCAACTGGCCGACTTTCGTTTCGCGCTTGGCGTCGCCGACCCTGGCCGTCCCTTCCGCCGACAGCGTCCCGCTGAGGACGCGCACGTACGAAATCTTGCCGACGTATGGGTCGCTGACGACTTTGAACACCTGGGCACACAGCGAGCCCTTCGGGTCCGCCTCCAGAACGAGGGTCTCGCCCTCCGCTCCCGCTTTGGTCGCCTCCCGTTTTCGGGCCTCTTTGGGGCTCGGCGCATACCGGGCGACGATGTCCAGGAGTTCCTCCACGCCGATTTCCTTGCGGGCGCTCGTGAAAAGGATCGGAATGAAACTTCCCGTTTGCAGGGCGCCCGTGAACGCGCCGGCCAGTTCCTCCGGCGCAATCTCCTCTTCGCCGAGGTACCGCTCCATCAACGCGTCGTCCGCTTCGACGATGGATTCAACGGCTTCGCCGTGCGCGGCCGCGACGTCCATCATGGCCTCCCCCTCGCCGGCCGCGAACGCGTCCACCACGCCCGTGAACGCGGAACCCTGGCCGACCGGCACGGTCAGCAGCCGACACGCACCGCCCAGGGCGTCGCGGACCTGGGCGACGACCCGTTCCAAATCAACGTTCTCGGCGTCGGCTTTGTTGACGACGACCATCCGCGCCAGGCCCCGCTCGCCGGCCTCGTTGAACAGGCGCTGCGTGTGGATGTCCACGCCGGCCGCGCCGTTGATGACGACGACGGCCGTGTCCGCCGCTGCCATCGCCCACAGCGCCTGGCCTACGAAGTCGGGGTATCCCGGCGTGTCCAGCAGGTTGATGTGGCGGTCTTTCCAGCGGAGGTTCAGCACGGAGGCGAACAGGCTCGTCTGTCGCTCCTTCTCCTCCGGCTCGAAATCGCTGACCGTGTTGCCTTCCTCCGGCGTGCCGAGGCGCGTCGTCACACCGGCCTTGTGCAGCATCGCCTCGGCCAACTGGGTCTTCCCGGCGCCGGTATGACCCAAGAGGACAATGTTTCGAATCGTCTCGGTTGCGACGTCAGCCATCGGTTCCTCCACCTCGCTCCAGCCGTTTCATTGCTCGCGCTCAGTCGCGCGCTGCCTTCAGAGCATCCTTAAGCACGAGTTTCCCTTCATACAGGGCGCGACCGATGATAGCCCCGGCCACCCCCGTTTTCTTTAAGCGGCGTATGTCCTCGGCCGTTGTGACGCCGCCGGAGGCAATGACCGGCAACGGGCTTACCTTGACCACCGCCTCCGTTCCGGCGAAGTTCGGACCCATCATCATACCGTCTCGCTCGATGTCTGTGTAGATAAGGGCCGAAAGCGGGAGTCCGCCGACCTCACCAATGAACTCGACCACGGTTTTGGGTATCTCGTCTCCCCACCCTGCGACCGCGATCCGTGCCTCCGGCATCCGCCGCGCGTCCAACCCCAACGCGACGCGCCCCGGAAAGCACCGGGCCAGGTCAGCCAGCCACGCAGGGTCCTGAACAGCTCGGGTTCCGACGATTACGCGCTCGACGCCCGCCTTCAACATCTCCTCGGCGGTTTCGGTCGTTCGGACCCCGCCGCCGACCTCCATTTTGAGGCCGACCGCCTCGCGGATGGCTCGAATCGTCTCAAGATTCTGCGGTTTTCCCTCCCGGGCGCCCTCCAGGTCCACCACGTGGAGCCACTCGGCCCCGTCCGCCTCGAACCGCTTCGCCACCGCCACGGGATCTTCGTCGAAGACCGCCTCGGTGTCGAAGCGCCCCTGCTCCAGACGGACACACCGGCCCTTTATCAAATCAATTGCCGGAAGGATCACCATGACTTATCCCGCACGAGCCCGCCTGAGCACCTGCGCCGCCGAACGTACCAGCGACCAAATAGCCTGCCCTGAGCCTGCCGAAGGGTCGCGGCTCGAAACGCATGGCTCCTAGCGCGGCGCGACGACAATTTCAACGCGGCGATTCCTGGCCCGGCCTGCCGCCGTCGCGTTCGACGCCACCGGCTGGTGGTAAGCAAAGCCCGCCGCATAGGTACGCTTCGGATCAATCCCTTTACTGACCAGATAACGCGCCACGGCCATTGCCCGGTTGCAGGAGAGGTCCCAGTTGTCCTGCCACAGTTTCTTCGTGCGGCGAATTGGCTGGTTGTCCGTATGGCCTTCGACTCGGATCATGTGGCTGGCATAGTCGCTGTTCAGGACGCGCGCCACCTTGTCGAGCACGGCTTTCGCCGGCCCTTTCAGATCCGCGCTGCCGGAGGTGAAGAGAACCTTGTCGGGCAGCGTGACGGTCATCGTGTCGCCGCTCGTTCGGACCTCGACGTCCGGCCCGAAGTCGGGCTTGGGCCTGCTTTCGACCGGGGCGGACGGCTCGGCGGGCTCGGCCGGCGCCGGCGGCGCCGCCCTCACCTGGTCCAACTCACGCTGAAGTTCTGCATTCTGGATGAGTGTTTCCTGGAGTTGCCGCTGAAGTGCCGCATTCGTCTCCTCCAGTTGCTGCTCGCGGCAGCCCGCGGCCATAGCGGCCACAACCACCACACACATCGCCGCGCCGACCGGCCTTGCCTTCGACCGAATCAGGCGGCTGAGACGTCCTGTCCAACCTCTCCGTTCACGCATAGCGTTCTCCTTTCGCTTTCCGTTGGCCCCGCGCACTCCGGCCACCCCGCGCCTAAACGTCCTCCTCTCTGAAACGCCGCGCCTCGCCCGCCGGTTCCGCCGCAGCCCTCTCCTTCCGCGACGCCTTCAGGTTCGCGGCCGTCCATACCAACAGGCGCAAGAGCGGCACGAGCGCCGCACCGGCGACGACGGCAGCCAAGAGCACCCAGATAGCAGCCACCTCCCCGCCCGGTGCCGGATACAGGGACAGCCGCTCAGCCGCTGCAGCGTTGGCAATCAAAAGATACGCCGCATAGGCCAGCACCAGCACGCACACGATGAGAAGCAGCCAAAGGCCGACGGTCCTCATCCTCCCCTCCATTCCGACAGCAGCCGCCCAATCGCTTCGATGCCCGGCCGAAAATGGCCCACAAGGGTCTCCTGAACAAGCATGATAATCCCTGCGGCCAGTCCGAGGAAGGGTCCATACGGCACTTCGTGGTCCCGGCGCCTCGCCAGCCGCCACAAACCGTATCCCAGTCCGAGGAACGGGGCCACCAGAAACACGAGGACCGCCGCCTCCCACCCGAGCGCTGCCCCGATGGCCGCCATCAGATACACGTCGCCGATTCCCATCGCCTCCCGCCGGAACGCCAACGTCCCCAAAAGGCGCGTCAGGTAAATCAGGCCCGCTCCGACCGCCGCCCCCACGAGCGCCAGGAGCACCGCGTCCGCCCGGGCCCAGCCCGTCCAGTCCGGAAGCGCGCCGTCGTACGACCCCACGCGCTGGACCTGCGGCCACAGAAACGAACCCACCAGCGCCACCCCCAGCGCGAAATTCGTCACCGACGTATAGATTTCCTTCCGCTCGAAGTCAATGACGCCGGAAACCAGAAGCGACGCGGCCAGGACCATGTGAACCGCATACACGCCAAAGTGGTTCGTCCCCTCCCGCAGCCCCAGCCGAAAATACGCCAGCCAATAACCGAACAGGATCAGGCCCGCCGCCAACTCGACCACCATGTACCGGGCCGAAAACCGCACCCCGCACCGCCGGCACCGACCACGCAAATAGAAGTAACTCGCGACCGGAATGTTATCATACCACGCAACGGAAGCCAGGCACACCGGACAATGTGACCCGGGCCAGACCAGGCTCTTGCCCGTCGGCAGCCGGTGGATGCAGACGTTCAGGAAACTGCCGAGGCACAGCCCTGCGAGAAACAAAAAGACGCCGAACGGCCACGTGGAAACCCACTGCGCAAGCCCTTCGCCCATTCGCCGCCCACCGAATCACACCACCTGAGATGCCCCTTGCGCGGACAATCTAGCAGCCCATTCACCCCCTTGCAAGGCAAAACGGCCCGCGCCCGCCCACCTCTTGTCTGGTCGAGTCGCCCACTGTCTTGGTGACCGAGATTGGGCCACTCAGCACCGCCTAGTCGACCATCACGCCTGATCGCTGGCCAGAATCTCAGAACTCCAGCGGGTCGGCCAGCCGAATTCTTATGCACCAAAGCCGATACGACTCGGCCGATTCGGGGCGCGGTTTGGGGCGGATTTTCCGGATTCTGGCCGATTTTCACCCCTATTTCGGGGCCGAATCGGGCCTGGCGCTAGCGCCAGGGCGATTCAGGGGCCAAAATGTTAAGATGGGCAAGGCACTTTTGGGCGCTTTTTTCGACTTTTTTTCACTTTTTGGTCGGAATTGGATGCAAATTGGCCCTTTTTAACCCCCTTTTCGCACCTGTTATATTGGCAGTCCTCCATGTGTCCGCGCGCGTTTTCCGCCGGCGATTATGAGCATATGCTCCCAACTTGACCCTGCCGCCGGTGATTCACCTTGACGCACATAACACCTCGCATTATTGTGCACTCTCGGCAGGAAAGGGTTCCGGGCGCGGGTTAGCCGAGTTCGGTATGCCGTCCCCGGAATTCCCGTCCTAAGTCAGGGGGCAGGTGGAGTTAAGGTGTGTGTCACCGGAACTCGCGTAAACTCATTGTGAGGGGCTGGTCTAGCGATCGTTACCACGGATGCCTCGAGTGGCGGGGCTAAGCATGGACAGCAAAAACTTTCTGAAGCTCAACCCCCACAAAGCCATCCGATACCTTGGCCCCATGTTGTCGCGTGCCTCGGAGAAAAGGATACGGCGGGAACTTCATGCTAACGTCAAAGCGCTAGTCCTTCTGAGTAAGACGCATTTGCGGTTTGCACGGCGTGCCACCGGACGAGGTTCATGGCGGCAAAAAGTCTCGCGCGGCTACTATGCGTGCTATATCGCGAGCCGGGCGGTCCGCCTAGCACACGACGGGACCTACGACACGGACCACAAAGACCACAAGAACATCTCGAAACTGCCGGACGATTTCCCTTCTCGTGCAACGTGGGCGGAATTCCTCACGAAGTTCCGGGGAGACAGGAATCTCGCAGATTACGATCACTCAGCCGCGGCACTGTCTCTCGAGCTGCGTGCCGATGATTATGTGCGCGAGGCGTCGTCATTCCTGAATGAGGTGAGACAGCACCTGCAATCCAAAGGAGTACTCCCATGACGAATGATGCCAAAGAATTCGCGGGACGGTTCGCAAGGATCTGCAACATTGCCCCCCCGCCCTACTCGGTCGTCGACAAGGCGGGAGAGGAATACCTTGCGCTGCATGTGGGAACCGCGAACAAAGTCTACGAGGAGGGGTTGGCCCGCACAAACAGTGAACTTGAGAGTTCGAATGCCTTCGCAAACCGCGCCTTCCTCAAGAGGAAGCGTCCGGCCAACTGGCTAAACTCCTCTGAATGTCAGATCCTTCAAGGCCTTCTGACCGAGTCCCTCACGATTGGGAAGGCGTCGCTAGAGTCCGATTTTCACGCAAAGTCCATTCCTTTTCTGGGAGGCGAGGAGAGGCGGATCATCAACGACACTAACCACGTAGTGTTCGGCCGGCGGGGAGCTGGCAAGTCGACGCTCGTATTGCACTCATGTTTCCGCGCTCGTACAGGGAATGTGCCGTTTGCGTGGATAGCCATGCAACAGTATCAGGGGCGTGATGACTTGCTCGTTATCCCACAAGTTCTCCTTGAGATCGTGCAGGCACTGTCCTCGTGCGCCTCTTCCTTTTCACAAGACATGGAGCGGCTTAGGGACATAGCGCTCACTATGGAGGAGCAGGGCCCCGATCTGTCGTTCGCCGACATCCGCTTGGCCCTTCCCCACGTTGCTCGACACCTGCTACCACTTGTACAGGCGCGTGGGCGCCTATTTTTGTTCATCGACGACCTGCATCTGCTGCATCCTAGCGTTCAGCCGTTGTTCCTAGCTGCTCTATACTCGTTTGCCCGGGGCAACAACATCTACCTCAAGATCACGGCCATTGAAAACCTAACGAGGCTATACGACCATCAGGAGCAGGTTGGGTTCCAAACGCCAGGGGACGCGCAGGTAATACGGCTCGATTACAACCTTGTTAATCCCGGAGCCGCCTACAAGCACATCAGCAGGATTCTTGAGAGCTACGTTACATACGTGGGCATTCCAAGCATAAAGAGCCTGTCCGCGGGCAAGAAAGTCCTGGAGCGCCTGACATGGGCATGCGCAGGAGTGCCTCGCGACGCCCTCTATATTTTCAATAACGCCATATCCAAGGCCATCTCTGCAGGCAGGACACGTGTGTCTGTAACGGACATCAACATGGCCGCCGCAGACTCGATGATTGAGAAGGAACGCTACATCTGTGACGACGTGGAAGACGGCATGAGCGTCGTCCACCGCATCATTGAAGACCTTAAGACGTTCTGCCTGAAGGAAATAAAGTGCAACGCGTTCCTCGTCCATATCGACGTGAGCAACCCGAAGTACGGCCTTATCCAGAAGGTAAGCGACCTACGGTTCATACATGTTCTCCACCCTGGCATCACACCCGAACGTGCCGGCGAGAAGTACCAAGTCTTCTTGCTTGACTACGCTTTCTACACCGGGTTCCGCAAGACGCCGAGTGTTAAGGAGGTGGTGTCAAAGCCAGAAATGCCACCGGCGAAACAACTCCGCAAACTGAAGAGATACGATTACGAGCATAGGCTCACTGTCCCTTAGGTTGTGTGTAGTACTCTCAGGAGGGGCGAGTAGGCCTTCGCCGTGCTCGGCCGGGAAGCCCGGAACTGCCCACAAAAAAACCCTACTTTTCACCCTGCGTCGCTCCTGCGCAAACCTCGCGGCTCCTGGAGGCCTTCTCGACGGTTTTTTCGCGTTTGTCGGTCACGCCGCGCGGCGCCTGCGCCGGGTGATCAGGCCCAGGCCGCCCAGGGCAATCAGTTTCACGCCGCACTCCCCTCGCCCAGCGCAACATTCCAATTACACTGCGCCGGCCGCATGACAACATCGTCGCCTTTTAAAAGAGCCGCGCTTTAACGGCTTCAAGGCGTTTCTCGGCGGCCTTATAGTATGCCTCTTCCGTCTCGAACCCGATAAAGTTCCTCTCCCATTTGAGGGCTGCAACTCCGCTCGAACCGACGCCCATAAAGGGGTCGAGCACGAGGTCGCCCGGATTTGAGGCAATCTCGATGATGCGCTCCAAAACCCTCAAGGGTTTTTGCGTTGGATGGTGCGGATCCTTGAGCCGTTCTGCGCCCATACAGATGGGACTCTCGATGAAATTGTGCATATCTCTTTGATTACTGAAGTTCCAGGTATGGCCCTTGTTCCAACAGACGACGATGAGTTCGCAACTGTTAAGAAATCCGGCGCGTCCGATTTTCGGCGCAGGATTTGTCTTATACCACACCATGAATTGGAAAGCATCAAAACTTCAGTTTCTCCAATTCCAGCCGCTTCTTGTAATAATCAATCGTCTCGTCGTAATTCTTGACGATAAACCTGTCTCGTTCAATTGAATACGGCTCGCGGCTCAAAGTATTGTGGAGTTTCTCGATGTGTTTGTCGGGTGCAATAACATAAAAATCCGTCTGAAACTCTTTAAGCTGGTACATTCGGCTTAACGACTCGCCGAGTGTGCCGATGCTATCAACGATTTCAACGGCTCGTTTCGGAAACCGGTAACCCTTGCTTGAAAACCAGATAACATCAATTCTTTTGGCGATGCTGTTGATTTCGGGATAGGTAAAATCGGGGAAGTCTTCGATGGTAGTAAGCTGATTAATAAAGACATTCGCCTGAAACGTTGCCGTCGGGTCAGCGCAGAAAGTTATGTGGTTTTCGTAATTGCCGAGTTCAACCATTATGCCCTCCATATACGAGTGCATTCTGACTGGATCTTTATGAATTTCTTCAATCTGCTTTTCTTCTTGGTATTCTTCCAGTGCGAAAATGCCGAAGCCGACTTTCTTAAAGCTTTCCTTGTTCTTGATTTCCCGGTACAAAACGCCGCGAATACCTGCTTTCCATTCGGGAGACGATTTTGCCGCGGGGTAATATCGCTCGATGTTGTCGTAGATATATTTCCACGAGGCAACGCCGCCGTTATCTTTCATCAACGCTTTTATTGCATCAACTTTTGTCATAGCGCGTATTGAGTTAAGCTTTGCCAAAGACTCATCTCGGCATTATTCCTGTTAAATCTCATTTTTGAAACCACGTTGCGATACGCTTCAGATACCCATTCGCAACCATGGTCGGATTGACAGACGAAATTCCAAAAATCCTTGCCAATCAAAAGCTCATCATCAGCAAAAAATTGCCTTACCCTCTGCTGTCGCCAAGGCTCGTTTTCCCCGAAGCGATTGTAAGCGGTAGCGAAAAAGATCTTTATTTGGCTTCCGGCAGGGAGCACGTTTGACAGTATTGCGAATTGCTCCAAGATGGCCTCCTTCTCCGAACGGGCCTTCTTGTTGTCGAGGTCTCCGCCTATCTTAAGCTCAATCAGATAATGGACGTGGCCGGTTGTATCAATAAGATAATAATCACTGTCGTGGCGCCTCACTCTATCCTGGGCACTCCTGCCTAGGCACCCTATCTTTTGATAATCCTCTACCGTTGGCTGTTTTTCTCTTCGCTTATACCTTTCAAGTAGATCTGCTATCATCCTAGTCTGCTCAACACTTAGCGGGCCTTCAACATTCCTTCTGACCTCAAAACTGAGTCCTGCGATATTCATTGCTAATTTTTCAAGCATATTACCCAAAGAGCTGTCCAAGGAGCGGACTAAAGCGCCGTAATACTGTATCTCCTCGCCGAGTGCTTCAATAAATACATTGTGAATTTTCATATTGATGATGCCGTTGGGGTTATCGACCTCACCCTCATGGCGCGCCCTGAAACCCACCGCGAACGACCCCACTGCTGTATGCACCAATTGGGCAATGGTCTTTCTTGAGGGCACACTTTGCATCGCTTTTATACCTCGCATTTCACGCTGCTCTACCTTACGGCTCGCATGAGCAGCGGTTCCCGAGCCAAGCCGGATAGGGGTGGCCTGCCCACTTGATAACGGTTTCATTATGCTAAACCGCGGGCGGCGGGTTTTCAAGGATTGATTTTCCTCTGGTCCCCGGCCAGATGCCCGGCCCCCTCCGGCCGCGCCCGGACCTGATCCAGAATCTCGTTCGTTCCCATCGCAGGAGAATTCTCGCAAAACCCGCGACTCGATGCTACCATTTTTGCGCCATGAAATGCACGCGGTCCAGCATCGGCTGGCTGATTCTCGTCAACCTGGTTTACCTCCTCGCGGCAGCGGTGGGATGGCCGGTGTACCTCTTCCTCGTCGCCACGCGCCGAAAGTACCGGACCTGCGTCTGGGAACGGTGGGGCCTCGTCCCCAACCTCCAGCCAGGCCGCAAACGCTTCTGGGTCCACGCCGTCAGCGTCGGCGAAACCGAAGCCGCGCGCACTTTCGTTCCCGCGCTCGCCGAAGCCTTCCCGGACCACGAGATTGTTATCTCCACCACCACCCTCACCGGCCGCCGGCGCGCCGAGCGGCTCTTTCCCGACCACCGAATCTTCCACTTCCCGATTGACCTTGCGCCGTGTGTCCTCGCGGCCCTTTCGCGGATCAAACCGACGACCGTCATCCAGGTCGAATCCGAGTGGTGGCCGAACTTCTTCCTCTTGACCGAGCGGCTCGGTATTCCCGTCTTCGTCGTCAACCTGCGCCTGACGGAGCGCGGCCGGCGGGGATACCTTCCGATTCGCCTCCTGATGAAGTGCGTCGTGAACAGCGCGCGGGCCATCGGCGTCCAGGCCTCCGCCTACAAGGAGCGGCTCCTCAGCCTCGGCGCCGACCCCGAACGAATTCACGTGACGGGCCAGATGAAGCACGACGGCGTCGCGTTCGCCGACACGGTCCCCGGCGCCGAGGCCTTGCGCGCGGAGATGGGGCTCGACCGCGACGCGCCGCTGGTCGTCGCGGGCAGCACGGCCCCGGGCGAAGAGGCCGTCATCCTCGAAGCCTACCGAAAGGCCCGCAAGCGCCGTCCGGGCCTGCGCCTCGTCCTCGTGCCGCGCCGTCCGGAAAGTTTCGAGCCGGCGGCCGAAGCGATCCGAAAGGCAGGCTTCTTTCCTCTTCGCCGAAGCGCCGGCCCGGCACGCGGCGCGCCCGGCGGCGAGCCGCCCGTCATCCTGGGCGACACGATGGGCGAACTCATGAAATGGTACGCCCTGGCGGACCTTGTCATCATCGGACGAACCTTCGTCCCCTTTGGCGGGTCGAATCCGATGGAGCCCGGGTCTCTCGGCCGGCCTCTTCTCTGGGGGCCCCACATGTTCAACTTCCCCGTCGAGGCTTCGGCGATGCGCGAGGCGGGCGCGGCCCGCGAAGTCGCCGACGCAGACGCCCTCGCTTCGGGCGTGGACGAACTCTTGACGAATCCGGAGCGGCGCCGTCAAATGGGCGAAGCCGCACGAACCGTCATCCGCCGCATGCAGGGCGCTACGGAGCGAAACGTCCGCCTCATACAGGAGGCGCTCGCGCCCGAGGAACCACGATGAGCCGCAAACAACGCCAAGAAGCCATGAGCGGCATCCGGAGCCTGGTCGTCAAACTCGGGACGAATGTCCTGGCCGACGACGCGGGGCGCTTGGACCTCGCTCTGGTCCAGCACATTGCCGATGAGGTTCACGATCTGGAGACGCGGGGCCTGCGCGTGGCGGTCGTCTCGAGCGGCGCCATCGGCGCCGGGATGGGCGACCTCAACCTCGAGAAGCGCCCGGCCGCACTTCCCCAACTCCAGGCCTGTGCCGCCATCGGCCAGGCGAAACTCATGCGCGCCTTCGACGAAGCGCTCAAACGCCACGGCCGCCACGCCGCCCAGGTCCTGCTGACGCGCGGCGACGTGGAGGACAGGGCCCGCTACCTGAACACCCGCAACTGCATCCACGCCCTGCAAGGCTACGGCGCCGTCCCCATCATCAACGAGAACGATACGGTCAGCGTCGATGAGATTCGTTTCGGCGACAATGACATCCTCGCCGCGATGGTCGCCAACCTCTTGCGGGCGGACCTGCTGGTCCTGCTGACGACCGTGGACGGCGTCTTTCGCGACGCCGGGCGCACCGAACGGTTCGACGTGGTCGAGGACCTCCAGGAGGTGACCGGCGCGGCCGACCGGTCGCGCTCGGCCCTCGGAACCGGAGGCATGGCCACCAAACTCGAAGCCGTCGCGACGGTCCTTGCGGCGGGCGAAATGGCCGTCATCGCCGACGGCCGACGCCCGAACGTCCTTGCGGACCTCCTTGCGGGCGAATCCGTCGGGACGCTGTTCCTCCCAAAAGCCGGTAAGATGACGGCCCGGCAGCGCTGGATCGGCCTGGCGCGGCGGCCGTCCGGAAAAATCGCGGTGGACGCCGGCGCCGCCAAGGCCCTGCGCGCTCGAAAGAGCCTGCTCGCCTCCGGCATCACCGGCGCCGAGGGGCGCTTCGAGGCGGGCGCCGTCGTCGCCGTCGTCGGTCCGGAAGGCCGGGAAATCGCGCAGGGTCTTTCGAACTATTCCGCCGCCGACGTCGCCAAGATCAAAGGCCTGAAGAGCAGCCAGTTCGAGCGCGTCCTCGGCGACCGCCCTTACGACGAAGTCATCCACGCCGACAATCTCGTCCTGACGGACTAACGGACGTCGGCGCCGTCCAAGAAGGTCGCCACGTCCATTTCCCCGGGCTGGAGAGTCAGCGTCACGGCCCCGTCCTTCGCAGTGTGGTAACAGGTGATTCCCTGCTCCGCGACCCAGGTGGGCTCGTGCTCGGCTCGGCGAGTTCGCGACGCGGAGATGACCAGCACTTTGGCGCCTGCGGCGGCCGCCAGGCGACGGACCGCCTCAGGGTCACCGCCGTGATGCGGCCAAAGTATCGCGTCGGCCGAAAGGTCCGGCTCTCGCGCAAGCAGCGCGGCGATGCCGTCCGCCTCGAGGTCGCCGGTAAGAAGCAGCCGCCGCCCGTTCTCGGCCACCTCGAGGACGAGCGACCCGTCGTTAATCTTGTCCGTCTGAGAAGCGGTGCCGCGCGGCCACAGGGCCCGGACCGTCGCGCCGCCCGTCCCTGCCAGGCGGTCGCCCGCCCCGAAGAACGTCACCTCGACGCCCCGCTCGAGCAGCGCTTCGACGACGGCGTCATCAACGCTCAGACGGCCGCGCAGAAACGTCGGTGGCACAAACACCTTTCGAATGCCAAAGCGCTCGACGAGCGGCAGGATATCCTTGAAGTGGTCGAAATGCGAATGGCTGATAAAGCATGCATCGATCCGCCCGATGCGGCGCGACCAGAGCGCCGGTGCCGTTGTTGTCTCGGCCGCGCGCGTGTAGGAGAGCACCGACCCCGCGTCGTAGAGGAGATTCCTGCCGTTCGGCAACTCCAGAAGGTTCGTGTTGCCGTTTCCGACCGCCAGGATTGTGGCCCGGGCCGCGTCGGGCGTCCGGTGTCCGCCGGTCCACACGAAAACGGCGAGAGCCGCAAGCGCCGCGACGCCCAGCCGCCTGCGCGACAGGCCGAGCCGTTCCCGCCCGAGCCACATGCCGAGAAGCCCATACACGACCACCAGCCAGGGCCACGAGAAACCCGCCGTATAGAAATGGCCGCCCGGCACACGCGCCAGGGCCCGCACGACGGCACCAATGGCCCGCGCGAGTCCATCCGGCACGACCGCTAACAGATCGCTCACCCCGGGCGCCACCCAGCCAAACGTCACCAGAATGAGCCCGCTCGCCAGGAGCAGAGCCACCAAAGGGGTGAGGATAATGCTCGTGATCGGCGAAAGCCATGCCACCAGGTGAAACCGGGACGCCACCAATGGCGCGCCGACGAGCGGCGCCGCCAGAGAAAGCGAGGTCGTCGGCCGAAGCAAGCGCCGCCAGAAGCGCGCCGCCGGACCCGCCGGCTCGCTCAGCGCCTCCGACTCCTTGTCACGGCGCAGCACCACCACTTCAATCCGCCTGCAGAGGCACATCAGCCCCAGCATGATGCCGAACGAAAGTTGGAAACTCGCCATAAATAGGTCACCCGGGCGGATCGCCACGACGACGAGCGCCGCCGCCGCCAGCGAGTTGAAAAACAGCCGCTCCCGGGCCACCGCCCAGCCCAGGCAGAGGATCCAGATGAACACCGCCGCACGCAGAACCGACGGCTGGAGTTCCGTCATCAGGGCATACACGAGAACGACGAGCGCAACAAGGAAGGCCGTCAGCCTCCTCCCCGTTCCCGCCAGCCGCGCCAGGAGGAGCACCATTCCCCCCACCATGCCGACGTGAAGGCCTGAGACGGCCAGGAAATGGGCCGCTCCACTCACGAGGAAATCGCGCTCGATAGATCCGTTGAGGCCCGTCTCAAGGTCCAAGAGGTCGCGTCGGCCTAGCATGATGGCTGAGACGACGGCGCGGCCTTCGGCGCTCGGAAGGCACTGGAGCCGCCGAAGCGCCACGCGGCGCATCGCGGCCAGAAAAGCGCGCGGCTTGTCCGCCGCCGGCTCAACCACCCGCACCGCTTCCCAATGGTTGGCGTAAAGCGCCGCGCGGACTCCTTGGCGGTGCATGTACCGCGCCACATCAAAGCCGCCCGGATTTGCCGGCCGCCGGAACGGCGCGAGGAAACCTAAGACTTGGACGCGGTCGCCCAACGCGGCGATCTCCGCATCATCCGCCTGTTCGATGCGGTCTTCGACTTCCGGCCCCTCGCCCCTGACGCTGACGTGCATGCGGCCGCTCACACGCATCCATCGCCCGCTCAGTCGGACGCGGCCGGCATCGAGCGTCATCGTGGTCCGAGAATAATAGGGTGCGTGAGGAAGGAAGACGTCCTGAGGCGGGGCATGCCGGCGGGGCGAACGCACGACGACTCCCTCGACCGTCGCCACACGCCAGCCATGCGCGACCACGCGAGCCACGTCGTCCGCCGGTGGGTCAACGGTTGCCCGATAGCGCCCCGCGCCGGCCGCAGCAACAAGAGCCATGAGTGGAACCAACATCACGCCCGGCCGGGCCCGCGCCAGATAAAGAGCGCCCCAAAAAAGAGCCGCTCCGAACGCCGCCGCGCACCATAGGAGTGCATGGCCGCCAAGGTAGTCCGCGGCCAGGATTCCCGCGATAAAGGCGACCGCTGCCGGCACGAGCGGCTGATAGCGCCTCGCCGCGGCGTTGCCGAATCGGGTCGCCGCGCTCATGCCCACTCCCGACGCAAAACCCGGCCGGGCATCGCGCCCGTGTGGGCGCCGCCGCGGATCGTCAGGTCGTTTGCCATGGGCAATTACGTCTCTGCCTCAGGCGACCGGCCGAGGCCGTCAAAAACGGCCAAGCGTATCGACCGCATCTTTCGCCGACGGATAGACGGGAATCAGTTGGTCCAGGTGGCTGTTTTCGATCATGCCGGCGACGTCGCCCTTGAGACCGGCGAGGGCAAACGTCAGGTCCCGGGCCGCCAGACGCTCGTTCAGGTTGATTAAGAGTCCGATGGCAGCGCTTGTCAGGAACCGGACCCCCGACAGGTCGAGGACGAACAGGGAAGCGTCGCTCGCCTCGATGGATCGGCGGATTTGGCGGCCGAGGTCCTCGATGGTGTCGGCCTGGTCAATCTCCGCCAGATGGACGGAGAGGACTTCGACCTGCCCGTGGGGCTCGCGTGTCACGAGGGGGCGCGTCCGACGGCCGGCCATCGGGCCTTCCTCCCTACAGGCTGCTTCGATAGGTTTCCACGGCGGCGGCGGCGTCTTTGTAAATGTCGAAGACCGTGTCGAGTTTCGTGATCCGAAAGACTTCCTTAATCTCGTCGTTGATGCCGCTCAGTTTCATCTGGCCCTTCTTCTGGGCCACGCGGCGCTGAAGGCCGATGAGCATCCCCAAGGCGCTCGAGGAAAGGTATTCAACCTGCGAAAAATCGAGGACGAACCTGTCCTCCTCGGCGCCGTCGATGAGTTCCTTTAGGTTGGTGCCGATCTGGTCGATGGTAATCGCGTTCACCATCTGGCTCTGGCGGAAGATGATCACCAGAACCCCATCGACGCTTTTAGTTGTATAATACACGTCGCTCGCCATTCTCGCTCCCTTTGCTTTGAGGCCCCGACCCACGCTCAAACACCCAGCGCCCGTCCTATTCTGGCCGCCGGCCGGCGAATGTCAACAAAAAGGCGGTCGCGGCCTGCTAGAGGTGATCCTTGAGTTCCCGCAGTTTATTGAGCGCCTCGACGGGCGTCATTTCATCAAGGTTGAGGCGCTTCAGTTCCTCGGCGATGGCCGATTCGGCCCCTTCAAACAGGGTCAACTGGACCGGCCCCGGCGGCGAAGGCTCGCCCGACGCGGCAAAGCGCGGCCGGCCCTCGGCGTCCATGTGCGCCGCTTCCAGTTCCGAGAGGATCTGCCGGGCGCGCTCCACGACCTCGCGCGGCACGCCCGCCAGGCGGGCGACGTGCACGCCGTAACTCTTGTCCGTCCCGCCCGGCACAATCTTGTGAAGAAAGACGACCTGGTCCTGCCACTCGCGGACGGCCACGTTGAAGTTCGCCACGCCGTCGAGGACCTCGGCCAGTTCCGTGAGTTCGTGATAATGGGTCGCAAAAAGGGTGCGGCAGCCGATGCGCCGGGCGATATGCTCGGTCGCGGCCCACGCCAGCGCCACGCCGTCGAATGTGCTCGTCCCCCGGCCCACTTCGTCCAGAATTACCAGGCTGCGCTCGGTTGCATTGTTCAGGATGTTCGCGGCCTCGGTCATCTCGACCATGAAGGTGCTTCGCCCGCGAGCCAGTTCGTCCGAGGCGCCGACGCGGGTGAAAATCCGGTCCACGAGGCCGACCGTCGCCCGCCGCACCGGGACCCAGGAACCCATGTGGGCCATCAGGACCAGAAGCGCAACCTGGCGAATGTAAGTGGACTTGCCGGCCATGTTCGGCCCGGTGACGATGGCGATTTGCGGCCCGTCGCCGCCGACCGAGACATCGTTCGGCACAAACTCCGAACCCAGCACCCGTTCAAGGACCGGGTGTCGGCCGTCCTCGATTTCAAGAACGCTCTCCCCGACGATGGTCGGCTTGACGTAGCCGCGCTCGCTCGCCACGCGCGCCAGGCTCGACAGCGCGTCCAGGCGCGCCAGCGCCGCGGCCGTCTGCTGGAGGCGTGGAATCTCGGCCGCCACGGCGTCCCGGACCTCCTGAAACAGTTGCGCCTCAAGCGCCAGCGCCTTCTCCTCGGCCGACAAGACTTCGACCTCGTGTTCCTTGAGTTGCGGCGTAATGTATCGCTCGGCGTTCTTGAGCGTCTGCTTGCGGACGTAATCGTGGGGCACGCGGTCCTTGTGGGCGTTCGTGATCTCGATGTAGTAGCCGAAAACTTTGTTAAAGCCGACCTTGAGAGTGTGGATGCCGGTCCGCTCGATTTCGCGTGCCTGGAACTGGGCGAGCCAGCGGGCGCCCGACGAACCGATGTCGCGCAGGCGGTCGAGTTCCTCGCTGTAGCCGGGCCGGATGACCCCGCTGTCGGTCAGGCGCGCGGGTGCATCCTCCGCCATAGCCGCCTGGATGCGCTCGCGCACGTCGCCCAAAAGGTCCAGGTCCCTCTCAATCTCGGTCAAGAGTTCGCTCTCGCGAGCGGTCAGGCGGGCCTTGATGGCGGGCAGTTGGGCGAGGGTGCGCCCCAGTGAGACGAGATCGCGCGGCCCGGCGCGGCCGGTGGCCACGCGCCCGCAGATGCGCTCGATGTCGCCGGTTTCGGAAAGGAGGCCGGCCAGTTCCGTTCTGAGGTCGCGCCCTGTGACAAGTTCCTCGACCGCGTCCAGACGGGCGCGAATGGGCTCGGCCCGCGCGAGGGGATAGTTAATCCAGCGCTTGAGCAGGCGCCCGCCCATCGCCGTCTCCGTCCGGTCGAGGACCCAGAGGAGGCTGTGCTCGCGCTTGCGCTCGCGCAAGGTTTCGACCAGTTCGAGGCTTCGCTGCGTCGTTTCGTCGAGCGTGAGCCACCGGCCGGATTGGACCCCCTCGATCCGCCGCACGTGCGCCAGACCCGTCCGCTGGGTTTCCTGAAGGTAATCGACAATCGCGCCGGCGGCCGAGATGCCGTGTGCGAGATCCGAAACGCCGAACCCATCGAGCGACTTGGTGCCGAAGTGGCCCGTCAGAAGCCGCTCGGCCTCGTCGCGGTCGAAGACAAAGCCCGACCGCTCGGTGATCATGGCGCCGCACGTCTCGCGGATGGCCTCCAGCAGGTCGGGCGCCGATTCGCCCAGGTCCTCAGGCAGAAGGCACTCGCGCGGCCGCAGGCGCGTCAGTTCATCCATCAGCGCTTCGCGCCCGAGGTCCCGCGCCCAGAAACCGCCGGTCGAAAGGTCCACCCAGGCCAGGCCCGCTTCCTCTCCATCGAGATGAATCGCTGCGAGGAAGTTGTTCTCCTTGTCTTCAAGGAGCGCATCGTCGGTCAGCGTGCCTGGGGTCACGAGGCGGACGACACCGCGGCGAACAACGCCCTCGGCGGTGGCGGGGTCTTCCAACTGCTCGCAGATGGCGACGCGGTAGCCGGCGCGGATCATCTTCGCAAGATACGTCTCGACGGCGTGGTAGGGGATGCCCGCCAGCGGGATGGCGCTGTCGCCTTTGGAGCGGCTCGTCAGGGCGATGCCGAGGACCTTCGAGGCGATGCGGGCGTCGTCGTAGAACATCTCGTAGAAGTCGCCCATGCGGAAAAAGAGAATGGCGTCCGGATACTTGGCCTTAATCCGCTTGAACTGCTTCATCGCGGGCGTCGTCATGACGCGAGAGCCTTCCTGCAACCTGAACTCTGAGACCCGAGATTTCAGATAACCAATCCGTGACGCCGAACCGTGAGTTTTGAGCCTCAGCACGAACGCCGATAGTTACAGCCCCAATCAGGGGCACGGGACTTCGGCTTCCCGCGCCCCGCAGCGCCTCGCGGGCGCAGTCGGTAGGATAACCGAAAACCCATGTGAAGGGAAGCCAGAGAACCAGGCTTACCAGGCCGGGACTTCAGCGCTTGGCGGCAGGGGGGCGCTTGCACTTGTCGACGCGGACGCGGATCAGCCAGTCGCCCCGCTCGAACAGCCGGCCGACCTTGCCTGGCAGCCCCGAGAGCGACTGCCCGCTGCCCGCGGCGTCGTAATGGACGAACACGCCCTTCGAGGCCGTCGGGTTGAACCCCACGCAGACGATGAATTCCGGCGGCACGAGTGTGGGCGTGACCGGCAAGGCCACCCACTTGGCGTCGGAGAAGACCGAGTACGGGAATGTGAGCTCGGCGAAGGGCTTGAAGTCCGCGTCGCACAGCCAGACCTGGAACGTGTCCCCCTGCTCCGGCCGGCCGTAGCGGGCGCCGTAGACGGCCACGGCCGTCACGCACCAGCCTTCTGCGGCGGTCTTGAACCGGACGGCGTGGCCGCCGCCGGCCATGCTCGACTTGCCGGACGGCGTGCCGTCATCGTACTTCAGTGCGACGGGGCGGCCAGCCAGATCCTTCGGGCCGAACTGCTTCGTGACGAACATGCTTTTTTCACGCTTGGCCACCAGGACGGGCTCCGCCTTCTGCCACCAGGCCTTGAGCGGCTTGTCGCTGCGTCCGGCCAAAAGGACCTTCTTGAGCGTCGGGCCCGGGTCGGTGGGATCGGTCTTCGCATCGCCCCACGACTTGAAGATCGGCGCGATGCCCTTGTCGCCGACGATCTCCGCGAGTTCCATCCAGAGGGCAGCCCCGTCGTCGGCCTCGTCGCGGCGCGCGGCAGCGATCTGACGTTTGAGCCGCGCCATCCCGTCGGCGCGGTAATCATACTTGTCCGGCCACAGGTCGGGCCCCTCGCGCTCATAGACGGCGTCCACCAGGCGCGAGCCCACGTAGTGGGCCCAACCTTCGGCGGCGGCGGTCGTCATCCAGCCGCGGTTCTTAATGGGCCGGTACTGGGCCAGGTGCCCGATCTCGTGGCACAGGCCGTAGATGTGAAAAATCCCGGTTGTCTGTGGTTTGCGAAGATCGCGCTCCGCGCGCACGGTCAGGAAGAATCGATCCTGGCCGTCGTTGAACAACCGCACGCTCTGGTCGAGCCGGACGCTTACATGAATCGTCTCCGGCATGTCAAACGTGAATGTCTCAACGGCAACCGCCCTGGCCGCCTCGACCGCGCGGGCGATCGCCTCGGCGTGTTGCTCGCTGATGTCGCTGTAGGTAACCGCAACATGGTCCGTGCGATATACCTGCTCATCCGCATGCGAGGCAGCGCACAAGGCCAAGCCCGCCCCCATCACCACCAGCCACTTCACGGCGATCTCCTTTCGCAAATCCCAACCGCCGACGGACCGTGGACTCCAGAACGCCCTCTTGCTCATCCCCATAGACGCACAGCGCCCTCGGTCGGTTCCGAATTTTCACGGGCGGTGCCGCCGCGGCTACGGATTCGGCGCGGCCAGTTGGAGGCTCTTCAGGATGCGCCAGAGGATGCGCTGTTCGAGCCGGTCGTCGCGGTCCACGCCGGTCCAGCGGAAGCGGCTCGGGTCAAGTTCTTCCAGGCGCTTCAGTTCCGAGATGTCGTCGTATTCGTACAGGCTGTATGCTTCGCCGATGCCCTCGGGCCCCGTGCCGGGCGCCGACAGCCGCTCCTTCACCACCTTGACGAAGACTTCGGATCCCTTCTCGGTGGGCTTAACGGCAAGCGCGACGCGGCGACGAACCGTGTGGAGGCTGGCTTCCAGGCGCTGGTCGTTGCCGACCGTGTCCTCGCGCCAGAACTCGAACCACGAGGCGCCGGTCAACGGTCGCGTCGCCAGTTCCCCTTTCCTGGCGGGGGGATACTCGACCTCGAACCGAAGTTCCGTGAGGATGCGCCGGGCGACCTTCTCGGCCGTCTCCGGATCCGTGTCTCGGAGCAGCATCGGATTGTCGAGTCGCGCGACCTGGCCGCATCCCGACGCCAGAAGCGCCAGAGCCGCCGCGAAGACGCCCATCGCATGCCTCATCCGCCGCCCCTTTCCTCCGGCTGCGCCACCGTGTGGACGCGAAGTGTGTCGGTGCCGCCGGGTCGGCCCGGGAACTGACCGCTGATTATAAGCATGCGGTCGCCGTCGGCAACCAATTTCCGCTCCAGCGCCATCTGTTCGGCCACAGCGGCCAGGTTCTCGCTGCCGAGCAGGTCGGGATGGTGAACCGGCAGGACGCCGCGGTAAAGGGCCATCCGGCGGCAGGTGTCGGCCCGGCCGCTGACCGCCAGGATCGGCACGCCGAGCCATTGCTTCGACAGAAGCAGGGCCGTCGCTCCGCTGTGCGTCAGCGCGACGACCAGGGCGACGCCCAAGTCGCGCGCGATGCGGGCCGCACCGAGGACAATCGCCCGCTCGGCCCAGAGATACCGGTCGCCGACCGTCGCTGGGGCCGGCCAGTTGGACGCCTCGACGTAATCCTCCGCCAGGTCGATGATGTGATCCATCGTTTCGACGGCGCGGACGGGATCGCGCCCGACGGCCGTCTCGCCCGAGAGCATCAGCGCGTCGGACCCGTCGAAGACGGCGTTGGCGACGTCCGAGACCTCGGCCCGCGTGGGTCGCGGCTTGGTAATCATCGACTGAAGCATCTGCGTCGCCGTGATGACCGGCACGCCTGCCTGGGCCGCGCGGCGAATCAGGTCCTTCTGGACGATGGGGACGCGGGCGACGTCCATTTCGACGCCGAGGTCGCCGCGCGCCACCATAATCGCGTCGGCCTCGGCCAGAATGGCGTCGATCTCGCCCAGGGCCTGGGGCTTTTCAATCTTGGCGACGAGGCCCGCCCGGCTGCCCGCCTCCGCGATGCGGCGCTTCACCGTCCGCACTTCGTCCGCGCGGCGGACGAAACTCAGGCCCACGTAGTCCACCTCGTGCGCCAAGCCCCACTCCAGGTCTTTCCAATCCTTCTTGCTCACCGAGGGGGCGCCGATCTCGGTTTGGGGCAAGTTGACGCCCGCGCCGCTCTCCAGTTCGCCCTCGTCCTCGCTTTCCAGCACGAGGTGGTCCTCGGCCGCCTCCGCGACGCGCATGCGGACCGCGCCATCGCCGAACAGGACCGGTTCCCCCTCGGAGCAATCGTCCACGATGCCCGGGTAGGTGGTGGCAACGTCATCGGGCGAGGTCCCGGGCCCCAGATGGCGAAGCAAACGGATGGTTTGACCTGGGGCGACGGCGACCGGCGCGTCCCCTGGCGTGAGGAGGCGCAACTTCGGCCCGGCCAGGTCCTGAAGCACCGCCACGAACTTGCCGCGCTCATCCGCCGCCCGACGGACCGCTTCAATCAACCGGCCATGGGTTTCGTAATCGCCATGGGCAAAATTTAAGCGCGCCACATCCATCCCGGCATCGATGAGGCGGCCGATCGTCGTCTCCTCAGAGGAAGCGGGCCCGAGGGTCGCAACAATTGAGGTCAACCGTCTGGCAATGGGGCGCATGGCGCCAATTCTCCCGGCCGAAGGACTACTTCCGCCTCAATCTTGGCTCCGCGGGCGGCCGGTGCAAGGAGATTTTCCGGCGACGGCCGGAGGAGGCCCGGCGCGCAAAAGTCAAAGCGGCGATCCCGATACATCGGGACCGCACGCCAAAGCCGCCGGCGCGGCAAAAAAGATTCGCGTGCGGGGTATCCCGCGAACGCGGTCCCCCCCGACATGGGCTCACCCCGCACGCGAATCCGCATGGCGCGCGGTTCATCCCCGTGTGGCGGGTGGGACTTTACCCGCCGTGGCGGGCACACGGCGCAACTCAGGCGCGATACGTCATCTCGCGGATGGTTCGGCTCATGGGGTTCAGCGGGTCCTGCCTGAGGTTCAACTCGGCGGCCAGCCCCTGCCACAGCCAATCCCAGTTGCCGCCGGGGTAGTCGTACTGCTGGCCCTTGAAGAGCAGCACGTCCAGCGTCCAGGCAAAGACATAGACCGTGCCGGCGCCGATGCGGTGGCGGTATAAGAGCGGCCGGCCGGCGGCCTCGACAAGGATCTCCGCGCCCGCGATCGGCTCGACGGCGGTGAACCACCCATCTTCGGGCAACTCCCACGATTCCGTCTGCTCGGTGTTGAACCGGCTGTGGTGCGAGGCGATTCCATCCAGCCTCAGAAGGTTCTCACGCCCGATGAGTTTCCTGCAACCGGCCAGTTCCGCCAGGGCCGCCACGGTGCGAGGCTTGACGTATGGATCGTCGAGCCTCTCGGGATGGGCCAGCGGCAGGAAGAGCGTCCCGCCGCGCGAAACGTATTCCCCGAGAATCTCCGGGATCTCCGGATGGTCGCGGTGGTACTCGGGGATACCCAGGATGACCAGCCGGTACGGAGCGAGGTCGGCAGCGGTGATGAGCCTCTCGCCGGCGGAGGTGAAGGCTGCGTCGGCCAGGAGGCCTTGGCGGGCCAGCGACGTGAAGAGGCCGAAGCCCGTGCAGTTGGAGCGATAGCGGTAGAGGCTCTGGAAGATCGGCGCCGGGAACAGGACCAGCACCTCGTGGGGCGACTCGTAGGCGGCCTTGCCGGAAAGGCCGCGGGAGGTGCTCCGCACCAGCGGCGCCACGGGCCGCTCCGAGCCGTCAGGCCGCATGAGGCCCATCGTCTCGCCGGCCTGCGGGTAGAGTTTGCGGGCCTCTTCGAGGTCCATGTCCGGCGCCACGGCCGAGCGGGACAGTTCGTCATCCGAAAAGCACCAGTAGTTGATTCCATGCGCGCCGCAGGAGTAGATGAACGAGTTGAAACGGTCGAGCATCAGCGCGTGTTCGTGTTCGGTGCGGACGCTGCGCGGGTGGCCGATGTCCGCCCCGTGGCAGAGGACCAGCGCCTTACCGGACCGCTGCATCCAGCGGACCAGCATCTGCACGTACCCGGCGTTCATGATCAGGTCCGTGTTCGGCTTGTCGGCCGCCGGCTCGACCAGCCAGGCCCGAGTCCGTTCGTCGGCGTGGCGCGGGCCGCGCATGCCCTCCCAGTTGTAGCATTCCAGCCACAATACGTCGGCCGTTGCCATCTCGGGCACCAGAACGCTGATCGAACCGAAGGCAAATTCCGTGCCCTCCATGTCGTTGACGGTCAGTTGGCGCGGAGCAACCTGCTTGATTGCCGCATAGAGGCGGCTGTTGGTCTGGCTGATCAGCACCTGCTGCATCAGGCAGCATTCGAACGCCCGCGGATTGGACCGCGAGAAGTTGGCGGGCATCTCCGCCGGCAGGCGGATCGTCGTCCAATCCGACTCGTTGCTTTCCAGTTCCAGCAACTCCCGGGCCTTGGCGAAGTCGCCGCCGAATCGGCGCTGGAGCCACCGGGACCACGCCGAACGCACAGGCGCTCTGGGCCCAGGGTCGAGCCGCCCCGCCCGGCGCATGTAACCCAGGACCTCCGGTCGGTCGCCGTACCGCCGGGCGAACTCTAGGACGGTGTGCGTCATTGCCTTTTCCGCCTCGACGTGGACGGCCGGGTTCCAGACTTCCGTCCCGGCCTCGGCACCGGTCGCCTGGCACCATTGCTCCCGGCTGATGACCGTGCAGGGGAAGACCACCGCTCGAAGTTCTGAAGCGGCGATCTCGTCCAGGATGCGGCTAAGTTGGCCGAACATCTTCTCGTCGGGCTTGATGCCGCTGAAGAAACTGCCTCCCGGCACGAACAGGCCCATGGCGTTGAAACCCAGGTCGTTCATCTTGGCCAGGTCCCCGCGCAGGGATCTCATGTTGTGCTCGAAGTGCTCCCCCATCCAGTTGGCGCCGCAGGAGCCGGGCCGCCGACCGAAGTACGTCGCGCCGTGCAGGAACCAGGGTTTCCCGTCCAGAATGAACTGCCCGCGATGGTCGGTGGTCACGAACGATGGCATGCCTCGATCCCTTCTTGGTGTGCTGTCGCTGCCGGAAGTCGACCAGCAGCGAATCCTGGCGCGCTATCCGCAACTCCAGTACTGAACCGTGGTTGATTCTGTAGTGCTCGCCTTCGTAGTCCGGCCAACCTTCGGCCAGAACTTTGCTTTCTCCTTCTGTCAGAAAGAGGCTTCTGGCTTCGAGCAGGCCTTAGAGCCTATCCGAATAACCGGTCTCTGCTGCGGCCGGCTGCGAAGCCCGAGGCCGGTCCCGATCCCGGCGCGCCGGGATCGGGACCGGCCCAAAACGTCCTCGACGTGGCCGTTCAGCCACGCCTCCGCCCGTTTGAACCTTCCGCCTTGGCCTCGAACTTCTCTCTCAGCGTGACCATGACCTGCCTCCATCCTTCGGGAACGGGAAACCGGCCTCGTGCTATCGCCGGCCGACTCCGCCGCCGAGCAAATTCACGGTCATTATAATGCCCCCCCCACTTGCGCCTACCCGGATTCTCAATCTCTCTCGCGCCGAAGCCGGGCACGACAAGGCTGAAACTGGTGGCCGCGGGCATAACGGCGGCGGCAGAAGTGCGGCGGGATGAGCCCGGAGCCGATTAAGGCGTTGAAGGCCCGCGTGTCGGCTACCACGGGTCACGGCGAACTGCGTAAGGCTTCGTGCCCTTTGTGACTGTTGTGGTTCGTCTCAAGCCAGGTAGGCCGGGTCGGACACGTCCTCCAAGAGTTGTTGCGCGCGGCGGCGCTGGGCCAGGTACGCCTCGAAGAGCCCGTCGGCCGCCTCCTCGACCGTCCGCTTGTTGTTGGTATAGGGGTCCCGGCGCGTCGCCTCGTTGACCTGCTCGATCCACTCGGCCGCAAGCGCCCCCGGCCCGGACAGCGCCCCCGACAGCCCGCCCGCCACCGCGGCGAGACAGTCGGTGTCGCGGCCGAAGTTTACCGCCGTCAGGATCGCCTGCTTCGGGTCGCCCTTGGAGAGGGCGAAGACGGCCAGGCCCTTGGAGACGATCTCGTTGGCCTGGCTCATGTGATAGTTGAAGTGGTGCCCCCCGTAGTAGTGTTGGTAGAACTCGTCGCGCATGGCCACGGGGTCGGTGTGCCTGCCGGCGATTTCCACGGCCCGCGTGACCTCGTCCTTGATGTCGTCGTAGAGCCGGAACAAGCGCGTCGCCTCGGCCCGGTAGTCGGCGTAGTCCAGAGCGGCCTCGACCACCGCATCGACCGTCGCGCCCGGCCGGCACGCCTCGGCGATCGCCGCGTTGTATAGCGCCGCCCAACGGATGCCGAAGGCCGTCTCCCGCATGTACAACTTGCCGACCTCGTAGCAGTCGTCGGCCGCCGCCCGGGGGTCTGCGGCGTTAATCAGCCCGATGGGGTGCGACGAGCGGGCCAGCGAGACCACGTTGGGAAACGGCCAGAGCCGCCCGATGTCCGCAGCCGGCACGCCCGCCCGGGCCGCCTCCAGCAGCGACTTGTCGAACGGCTCCTGCTTGTAGGCGATCTGGGCCGGATCCAGATCGCGGACCCACACGGCGGCGAGGTCCTCGGCCTTAATCCGCCCCTGCTTGTCGATGATGGCGGTGGTCATGAGCCTCTGGCGCTCGATACCGTCCTCGGTCGTGCCGGGCGGGCGCTGCCAGTCGGTGCGCTGGACGTAGTGCTTGTAACTGACCAGCCGGTCCAGGAACCCGTAGGCCTGCTGGATCTTCTCGCGCGACCAGCCCTCGACGGCCGCCCCCATCGCCGAACCGATCCACGACGCCGCGATGCACCCGCGAAACTTCTCTCTCAGCGTGACCATGACCTCCCTCCATCCTTCGGGAACGGGAAACCGGCCTCAGGCTATCGCCGGCCGACTCCGCCCGCAAGGCCGCGGGCATAACGGCGGCGGCAGAAGTGCGGCGGGATGAGCCCGGAGCCGATTAAGGCGTTGAAGGCCCGCGTGGAGGCGGCCTATTTCGGCCCCAGCAGGCTGATTTTCCGCTTCGGATCCAGGCGGCGTTTCATCGCGAGCGCGCTGGTCTTCAGGATCACGATCTCCGCCAGGTACGCCACCTCGCTTTCCGGTTCCAGGTGCCCGCCGTAGGTCTCCTCTTCGCCAACGGAGATGACGGCGTGGAGGTGCGGCTCGCCGTCGGCGATCACGCCGCTCAACGAGAGCAGTTCCAGCGGTTTCTCGACCTTCCAGAAATGGTTCGTCGGGGGGAAGTCCGTGTGCGTGATACAGTGGAGGTGACAGGTCCTGAGCGTTCCGATGCCCGAGACGACCACCCCGTTTCGGACGTCGTGCCGCTGGATCGCTTCCTGGATGGACTCCAGAAGCCTCTCGCCCGGTTCGAGCGCCACCACCACGATCGGGGCCGCCCCGTCGTGTTCGAGCGTTTTCATCGCGGCGCCTCCTCGTCGTCCAGGACCGTCTCGTCGGGTTTCATGCCGAGCGCCTCGTAATGCCGCCGCCGCCCGGCCTTGTCGCGCTGGTGTTCCTCGTGAGCCCACTTGGCCACATCGAGGGCCGCCGCGCGCGGCACGACGATGACGCCGTCGCCGTCCGCCACCACCACATCGCCGGGGTTGACGACGACCCCGCCGACCGACACGGGGATGTTCATGGAGTCGTACTTGATCCAGCCCTGAACCATGTTCTGGGAGCAATAGGCCGACCAGAACGGGACTTTCTGGAGGATGATCTCGTCGGTGTCGCGCACGCCGTCGCTGGTGACGTAGCCGCGCACGCCGCGCCGAATGCCGTCCAGCGTGTTGTTCGAGCCCATCAGGCCCGAGTTGACGCCACTGAGGTCGATGACGCAGAAGTCGCCCGGCTGAATCTCGTCCATCCACGGATACGGACAGACATCCCTGAAATACCGTCCGACCCACTCCCAGTACTGCTCGGGTTCCATCTTCGGGATGGTGCCCTGATAGGGAACGTAGCGGCAGGTCCGGGCGATGCCGAACGCCCGCGTTCGCCACAGGGGCCGGATCTGGGGACTCATCGAGCCAATATAATGCATCCCCAAGGTGTCCATCCCGTCGCGCACGTCCGCCACGCGCAGGCCTTCGTACGCCGCGAGCAACTTGTCCCGTTCCGTTCGTGAGCGGTTCATAAGGTCGGTGTGCTCCAATGTGGCGCTTCACGGGCCGCTGGGGATCGTCGCCTGAAAGATATCGTCCAGCCAGGGGAGCCGCACAAGCAAACAGCCCACGACGACAAGAGCGGTCAAGCACGCATAGGCGGTAAAGAACCAATTCCGATAAAGCCGCTCCGGATGCTGAGCGGGGCTGTTCGGCAGAAGCCCCAACCACAGGTACACGGCCATGAAGCCGGCAAGGAAAGGCACAGCCAGAATCAGCTCAATGCGATAACGGTCCAAGAATACGCCGCCGAAGAAGGCAAACGCTGTGGCATAGAACATGATACTGATATACAGCCGCTCGGGCGTATAGTACTTAAAGGACCAACGATAAGCCCCCGCGACGGCGGGATCTCCGATACGACGCATCTCGGCCAGTCGCTTGATCGCCATGAAGTACGCGCCCATCATCCAATAGGACAACAGCACGGATGCCGGTGGCACCAGCAGGCACGGAACCGCATACCAGCCAAGAAGAAACCGCAGGGGATTGTTCACAGCCTCGGCCAACACATCCAGATAGGGCCATTCTTTCAGCCGCATCGGCTTCACGTTGTAGGCCAGTCCCATGAGAAGAAGCGCGAGCCCCGTCACAAAAAACGGCAGACTCACCATCCAAGCCAAGAGCAAACCCGCGGCACCGAGAAACAGCCACTGGGCGTAGGCTATTGGTCCCCTGATAGAGCCCGCAGCCGCAGCCCTGTCCTTCTTATCGGGGTGCTTGCGGTCTCCCGGCGCGTCCAACCACTCGTTGATGGTGTAATTGCTCGAGCACAGCAGGCACACAGCCGCCAGGCCCAGCCCTATCGAAACCAACGCCCTTAGAGGGTTCTCGGGCTGGCAAGCGAGCCATCCCAACAGAACGCCCGGCAGCATAAATGCGTTCTTGGACCAATGACTGGGCCGGGCTATGCTAATGTAGTCGCGGATCACGGGCTGCCCTTTCTCCTAGCGACGAACATACGAGAGTCTCCCAGATTCAGGTTCACCTCGCGACCGGCCAACAGCTCCGAATCAGCGAGCCAATTCAACACCGTACTGAGTGGGGGAAAGGAAAGGTACTGGACGAGTCGCCTGCAAACGTACGAAAGGGGAAAACGCCAACCGACGCGCCGGGACCCGACTATTTCGAGGCCACACAACTGCAGCGCGTACTGCATAGACCTCGGGCTCAGATAACCCACGTGAGCGATTCGGTGATGCCACCACCACCTGCCCATGAGACGGGCCAAGAAGGCGCTGACATCCGGCGTCACGACCACAAGCCGTCCGTTGGAAACAAGCCTGTCGGTCGCCTGACGCATGAGCACCAGCGGCTCCGTGACGTGCTCAAGAACATCGGCGAGCACAACAAGGTCATAATGGCTCAGTTGACCCGAACACTCTTCGAGGGTTCCACAGTGAAGCCGCACCCCATTCTTCTCCGCAGCTACGCGGACACACCAGCGGCTCGGTTCGACCCCCTCCGCCTTAAGGCCCGCGGCGATCGCCTCGGCAACGAGCAGGCCTGTACCAGCCCCCACCTCCAGAAGGGTCTGCGCCTGCGGACGGTAGTGAAACAGGGCATCCAGAAGCCGGCGCATCTGGATGCGCCGCGCCGAAGAACTGGCTTCGTACTCTGGATCTTCCATACTCCTATACAAATCCAGCATCTCCGTGACCGGCAGAGGATCCGCGAAAACGAAGCCACAACGGCTACACCGCCTCAAGGCCGCTGTCTGTCCGTAAGCCTTGTCCGTGATGCGGACAGCATCAGGGCCCACATGCTGGCGGATCGTAGAGGGCCTGTACCGATGTGTCGACGACGATCCGCATACCCAGCACTTCTTACCGCGACCAGAGCCGTAGACCGCTTCCAAATCAGCGTCCAGCGCGTCCAGCATCATGAGCCGCTTCTCCTTGCGGTTGGACTGCTGGCCGACAATCACAGCCCGCATTCCTGCCTGACCCGCGCCCATCCCATCCACGTCCGCGCGGTCCCCCACGTAAACGGTGCAACTCGCGGGAAGCCCCAACCTCTCGGCTGCGACCTCAAAGCCGCGCGGGTTGGGCTTGAAAGCGCACACATCCGGGTCCGAGGACCATACCACGGCTCTAAAAAGCCCTCCGATCCCCAAGGATTGGAGTTTCCCGGCCGCAGGATAATCGGAATACACCGCCATCGGAACGCCCATAGCATGCCACTTTCGGATTCTTCGGATCAGCCCGTGCCGGGCACACATCGGGATAAAGCGCAGCGGCAACTCTTCCATCCAGTAGCGGGTAGTCGCCCGAACCATCTCCAAAGGCTCATTGGTTCTCTCAGTCGCCCCACACTCTTGAGCGTCCGGCGCCAGGTGTTTGTCAATCTGCGTTCGCCGCAGCGCCTCCTGAACCTGCCGGTAGTGTAAAATTACGCGTATTTTTCGGAGCGCACACCAGGGACGGTTGACCACGGCGAGAACCATGTGTACCAGCATGATCGCGCGCAGCATCGTCTGACGATACAATGTGCCGTCCACGTCAAAAATGACGCCCAAAACTGGCTTCTCAGCAAGCCCGGATTGCTCCATAGCATGGCGACCACATCTGCGCACATCGCTTGCCCGCTGGTCCTCCTCCATTTCTGGTCGCAAGCCAGCACCGTATGCAAACCATGCGCTCAAAAACCTCAACCCGATCGCGCGACTCCTTTGCTTTAGCAGTTCCGGCGAAATCATCTCCCCGTACCGCACCGCCCCTTCAGGCTCGCCACTATCCGCAGACACATGTGGCCCGCGGCCTGAAGGTTGATAGCAGCCACCGGCAGCATGAGTGCCAGCACAGGGAACCGCATTCGCTCACCCTGCGTCCCTACAAGAGAAGCCAGGCCAAGCAGATAGCACAGAATCAAAATCTCGAACACATAGTAGGCCCCAAACTTCCTTCGCTGGCCGATCGGAGGGAAGATCGAAAACAGCCACAATGGCAGACAAAGCGCAAACAGAATGGGCCGCACAGCGGAAGAATACAACCCCTCCGACGTGATCCGGCATGTCACCTTGCGCACAATATTTTCGATTGGAACAAATAAGTATTTCAGGAACGTCTTACCATAAGACAAGGTAAACGGCGCGGGATCGGAAATGATTTCTTCAAACAGGAGTGCCCTGGCGAAGCGCTCTTGCTCCCCACGCGTCAACGACGAATAGGGACGCCCAGCACGCTTCTCTATCTCCCGCGCGAAAACCCTCTGACCTTCGTGATAGTCCGTCGGGTAGTCCTTCACATGTTCCTGAAGCGTACAGCATATTGCGAAGGTCGCGTAGTTCCGCGAGCCCGTCGTCAGGTGCTTCACGCGATGTTCTTGCATGAACGAGACGCCAACCGCGAGCCCTGCGAACAGAACGTAGGCCAATACGTGCGACCGGGGAACCTTCTGGCCAAAACGCGAGACAAGCAGACCGAGAACCGGTATGAGGAGCGGAAACAGCGTGAAAACCGGCCTTGTTAAAGTGGCCATCGCGAGCGAGGCACCTCCGAGCAGTACATAGGCCCACGATCGCTTGAACAACAGAACGTATGCAAAGCCCGCAAAGCATAAAGCCGCCTGAAAATCGCTGAGCACGCTCAAGGCCATGCCCATTCCGGCCCAAAAGAACACAGCTGTTAGGACAGCTCTTAGAGTCGGCTCCGTGTGGCCTGCCACCCCTTCTAACAACCGCCAAACCAGTAGAGAAAACCCTAGGTTTGCCACAAGTTGCAAGCCAATCGCAATGTGGTATCCGTACTGGTCTCCCCCCACAGAGAAACACAGGCAGAGAAACAACGGATAGCCCAGCGTGCGCCCGCTTGGAATCAGCGTTCCCGTCTCCAGCAGCGCCTTTGCCAGGGCGAGATAGCCTCTGGTATCCGGTTCCACCACGAACGACTCAAAGCCCTCGTGGGGCAGGCTGCAAAGCCAGGCAAACACCCCAATCTCAATGGCAACGAATGCGAGGAAAAGCCCCAGGATGAGCCGAAACCTAGCCTTGCCAGGCACGAGAGACGTGGACGTTTCAGCCATCGCATCCTCCCACCCTACACGCACATTCTCCTGACCTCCTCGGGCCAGTAAGCACAGCAGCCATCGGCGGCCGAGGCCCGGAAGGGCCAGCACCGCTGGCTCGGAGACCATTTGAGCGCCAGAAGCATCTCGACGGAAATATCCTCGTCAATCGTCTCCCAGTGCACGCCGATCCCGCCACCGATCTATATCACATCCTGCCCGCCGCTGGCAAGCGAAAAAGGCTACATCCCGATGTACATCGGGTTGCTAAACGCGACGTTGCCGTTCGCCGTTCAGTTCAACGTTCAATCCCGATATATCGGGGAAGGTTCAAGGTTCAATGTCCGACGTTGGCCGTTTGCCGTTCATTCCGCATTCCGCAATTTTACCCGCCGGTCTGGTGGGCGGGTTCACCCGCCGTAGTCCGCCCTTCACCGTTCTGCGGTTCCTTGTTCGACATTCTACATTCGCCGTCTCCCTTCTCTGTTTTCCACTGCCATTTTGGCAGTCCGGGCCGATGGACGCATGGAGCAGGGCCGATGGGAAAGGGCGAAACGCGCCCGCGGACGCATGGAGGAGTGCCAATGTGACAGGGCCAAAAAGGGGGTCCAAAAGCGCCAATTCGGGTCCAATCCCGACCAAAAATGGGAAAAAAGTCGAAAAAAGCGCCCGATTCGGCCTTACCCATCTTGACATTCTGGCCCCAGAACCCCCTTGGAGCTAGCGTCCAGGACGGCCGCGGTTTTTCTTGCGTTGCGGACAGAAGGGACCACAATATAGGACGGCCCAGGACAAGGAGCCCAGCCATGGGAGGCAAAAAGAAACTGACAACCGCCTCAGGGATGCCGGTCGACAACGACCTGAACACCCTGACCGCCGGCCCCCGGGGGCCGGCCCTGATGCAGGACGTGCACCTGATGGAGAAACTCGCCCACTTCAACCGCGAGCGCATCCCCGAGCGCGTCGTGCATGCCAAGGGGACCGGGGCCCACGGCGTGTTCGAGTGCACGGCCGACATGTCGAAGTACACTCGGGCCGGGTTCCTCTCCCAGGTGGGCAAGAAGACTGAGGTGTTTGCCCGGTTCTCGACGGTCGGCGGAGAGAAAGGTTCGGCCGACGCTGCCCGCGATCCCCGGGGATTCGCGATCAAGTTCTACACGGAGGAAGGCAACTACGACATGACCGGCAACAACACGCCGGTCTTCTTCATCCGGGACCCGCTGAAGTTCCCCGACTTCATCCACACCCAGAAGCGCAACCCCGCCACCAACGCCCCCGACCCCGACATGTTCTGGGACTTTCTGTCCCTGACGCCTGAATCGATCCACCA